>Ga0326735_1000264_pt1 | contig 12464 bp, 13 predicted proteins | sample 37_GP2_1092_FD_207945 | JGI IMG/M metagenome (GOLD analysis project Ga0326735, IMG submission 207945) | Glacier ice microbial communities from Ngari, Tibet, China - 37_GP2_109.2 | ecosystem: Environmental > Aquatic > Freshwater > Ice > Glacier | place: China: Ngari, Tibet | collected 2018-07-31
GCATGAAAATTTTTCGCAGGATCGCGACGAGGTTCGAGAAGCTTGACGAGCGCTTCATGGGCTTCGTTTATATAGCCGGAATCATGAAATGGATACATTGAACCATTTCACAACAGACCCTAAGAAAAACGGTCAACGGCACGGCCGCCAGCGCCATCTGCGCCGCCACCCTTTCCTCAGCGCTGCCCGCCGCCACGCCGGCCAGGTAATCGCCGGACCTAGCCGGCGTGGCCTTCGCCATCAAGTCCTTCAAGTCGCAAAAAAGATACGTTTTGCTGCCAACCACATGCGCGAACCGGCTCATCGCTGCTTCTCCATTGCTCGCATTGCTCGAAATCGGTCGCCCTTGTCAGCCGGTGATGCGCAGCGAATAGTCGGTCGCCCTGATATCCTTGGTCAGGCTGCCGATCGAGATGCGATCGACACCGGTTTCGGCGATCGCGCGCAAGGTGGCGAAGTTGACGCCGCCTGACGCTTCCAGCAAGGCCCTTTCTGCGGTGATCGCCACGGCGTCAACCATCTGGCCTAGCGTGAAATTATCCAGCAATACCGAGGTCGCGCCGGCGGCGAGCGCCTGCTGCAATTGATCCAGGTTTTCGACTTCGATCTGAATCGTAACGCCAGCTTGCAACTTGTTCGCCGCGGCCAGCGCAAGGGCTACGCCGCCAGCGGCCGCGATATGATTTTCCTTGATCAGGATGCCGTCGTACAAGGCCAGCCTTTGATTGTGCCCGCCGCCGACCCTGACCGCATATTTTTGTGCCAGGCGCAGCCCCGGCAAGGTCTTGCGCGTGTCGAGCACGACGGCGCGCGTGCCGGCGACCAGCTCGACATGGCGGCGCGTGCTGGTCGCGACACCGGACAACAGTTGCAGAAAATTGAGCGCGCTGCGCTCGGCCGTCAGCAAGGCGCGCGCTTGGGCCTGTAGCGTGCAGACAACGCTGTTTGCACGCATCAGGTCGCCTTCGGCATGCTGCCATGCGATCGCGATGCCGGCGTCAAGGCCGTGCATGACAGCCTCGAACCAGGGTGCGCCGCACAGCACCGCTTCTTCGCGCACGATCACTTGCGCCGTCACGTTTCCGGTTGGCACCAGCAGGCCGGTCAAATCGCCACTGCCGACATCTTCCTGCAATGCCGCTTGCACATTGGCGGTCAGCGCGCCGGCCAGCGCCGCATCGAATGGTTCGAACGGGTTGGAAAGTGTCGTCAAGGCGCTCATGCCGGGCCTACTTTCGAAAACAGCTTGCCTTCATCGGCCAGGTCGGGACCTGGCTGCAGGTTCGCTTTTCTGGCGGCGGCGAAGTCCAGCATCCGGTTGATCGACTTGACGGCTTGCTGGCCGATCAAGGGCTCGACGGCGATTTCGTGATCCATGTTCTCCAGCACGTCGGCCAGGTTTTGCAAGCCATTCATCGCCATCCACGGGCAATGGGCGCAGCTCTTGCAAGTGGCGCTGTTGCCGGCGGTGGGCGCCTCGATGAAGATCTTGCCGGGCGCAGCAAGCCGCATCTTGTGCAAGATGCCATTGTCTGTTGCGACGATGAAGGTGGTGGCGTCCATCGTCTGCGCAGCCGATATCATTTGCGACGTCGAACCGACGACATCGGCCAGCGCGACGACGTCAAAGGGCGACTCCGGATGCACCAGCACACGCGCCTCCGGATACTCGGCCTTCAGCAATTCGAGTTCAACCCCCTTGAATTCATCGTGCACCAGGCACGAACCTTGCCACAGCAGCATGTCGGCGCCGGTCTGCTGTTGAATGTAGGAGCCGAGATGCTTGTCCGGCGCCCACAGGATCTTTTTGCCCTGGGCATGCAGGTGGGCCACGATGTCGAGTCCGATCGACGATGTCACCATCCAATCGGCGCGCGCCTTGACGGCCGCGCTGGTGTTGGCATACACGACGACGGTGCGATCCGGATGCGCGTCGCAAAAAGCGGCGAACTCGTCGGCCGGGCAACCCAGGTCGAGCGAACAGGTGGCGTCCAGGTCTGGCATCAGCACCCGTTTTTCCGGACTCAATATCTTGGCCGTCTCGCCCATGAAGCGCACGCCGGCCACGACCAGTGTTTTTGCCGGGTGATCGCGCCCGAAGCGCGCCATTTCCAGCGAATCGGACACGCAGCCGCCGGTTTCCTCGGCCAGGTCCTGGATCTCGGCATCGACGTAATAATGCGCGACCAGCACCGCGCCGCGCTCCTTCAGCAAGCTGCGGATGCGCTCCTTCAAGACAGTTTTCTGTTCAAAGGATGGCGTCGCCGGAATGCGCGCCCACGCGAGCGCGGTGCAACTGCCCCCCGTTTGCGGGTGTTCGTATTCGATCGGCTTGGTCGATAGCGTGACTTTGAATTGTGTGGACTCTGGGGACATGGGAATGACTCGGCTTAAAAGTGGTTGGCGATGCCGTCAAATAAAGCATGGGCCTGCCGCATCGCTGCGGCAGGCCCATGCAAACTCAGGCTGACAAATTCAGAAACATCAATCGATGCCCTGGCTGCGCAGGTAATCTTCGTAATTGCCGCGGTAGTCGATCACTTCATTTTCCTTGATTTCGATGATGCGGTTCGCCAACGAGGAGACGAATTCACGATCGTGCGACACGAAGATCAGCGTGCCGGCGTATTTCTCCAGCGCGATGTTGAGCGACTCGATCGATTCCATGTCCATGTGGTTGGTCGGCTCGTCCATCAACAGCACGTTGTGGCGGCCCAGCATCAGCTTGCCGTACATCATGCGGCCCTTTTCGCCACCGGACAGCACGCGCACCGACTTTCTGACATCGTCGCCGCCGAACAGCAGGCGGCCCAGGATCGAGCGCACGGCTTGGTCGTCGTCGCCTTCCTGGGTCCACTGGCCGATCCAGTCGGTCAGCACGGCATCCTTGGCGAAATCTTCGGTCGGATCTTGCGGCATGTAACCGACATTCGCATTCTCGGCCCACTTGATGCGGCCCTGGTCGGGATGCAAACCGGCAACAGCGTCGCCGCCGATGCAGCGCAGCATCGTGGTCTTGCCCACGCCATTGGCGCCGATGATCGCGATGCGCTCGCCGGCTTCGACCATGATGCTGAAATTCTTGAACAGCGGCTGATCGAAGGTTTTCGAAATGTTCTCGACTTCGACCGCCATCCGGTGCAATTTCTTCTCGCCGTCGAAACGCACGAACGGATAGGCGCGCGACGATGGCTTGATGTCGTCGACCTTGATTTTTTCGATCTGCTTGGCGCGCGATGTCGCCTGGCGCGCCTTTGACTTGTTGGCGGCGAAGCGGCGCACGAATTCCTGCAATTCGGCGACCTTGTCTTTCGCTTTCGCATTGTTGGCCAGTTGCTGGTTGCGCGCCTGGGTCGATGCGAACATATACTCGTCGTAATTGCCCGGATAGATCTTCAGCGTGCCGTAATCCATGTCGGCCACGTGGGTGCAGACCTGGTTCAGGAAATGCCGGTCATGGGAAATGATGATCATCGTCGAGTTGCGCTCGTTCAGCACATCCTCTAACCAGCGGATCGTGTTGATGTCGAGGTTGTTGGTCGGCTCATCCAACAGCAAGATGTCCGGATTCGAAAACAGCGCTTGCGCCAGCAGCACACGCAGCTTCCAGCCGGGCGATACATTGCTCATCGGCCCCTGGTGCAGGTCGATCGAAACGCCGGCGCCCAGCAGTAATTCGCCGGCGCGCGATTCGGCCGTGTAGCCATCGTATTCGGAGACCTTGCCTTCGAGTTCGGCCGCCGCCATGTAATCGTCGTCGGTCGCTTCCAGATTCGCGTAGATCGCATCGCGCTGCTGCATCGCCGCCCACATCTCGGTGTGCCCCATCATGACGACGTCGAGCACGCGCATGTCTTCGAACGCGAACTGGTCCTGGCGCAACTTGCCCAGGCGCTCGTTGGTGTCGAGCATGACGTTGCCGCCCGATGATTCCAAGTCGCCGCCCAGAATTTTCATGAAGGTCGACTTGCCGCAGCCGTTGGCGCCGATCAAGCCGTATCGATTGCCGTCGCCAAACTTGACGGAAATATTTTCAAACAATGGCTTGGCGCCAAATTGCATCGTGATGTTAGCGGTAGAGAGCACGGATAAAGCCTTTAAATGCGTGGATTCGATAACCGATGATTCTACCATTTTGCGTAGGCGCAGGCTTGGCCGAGCGGAAAAAAACTGCGCCGCGCCGCAGGGGCCGGCACAGATCGAACGCTACCTTACAGCGTCGGGTAGTCGCTCAGCGTCAGTTCGAAACCATGCTCGCTTGATACCAGATGGGCTTGGCTACCGAAGGGCAGCGTCGCGCGGTCGCGGATGTGGCCAAACGGCAATCCCGTCAGCACTGGAATGGGCAGCCGTTCACGCAGGAAAGCCAGCATCGCATCAATATCGTAGCCATTGTCCAGCAAGCCCAGCCGATACTGGGAAAAGTCGCCCAATACCACCGCGCGTTGGCGCGCGAGCACGCCGGCGTGCAGCAATTGCAACATCATGCGCTCGATGCGGTACGGGTGTTCGCCGACATCTTCCAGGAACAAGATGCCTTTGTTGATCTCGGGAAACCAGGGACTGCCGAGCAAGTGGACCAGCATCGCCAGATTGCCGCCCCATAGCGTTCCTTCGACATCGACCAGCGGATTGTTTTGCGCTGTCGCCCGGACGCGATGCTCGGGTCCCTTGATGCAGTTCCAGAATTGCTGCAGTGTGAAATCGGCAGGGTCGTCGCGCGTGAAATCGTCGCAAAACATCGGCCCGGCGAAACTGAGCGCGCCGGTTTTCGCCATCAGCCCCATGTGGAATGCAGTGAAATCGCTGTAGCCGACGAACAGCTTGCCGCTCGCGGCCATCGCTCTAAAATCGATATCCGGCAAGATCCGGCTGATGCCGTAACTGCCGCGCAGCGCCATCACGACCTGCACCTCTGGGTCGCCCGCGGCGGCGTTCAATTGGGCCAGGCGCGCTGCATCGGTGCCGCCGAAGCGCTGGAATTTTTTATCCGCATCGTAATAATTGTGAACTACGCAACCATGGTCTTCGAGCTGGACGATGCCGCGCGCCAGCGCAGCATCGTCCGGCGCGTAGCCGCCGGGAGCGACAATGGCGATGCCGATGTTGGGATGCGTCACAAGATTCCGATCAAAGCAGAAATGCAGGAAAAGTCAGAAAAAATTAGCCAGCCAGCACCTTCAACGCGCGGGCAGCCTTGCGGCGCTCCCCGAAAAAATGCTTCAGCAACGCGCCGCACTCGTCGGCCAGCACGCCGCCGACGATGGCCGTCTGGTGATTCAGTTGCTGGTGCGCGAACAGATTCAGCACCGAACCGCCGGCGCCGGTCTTCGGATCGCTGGCGCCGAACACGACGCGGGCCAGGCGCGCGTGCAGCATCGCGCCGCAGCACATCACGCAAGGCTCCAGCGTCACATACAGTTCGCACCCGGTCAACCGGTAATTGCCGAGCAAGGCGGCGGCGCCGCGTAAGGCCACTATTTCGGCGTGCGCGGTCGGATCATGCCCTCCTATGGGCTGATTGTAGCCGCGCGCGATGACCACGCCATCCTTGACGACGATGGCGCCCACCGGCACCTCGCCGGCCGCAAACGCCAATTGCGCCTGGGCCAACGCTTGCCGCATCAAGTTTTGCTGCAAGACATCGTGCTGAATGAAATTTTCTTTCATTTCATGCGAATCAATGAAATTCTCCATCACATCCTGCGGCGCTGGCGTGACGGATTTCACGTCAGGCATCGGTGATCTCGGCCCAGCAGTTCGGCGTTTCATGCAACACCAGCTTGTGCAAGCGTAATCCGGTACCGAAACGGTCGCGGTAAGCGGCCTTTAACAAGTCAAAAGCCACTTGCGCCAGATTTTCGACGGTAGGAATGCGGTCGATGACAATCGTCTTGTGATCCGGCAGCGTGGCCAGGAATTCGCGCACCGCCGTATCCTTTTCATAGACGATGAAAGCATGGTCCCACAGGTCGACCAAATGTTCCTTGGCGAGCGACTTGATGTCGGAAAAATCCATGATCATGCCATTGTCGGAATTGCCTTCGACGGCGATCACTTGCCCGGTCAGCGTGATTTCCAGCGTATATCGATGGCCGTGCAGGTTGCGGCACTGGCTCTTGTGATCTGGAATCCGGTGTCCGGCATCAAATTCCAGTTTGCGTGTAATGGTCAGCATGGCAAGCCTAGGGTATCTGTAACAGTTTATGGGTTTGCAAGCTGAGCTTCCACTTCGGGTTGCGCTTGCAGGTATCGATCGCGAGGCGCGTGTTGTGTTCCAGCAAAGGGCCATCCATCGCCTGCACGAAGTGATGCTCGAAATCGAGGCTCTCGTAGGCGGCCAGATTTTGCATGGCTTGCGGAATCACGACCTTGATTTCATTGCCGGCATGCACCACCAGCTTCGATCCCATTTTCGGGCTGACGCAAACCCAGTCGACACCCAAGGGCACCGGCAAGGTGCCATTGGTTTCGATCGCGATCTGGAAGCCGGCTTCATGCATGCACGCGATCAATTCCAGATCGAGCTGCAGCAGCGGTTCACCGCCGGTGAAAACGACGTACTTGCTGGCAGGATAGGTATCTGGCCATAGGCTGTCGATGATAAGGGCGAGCGCGGCTGCGCCGGCGAACTTGCCGCCGCGCTCGCCATCGGTGCCGACGAAATCGGTGTCGCAAAAACTGCAGACGGCTGTGGAGCGATCGCTTTCGCGCCCGCTCCACAGGTTGCAGCCGGAAAAACGACAAAACACGGCCGGACGCCCGGCATGGGCGCCCTCGCCCTGCAAGGTATAGAAAATTTCTTTAACGCTGTAAGTCACTCAGTTTCCCAATACTATCTTGATGCAGTGCCGCGCAACGATGCGGACCCAGGCCTTCGGATCGACAAGATCCGTAGCCAACCGGTGATTATAGCGTGCGCCGCGAGATGTAACGATAAAGCACTTTTCAATCGAAGGGATTGGCAACGCTCTTGATTACAGGCGGTGGCAAGCGCTCAGGCAACGCTTGCGACTCCAGCGCGTCGATTACATCGGCCAGCAAACGATGCAATTGGCGCGCCTGCGCCAGACCGAGCTGGTCCAGCGTCAAGTCGATGTCGCCGCTGATGGTAATGCGGTCGACCCGATTCTCCAGCATCAAATTGCCGATTTCGACGACATCGCTTTCATTGGCGTAGGGAGTGAATTGATGTTTTTTCATGTTTTCTCCTTAGTTTTCATTATCCGCCTTGCGCTGCTTTATGCGGATCTTCGGCAAGCGTAGCAAGATTTCTTTTTTCTGCGCAGACAACGATGGCAACACATCGATGCCGATCTTCGCTTCCAGTTGCGCAATGCTGAGCACCTGATAATCGTCAACCGGTTTGTTTTCGATGAAGTAAGCGGCACCAACGCCTTGTTTTGGACTGTAGACAACTTTATAAAGATGGCTGGGCACCAGCACATTGCCGATTTTTTGCAGGCTGGAACCAATGAAGGCAGGCCCCGTGATCACGTACAGCGCGCCTTCCTGTTGCGCCATTTTGCGCACGGCGCCTTCGATGCCGGCCCATACATGGCGATTATTGCTGGCATCTTGCGGCACCATGTTGGCCAGCGTGAAGCTGTCGCGCTGGGTCTGACGGTCCGGCATGTCGCCATTTGGCGCCATGTGGCCACGGTCGAAACCGCTGCGGGCATAATCGGCCAGTTCGGCGCGGTGGGCCGGCGGCAATTTTCCTTCGGCGTGAAACGAATTTTCGCGCGATAGGTTTTGAGCCGATGAAATATTGCCTGCCGTCAGATACTCGGCCGACCAGAGCGGCGTACGCGTGACGCCCGAATGCATGATGCCGAATACGCCATAGCACAATTCCTGGGTTGCAGAACTCAATTTCTGGTTGCGGATTTCAGGCAGACGGCCATCGACATAATGGGCCGGACAGCCGCCGGCAAAGGCGAAGTTGGCAGCAAGCACGCTGCACGCCAGTATCAGACTGGCGATCGATGATCGAAACATGGTTCTTTCTTGTGGGGTTGAAGTGCCGCGTTGGCGCAGCGCCTGGTTACGGCAACGCATTCTATCGAACCTGAACGGTTTGCAACAGGCTGGCGGGCTTGGCCAGCCATCAGATCGCCAAGTTTCCATGATTGGGCTTTGGCGGTCCGGGATTTGATGATAGGCCGACATTTACTGATACACTCGCCAGTGCCCCTACAGTGAACCGGTTTTTGCATAAGAAAATTCGGATGCCGGCGCTTGAACGCGCCGCCCCAGCTAACGCAACATGACCAACGACCAACGACCATGAAAATCGCAAACATTAAAATAGGCCATCGCCTCACCTTCGCATTTTCCCTGACGGTGATGGTGCTTGCCCTGGTGGTAAGCGTCGGCACGACCAAGCTCAATTTGATCAGTTCGGAAATCAACCTGACGGTCAATGACCGTTATGAAAAGATCAGCCAGCTCAGCATCATCAAGGATGAGATCGACCAGCAAGCGCGCAGCCTGCGCAATATCTTGTTGATGAGCGAAACGGACCAGATCAACGCCGAGATCGCTCTGATCGAAGCGACGACCAAGAAAGTGTCTGTAGACCTCGACAAGCTCGGCGCCGTGCTGAAGTTGCCGCAAGCGCAGCAACAGTTCCAGTCCATCGTCGAGGCCAGAGCCAAATTCGGTCCTGGCCGCGACCAGCTGATCAGCCTGGTCAAGGAAGGCAAGAAAGAAGATGCGATCATTCTTTTGTTACAGGAAGTGCGCCCTGCGCAAATTCTGTTTCTGGACGAACTCGACAAGCTGATTGCGTTTCAAGTCAAATTGATGCGCAGTTCCGGCGCGGATGCCGATCAAACCGCGCATTCGTCGGGCATGTTGATGATCTCCCTCGGCGTGATCGGCGCGTTGATCAGCTTTATCGCGGCGTGGCTGACGACGCGCAGCATCGTGGACCCGATCAAGAGCGCAGTGATCGCGGCGCGCACCGTCGCCAGCGGCGATCTGACGGGCACCATTGATGTCAACTCAACCGATGAAATCGGTCAATTGTCGCAAGCGCTGAAAGACATGAACGACAGCCTGGTCCAAATCGTCAGCGATGTGCGGGTCGGTACCGAGACCATCGCGACAGCCTCGGCCGAAATTGCAGCCGGCAACCTGGACCTGTCGTCGCGCACCGAGCACCAGGCCAGTTCGCTCGAAGAAACCGCTTCATCGATGGAAGAGCTGACCAGCACTGTTCGGCAAAACGCCGACAATGCGCGTCAGGCCAATCAATTGGCGCTGTCGGCGGCGGAAGTGGCGAGCAAGGGTGGCGCCGTGGTGTCCCAAGTGGTCGATACGATGAGCTCGATTAATGCGTCGTCGAAGAAGATCGTCGACATCATCGGCGTCATCGACGGCATTGCCTTCCAGACCAATATTCTGGCGCTGAACGCCGCTGTGGAAGCGGCCAGGGCCGGCGAACAGGGCCGCGGCTTTGCCGTGGTGGCGACCGAAGTGCGCAACCTGGCGCAGCGTTCTGCCAGCGCCGCCAAGGAAATCAAGGAATTGATCGGCGACTCGGTGATGAAGGTCGACGCCGGCGCCAAGCTGGTCGATCAGGCCGGTGTCACGATGACCGAGATCGTCGCCAGCGTGCGGCGCGTGACCGACATCATGGGCGAGATCAGCTCGGCCAGCCATGAACAAATGGCGGGCATCGAACAAATTAACGAAGCCATTACACAGATGGATCAAGTCACGCAACAAAATGCCGCGCTGGTCGAACAGGCGTCTGCTGCTGCATCGACGATGCAGGAACAGACCGAGCATTTGTCGAATGTCGTCGATGTATTCAAGCTTGGCAACGGACCAGCCAATGCGTATGGCAACCTGCATGGCAACAGCCACACTCAAAGCGTCAGCCGCAGCATCGCGGCCAGGCCGGCGGCGCCCAAGGTGATGCCGCAACGGATCGCGGCAATCTATCCGTCAGCCAGGTCGGCTACGCCCAGGTCATCCGGCGCTACCGACGACTGGGAAGAGTTTTGACGCATTACTGCCTGATCACTCCCTGTTGATTGTTAATGTAAAATAAAGAAATACCGCTGGCGGTGTGGAGTCGGTTGCTCTCCTCCACCGTCAGCTGAAAAAGCTCTTCCCTGACTCGATCTGACGGCGTAGCCGCTTTACGCTGGTCGCGAAATTATTTTTTGTAGACAGTTTTTTGTTTTATTAATGCATATCGGTTAGTTGCAAATTAATTCCACTGCGCCGCGTGACAAACGGCAATCCCTGTCTTGATGTGGAAGCCGGACGGCGGCAGCGACACGATCGAGCCTGAGTCAACTTCGGGCACTCGACCGGCGTGAAATCGGCGTAAAATACCAAGTCGGTTAGTTGCAAACAAGAGTAAGATAAGATATTGCTCCCTCCGGTGACCCTCATGGAAATCACAGTCGCGTCATGGAACAGCGAACCGCTGGCCCAGTTCAAGCTTTTCGTGCGCTCCCCCGCCTTCTCGGCCACGAGTTTGCGCCTCGGCGATCGCCTGGACGTCAAGCCGATATCAAGTGACTCAGCCACCATTTACACGCTGATGTTCGGCAAGTTCGTGCGCTGGATGCAGTCGCAACACAAAACGCTGTCCACCATCGATCACCGCGACCTGCTGGCCTTCCTGGAACTGGGCGAGAACGGCCAGCCTGACTTGAACAGCAAGATTTCCTACCGTTACTTGCGCTTGCTGGAGCGTTGCTATGTCCATTTGAAGGCTAACCCGAATCCGGCGCAACACGCCATTTTCGAGGCGACCCGCAAGCGCGTCGCAAAAGATCAGGAAATGGTGGCGTTGACGGATGCGCAATTGCTGCAATTCCTCGCCGCCCTGCCCGTTCACGCTGCCAACCCGCACGCAATCGGGCCGTCCCGGGGATGGAAGCGGCGGCGCGACCGGGCCATGCAATTGATCATGCTGTGCGCCGGCCTGCGTGTATCCGAGGTCATCGGCATGCTGATCGATGAAGTGGGCGCGCAACCGGAACTCGATGGTTCGCTGCAACTGTCGCTCACGCCCGAAGCCAAGCACGACACCAGTTACGAACATGTGACGCGGCTGCACCCGATCGCCGTGCCCGACGTATTGTCATGGTTGCAGGAGCGCAGCGCCAGCGGCATCCCTGGACAACTGTTGTTCCCCGCCAATGTGAGGGCAGAAAAGCTGGACAAGGCGACCGTCTATCGCCAGGTGAAAGCCACTTTTGTCCGCGCCGGCATGACGGTGGCGCGTTCGGGCGGACGCACCTTGCGCAATACCTTCGCCGTGCAAGAGTTGAAAAACGGCGTGACGGACCAGGAGTTGATGCAGCACCTCGGGCTTGCGCTCGAAATTTCGACCAAAACCTACGTCCACGCGGGATTGAAATTAAAATAAGCATGGAAGTGTATTCCAAACATGAATAGCGAGGTCGCATGCCAACCCGAATTATCCCCAATTTCAACGTGACGCTGTCGCCCGCACATCAGGCCGAGTTATTGCAAGCGAAGCGCCTGCTGGAGCGCCCCGGCTATGTTGCCAAGCTCAGCGACATGATCGGCATGCCGTTGGAGGCTGCGGTAAAGACCTTGCCGGCCGCGTGGACCAAAAAAATCGGCAGCGCGACGACTGCGTCGCTGACAAAATGCATGCAGGTCGCGAACGCCACATTGCGCCCTAGCGCAAGGTCGGCGCATCCGAAGCTGCATGGCGTCGCGGCGGCGCTGACCGGCGCCGCCGGCGGCGCCTTCGGCCTGGCCGGACTGGCGCTCGAATTGCCGCTGTCGACCGTCATCATGCTGCGCTCGATCGCCGACATCGGCCGCGCCAACGGCGAACACCTGGCCGACAGCGAGGCGCAACTGGCTTGCCTGATGGTATTTTCGCTGGGCGGCAAGTCAAACTCCGACGATGCGGCCGAATCGGGCTATTATGCCGCCCGCATCGCGCTTGCTCGGGCGATGTCGGAAGCAACGGCGTACCTGTCGACGGTGGGTGTCGCCAGCGAGGGCGCGCCGGCCATCGTGCGCCTGATCGCGCAGATCGCAGTCAAGTTCAATGTGCAAGTATCGCAAAAGGCGGCGGCCATGATGGTGCCCCTCATCGGCGCCGCCGGCGGCGCGCTCGTCAATACCCTGTTCATCCATCACTTCCAGGATATGGCGCGCGGTCATTTCGCCGTGCGCCGCCTGGAGCGGGTGTACGGCGCCGACGTCGTCGGCGCCGCCTATCGGGCGCTCGACATCACTCACGACTAAAAGCACGCTGATGCCGTCACCTGCCCGCTTGCTGCGAAGTGTAAGATGCAAGCCACATCGATGCAAGCCAACATCGAGCGCGTCCATTCAGGCGCCGACACCCCTATTTTTTTGGAGCATTCATGACCAATTCAACACCCCGCCTGCTGGTTCATCCTTCCGCCACCGTCCTGTCTGACGCAGAGCGCGCCGAACGCATGCGCCAT
>Ga0326735_1000265_pt1 | contig 12463 bp, 13 predicted proteins | sample 37_GP2_1092_FD_207945 | JGI IMG/M metagenome (GOLD analysis project Ga0326735, IMG submission 207945) | Glacier ice microbial communities from Ngari, Tibet, China - 37_GP2_109.2 | ecosystem: Environmental > Aquatic > Freshwater > Ice > Glacier | place: China: Ngari, Tibet | collected 2018-07-31
CCTCGACAATGGCTTGAAGCCGGCGAGTTCGGCGACGCTGGGCCGGCGTCTGAGCGAACGCGGGTACAGCGTGCGCCAGTCCCACGGCAAGCGCATATGGGGAGGCCTGACGCTGGGTAGTAATCAATATGCCGACCCCAACGCCAATTCCAGCGCCTATCTGCGCGCCACGCAGGGCCACTGACGGGAAATCAACGCCAATCACTGTCGCGGGTGCGGCGGGTGCGGCAAAACAGCCATTTTCGTAAACTCCCCCATGTTTTGATTACAAGGAAAAGTTTTGAAAACAGGGGTTTTGCCGCACCCGCCGCACCCGATTGCTTTTGGGTGCTGAGCGATTGGGGATCGCCCTGCATTGCGCATCCAGCACCAGGAAAAATTTAGCCAGAACAGAATTAGCCAGGAAATTAAAAAACTAGCCAAGGAATCCGACTTTTTCACGGCGATGGTTACACAGGAAGTTACACCCCAAAGCACCGCCAGTGATGCTATTGAACTCAGTGCCGGACAGTTGCCCCTGGCAACGCCGTGTTCTTATTTTTTCCCGGAAAAAAGTAGCAGCCGCCCTCGTAAATTCCGATGCTGCCGACAACCAAAGCGGCAGGAACAATGACGAAAGGTGACATTAAAACAGCACCCGCTGTACCAATCGCCCCGGCTGTACTGCCAATAATGCCGACCGTGCCGGCAGCTGATGCTCCTGCGGCAGTGGAGCCCAGCATCATGGCGCCGGTTGTCGCGTTAGCCATTGCATAAAATCCGGCAGCGTTCATCCCTATGCCGGTTGCCGCCGCTGCGCCGGTTCCTGCGGCGACAGAACCAGTGGCTCCAGCGCCGATCAGCTTGCTTGGTTTATGGTCGCAAATTCGTGCCATTGTAGAAGAAGAAAAAAGTCCGGCAACAAGCAAGAAAACAGCATATTTTTTCATGGAGATTCCTGATTTTTTGAAATGTCATGGAAGCAGTCAGCCATTCGCCTTGTGCTTGTGTGTCCCTGTTTCGCGCACTACTTTGCCCTCCCGCATAAGCAAGCCGAGCACGCTATACGACAGATAGTCCTTTTGCTTGCCACGGTAATCACTGCGAAGCCCGAGCATGCTCGCCGCATCTGAATTTGTTATTCCTGCCGGGTTCGCTTTGGCAAGTTCAAGGATTGCAGTCTTCAGCAATTCCAGCCCAAGCTGGGCACGCTCAATACTGCCCTGCGGAACCACGACACCTTTCCTGCTGTGGCCGCCAAGACCAGAAGGCACGACGGCATTGGTGAGCACTCCGCCCGCTTCGACAGTGCCAAACGCGGCGATGAGTTCGGCTTCCAGACGCAGCGCCTGAGCCTCGGTCAAGTCCTCAACAAGAATGTCGACCATGGGTTTTGAGCCTGCAGCAATGATCTGTTTGATTCTTGCGTATTTTTTCGTGGCGTCAGGGGTGACCAGATGATCGAACGCGCGGCTTCCGGTTCCTTTGCCAATATAGAACGGCATCGCCGGTGACGTGCTCGGATCTTTCAGTGCGTAGACGTAGAAGAAATTGGTAGCCATGTCTGAAAATATTTAATGCCCATATGGCGCCTACCGCCGCGCCGTTGCGATGCTCTCCGACACACTGTCTTGTGACCTTGTTACTGGGACAAAAACAGCGCACCAAATCACCTTACTACCTATCGCTGTCAAAGTGTTGGTAATAATTTAACTTCGCTGTTAAAGTGTTGCTTGATTGCACTATGCTAGGGGCGGTGGACTGCTGCGTACACGATGTTGACCACGTGCTTGATGCGCGCATCCCCATGACCAGTTCTCCTTGCCAGGTGGTGGTGCGCATCGACATCGACAAAGACGTGCAGGGCTGGCCTTTCAGCAAGCGGCAGTTCGACAAGCATGGTGTGGTGATAGAAAGCCGCGTCTACAACCTGATCAACATGGACCGCACGCTAGTGCTGGAAGAGCGCACAGAACTGGTTGCAAGAACGATTACCAAGGAGCCGAAATGAGTGAAATCGTATTACGTGCTGTAGATAAGTCCGGGTTTGAGCGCGCTCTCGAACTATGCCAGAAGTGGAGCGCTGAGCACCAAGCTGAGATTGGGATAGCTGAAATGACGCTTGGGGCGGCCATCCTGTCCTGGGGCGTATTGAATGGGCATATCGTGATGGGCCAAGATTTAGCCGCAAGTAAACTGGCTGATATCGGGGGGCTGGCCGGAATCGGCATTGGGACCGTTGGCTCGGCTGCAATCGCTGCCACCATCCTGAAAGGTGTTTTCGTAGGAGGCGTCGGGATGGTAGCCGGCATTACTTGTATCCCAGCCTTTGCCATTATCGGTGGCGGGGCATTAATTCTGGGCAATTTCGGATACGTCATTGGCGACAAACTCACCGGATTTTTTAATGTCGATGCGGGCTTCGGCGATTTGCTGATGGGAGCGTCGATAGTTGCCGTTGGCGCAGCGCTATTGATTGATGGTGCCAGGCGCATCGTGAAAGATGAACGGGTATTGGCTCTTGCATCGAAATTCAAAGATGGCGTTATTCAACTTGCACCACAGGCAACGGAGATTGTGGCTGCTAGTTGGGATGAATTGCAGGGACTCATTGAGGAGATGGCACGAAGCCCATCTGGGTACACGACAGCAGGAACGGGCGCGATTGCAGGCGCCGCCATCGGCAGCACACTGGCAGCGGGATCTGTGACGATGTTAGGGTCCAGTAGCTTGGGGGCGGTTGCGTTGTCATTGGGGATTGTATCCGCCCCAGTATGGCCAATCATAGCCGGTGGTGCGGCTGGACTGACGCTTGGCGTTGCAGCATGGAAAGGGGTTCAGCATTTTCGCAATAGGCAGAGCGTCAATTTGGAGAAAGATGGCCGCTCAGAGACTGCTGTTTTTGCCAAATTAGCCAGTAATAATCAACCGGAACTAAAATAATCTGGATTGCTGGAGCCGCGCTTGAACTGCTGTCTGTCAGGCCGAACTCGTTTCACGGCTAGCATAGCCTTGAGATGCTCTTGCCTATTTGCATAATTTAACCGCCTGTTAGAGTGTGGCTTGATTGCACTGGCACTGACACGATGAACAAGGCCACGATGGACAAGAAACAGCTCTCCGAACGCGACATCTGCACCAAGTACATCACGCCCGCCGTCACTGGCGCGGGCTGGGATTTGCACAGCCAGATTCGGGAAGAAGTGTTTTTCACCAAGGGGCGCGTCATCGTGCGCGGCAAGTTGCATACGCGCGGTGAGCGCAAGTTTGCCGATTACGTGCTGTACTACAAGCCGAACATTGCGCTGGCGGTGATCGAAGCCAAGGAAAACAATCACAGCGTCGGCGCCGGCATGCAGCAGGCGCTGAACTATGCCGAAACGCTGGGCGCGCCGTTCGTGTTCAGCTCCAACGGCGACGCCTTTCTGATGCACGACCGCACCGGCCTGCCCGGCAAGGTTGAACAAGAGCTGGCGCTGGATGCCTTCCCGTCGCCCGACTATCTTTGGCAACGCTATTGCCAGTGGAAGGGGCTGGAAACCGCTGCAGCGCGCCACGTCGTCGAAATGCCGTACTACGACGATGGCACCGACCGTACGCCGCGCTATTACCAGGCCAATGCGATCAACAGCACGGTGGAAGCGGTCGCCAGGGGCCAGCAGCGCATCTTGCTGGTGATGGCGACCGGCACCGGCAAGACCTACACAGCGTTCCAGATCATCTGGCGCTTGTGGAAGTCTGGCGCGAAGAAGCGCATCCTGTTTCTGGCTGACCGCAACATCCTGGTGGACCAGACCAAGAACAATGACTTCAAGCCGTTCGGCGCGGCGATGACCAAGATCAGCAAGCGCCAGATCGACAAGAGTTATGAAATTTACCTGTCGCTGTACCAGGCCGTTACCGGCACGGATGAAGAGCAGAACATCTATAAACAGTTTTCGCCCGAATTTTTCGATCTGATCGTCATCGATGAATGCCATCGCGGCAGCGCAGCGGAAGACTCCGCATGGCGCGCAATCCTCGCCTATTTTTCATCGGCCACGCACGTCGGTTTGACCGCCACGCCGAAGGAAACCAAGGACGTATCGAGCATCTATTACTTCGGCGAGCCGGTCTACACTTACACGCTCAAGCAGGGCATCGAAGATGGCTTTTTGGCGCCGTACAAGGTCGTGCGCATCGACATCGACCGGGACGTGCAGGGCTGGCGCCCCAGCAAGGGCCAGCTCGACAAGCATGGCGTGCTGATCGAAGACCGCATCTACAACCTGACCGACATGGACCGCACGCTGGTGCTGGAAAAGCGCACCGAACTGGTCGCCAGAAAGATTACCGAATTCCTGGTCGCCACCGATCCGTTTGCAAAGACCATCGTGTTTTGCGATGACATCGACCATGCCGAACGGATGCGTCATGCGCTGGTCAACCTGAACCCGGAGCGGGTCAAGGAGAACCGCAAATACGTGATGCGCATCACCGGCGACGAGCAGGAAGGCAAGGCCGAGCTGGACAACTTCATCAACCCGGAACAGCGCTATCCGGTCATCGCCACGACGTCCAAGCTGATGACGACCGGCGTCGATGCGCAAACCTGCAAGCTGGTGGTGCTGGACCAGCATATCAAGTCGATCACCGAGTTCAAGCAGATGATCGGGCGCGGCACCCGCATCAACGAGGATTACGACAAATACTGGTTCACGATCATGGATTTCAAGAAGGCGACCGAACTGTTCGCCGACCCGGCTTTCGACGGCGACCCGGTGATGATCTACGAACCTGGCCCCGATGATTCGCCGGTGCCGCCCGACGACGAACCGGAAGTCATCCTCGATAGCGATGGCAACCCGGTTACGCCGCTCGATGATCCGTTCGACGGCACCGATGGAAGCGAACCCGGCAGCGAACTCGGTGGCGTAGATGACGGCACTTTCGGAGACGATGGCCCCGGCAGCGGGCGTGTAAAATACGTGCTCGCCGATGTGACGGTGTATGTCGTCGCCGAGCGCATCCAGTATTACGGTCCCGAAGGCAAGCTGATCACCGAATCACTGAAGGATTACACCCGCAACACGGTGCGCAAGGATTATGCGTCGCTCGATCAATTTCTGCTGCGCTGGACCGGCGGCGAGCGCAAGGCGGCGATACTGGCTGAACTGGAACAGCACGGCGTCTTTTTCGAGCCGCTGGCCGACGAAGTGGGCAAGGATTTCGACGCTTTCGACTTGATTTGCCACGTCGCTTTCGACCAGCCGCCGTTGACGCGCCGCGAGCGCGCTGACAACGTGAAGAAGCGCAATTACTTCGAGCAATACGGCACGCAGGCGCGCAAGGTGCTGGAAACCCTGCTCGAAAAATATGCCGACACCGGCATCACGAACATCGAAGACATCAAGATACTGACGCTGGACCCGTTCAAACACATGGGCACGGCCAGCGAACTGGTGTCGGCCTTCGGTGGCAAGGCCGGCTACCTGAGCGCGCTCGATGAATTGAAGACCAGGTTGTACGCCTGAGTTTGGCGTCAACCACCGGCGTCAAAACCAACCCCGTAACACGCAAAAGTAGCGCTGCTGATCAACCCATGATGAGCGGCGCTTCCACCATTTCATGACCATCGTTTTTTGAGTAACTTTATGAGTACAGTTTTATGAGCATTTCCTCCACCATCAAATCGATCCAGGACACGATGCGCAAGGACGTCGGCGTCGATGGCGACGCGCAGCGCCTGAGCCAACTGGTCTGGATGCTGTTCCTGAAAATCTTCGACGACCGCGAAAGCGAGTGGGAACTGCTGCAAGACAATTACCAGTCGCCGCTGCCGGAGGAATACCGCTGGCGCAACTGGGCCGCGAACGCCGAAGGCATGACCGGCGACGAACTGAAACAATTCATCGACAACGAACTGTTCCCGGGCTTGCAGCAACTGCGCGCCAGAGGCGGTGACCAGCGCGCCTTTGTCGTGCGTTCGGTGTTCGAGGATGCGTACAACTACATGAAGTCGGGCCAGTTGATTCGCCAGGTGATCAACAAGATTGAAGAAGGCGTCGATTTCAACAAGGCGCAGGAGCGCCATCTGTTCGGCGAAATGTACGAGCAATTGCTGCGCGACTTGCAGGCGGCGGGCAATGCCGGCGAGTTCTACACGCCGCGCGCCGTGACCGAGTTCATGGTACGCATGGTCAATCCGCGCCTGGGTGAAAAAGTGATGGACCCGGCCTGCGGCACCGGCGGTTTTCTGACCTGTTCCATCGAGCATATCCGCCAGAACGACGTGAAGACGGTGATCGATGAAGCGCAGTTGCAGCAAACGATTTTCGGAATCGAAAAAAAGCCGATGCCGCATCTGCTGTGCACCACCAACATGATCTTGCACGGCATCGACGTGCCTAGCAACATCCGCCACGACAACACGCTGGCGCGCCCATTGATCAGTTGGGGGCCGAAGGAGCGTGTCGATGTCGTCGTCACCAATCCGCCGTTCGGCGGCATGGAAGAAGACGGCATCGAAACGAACTTCCCGGCCACCTTCCGCACCCGCGAAACGGCCGACCTGTTCCTGGTGCTGATCATGCAGATGCTGAAAAACGGCGGACGCGCGGCGCTGGTGCTGCCGGACGGTTTTCTGTTCGGCGAAGGCATCAAGACCCGCATCAAGGAAAAGCTGCTCGAAGAGTGCAATCTGCACACCATCGTGCGCCTGCCCAATGGCGTGTTCGCGCCGTACACCGGCATCAAGACCAACCTGCTGTTCTTCAGCAAGGGCGCGCCGACGACCGACATCTGGTTCTATGAACACCCGTACCCGCCGGGCGTGAAAAGCTACAACAAGACCAAGCCGATGCGCATCGAAGAATTCGATATCGAGGCCGTATGGTGGGGCGACGAAGCCGACGGCTTTGCCAGCCGGGTTGAAAACGAGCAGGCGTGGAAGCTCAGCATAGACGACATCAAGAAGCGCAACTACAACCTCGACTGCAAGAACCCGCACGTAGGCGAGCAGAAAATCCACGACCCGGACTTGCTGCTGGCCCAGTACGGCGCGATGCAAGCCGACATCGCCGCATTGCGCGCCACACTGAAAGACGTGCTGGCCGAAGCGTTGCAACGGGGTGAGGCGGCATGAACCCGGTCCAGCAACTGTTGACCGACAACATCGGCTTGTGGACCGGCGCCGACACGGCAAAAAAATCGGGACGCGGCCGCGCCTCCGGCAGCGCCGGCACCATCTACGGCATCAGGAAATTGCGCGAACTGATCCTGGAACTGGCCGTGCGCGGCAAACTGGTGCCGCAAGACCCGAACGACGAACCGGCCAGCGTACTTCTGGAACGGATAATGGCGGAAAAGGCCAGGCTGGTTGCTGAGGGCAAGATCAGGAAGGATAAGCCGATGGCGGCAATAACGGAGGATGAGAAGCCGTTTGCTTTGCCGCAGGGATGGGAGTGGACGAGACTTGGTGAAATTGGAACTGTGGGATCAAGTAGCCGTGTTCTTCTAAAAGATTGGACAACGACTGGAATCCCATTTTATCGAGCGAGAGAAATAGTTCTATTATCAAAGAATGGCTTAGTTGATAATGACTTATTTATTTCGGAAAAATTATTTTTGGATCTGGTTGCCAAGGGTGTCGTGCCAGAGAAAAATGACATAATGATTACTGGTGTTGGCACTATTGGAGTGCCATATATCGTTACTGAAAATGATAGATTTTATTTTAAAGATGCAAGCGTGCTAATTTTTAAAAATAACTATTCTATTTTTACAGGTTACTTATTTCGTTTTTTGATTTCGCCAATTTGGAATACTAAAATACATGCAGAAAGCATGGGAACAACGGTACATACGCTTACGATTTCACGAGCCAACGACGTTCTGGTTTCTCTTCCATCTCTTGACGAGCAATACCGCATCGTCGCCAAGGTCGACGAATTGATGGTGCTGTGCGACCAACTGGAAGCCGGCCACGTCGATGCCGCAGACGCCCACGAAAAGCTTGTTATCCATCTGCTCACCACGCTGACCGCGTCACAGGATAGTGCCGACTTCAATGCCGGCTGGCAGCGCATCGCCGCGCATTTCGACATGCTGTTCACGACCGAAGCCAGCATCGACGCACTCAAGCAAACGCTGCTGCAACTGGCGGTGATGGGCAAACTGGTGCCGCAAGACCCGGAAGACGAACCGGCTAGTGCATTGTTTCAGCGGATACAGGCTGAAAAGGCCAGGCTGGTTTCTGAAGGCAAGATCAAGAAAGACAAGCCGCTGGCGGCGATAAGCGACGATGAAAAGCCGTTTGTCCTACCGCAGGGTTGGAATTGGATCAAACTTGGGGCTATTATAGAATTAATTTCTGGGCAGCATTTAAATCCAAGTGAGTATTTTGAATCACCAGATATAGGCTCAATACCTTACATCACTGGCCCTGCTGACTTTAGTGATATTGGTCCTGTTCCGGTAAGGCATACTTTTGAAAGAAGATCTTTGTCTTTTTTTGGCGATATTTTATTAACTGTTAAAGGGTCTGGTGTCGGGAAAATAAATGTTGTTTTTCAAATTGAATTGGCAATTAGCCGCCAGTTAATGGCCGTCCGACCAATAATAGCTAATGCTAAATTTATTGAAAAATTATTACTTTCAATGACTGCCATATTTCAGGATTTATCAGTCGGAATTGCAATTCCAGGTATATCGCGAGAACATGTCTTATATTCAATAATTGCGCTACCTCCTCTTGCAGAACAACACCGCATCGTCGCCAAGGTCGATGAATTGATGGCGCTGTGTGACCGCCTCAGGGAGCGGATCTTTGACGCCGGCGCCTTGCAGCGCAATCTGGCCGACGCGATGGCGGCGAAAGCCGTCGCGTGACCGAAGAAATTGGATGGCGATGATGATGCGTATCGTGAATGCGCCGCGTCCAAAAGTACGGTATCGAAGCCAGCGCGGCATTGGCGAAGTTGATTCGCTATTGAGTTTGAAGGAACAAGCTTCTTCTCGCAAAAAAATTATTCCCTGATCGGCTGCTTTCGACCCAAAGCTGCCACTCAGGTGGATCGAAAGCTGTGCGTCATATGGCAGCAGCAGCAATTTTGCATGCGCCACAAAAAATATTTACAGAGAATCTGGAAATGGTGTCCGGTTTGTTCATTCCGGCATTTGTAAAGATGTACAAAACGTGTGCGCCAGATGAAGAAATAGTGAAGTTGAGAGTGCTCGTACTACGATGCTTGAGCTTATTCAGCGCTACTGCCAGTGTTAGCGGGACTGTGGTTGCCCCTAGCGTTAAACGTGCATCTCCAAGTGGGCATGACTTAAAGAATGCTATTTCGCTGGAGGTCGCGGGTTCAAGTAATTCACCGACAGTTGCATCCAGTGCTGCTTTGAACACGGAAGATGTCCACGCTGACTGCTTTGATTGTTCGTCCCGATGACGGAGAATTTCATTTTGTATATGATCAAAAAGCTGAAAGGCTTCTTCGCTCGTAGTGAGCGCGTCAGGAATATCATTGGAAAGCCAACTATGGCAAAATCCGGCAGATAAATTCCCAACTTGGCGAATCGACTCAGGAAGCGATCTCGGCGCAGAATTTGTCGCTGAAACAAGAAAATTAATATATTGAATTGTCATATTCTCTAGTAATATTAAGTGCTTATGGTTGTTGATATAAAACTGCACGGCAGCGAATCCACTCGCTAGTTAAGAGTGCAGTCAACATTATCTTCAAGGTACGGTCTAAACGGTGGATCTAAAGGTTTAGAAGAGCACGCAACAATGACCGCTCCTGGCCGAATGCAGTCCATCATACACGAAAGTTGTCAATATAATAATTATCCATATGCTTGGCAACTTTCCGCCCCCGGCCGCTCCCCATGAAATTGCTCGCCCTCAGCGCCATCCGTTTTTACCAGCGCTTCCTTTCGCCACGCAAGGGATTTTGCTGCGCCCATACAGCGGTCAGCGGTCACGGCAGTTGCTCCGCGCTAGGTTACCGCGCGATACGGCGCTATGGCTTCTGACGCGGGATCGCGGTGCTCGACAAGCGGTTGGAAAAATGCGGCGTTGCCTACCGGCGCCAACAGCGCCGTGTCGCCCATGGTGTGCTATCGCGTCAGGCCGGTTTTCTCGATTGCGCATGCGATGCGCCGGCTGTCTGCGACCTTCCCTGTGGAGGCCTGTCCGGATGCAAGGTTCTGCACTCCTGCAGCAATCTGATGAGTTGCGGCGACCTGATGAATTGCAGTGCCGGCGACTGGCGCCGCCGGAAACAAGGTAACGACAAATAGATGGTCATCCCGGTTCGCAGCAATATCGTTGACTGAGTGAGTTCGCCAGTTTGTCTCATGATTTATCCAAGAGCCTAAAGCGCGGTGTTGTTGTGTTGAAATGACATGCCTGCGGTGTGACAAACTAGCTGCGCTGAGCCCAGGCGGCGACTTGATCGCCATGCTCAACGGCAAAAAGGATTTTCCGCAATCGGTGACCGATACCGTCAAAAGAGTGGGTACCGCAAGCGCCGCCACAGCCATCACGGCTTATCTGTTCAGTTGATTTGCGGGATCGTCACATCGCTGGCGTGATGCGTGCCTGTTGGCGAACTCCGCACCGGGTCCGCACCCGATGACCATGTACGCGGTAGGGAAATTTTGTGTGTGGGGGTGTGTGCGGAGTGGCAAATTGAGCACGGGGAAGGGCGGTGGTCTGCTTCTTGGGCAGCCCCGTGATGCCGGACAGGGGCTAGTCTTGCCTGTTGGCCTTGCGTTTGTTTGTGACTCGAACGGTGTTCGGCGGGATTTTCTATCGGATTTGGTTGAAGGCGCAAGCTACTATTTGCAAAACATGGTCTGACCGACTGTTCCGCCCCATTGTGGACTGTCAGGCTGAAATGGCAAACATACGCACGACTTGTTGCCACTAAAACAGAAATTCGTTGATAGTCGAACCACTAGTCCGCGCCCAAGTGAGAAATTTATTGCTAGAAAGATATTTTATATGCATTATGTTGATCTACTATCTCGCTACTCTGAGTATTTTCCATGCCTATACCGCTAATTATTGCCGCCCTCGCTGCCGGAGGTAGCCTTGTTCCCCACGCCGCTGGTGGATTTATTGTTTCTGCTGCTGGTGCATACGTCGCCGGCACTTACCTCAGTACGGCAGCGGTTGCTACAATCATTGGAACAGGATCTGCGACACTTGCTGTCGGTGCGGCCGTCGCCACAGGCGCTGCGAGCTCAATCGTTGGCAGTGCCGGAATTTTCGGCACAACGGTCGGTGCGTCCGGGCTAACGGGTGTACTCATGTCGGCAGGCTTGATCTCCGCCACACCACTTTACGTCCCGGTCCTGGCCGCTGCCGCCGGACTGTCCGCAGCAGGGTTCCTCGCATACGGTTCTTACCAGTTATACACGCTGAAAAAGAAGATAGGCAATGCGTTGCCGGGAGAGGAAGTAAAGTTCAGCGCTGCTGATGCAAAATTTTTGCAGCGCCTTCTGCTGAAAATTTATCGTAGCTTGCGTGGCAAAGGCGACACCGATTCAAAGATCTAGCTAACCGCCATCCATGAAATCGCTCGCCCTCGGCGCCATCCGCTTTTACCAGCGCTTCATTTCGCCACGCAAGGGCTTTTGCTGCGCCTATGCAGCGATCAAAGGTCAAGGCAGTTGCTCCGGGCTGGGTTATCGCGCGATACGGCGTTACGGCCTCTGGCGCGGGATCGCGGTGCTCGACAAAAGGTTGGAAAAATGCGGCGTTACCTACCGACGCCAACAGCGCCGTGTCGCCCACGGTGTGCTATCGCGTCAGGCCGGTTTTCTCGACTGCGCATGCAATGCGCCCGCCGTCTGCGACCTTCCCTGCAGTGGCCTGGCTGGATGCGAGATTCCGCACTCCTGCAGCAATCTGATGTGTTGCGGCGACCTGATGAATTGCAGTGTCTGCGACTGGCGTCGCCGGAAACAAGGCAACGACGAATAGATTGTTATCCAGCCGACCAGGGCCATGGCGCACCGCAAGGCCGGTATCGCCATGAAAGCGACCAATAAAGCAGCGTTGCGCGCCAAAAAAGCCGTCCTGAGCATGGAGGAAGAATTCGGCTTTAATCAGGACTTGGCCAAGGTCGGTGATGTGATCAAGACCCGCGTGGCATACCAGACGGCGGGATTGAAAGCCACCTTCGTAGTAGCTTTTTTTAGCGTGTTCTAAAAACGGGGCATTACCATATGAAGCCAGGAAAAATATGAAAATCATCAGCACGAACAAACAATTGAGGGAGCACCTTCTTCGCTTGATAAAGAAGTATCCGAAGATGGCTTTTGCCACGGCTTGGGCTTCAGCCAGCACTGATGTGTTTCAGCGCATCCGGAACGTGTCAATCGATTTGAAACACCTGAGTTAAATTGGTGAGAGTCTCAATCTCAGTATCAAGCGGCTTTTTTCTCCATGATGGGCGGGTTAATCCAGGCGGCGGTGGGCAGCTTGTGTGGC
>Ga0326735_1000266_pt1 | contig 12426 bp, 12 predicted proteins | sample 37_GP2_1092_FD_207945 | JGI IMG/M metagenome (GOLD analysis project Ga0326735, IMG submission 207945) | Glacier ice microbial communities from Ngari, Tibet, China - 37_GP2_109.2 | ecosystem: Environmental > Aquatic > Freshwater > Ice > Glacier | place: China: Ngari, Tibet | collected 2018-07-31
GCCGGGAAGGCCCCGCTGCCGCCCAATTTAATCTGCAATTCATTGGCCGCGTCGTCATAGGTCCAGCGCGCGGGATTAAAAAAGGAAAACCCGCCGGAAAACTGCAGCGCGCCATCCTGCGCAAACGTCATGCACATGCCGGGGTAATCGGAGGGCGGGTTGAACCAGGTGCCGGTCGGCACGGCGGCGCTGTTTTTCTGCGGCGGCGGCTGTTGCGACAGCGTCCCGCAGCCTGCCAATGCGACGCACACGGCAAGCGAATACATTATATTTTTCATCGCATCTCCATCGCTCGATTTAAACCTCGACTTGAACAACGGTCAATCCTGCGCCGCTGCGCGCAGCTTGTCTTTCTTGCTCGGGCGCCGGCCCTTGATGCCGCCATTGACGACATCCGTGGCCGGCCCCGCGGCAACGGCGACGTCGACCGGCTCGAAGCCGGCGATGATGTCTCGCTCCAAGTGCAAGCCCAAACGCTTTTCAATCAGCCGCCAATGGGCTTCGGCAGCGGCGCTGACAAAACTGACGGCGACGCCGCTGGCGCCGGCGCGCCCGGTGCGCCCTATCCGGTGCGTGTAATCCTGCACCGAGCGCGGCAAATCGTAATTGACGACGACTGGCAATTGCGCGATGTCGATGCCGCGCGCGGCGACGTCGGTGGCGACCAGCACCTGCAGCCGGTTTTCCTTGAAATCAGCCAGCACCGTGCTGCGCGCGCCCTGGCTGGCGTCGCCGTGCAGCGCGCCGGCCAGGATGCCGTTGCGCTGCAACTTGTCGGCCACGTGCATCGCCGCATATTTGGTGGCGACGAAGACCAGCACGCGGCTCCACTGGTTTTGCTGCATCAAGTGTTTCAGCAGCTGGGTGCGGCGCGGCACGTCGACCAAGATCGCGCGCTGCACGATGGCGGGCGCCTCGCCCAGCGGCGCGGCCAGCGCGATGCGCACCGGATCGCGCAGCATGCGCTGCGCCAGCGCCTGCACCGACGCGGGATAAGTGGCCGAGAAAAACAACGTCTGGCGCTGTTCAGGCATCGGCAGCAAGGCCAGGATGCGCTGGACTTCATCGGCAAAACCCAGGTCGAGCAAGCGGTCCGCTTCATCGAGCACCAGCGTCTTGACCGAGCCCAGCTTCACCGCATTGTTCAAGGCCAGGTCGAGCAAGCGGCCCGGCGTGGCGACGACGATGTCGGCACCGCCGCGCAGCGCCATCATCTGCGGATTGCTGGACACACCGCCGAACAGGATCGCCACCTTGATCTGGCGCGGCATGAAGCGCGCAAGCGCATTGATTTCGGCGCCGACCTGGGCCGCCAGTTCGCGAGTCGGCACCAGAATCAGCGCAGAAGTCTGTCGCGCGGCGCCGGAATCGAGCAGCGCTTGCAGCAGCGGCAGCGCGAACGCCGCCGTCTTGCCGGAGCCGGTCTGCGCCGAACCGAGCACGTCAAGGCCGCGCAGGATGGCCGGAATGGCGGCGCACTGGATCGCGGTCGGCGCCAGAAAACCGCTGTCGCTGACGGCGCGCACCAGGGAGGGCGCAAGCCCCAATGAGGAAAATGGCATAGTGAACCTTGGAACCTTGAAACCTTGAAAAATCGATGACGGAGCGGATGACGGCAGAGCAAAGCAAGACAAGGCAGCTTGCGCCCGCACTGCACGGCATACAACATCGCAGTATAAGGCAGGCGGAGGCAGACGGGGGCAATCGCTGCGCACCGGTGCAGGGGCCAGGTTGCCGCAAAGTTGCCAAATGACTGCGCCAGGGTTGCCAACTGCTGACATAAATATAGGCAAACATGGTCATGTTGGACATTATCCTCAGCATGAAACTGAGCATATGAGCCGAACTTCAAGGCATGATATAAAACTGCATGCACGGTTCGGTTTCGAGCACGTCGAGGCAGCGCTGGTGGCATAGAACAGGCGTATCATGGTCATCGACCCTGATGAAATGAGAGACGATATCGTGGATATCGTCGATATTGTGCGCGACATGACGGAAGTGCTGGTATCGATGTGCGCCAGGCTTTACGGCAAACGGTCCGCGCCGTCCTTGGGGGGTGCGGCGCATCCCATTTCTGAGCTGCTTGTCGGGCAGTGAACAGCCCGCCTTTGTCGGTGACGAAGTTATCAGTTTTCTGAGCTGCCTGTCCGGCAGTGAACGCGAGGTTGGCCATGCGCACCAGGCCGAAGCTGACGCGCTTGGCGCTGACCGGGTCGATGCTGTGGTGCAATTTGTGCAGTTTCAGTGCGGCTTGCGCCGCCAGTTACCCAAAACGGGGATAACATTGTTCCATATTCAAGCCCGCCAGATCGAGTGCCAACAGTGCGCAGCGGCGGCGCACCTGGGCCTTGGCCAGCCGTGCTACGCGCTTGGCGGCAAATGCCTGATGCGCGCTCGCGAACGCTGCGGCATCGGCGCAATCGGCCGCGTCTGCGCTGAATTCATCGGTCCACGCACAGCACACGTCAGGCATGCGTTCGGCGGCGCCCGGGCGGTCGCCGCGATTGCGTTGATAGTGTTGACGTCCATTGCGGTACGCTTCAAACAATCCTTGCACCAGCGCCGGCGGCAAGGTGGCCGACGACAGCAACACACGCGCTCCCAGCAAACCTGCCCAATGCACCAGCCGCATCAACGCCGGCAAGTCGGCGATATCGAAATCATCGGGTTCATCGAGCACCAGGTCGCCACTCATCAGGCGCAACATCGGCGCGATCTGGCGCCCGCCGCGCTCGCTCTCGGTGGCCGGCGTCAGCCAGCCTTGGCCAATTCCCGCATCGCAGCCTGGGTTACCGACGTGCCGGTGCCAAGCAAAACGGTGGTGGTATTGGCGATCGGTATGTTCCAGTACAGCGAACGCTTGCCTTCATCGGTGACGTACTCGACACGCCCCCCATTGACCAGCACGCGGCAATGTTCGAGGTAATACAGGTTAGCCCGCTTCGACAACAATATCGATTTAAGGGCAGAAGAAGGTATGGCGTCCATTTTCCAGTCCTGTTGGCAACACCTGACGCTTCAAGCGGGGTTGTTTACAAAAAATAATCGCTGAGATAATGCCCGCACCTTGTTATTTGCCTTGTTACTTGCCTTGTTACTTGCCTTGTTACTTGCCTTGTTACTTGCCTTGTTACTTGCCAATTCATTATGACGCAAAACATGGAAAATTAGTTGCCTTATGGCTATAATTTGACCGAACATCACGCCTCAGTTGACTCGCTGCCATGCATGAGCGACTCCATCGCCAATGCAGCAACCGATATTGCTGCTAATATTTGATCGTCTCCGGCCGCTGCGGCAGTCCACCTTTCCCATGAATCGAAAAATGAAATCATTGTCATCGATAGGGGCTACGCTGCTGTTGTGCTGCGCATCGGCCAGCGCCAATGAAGCGGACGACCCATATCTGCCCTTGTGGAAAGTGGGTGTCGCCGGCGCAGGCGCCTCGACCCCGGCGTACCCGGCATCCGATCAACGCTCGGAGCGGGCGCTGGCCTTGCCCTTCCTTATTTACAGGGGTGAGGTGCTGCGCGCGGATCAATCCGGCATCGGGGCGCGCCTGTTGCATACCGATGCAATCGAGGTCGATGTCGGGTTTGCGTTATCGCTGCCGGCCCGCTCCGACGATGTTCCCGCGCGCGCCGGCATGCCCGACCTGGGTCCGCTGGTCGAATTCGGCCCGCGCGTGAAGGTCACTCTTGTGCGCCCTGCTCCGGGCAGCTTCGTGCGGCTGGAGGTGCCGCTGCGCGCAGTATTCGAAGCGAACGGCGGGCTGCGGCGGGAAGGCTGGGCTTTCGAGCCCAAACTGGTCTACGAGACCGGCGATGCGTTGGGCAGATGGAATTTGAACGCCAATCTGGGCGTGGTGCTGGCCGATGCGAAGTTCAGCAATTATTTTTACGAAGTCAAACAGCCATTCGCAACCATCGACCGGCCATCATACCGGGCAAAATCGGGGCTGATGTCGACCCGCGCGGGCGTGAGCGGATGGCGCAAGCTTGGCCCAGACTGGCGCCTTTTTGGTTTCGCACGCTACGACAATTACGCGCACGCAGCCAATCGCGCCAGCCCGCTGTTCGAACAAAACAGCGGGGTTTCAGTCGGCATCGGATTTGCCTGGACCCTGTACCGTTCAAAGGCCAGCGCAAGGAAATAACGCGCCAGCCGGACCGCGCCATTGTCCTGCCCAACAACGTTATAATGCGACTCTCCATCGTGGCCGCCAGGTCGCCACTTTCCGCTGTTCCACCTGCCCGGGCCGCCACGTGAATCCACATTTAGACAAACTGCAACCCTACCCTTTCGAAAAACTGCGCCAGTTGTTCGCCAATGTGCCAACCAATATGACGCATCGCCCGATCAGCCTGGGCATGGGCGAGCCGAAACATCCGACGCCGCGCTTCATTCAGCAGGCGTTGATCGACCATGTCGACGGCTTGGCCAGTTACCCGACGACGCTGGGCTCGGAGGCGCTGCGCGGCGCGATCGCGGATTGGCTGCAGCAGCGTTACGGGATACCGGCGCTCAATGCGGCGACCCAGGTGCTGCCGGTCAACGGGTCGCGCGAGGCGCTGTTTGCGCTGGCGCAGACCGTGATCGACCCGCAAGCCAATGCGCTGGTGGTGTGCCCGAATCCGTTCTACCAGATCTACGAAGGGGCGGCCTATCTGGCCGGCGCGGAGCCTTACTTTGTCAATTCCGATCCGGCGCGCAACTTCAGCGTCGATTATTCGCTGGTGCCCGATAGCGTGTGGGAGCGGGTGCAATTGTTGTTCCTGTGTTCGCCCGGCAACCCGACCGGCGCCACACTGTCGCTGACGGAGTGGGAAAACCTGTTTGCGCTGTCCGAGCGGCACGACTTCGTGATCGCGGCCGACGAGTGCTATTCGGAGATTTACCATGGCGAAGGCGCCACCCATGCGCCGCTGGGCGCGTTGGCAGCGGCGCACCAGCTGGGTCTTTCCAGCGGCGCGCGCCCGTATGCCCGGCTGGTGGTGTTTTCCAGCTTATCGAAGCGCTCCAACGTGCCCGGCATGCGCTCCGGTTTTGTCGCCGGCGATGCCGAGGTGTTGAAGAAATTTCTGCTGTACCGCACCTATCACGGCAGCGCGATGAGCCCTTGCGTGCAGGTGGCGTCGGTGGCGGCCTGGCGCGACGAAAGCCACGTGATTGAAAACCGGGCCAAGTACCGCGCCAAGTTCGACGCCATCACGCCGCTGTTGCAACAGGTGATGCAGGTCGAACTGCCCGATGCAGGTTTCTATCTGTGGGCCGACATCAGCGCGACCGGATTGTCGGACACGGAGTTCGCGCAAAGTCTGTATGCGCAATATAATGTCACCGTATTGCCCGGCAGCTACCTGGCGCGCGATGCGCACGGCATCAATCCGGGCCGCAACCGCATCCGCATGGCGCTGGTCGCCGAGCTCGATGAAGGCCTGGAAGCGGCGCACCGCATTGTCGAATTTTGCAATAGCATTTCATCCAATACCATTTCGTCCACCGTATCCTGACCCCCAACCTTGAAGACATCATGACTCAACAACTGCAAAACATCATCGACTTGGCGTGGGAACAGCGCGCCAACATCAGCCCGGACAATGGCACGGCCGAATTGCGCGATGCGGTCGACCATATCATCGCCGGCCTCGACGACGGCAGCATCCGCGTGGCCCAGAAAACCGGCGCCGACTGGGTCGTCAACCAGTGGGTCAAGAAAGCCGTGTTGCTGTCGTTCCGCCTGGAAAACAATAGCGTGATGACCTCGGACGGCACGATGCAGTTCTACGACAAGGTGCCCACCAAGTTCGCCAATTACACGGCCGACGATTTCGCCAAGGGCGGTTTCCGCGTGGTGCCGCCTGCTGTGGCGCGGCGCGGCAGCTTCATCGCGAAGAATGTCGTGCTGATGCCATCGTTCGTCAACATCGGCGCCTACGTCGATGAAGGCACGATGGTCGATGCCTGGGCCACCGTCGGTTCGTGCGCTCAGATCGGCAAGAACGTCCATCTGTCGGGCGGCGTCGGCATCGGCGGCGTGCTGGAACCGATGCAAGCGAATCCGACCATCATCGAAGACAATTGCTTCATCGGCGCGCGCTCGGAAATCGTCGAAGGCGTCATCGTCGAAGAAAATTCGGTCATTTCGATGGGCGTCTACATCGGCCAGTCGACCAAGATCTACGACCGCGCCACCGGCGAAGTGAGCTATGGCCGCGTGCCGTCGGGTTCGGTCGTGGTGTCGGGCAACCTGCCGTCGGAAGATGGCAAGTACAGCCTGTATTGCGCGGTGATCGTCAAGCGCGTCGACGCCAAGACCCGCGCCAAAACCGGCATCAACGAACTGCTGCGCTCGATTTAATCAGTTAAGTACCCGCGCGAAATAAAGTGTGAGATGGATGTGGTTCTGGGTGGATGCGATGCAAGGCGTCCGCCTTGCCGCAGTGCGAGCACTGCAAGGGGCGAACAACACCGCAGCGCGCCGGCCAGAGCCTCAGACAGCCACCATTTATTTTAAGCGGGTACTTAGGAGCCAAGAAATAATAACTTGAACAATTGACCGATTCGAGATGTCAGGCATGGCGCTCGTATGCAAGATGGGAAATGATCGAGTTATTGTTGCTTGGTGACTTAGGCGGGCGCAGGCCCGCCACTTCCCAAGGAGATGACGATGGCAATCGAGCTATTATTCCAGTTGATGAAGGAAAAGAATGCATCGGATATGTTCCTGGCAGTCAATTCCGCTGTCCATCTGAAAGTCAACGGCAAGCTGGTCCCGATCAATACTCACAAGCTGGAGCAAGGCGACATCCGCTCGCTGCTGAGCGAGGTGTGCACGCCGCAGCAAATGATGCTGCTGGACCGGGACAACGAACTCAATATCGGCATCCCGATGCCCAATCTGGGCCGCTTCCGGCTGTCGGCCTTCCGCCAGCGCGGCAGCATTTCGGCCGTGTTCCGCTACGTGCAGGGCAATATTCCAAAGCTGGACGAGCTGGGCCTGCCTGCGGTGCTGACCGAATTGATCATGGAAAAGCGCGGCCTGATCCTGGTCGCGGGCGCCGCCGGTTCGGGCAAGTCGACCACGATCGCGTCGATGCTCGATTACCGCAACGACTCGCGCAGCGGCCATATCCTGACGCTGGAAGACCCGATCGAATACCTGTTCAAGAATCAGCTGTCGATCGTCAACCAGCGCGAAATCGGCACCGATGTCGTCGATTTTCATACTGCGCTGCGCAATTCGATGCGTCAGGCGCCCGATTGTATCGTCATCGGCGAGATCCGCGAGCAGGAAACGATGGCGGCGGCGCTGTCCTACGCCCAGTCGGGCAACCTGGTATTGGCCACGCTGCACGCCAACAATAGCTACAACGCCTTGCACCGCATCGTCAGTTTCTACCCGCCGGAAAATCGCGCCGCGCTGTTGCAGGATCTGGGGTCGACGGTCAAGGCCATCATCTCGCAGCGCCTGGTGCAAACCATCGATGGCGCCAGCCGCAAGGCAGCCGTCGAAGTCATGATCAACACGCTGTACATTTCCGACCTGATTGAAAAAGGCGACATCGCCGAGGTCAAGGAAGCGATAGAAAAAAGCTTGTCGCCGGGTTCGCAAACCTTCGAAATGGCGCTGCTGCAACTGGTCAAAGATGGCGCGATCAGCCAGGAAGAAGCGCTGGCCAATGCCGATTCGGCCACCAACTTGCTGTGGCTGCTGAACAATGCGCCCAATGGCAAGAGCGTCCAGCCTGAAGCCAAGCGGCCCGAAGAGGCCTCGTTCACCGCATTCACGCTGAACACGTGAGCATGACTCTGTACGGCATCCCGAATTGCGATACCGTCAAGAAGGCGCGCCTGTGGCTGAGCGCGCAAGAACTTGAATTCACCTTCCACGATGTCAAAAAGCAGCCGCTGGCGCGCGCCACCGTCGCCGCCTGGCTGCAGTGTGTGCCATGGGACGTACTGGTCAACCGCAAGGGCACCACCTGGCGCGGCTTGCCCGGCGAGCGCCGTGCTTCGATTGTTGATGCGAACAGCGCGCTCGACCTGATGCTGGAGCTGCCCTCCGTCATCAAGCGCCCCGTGTTACAACTCGGACAACAATTTCACATCGGCTTTTCCGATGTGCAGTACCGACAAATTTTCACCATTCAAGACGAGCCTTCGCCATGACGCATTCCCGTACCCTTGCCCTGACAGAAAAACTGCTGGCGCTTTCCTCCGTGACCCCCGACGACAAGGGTTGCCAACAACACTTGATCGATTTGCTGAAGCCGCTCGGTTTCGTCTGCGAAACCATCGTTTCCAACGGCGTCACCAATCTGTGGGCGCGCAAGGGCACTACAGCACCGCTGCTGGCGTTCGCCGGCCATACCGACGTGGTGCCGACCGGCCCGGTCGAACAATGGCAGTCGCAACCGTTCATTCCGACCCAGCGCGACGGCAAACTGTACGGGCGCGGCTCGGCCGACATGAAGACGTCGATCGCGGCGATGGTGGTGGCGTGCGAGGAATTCATTGCGGCCAATTCGCAGCACAAGGGTTCGATCGCTTTCCTGATCACCAGCGACGAAGAAGGGCCTGCGTTGGATGGCACCGTGATCGTTTGCAAGATGCTCAAGGAACGCGGCGAGCAGATCGATTTTTGCCTGGTCGGCGAGCCTACCTCGGGCGCGATGCTTGGCGACATGATCAAGAATGGGCGGCGCGGCTCGATGTCGGGCAAGCTGACGATCAAGGGCGTGCAAGGCCATATCGCCTATCCGCAACTGGCGAAGAACCCGATCCACCTGGCCGCGCCGCTGCTGGCCGAACTGGTCGCGCAGCAATGGGATGCCGGCAATGACTACTATTTGCCGACATCGTGGCAAATGTCGAACATCCATGGCGGCGCCGGCGCATCGAACGTGATTCCGGGCGAACTGGTGATCGATTTCAATTTCCGCTTTTCGACCGCCAGCACCTTCGATGGCTTGAAAAAGCGCGTGCACGCGATCATCGACAGGCACGATATCGAATACGACTTGAAATGGACGCTGAGCGGCTTGCCTTTCCTGACCCCGCGCGGCGAGCTGAGCGAGGCATTGTCGCGCGCGATCCTCGACGAAACCGGCATTACGACGGAGATGTCAACCACCGGCGGCACATCGGATGGGCGTTTCATCGCGCAGATCTGCCCGCAGGTGATAGAATTCGGTCCTCCCAATGCCAGCATACACAAGATAGACGAGCACATCGAACTGCGTTTCATCGATCCGCTGAAGAATATCTATCGCCGTACGCTGGAGCTTTTGCTGCGCTGATGTCCCAAGCCCGGCGCGGGCGCTGCCTGGAACACTTGCCAGCCATAGTTCGACAACACAGTCTTACCGAGAACCATCGATGAACCCTACTCCTTTTACCACGCCGCGCGATTTGCTGCGCTACGCAGTCACCCGCTTCAACACGGCCAAATTGTTTTTCGGGCACGGCAGCGCCGAAGCGCTCGATGAAGCCGCTTTCCTGATCCTGCACACGCTGGCGCTGCCGCTCGACAAGCTTGAACCGTTCCTGGACGCGCGCCTGCTGCCAGAAGAAGTCGCAAGCGTGCTGGCCATGATCGAACGGCGCAGCGTGGACCGGGTGCCGGCCGCCTACCTCACGCACCAGGCGTGGCTGGGCACCTACCAGTTCTACGTCGACGAGCGCGTGCTGGTGCCGCGCTCGTTCATCGCCGAATTGATCCCCGATTACTTTTCGCCATGGGTCGCAGATCCGGAGCAAGTGACCGACATTCTGGAACTGTGCACCGGTTCGGGCTGCCTGGCGATCATGCTGGCCGACGCATTCCAGAACGCCAGCGTCGATGCGCTCGATATTTCGCCCGATGCGTTGGCCGTTGCGCAGCGCAATGTGCTTGACTACAAGCTGGAAGCGCGCGTGCACCTGATCGAATCGGATCTGTACAACAGCTTGCCAGACAAGAAATACGACTTGATCGTGGCCAATCCGCCGTACGTGAATTCGGCCTCGATGGCGGCCTTGCCGCAAGAATACCTGCGCGAGCCGCGCATCGCTTTGGATGGCGGCAGCGACGGCATGGACCTGGTGCGCAAGATCGTCGCAGGAGCGGGGGCGCGCCTGAAGCCGGACGGCATTTTGATGATCGAAATCGGCAACGAGCGCGCATTTGCCGAAGCCGCATTCGGCGAACTGGGCCTGACCTGGCTGACTACGAGCGCCGGCGACGACATGGTATTTTTACTTGGCGCCGATCAATTGAAGTAATTTCTTTTTAAAACTAACAGCAAGTTCAACGCCAGCAGCACCGGGGTTGTCTTCTTCACCCCACCATCGCACTAGATAAAGCACAAAGTACAAAGCACAACATGATACGTTTCTTACAAGTAAGCCTGATGCGCGGCATCAAACCCCTGCTCGAGCAGGTCGACGTCACGCTCAACCCGGGCGACAAGATCGGCCTGATCGGCGCCAACGGCGCCGGCAAGTCCAGCCTGTTCGGCCTGCTGCGCGGCGAACTGCACCCGGACATGGGCGAGATCGACTTCCCGGCCAAATGGCGCATGGCTTACGTGGCGCAGGAAACACCGGCGCTGGACCGGGCCGCGCTCGACTACGCGATCGACGGCGACATCACGCTGCGCAAACTGGAAGCCGAACTGACGCGCCTCGAAGCGGAACCGGCGACGGCCGAAAATGGCTTGGCGATCGGCAATATCTACAGCGCGCTGGCGGACGCCGATTCGTACACCGTGCAATCGCGCGGCGAGCAATTGCTGCTGGGCCTGGGCTTTTCACTGGACCAGATGGCGCAACCGGTGGCGAGCTTTTCGGGCGGCTGGCGCATGCGCTTGAACCTGGCGCAAGCTTTGATGTGCCCGTCCGACCTGCTGCTGCTCGATGAACCGACCAACCATCTGGATTTGGACGCGATCATCTGGTTGGAAGACTGGCTCAAGCGTTACGCCGGCACCTTGATCATCATTTCGCATGACCGCGACTTCCTCGATGAAGTCGTCAACGTCGTCGTCCACATCGACGAGCGCAAACTGAAGCGCTATTCCGGCAACTATTCAAGCTTCGAACGCCAGCGCAATGCGCAGCTGATCCTGGCCGCCGGCGCGCTCGAAAAACAGACCCGCCAGCGCGCCCATCTGGAATCGTTCGTCAACCGCTTCAAGGCGCAAGCCTCGAAGGCGCGCCAGGCGCAAAGCCGGATGAAGGCGCTGGCCAAGATGGAAGAACTGGCGCCGCTGCGCGCCGCGGCCGAGTTCTCGTTCGAATTTCGCGAGCCTTTGAGCGCGCCGAATCCGCTGTTGGTGCTGGAAGACGTGAACGCCGGCTACCATATCGAAGACAAGGAAACGGGCGACGTCAGCCACAAGACCATCGTCACCGGCATCAATTTTTCGCTGCAGATCGGCCAGCGCATCGGCCTCTTGGGCGTCAACGGCGCCGGCAAGTCGACCTTGATCAAGACCATCGCCGGCGAACTGAACCCGTTGACCGGCGACGCCGTGATCGGCAAGGGCTTGTCGATCGGTTACTTTGCGCAGCACCAGGTGGAAATGCTGCGCCACGACGAATCGCCGCTGTGGCACTTGGGCAAAATCGCGCCGGGCGTGCGCGAGCAGGAATTGCGCAACTTCTTGGGCGGCTTCAACTTCCCCGGCACCATGGTGACCAGCTCGATCCGCCCGTTCTCGGGCGGCGAAAAAGCCCGGCTGGCGCTGGCGCTGATCGTCTGGCAGCGCCCCAACCTGCTGCTGCTCGATGAGCCGACCAACCATCTGGACCTGGAAACGCGTGAAGCGTTGACGATGGCGCTGGCCCAGTTCGAAGGCACGCTGGTCGTCGTCTCGCATGATCGTCACTTGCTGCGCGCGACGACCGACCAATTCATCATCGTGGCCGACGGCAAATTGCAGCCGTTCGACGGCGACCTGGACGATTACAAGGATTGGCTGTTCAAGACCAAGCTGGGCAAGGGCACCACGGTGCTGCCGGCCGCCGGTATTGAGAACAAGGTTGAGTTCCCGGTCGCCTCGCCGATCGCCGCCGCCGAACCGGCTGTCGACAAGAAAGATCAGAAGCGCCAGGAAGCCGAACAACGCCAGCGCCTGACCGCCTTGAAAAAACCGATCGAGCAAAAAATCAAGCGCCTGGAAGAGCAAATCGCCAAGCGCAACGGCCAGAAAGCGGAAACCGACGCCAAGCTCGGCGAGCCGACCGCCTACGACGCCGCCAACAAGGCCAAGCTGAAACTGCTGCTGGCTGACCAGACTTTCTTCACGAAAGACCTGGCCCAGCTGGAAACGGAATGGCTGGGACTGCAGGAACAGCTGGAAGCGTTGGCCGCGTAAGCAGCATCGCCCCCCCGCGGGGGCGCCCTGCCCCCGCACGTCGCACGTCGCACGTCGCACG
>Ga0326735_1000267_pt1 | contig 12412 bp, 13 predicted proteins | sample 37_GP2_1092_FD_207945 | JGI IMG/M metagenome (GOLD analysis project Ga0326735, IMG submission 207945) | Glacier ice microbial communities from Ngari, Tibet, China - 37_GP2_109.2 | ecosystem: Environmental > Aquatic > Freshwater > Ice > Glacier | place: China: Ngari, Tibet | collected 2018-07-31
CCAGGCCGTGCTCAAGGCCGGCGTGCCGATCCTCGGGACCCAGCCGGATTCCATCGACCTGGCCGAAGATCGCGACCAGTTCTCCAAGCTTCTCGACAGGCTCGAACTGACCCAGCCCAAGAACGGCATCGCCTATAGCCTCGAGCAGGCGCGCCTGGTCGCCGAACGCCTAGGCTATCCGCTTGTGATCCGCCCCTCCTATGTGCTGGGCGGCCGCGCCATGGCCATCGTTCACTCGGCCAACGAGTTCGAGCGCTATGTGCAGGACACCCTGACCGGCCTCGTGCCGCCCGACATCCTGCAGCGTTATCCCAATGACCGGACCGGCCAGATCAACTCGGTGTTGTCCGACAACCCGCTGCTGTTCGATGCCTACCTGTCCGGCGCTACCGAAATCGACGTCGACGCCCTGTGTGACGGCAAGGACGTGTTCGTCGCCGGCATCATGGAGCATATCGAAGAAGCCGGCATTCACTCCGGCGATAGCGCCTGCACCCTGCCGCCGCGCACCCTGTCGCCCGAGATCATCGCCGAACTGAAGCGCCAAACCACGGAGCTCGCCTTCGCACTCAAGGTCGGCGGCCTGATGAACGTGCAGTATGCACTCAAGGACGGCGTCATCTACCTGATCGAGGTCAATCCGCGCGCCAGCCGCACCGTGCCCTTCGTCGCCAAGGTGATCGGCCAGCCGATCGCCAAGATCGCCTCGCGCATCATGGCCGGCGAAAGCCTTGCCAGCTTCAACCTCGTCGAGCGCAAGTACAAGCACATCGCCGTCAAGGAAGCCGTGTTCCCGTTCAACCGCTTCCCGGGCGTCGATACGGTGCTGGGGCCGGAAATGAAATCGACGGGCGAGGTCATTGGCCTCGACGTGGATTTCGCCATGGCCTTCGCCAAGTCGCAAATGGGTGCCGGCCAGAAGGTCCCGACCTCGGGCCGGGCCTTCATCTCCGTTCGCGATCAGGACAAGCAGTATATCGCCGACATGGCGCGCCATCTCGTCGAAGCCGGTTTTGAAATCCTCGCCACCGGCGGCACGCAGAAGTATCTGGTCGAGAACGGCATTGCCGCGACCAAGATCAACAAGGTGCTCGAAGGCCGGCCGCACATCGTGGATTCGATGAAGAATGGCGGCGTGCAACTTGTGATCAACACCACCGACGGCATGAAGTCGATCAGCGATAGTCGCGACATCCGCCGCACTGCCCTGTTCGCCAAGATCCCCTATTACACCACCATCGACGGCGCCCTTGCCGCAGTGGAAGGCATCGTCGCCCTCAAGAAGGGCAGCCTCACGGTCCGCTCTCTCCAGAGCTACTTCGCCGAATAAATGCAGACCTGAAATCGAAGAGGCCGCGGTGAATGCCGCGGCCTCTTTTTTGTCTGTTGTGATCGCTAGCCGCGGAAGAAGGCGGCGACCTCGGCCAATGCCCCGGTCACGGTGTCATCATCCACGTCGAGATGGGTGACCCAGCGCTGCTTGCCGTAGCCGATCATGCCAACGCCGCGCTTTTCGAGGAAGCTCGTGAAGCGCTCGCCCAGTTCCGCCTCGACATCGACGAAGACGATATTGGTATCGGGCATGGTGACCTTGAGCGCCGGATACGCCGCAAGTCCCTCGGCGAGCGTTTTGGCGCGGCGGTGGTCATCGGCGAGACGGTCCACATTGTGGTCCAGCGCGTATAGACCCGCGGCCGCCAGAATGCCGGATTGACGCATGCCGCCGCCCAGCATCTTGCGATGACGGCGGGCCTTGTCGATCAAGTCTTGCCGGCCGATCAACACCGAGCCGATGGGCGCGCCAAGACCTTTGGACAGGCAGATCGAAACGCTGTCGAATGGCGCGGTGAAGCTCTTGATATCGAGCCCTAGTGCCACGCAGGCATTGAACGCCCGCGCCCCATCGAGATGAAAGCCCAGCTCATGCCGCTTGGCAATCTCGGCAACCTGCGCCATGTAGCTGACTGGCAATACCTTGCCGCCAAAGGTGTTTTCCAATGCGATCACGGTGGTACGCGCGTAGTGATTGTCGTCTGGCTTAATGGCCGCCTCGATCTCGGCGAGGTCCATAGTGCCATCGGCCTGATGCGCGATCGGCTGTGGCTGGATCGAGCCGAGCACTGCCGCGCCACCCGCCTCATGGCTGTAGAGATGCGCTTGCTGGCCGGCGATGAATTCGTCGCCACGGCCGCAATGGCTCATCAAAGCGAGCAGGTTCGACTGCGTACCCGACGGCACGAAGATCGCCGCGTCTTTGCCCAGCAGTGCCGCCATGCGCTGTTCCAGGCGATTGACCGTCGGGTCGTCGCCAAACACGTCATCGCCCACTTCGGCTTCGGCCATGGCTTGGCGCATGCCGGCGGATGGCCTGGTAACGGTGTCGGAGCGGAAATCGTAGCGGATGCTGTTCATGGGCGGACTCGCGAGGGTTTGGTGCACCCTTGTGACAAGACCGGCCGGCTTTGCCTAGTCAGGCCGCGACATCGCCGTCGGTGCTTTTGCCACCGTTTGCCGCCGCCAACGCCAGCGCCGGCTTGCGCACCACAATCAGCATGCCAGTAATTGGCGCACCACGATCAAAACGCAGAACGGCGGTTTCAAACCGCAATATGTCCAGCCCGGCTAGAACCAGGGCATCGCGTGTCGGCTCCACGCCATGCGCATAGCGCAGAGACGGTCGCAGGAACAGCGCCTCCGGACCGTCATGCGCTTCCAGCGAAAAAGCCGCGAGGCCACCCGGCTGCAAGGCGGGCACCAGCGCCGCCAGCACCGGCTGGATGGCGCCGCAATAGATGAACACGTCGGCAGCCGTCACCAGATCGGCGTCGGCGCGGCGTGCTGTCAGCGCCGCGACCAGTTCGGCCTTCTGCAGCACGTCATAAATGCCCTTGCGGGCCGTTTCGGCGATCATCGCGGCTGAGACGTCGATGCCTTCGAGGTGCTCGGTCTTGCCACGCAGCCGTTCGCCCATCAGCCCCGTACCGCAGCCAAGGTCGAGCGCGCGGGCAAAACCGGCAATACCCAGGCGCGCCATTTCCTGGCTCACCATCTCGTCCAGCATCTCGGGCACGCGGTAGCCGAGCCTGTCGACCAGGGCGTGTTCGAACTGCGGGGCATATTGGTCGAACAAGGCCTCGACATAGCTGACTGCGGTTCCATTGGCCGCTACGCCCGCCCCATGGGCCGCAAGTTTCAACCCGGCGCCGAACACGCCCTCATCGTCAAGCGCCTCGAGATGCCGCCACGCCGAAATCGCTGCCGAAACATCGCCGGCCTTTTCAGCATAGGCCCCCATCAGGTCCCAGCCCGCAGCCCAATCCGGTGTAATTTCGAGAGCTTGGCTCATCAAGTCGGCGGCAGCCGTATGATCACCGCCCTCCGCCAGCATTTTAGCATAGCCGGCGCGACGGTCAGCGATCACATCGCCGGAAGAATGAAACGCCTTGGTCAAGACGAGGGGATTTCCTGGGGTCACCGGACCACTCGTCTGGCAGCCGGGATGTGCGCTCGTTCCGGGATAAAAGCAAGCACTGCGCCTCGATGGCAGGTATCAGCCCGGTCAGCATGGTTTGGCCCAAATACTTGACGATGTTAGTGTTTTTCTTGGCAGAACGCAGGTTCGAGCCAAGCGCTTTGTCGTTTCCAAACAGATATTGAACCAAGGATTTTTTCAAGCTACGTTTGCCGGATCGAATATTGCGGCCGACCGATCTCATCCTGCGAATTCCATTCGCGCCTGCTGACGTCACTTTCCGATATTTCGATATCACTAGGTCTTGGCCAATAGCGGCCGGGACTGCCTACAGCAGCGACTGCACGAGGGAACGCGCATCATGGCAACTGGCACCGTAAAATGGTTCAACGGCCAAAAGGGGTATGGCTTCATTCAGCCCGACGAAGGCGGGGCGGACGTGTTCGTCCATATCTCCGCTGTTCAGCATTCGGGCCTGAGTGGGCTCGATGAGGGCCAGAAGATCAACTACGAGATCGTCAAGGACAAGCGGACCGGGAAGTCCGCCGCCGACAACCTGACAGCTGCCTGAGCAGCTCGTAAATCGACGGAGGGCGCGTCTACTTGGAGTGACGCGCCCTTTGTAATTATTGGGAACTACCGGCGTCCAAGCTCTTCGCTGCGCACCCTCGCGGCATCGACTGTCCGGCCGACCAGTTCGGTGAGCCCATTCTCGCCCATCAGCACCGCAAGACCAGCAGCCGTCGTGCCATTAGGCGAGGTTACGTTCTGGCGCAGCACTGCGGGCGCAGAGGTATCGGCCTCCATCAAGGCTGCAGAGCCGATGACAGTCTGGCGCGCTAACTGCTCGGCGATCGCGTCGGGCAGCCCCTGCGCCTTGGCCGCAGCTGCAAGGGCTTCGACCAGATGGAACACATAGGCAGGGCCAGAGCCGGAAACCGCGGTAACTGCATCGAGCTGGTTCTCAGCATCGAGCCAGACCACGGCGCCGGCGGCAAGCAGCAAAGCTTCGGCAACGGCACGACCTTGGGCCGTCACATCGGGACCAGCCACGAGACCGGTAATACCCTTGCCGATCTGGGCGGGCGTGTTGGGCATGGTACGCACAATGCGGCCCATGCCGAGACCGCGCGACAGCCGCGCAATATCGATGCCGGCGGCAATGGAAATAGCCAGCGTGTGCGCGCCGGTCACCGGCTGCAGCGATGCCAGCACGCTATCTATGATCTGCGGCTTGACCGCCAGCACCAGCACATTGGGTAGCAGGCCAACCGCTTCAGCGCTGATGGTCAGCTCATAGTCTTGCGCAAGTTCCTTCGCCGCGTCCCCCGGATTAGGATCGACCAGCACGAGGTTGCCGGGCGGTAGGCCGGCATCAAGCCAGCCCTTGGCCAGCGCTAGGCCCATCTTGCCGGCACCGATCAGCATGACCGGGCCGATATCGCGCAGCGCGACACTCATGCCTCGCCAACCGTCTCGAACATGACATGGCTCAGCGCGTCGGCGGCCGATTTGCCGGCCCACACGACGAATTGGAACGCCTGGTAATAAAGGTCGCAGCTATCGGTGGCCGAGCGCAGTAGCGCTTCACATTGCTGCGGCGACACTTCAGCGCCACCGGTCAGCAGGTGCGAATTGCGGAACAGCACCACGCCTTCCTTGTTCCAGATATCGAAATGACCGATCCACAGCTGTTCATTGATCAATGAAATCAACTGCTTGATCTCGTTGCGCCGGCCTTCCGGAACCTTGAGGTCGAACGCGCTGGCAATGTGCAAGCTTTCCAGGTCTTCCATCCAGTTGAACGAGACATGGTAATCGCTCCAGCCGCCGCGGACCGAAATCGAGATTTCATCGGTGTCCTGGCGCTCGAAGGTCCAGTCATTTATCGAGGCAATGTGCTCGATGATGTCCACCGGGTGGACATGGCGATCGGGCTCGACTTGCAAAAGAGACATAGACGGTTCCGTCCGTTAACCGGCTGATTTTGGGTACTCAGGGAACTGGCCGCACGCACAAGGGCTTACGAATCGTCCTGTTGATTTGAACCTACACCGCCCCACTGATTCAGGGGACGCGACACAGGCCGAGGACGGCATTCTCTTGTGGATGAAGGTTGAAGCGCTTCGCGTTAACAGACTGTTAACACGAAGCCAGTGTTGAGCGCATATGCGTCTCAAAGCAGATCATAAAACGCGATCGGTCAAGGCTTTCCGTGCCAACCCAGCCATTGGTCAACGACGCGGCCCATTGTGGAAAACCATTTGCTGCCGCCAGCCGGGCAGCCGCTTCATTGTCATAGGGCAACGCGAGATGGGTCGTAGCCAACCCGCGGGACGCCGCTCCATGATGGCGTGGCGCGCGTTCCACGTCGCCCATCCGATCGACCGAGCCTCCGTCGTTGTCACCGAGGCAGAAATATCATCCTCGCCTTGCGCTCGATATCGTCCAGCACGACATCGAGCGCGAAAGAATTGCCATGCACGTCGGAGTTGACGGCGAAGCGCAAGCTCAGTTTGCCTTGGCGACCTTAAGGGCGGCAAGTTCCTTGCGCAGCGCGTCGATCTCTTCGCCCTGCACCTGCACCAACTCGCGCAGCGCGTCGAAGTCTTCGCGCTTGACCAGGTCCATATCGACCACGATGCGCTGCGCCTGCGATTTGACCACGGTCTCGACTTCGCGGCGCACGCCGTCGGCCACGCCGGCGGCTTCATTCATCAAACGGCCCAGATCATCGAAGATCCTGTTATTCTGGCTCATGACATACCCACTTGGTTTGGCCTCGTGAGACATTACTTAGGTCAAGCCACCCGACTTGACCAGAGAGGCCGAAGCGGCAATGGTCCGGCCGATTGCCGCAGGAGCCGTCTTTGCCCTTCCCCAATATCGACCCCATCGCCTTCGCCATCGGCCCCTTCGCGGTGCGCTGGTATGCACTGGGCTACCTGTTTGGCACCGGGCTTGGCGCGGTCTACGCCTATTTTATGCTGTCCAACCAGCGGTTGTGGCACAAGGGCGAACCGCCCTTCCCCGCCAAGGACATTTGGGACTTTGCATTCTGGACCATGCTGGCCATCGTTCTGGGTGGTCGCATCGGATACGTGCTGTTCTACAACCTGCCCTATTACCTGGCCAATCCGACCGAGATCATCAACACGCTCGACGGCGGCATGAGCTATCACGGCGGCATGCTGGGCCTGATGTTGGCCGTGGTGCTGTTCACTTGGCGTAAGGGCCATGGCAATTGGCTGAGCGGTCTGGACCTGATCGCCTCGGTGGCAACCATCGGCATTTTCCTGGTCCGCATCGCCAATTTCATCAATGCCGAACTCTATGGCGCGCCGACCAGCCTGCCCTGGGGCGTGATCTTCCCGACCGATCCAGAGCAACTGCCGCGCCATCCCAGCCAGCTCTATGAAGCGGCACTGGAGGGACTGCTACTGTTCCTGGTCATCCGCATTTTCACCCATGTGTTCTATGCGTTGCGCCGCCCCGGCATGGTCGCGGGTATTTTCGGCATCGGCTATGGCCTCTCCCGGATTACCGTAGAATTCGTGCGCCTGCCCGATAGCCAGATCGGCTATCTTTATGGCGGCTGGCTGACCATGGGCATGGTGCTGTCGATCCCGCTGGTCGGCGCGGGGCTGGCGCTGGTGCTCTGGGCGGCGACGCGCAAGCAAAGTGCATTGCGGACGCCCGCATGACCGAACCCGCCCCCACGCTGCCCGAACTGATCGACATGCAGATCCGCACCAGCGGGCCGATGTCGATTGCCTCCTACATGGGGCTTTGCCTGACCCATCCGTCCAAGGGCTATTACAAGGTTGCCGATCCGCTCGGCGCCGCTGGCGACTTTGTCACCGCGCCCGAGATCAGCCAGATGTTCGGCGAGCTGATCGGCTTTTTCGTGGTCACGCTCTGGCAGCAGATGGGCAGCCCCAAGGACTTCACCCTGCTCGAGCTTGGCCCCGGCCGCGGCACGCTGTTGGCTGACCTGTTGCGCGTGGCCTGCCGTGCTGACGGCTTTCGCGATGGCCTCGACCTGCGCCTGTTCGAAACCAGTCCTTCCCTGATTGCCGAACAGAATGCCCGGCTCGAAGCCTATGAGCCGAAATGGATCGACGCCTTCGAGAAGGTCGGCCAGGGCCCACTGATCGTCATCTCCAATGAATTCTTCGACGCACTGCCGATCCGCCAGTTCGTGCGCACCGACGACGGCTGGCACGAGCGCATGGTCGGCACGAACAACGGCAACCGGGTGTTCGGCCTTAACCCTACACCCATCCCGGCGACCGCCATGCCGGAGGCCATCGCCAATGCCGCGCCAAACAGCGTGTTTGAAGTGGGCCTCGCCAGCGGCGAAGTCATGAAGCGCCTTGCCAGCACAGTCTCAACCCAGGGCGGCGCCATCCTCGCCATCGACTACGGCTATGCCCGCACCCAGACCGGCGAAACGCTACAGGGCGTGCGAAAGCACAAGTTTGCCGACGTGCTCGAAGCGCCCGGAGAAACCGACATCTCGGCGCATGTGGATTTTGAGGCACTGGGCAATCTGGCCACCAGTGCCGGCCTCGCCGTTCAGCCGCTAGCCACGCAGGGCGAATTCCTGCGGCGCATGGGCATGGACCAGCGCGCCAAGGCGCTGAGCGCCGCCAATCCCGGCTCGGCCGCCGATGTCACCGCCGCAAAAAACCGGCTGCTGGATGCCGACCAGATGGGCGAGCTGTTCAAGGTGTTCTGCGCCTCCAGTCCCGGCCTCGATCCACCGGGATTTGCCTGATGAGCGTGCCCTTCCTGCAGTCGGACCTGTTCAACGACACCGGCGTCGTCCGGCACGGCTTTTTCGGCCGTCAGGGCGGCGTGTCGAGCGACGATTTCGCCAGCCTCAACGTCTCATACGCTGCGGGCGATGATCCCGATAACGTGGCAGCAAATCGCGGCCTAGTGGCCGATGCCATGGCAGGCGGGCCACTGGTCATCCTGAAGCAAGTTCATTCCAATCGCGTGGTGACGGTGGAAGCCAGCGCCCTGCCCGACGCCGCCATCGAGGCGGATGCGCTGGTGACGCGCCGCGCCGACGTGCTGCTCGGCGTGCTCACCGCCGATTGTGCGCCCCTGCTGTTTCTCGATCATCATGCCGGCGTTATCGGCGCCGCCCATGCCGGCTGGAAAGGCGCCCTGACCGGTATTGTCGAGAACACCATTGCCGCCATGGAAGCGCTTGGCGCCCAGCGCCGCCGCATCCTGTTCGACATTGGCCCCACCATCAGTGGCGACAACTATGAAGTCGGCCCCGATTTCATGCGCGACGCACTGGAGATCAATCCGGCGGCCGAATCGACCTTTTTCCGTCCCGAAGGTGGCCGTGAGCACTTCGACTTGCCGCGTTTTTTGTGGAACGACGCCCTTCGGGCCGGCCTGTCGGATGTGGGCTCGCGCAATGCCTGCACCTATGCCGATCCCGATCGTTTTTTCTCGCATCGCCATGCCACCCATCGGGGTAGCAGGACCGGCCGGCAGGTCGCGGTCATCGGGTTGGTATAAAACTTTTACCCTTCATCCAATTGTCGCGTTGCGCCGCTTGGGACGAGTCGATAAAGCTGCCCGCGAAACTGATAGGCCTTTTCCCTTGGAGGCCGGTTGAGACAGGATCGCGCCCATGAAGCTGGTGACCGGCAATTCGAACCGGGCCCTCGCCCAAGCTGTGGCCGCCTACCTCGAACTGCCCCTAAGCGACGCCACGGTCAAGCGCTTCGCGGACAAGGAAGTCTTCGTCGAACTCCATGAGAATGTGCGCGGCGAGGATGTCTTCATCCTGCAGTCGACCAGCTTTCCCGCCAATGACAACCTGATGGAACTGCTGATTCTGACCGACGCGCTGCGCCGCTCTTCAGCCCGCCGCATTACCGCAGTGGTCCCCTACTTCGGCTATGCACGGCAAGATCGACGCGCCACCGGCCGCACGCCCATTTCTGCCAAGCTTGTTGCCAACCTGATCGCGGAAGCAGGCGTCAACCGCGTCATTACCCTTGATCTGCATGCCGCCCAGATCCAGGGCTTTTTCGATATCCCGACCGACAACCTCTACGCCGCGCCGATCATCACGCGCGACATCCTCGACAACTACAAGCTCGACAACACCATGATCGTCTCGCCCGATGTCGGTGGCGTGGCCCGCGCCCGCGCCGTGGCGCAGCGGCTGGGCACCGACCTGGCCATCGTTGACAAGCGCCGCCCCAAGGCCGGCGTTTCCGAAGTCATGAACATCATCGGCGACGTCTCAGGCCAGGCCTGCATCCTGATCGACGATATCGTCGACTCGGGGGGTACGCTGGTCAACGCGGCCGAGGCCCTGCTCAAGGCCGGCGCCAAGGAAGTCTCCGCCTATATTACCCATGGCGTGTTGTCCGAAGGCGCCGCCGAGCGCATCGCCGCCAGCAAGCTCAAGGAACTGGTGGTGACCGATTCCATCGAGGAAACCTTGGCGACCAAGGGCGCAGCCAATATTCGGCGCATCAACATCGCCCCCCTGATCGGCGAAGCCATCGCCCGCACCGCCAGCGAACAGAGCGTCTCAAGCTTATTCGACTAACTCTCCATCGCAGCAATTCTGCCTTTGATCGCCTCGAACATGTAGAAATCGCAACCGCTCGCGCGACATTGCCTTGAAGGGCTATGCTGCCCGCGAGGAGTGCTGCGATGAAATACCTGCTGATGCTGTATGCAGAAGAAAAAGTCGGAATGGCTCTGCCCCCTGACCAGATGGCCGGTTTCATGGCCCAGTTGGCGGCCTACCAGGACACGCTGAAGAAGGCCGGGGCATTCGTTACGACTGCGGCCCTGCAGCCCACCCACAGCGCCAAGACCATCTCCAAGGCTGACGGCGAACTCAAGGTGCATGACGGCCCCTACGCCGAGACCCGCGAGCAGTTCGGCGGCTATTTCATCATCGAAGCGGCGGACATGAACGCGGCAATCGACCTTGCCGCGCAATGTCCCGCCGCGACCTGGGGCAACATAGAAATACGGCCCTATAATCCAGGATACGCGCCCGGCTGAAGATTTTTTTGCAAAAGAGTCGAAAGCATCGTTCGCTTGGCGACATTGTTGCATCGGGGCGCTGGCTCCGACGCAACGACAAGGAGTCCAGGCAATGAAATTCATGCTACTGATCCATAGCACCGAACCGGCCGTGATCGATAATACCCGGGTAGATGGGGGCGTTATGAGCCCCGAATATGCCGCCTATAACGACGCGCTGATCAAGGCCGGTGCCATGCTGGCCGGCGAGCGGTTGCAGCCCACGACCACCGCCGCAAGTGTCCGCGTGCGCGATGGCAAGACCGAAGTGCTGGACGGCCCCTATGCCGAAACCAAGGAGCAGTTCGGCGGCTATTACCTGATCGACGTGGCCGATATCGACACCGCCGTGCAATGGGCGGCGCGCTGTCCTAGCGCCCAGTTTGGCACCGTCGAAGTCCGGCCCATCTGGAACACGCGGGGAGCGTAATGACGGACGAGGCGCGCCAGACAGCCGAGCGCGTCGCCCGCGATAGCTATGGCCGCCTCGTCGCCTTTCTGGCTGCACGCACCCGCGACGTTGCGGGTGCCGAAGATGCGCTGGCGGAAGCCTTTGCCAGCGCACTCAAATCCTGGCCGGTCGATGGCGTTCCAACCAATCCCGATGCCTGGCTGTTGACCGTGGCGCGCCGCCGCCAGACCGATGCCATCCGACGACGGCAGACCCGAACCATCGGGGAGGTTCATATCCAGCTCATGACCGAGGAACTCGAACAGGCCGCCGCCAATCCCGATGCCATTCCAGACCGGCGCCTGGCGCTGATGTTTGCCTGCGCTCACCCCGAAATCGAGCGCGGCATGCGGGCGCCGCTGATCCTGCAGACTATCCTCGGCATGACGGCCGTGGACATAGCTGCCGCCTTCCTCATTCCGCCCGCCACCATGGGACAGCGGCTGGTGCGGGCCAAGGCGCGCATCAAGGACACTGGCATTGTGTTCGCTATCCCCGAGCCCGAGGAACTACCCTCGCGGCTCGATGCGGTGCTCGAGGCGATCTACGCCGCCTATGCCAAGGGTTGGACCGAGATCGGCGACAGCAGTGCCGACCGATTGGCCGATGAGGCGATCTGGCTCGGCCGGCTGGTGGTGTCGCTGTTGCCGGAGGAGCCAGAGGCCAAGGGCATGCTGGCGCTGATGCTGTACACCGAGGCACGGCGTGCCGCGCGACGAGGCGAGGACGGCGCCTATGTGCCGTTCGACCAGCAGGACATTGCGATATGGGACGAGCGGCAGATTGTAACCGCCGAGGCGCTGCTGCGTCAGGCCAACAAGGCTGGGCCGACGGGCCGTTACCAGATCGAAGCCGCCATCCAGTCGGCCCATGTCGCAAGGCGAGTCAGCGGCCGCGCAAACTGGGAGGCGGTCGTTGGATTATACGATGTGCTGTTGTCGCTGACCCAGTCGCCGGTCGTGGTACTCAATCGGGCCGTCGCATTAGCCGAAACCCAGGGGATCGAAGCGGCATTGGCCAGCCTCGTCGTCATCGCTGACGACAAGCGCATGGCGGACTATCAACCCTACTGGGCAGCGCGCGCAAACCTCGCCGCGCGGGCCGGACGGCGGGATGAGGCTTATGAAGCGATGACCCTGGCAATCGGCCTAGCCACCGATGATGCCGTCAGGCAATATCTGATCGGACAACGCAAGCTGTTGCAGGACGGCTGAGGCCTTCCCGCTTGCCCCACATCCCCCTTTGGGCTATATCCCGCGCCATGAAGCGCTCGTCACCCCTGGAGGACGGGCGCGTATGCTGTTGTAGTGACGCATACACCAACCAGAATGGATATTTCCATGGCTGTTACGAACAAGGTGCTCAGTGCACAGGCGCGTGAAGGAGTGGGCAAGGGGCCGCTCGTGAGC
>Ga0326735_1000268_pt1 | contig 12374 bp, 11 predicted proteins | sample 37_GP2_1092_FD_207945 | JGI IMG/M metagenome (GOLD analysis project Ga0326735, IMG submission 207945) | Glacier ice microbial communities from Ngari, Tibet, China - 37_GP2_109.2 | ecosystem: Environmental > Aquatic > Freshwater > Ice > Glacier | place: China: Ngari, Tibet | collected 2018-07-31
AGGCTCCTGGAAGCGCAGCCGGATAATCTCTGCGAAGTCCTGGTAAGAGGCATAGCGCGCCATCATTTCATCGAGGGCAAGAAGTGTGAGGGCCGAGACCATGCCGCGACGTGTCCAACCCTCTCCCATCCACTGACGGTCAAAGCGCTCGATGAGAAGCACGTCCTTCCCAGCAGCCTGGGTCAGCCGCACCGGCGCGACGTTAAGACCCGCATGCGACGCGAGCCGCATCGCCACGAATTCCGCTTTCACCACGCTATAGACGTCGGCCTGCGCCGAGAACTTCGCGATGTATTTAGTTTGACCATCCGTGATGTTCGCCTTGGGGCGTGCGCCGCCGATCGAACTGCCGTGGAACAGCGCAGCATCAAGGGATTTCGGCAGTTTCACCCCCTTCTGCAAGAGCTCCGCCGCTTCTTGCATCTCCGCGAGCGATGCAGCCTGTTGGTCGCGCGGCACGTAGATCGTCGTCGACTGCTGAAAATCCAGCGCACCGATGCGGTCGGACCCCGACTGCAGCATATAAGTCAGTTCATCGATTTCCGCAGGGTCTGCCTCCCTGCCCGCGTGGCCCAGCATGCGATTGATAATCACGCGTCTCCCCCACGCGTTGGGGGCGCCATCGCGGATCGCGCTCGGCAGATCCATCAATCGTCAGAACACAAACCAAGTTTCCGGAGGAGTGGCCCCCAGCGCTTCTGCCGGTGCATCCCATCACCGGCGAACAGCTGCAGGAGTGGATTGCGGAAAAACGAGGTCTCCAAGACCAGACATGGTTCTTCGATCGAACGACGTCATTTTTTGTGGCCAGCTTTGTGCGCGAAGATAATGGAGTTCTCACGCGAGAGTTTGGGCCCCAACAGATGCCGTCTGAAGAAGCAGCCATAGGTGCAGCGCAATCTCTGGCCAGGAGTGACTATGCCGGCGTTATCGCCTGGAAGCGTACCGCGCAAATTGCTGGCGGCAGGGACGGGACACCGGAGGTCCTTTATCAGGTCGGCGAGGTTCCAATTCTGGAATAGGGAATGGCTCCCCTGCCCCAGCTTGCCCGTCAGCAGTCCGCCATACTCTGACCTCGTCGCCATACGAGAAGCCTTTCTTCGCGAGAGGAGAGACAGACGACGTTTTCGGCTTCACCGGGCGGGCGGGCTTGCATAGGTTGCTCCGGTAATCATGGGGAAATCGCTTGAGCGAGATGTCACTGTCCGGCGGTAGCCGGCGCGAATATTTGCAGCCGACCATGGCTGGGGCACTCGCAGCAATCGTCGGCTATGCCAGCACGTTCACGCTGGTGCTGGCGGCACTTACGGCCGCGGGCGCTTCGCCGCAGCAGGCAGGTTCCGGCCTGATGTCGGTGTGTATTTCCATCGGCATTCTCAATATCGCGGTCAGTTCCCGGCTGAAGGTGCCGGTTAGCTTTGCGTGGTCGACGCCGGGAGTGGCATTCATCCTGACAGTGGGCGAGCCAGTTGGCGGATTTCCAGCGGTTGCCGGGGCATTTCTGGTGGCGGCCGGGCTGATCGTGCTGACCGGGCTGATCAAGCCACTGGCGCGGCTGATCGCGGCGATCCCTGCCCCGATTGCCAATGCCATGCTCGCGGGCATGCTGCTGACTTTGTGCCTGGCGCCCATCACTGCGGTCGCGGAACTGCCGGCACTGGCGCTGCCAATTCTGCTGGCATGGATTATCGGCATGCGGTTTGCGCGGCGCTATGCGGTGCCGATTGCCGTGGTGGTGACGGGGATCATGTTGGCGAGTTCGACGCATCTGCCAGCGGGAGCACTGAATGGCAGCTGGCCGGTGTTTGTGCCGGTGCTGCCGGTGTTCACCCTCGACGGCATCATTCGCATCGGGCTGCCGCTGTATATTGTCACCATGGCGTCGCAGAACCTGCCGGGGCTGGCGGTGATGCGCGCCAATGGTTTCGTGCTGCAGCCGGCGCCGCTGTTTGTCATTACCGGCGTTGCCAGTGCGGTAACGGCGTTTTTTGGCGGTCATAGCAGCAATCTGGCGGCGATTACCGCGGCGATTTGCGCAGGGCCTGAGGCGCATCCTGATAAGGATAAACGCTGGCCGGCGCCGGTTTCGGCGGGCGTGGTGTATTTGTTGCTGGCGCCGGGGGCGAGCCTCGCGGCAGCTTTCATTGCCGCGTCGCCGCCGTTGTTGATCCAGGCTGTCGCCGGGTTGGCACTACTGTCGAGTTTGGCCGCCGCGTTGTCGGGCGCTCTCGCTGCGGAGGAGACGCGACTGCCGGCGGTACTGACCTTTGTGACCACCGCCTCGGGAATCACCATCATTGGCGTCGGCGCGCCGTTTTGGGGGTTGGTGGCCGGCATCAGCATGCTGTTGCTGCTGCGCTTCGCCATCAAGCCGGCGCCGGACGTCGTGGACAAATGAGTCTGCCGCATGCCGTCATCATTGCCGGAGGCAAAGGTGATCGGCTGGGTGGGGTGCGCAAGGCGGACCTGTTGGTCGGGGGGATACGGCTGGTCGATCGGGTGGCGCAGGCGCTCGGCGCGGTGCAAGCGCCCGTGATGATCGCCGTGGGTCCGCAGGACGATGGGCGCAGGGCGCGAAGTGATTCCATTGCGGTCTCCGATCTGGCTGCGCCGGTTGGTGGGCCGCTGGCTGGGCTGGCGGCGGCGATCGCTGCTCTGCACGAGCGGGGCATAGGCGCCGGGCTGCTGGTATCGGTGGCGGTGGACACGCCGTTTTTGCCAGAGGACTTCGTGGCGGTGCTGGCAGCGGCGCTTGGCGAGGCTTCGGCGGCTTATGCGGCATGGGGTGAACAGTTCTATCCGCCCAATTCGATCTGGCAGATCGAGGCGCTGGCGGCGTTGCCGGAGCGGGTGTTGGAGGGTCAGGCGCCGCATAGCCTGAAGGCGTTGCAGCGCGAGCTGGGCGCTGTCGCGGTGGACTGGTCGTCACGGGCGCCTGCGAACCCGTTTGCCAATGTGAATACCGTCGGCGATCTCGTGGTACTGGGGCGGATGGCGCGGACGCGAGGCCTGTCACCACTTATTCACAGGCCGGGCAATTAAGGGCTTGGCAAAGCAAATCAAGTTCGCTAAACGGACCTCGCTTTCGCAAGAAAGTAACAGTGTTCCGCGATAGCTCAGTTGGTAGAGCATTCGACTGTTAATCGAATGGTCGCTGGTTCGAGTCCAGCTCGCGGAGCCAATTTTCCTAGTTTTTTCCAGATATTCTGGTCTTGCCGCTTCGGCGGCGGGAGCCTGCCCTTTGGGGTTGGCACGCTAGTCTCCGACCATTGCCAGCCTTCAGTTAGCGCGGTAGGGGTTCCGGGTCTTTTCGCGTTTGGACTCCCCTCCCATGGATGCCGTTGCAAGCAAGGCCCCCGCGGCCTTGCGTACCTCCTACAACATCATTTTCGCGGTCAGCGCGTCACACCTGATCAACGACTTGCTGCAGTTCCTGCTGCCGGCGCTATATCCGCTGCTCAAGGCCAATTACGAGCTGGATTACTTCCAGATCGGCCTGCTGACGCTGGCGCAACAGATCACCGCCTGCATCTTGCAGCCGGTGTTGGGGCTGTATGGAGATGTGAAGCCCAAGCCCTATATGCTGGCGGTGTCGCTCGCTATCGTGGCCGGTGGCGTGCTGCTGCTGGCAACGGCAAACAGTTTTCCGATGCTGGTGCTGGCGGCTGCAGTAATGGGCACCGGCTCGGCAATATTCCACCCCGAGGCTTCGCGCGTGTCGCGGCTGGCGTCGGGCGGCAAGCTGGGCTTTGCGCAATCGACCTTCCAGGTCGGTGGCAACGCCGGGACAGCTATTGGGCCGCTGGCCGCCGCACTGATCGTATTGCCGCTGGGCCAGGGAAGCACCATGTGGTTTGGACTGGTCGCTGTGCTGGGCGTGCTGCTTTTGACCTATGTCGGGCGCTGGTATGCAGCCCATCAGCGCGATGCGGCCAGCAAGCCCAAGGTGGCGGTGGCCAAGCCAACCATTTCACGCCAGAGGCTGATCGTCGCCTTTGCGGTGATCGGGGCGCTGCTACTGAGCAAATACGTCTATATCGACATGTTCAAAAACTACTACACCTTCTACCTGATCGAGAAGTTCGGGTTGCCGGTGCAGCAGGCGCAGTATCTGCTGTTTGCTTTCCTCGGCGCCATCGCGGTGGGCACATTCTTCGGCGGTCCGCTGGGAGACCGGTTTGGCCGGCTTGCAGTCATCTGGGGATCGATCGTGGGCGCCCTGCCCTTCGCGCTGATGATCCCTTATGCGGGCCTCAACGGCGCAGTGGCCCTGAGCATCATAGTGGGTCTCATATTGTCATCGGCTTTCTCGGCCATTGTGGTCTATGCGCAGGAACTGGTGCCGGGCAAGGTGGGCCTGGTGTCCGGCTTCGTGTTCGGCTTTGCCTTTGGTATTGGCGCTATCGGCGCGGCGGTGCTTGGGGCGCTGGCCGATAATATCGGCATGACGCAGGTGTTTGCCATCGGAGCCTTTTTGCCGGTATTGGGTTTTCTCACCATCTTCCTGCCGAGGACGGCAGAACTGCACAGCAAGGATCGGGCATGAGCAACGGCATGGATATCGACGGCGAAAGCCAGATCACCCTCACCCGCACCATCGACGCCAATATCAGCGACGTGTTTTCGGCTTGGACCGACCCGGCGCTGATCGAGCAGTGGCAGGCCGACGAGGCCGAACTCGATGCCTTCGAGGGCGGCGACTACAAGTTCACCACCTTTGGCGATGAGGAAGACCCGGAAGACCACACGGTAAGTGGTGAAATCCTGCAGTTCGTCGAAGACGAAAAACTGGTGATGAGCTGGGTGCACAAGGAGGGCGAGGACGACGATGCCGAGGAACTGATCTTCGTGCTCGAAATAGGCTTCAAGGCACTCGGCGACGAGCAGACCAGCGTGACGGTTACCGAGCGGGGACTGGCGCATTCCGACGCGGAATCGCGCATTTTCTCCATCGAGGCCTGGAGCGCGGCGCTGGAACATCTCGCCGAAGTTCTGGAATGATCTGAACCATTTGCCGTCTCCAGGCGTACCGATCCCGGAGACTTCGGCATATGGCGAAAACCAACTTGGTCTGGCTGCGCAACGACCTGCGAATGGCCGACAATCCCGCACTGCGCGCCGCTCATCTAGGCGGCGCCTCCGTAATTGCCCTCTATGTGCATGAAACAACCAAGGGTGTCCGCTCACCCGGTGCGGCCGCGCGCTGGTGGCTGCACCACAGCCTCCGCCTGCTCGGCAAGGACTTGGCGGAACGCGGCATAGAGTTGATGGTGCGCTCTGACGACGCAGAGCGCGTGGTGTCGGCAGTGGCTACGGAGCTGGACGCAGACGAAGTGTTTTGGAACCGACGCTATGCGCCAGCGGAGCGGGCGGCGGATACGGCCATCAAGGAAGACCTGCGGTCGCATGGATTTGCGGCGCATTCGTGCCCCGGCAACGTGCTGGTCGAGCCGTGGGACATCACGACGAAACAGGGCAAGCCTTATTCGGTATTTACACCATTTTGGAAGACGCTACGGGACATGCCGATCGCGCAGCCGCAGCAGCGGCCCGACGCTGGCCACCCGATTGTGGGCTCCAATGCGGATGACGACTACCGAGAGCCGAAGTGGGCCGACAAACTCGGGCAGCACTGGAAGGTCGGCGAAGCTGCCGCTGCTCGGGAAGTGGCGGATTTTCTCGATCGGCGGCTGGACGACTATGCCGAAGGGCGCGATTTTCCGCGCAAGGATGTGACGTCACGTCTATCGCCGCATCTACGCTTTGGCGAGATCAGCCCGCGACAGGTTTGGCATGCGGCTCAGGCGGTAGCCCATGCCGATCACACCAGACAGGCGGCGGTCGACAAGTTCCTCTCCGAACTGGCGTGGCGCGACTTCAATTATCATCAGCTGTATCATCGCGACGACATTGCCACGGTGCCCATGCAGAGCAAATATGCTGGCGTAGAGTGGCGACAATCGGAGGGTGACCTAACAGCGTGGCAGCAGGGCCGGACCGGCCTGCCCATCGTCGATGCCGGCATGCGCGAGCTGTGGGAGACCGGTTATATGCAGAACCGGGTACGCATGCTGACGGCCTCGCTGCTGGCCAAGAACCTGCTTGTGGACTGGCGCAAGGGCGAGCAGTGGTTTTGGGACTGCCTCGTCGATGCTGATGTCGCCAGCAATCCGGGCAACTGGCAATGGGTGGCCGGCAGCGGGCTGGATGCTTCGCCGTACTTCCGCATCTTCAATCCGGTGGTGCAAGGCGACCGCTTTGATAGTGGTGGCGACTACGTGCGGCGCTGGGTGCCCGAATTGGCGAAGGTGCCGGACAAGTGGATCCATGAGCCGAGTGCAGCGCCCAAGGATGTGCTGGAACAGGCTGGCGTACAGATCGGGGAAACCTATCCGGCGCCGATCGTCGATCTGAAAGAAAGCCGGGTGCGCGCGCTGGAGGCTGCAGGGCGGCTCTGAGGGTGGAATGATATTTCGTGGCAACGCGCGTACCGCATTGGCGTTGCGTCGGGTAGCATCGAGGCGAAAAGGCTTGCCCCGTGCGTGGGTTGAGGCTTGTGGCCCACACCGCCGAGACCTAACATAAGTCCTTAGAGAAACTCACAGATCGAGCCATGGCCAATCATCAAGATCTCATCAGCGCAATCGGCAACACGCCTCTGGTCCGCCTGAACCGCGTGTCCCAGCTGACCGGATGCGACATCTGGGGCAAGGCCGAGTTTCTCAACCCGGGGCAGTCGGTCAAGGATCGCGCGGCCTTCTTTATCATTCATGATCTGGTGAAGTCTGGCGCGCTGAAGCCCGGCGGCACCATTGTCGAGGGCACGGCCGGCAATACTGGCATCGGGCTGACGCTGGTGGCTAATTCGCTGGGCTTCAAGTCGGTGATCGTCATTCCCGAGACGCAGAGCCAGGAAAAGAAGGACGCGCTGCGTCTCTATGGCGCCGAGTTGATCGAAGTTCCAGCCAAGCCATACAAGAATCCTAACAACTACATCAAGATTTCGGGCCGGTTGGCGGAAAAGCTCAACCGGGAGTTGCCCGAAGGCGCGGCCTGGGCCAACCAGTTCGACAACGTGTCGAACAAACGCGCCCATGTCGAAACCACGGGCCCTGAAATCTGGCACCAGACCAATGGCCGCATCGATGGCTTCATCTGCGCCGTCGGCTCCGGCGGCACGCTGGCAGGCGTGGCCGAGGCTTTGCGGTCGCGCAATCCAGACGTCAAAATCGGTCTCGCCGATCCTGAAGGCGCGGCGCTTTACAATTATTACGCCAATGGCGAGCTGAAGTCCTCGGGCGATTCCATCACCGAAGGCATCGGCCAGGGCCGCATCACGGCCAATCTTGAAGGCCTGACGGTCGATCATCCGTACCAGATTTCGGATGCCGAGGCCCTTCCCTACATTTTCGATCTACTGGAACACGAAGGTCTTTGCCTTGGCGGTTCGAGCGCCATCAACATTGCCGGCGCCGTGCGCATGGCGCGCGACCTCGGAGCGGGCAAGACCATCGTGACTATCCTCTGCGACTACGGCAATCGCTATGCCAGCAAGATTTTCAATCCGGAATTCCTGCACTCCAAGGGCTTGCCCGTGCCGAACTGGATGGAAGGCCGCACGCCAATCGACATATCAAGCGTGATCGAGGCCGAAGCATAGCAGCGGCGGGATTGTTCGACATCGGCGGGCTGATACAGTGGCGCCTCACGACTCTGGTGGGGTACCTTGATAGGCATTGACGATATCCTGAAGGCGATTATCGCCGACCTCCACATCGTGGCGGCGATTACGCTGGCGATTTACCTGCTGGCCTTTGTCTGCGCGGTGAGGGAGGTGATGAATTCGCGCACCTCGCAGGGATCCATCGCATGGATCCTGGCGCTGGCCTTGCTACCGTTCCCGACTGCGTTTTTGTATCTGGTGCTGGGCTGGAAGGCGTTCGACGATTACGCCACGGACCGCATTCGCAATGGCCGCGCCGCGCGCCCATTGCGGGCCAAGGATCTGGCGCTGATAGACCGCGAGACCAGTGACAAGTGGCCGGTGCAGACCAAGGTCTCCGAAGTGCCGTTTCTCAAGGGCAATGCGGTAGAAATTCTGGTCGATGGCAAGGCGACCTTCGATTCCATCTTCGAGGGCATCGCCAAGGCGCAGAAATACTTGCTGGTGCAGTTTTACATCGTGCGCGACGACGCTCTGGGCGAGGAACTGGCGAAAAGGTTGATCGAGCGCGCCAAGGCCGGCGTCGATGTCTATCTGCTGTATGACGACATTGGCAGCACTGGCATGCCAAAGCGCTATCGCACACAGTTGCGCAAGGCGGGCATCAAAGTGGCCGGTTTCAACCAGCGACACAAGTTTCTGCGCGTCTACGGGCCAGGCCGCATCAACTATCGCAATCATCGCAAGATCGTAGTGGTGGATGGCGAGCATGCCTGGGTAGGCGGACACAATGTCGGCGTCGAATATCTCGGCGAAGACCCTAAATTCGGGCGCTGGCGCGATACGCATGTGCGGGTTTCAGGCCCGGCTGCTCTCGGCTGTGCCCTGCTGTTCCGGGAGGACTGGAACTGGGCAACGGGCGAGACCCTGCCGGCGATACCGCCGGAAAGTGTGGCGACGCCGGGCGATGAATCCGTGCTGGTGATGGGCAGTGGACCGGCCGACAAGCTGGAAGAATGCGCCATCGCCTTTACCGACATCATCGGGCGGGCGCGAGAACGGGTTTGGATCGTCAGTCCGTATTTCGTACCGGACACTGACATTCGCACTGCCTTGTACGCGGCCCATCTACGCGGGGTGGACGTGCGGATCATGTTGCCCAACACGCCCGACCATCGGATGGTCTGGCTGGCCAGCATCGCCCATGCCGATGCCATGGTGGAGCACGGCGTCTCGATTTATCGCTTTACCGACGGCTTTCTGCACCAGAAGGTCGTGCTGATGGACGACCAGATCGCGTCGATCGGGAGTGTCAATTTCGACAATCGGTCGTTTGCCATCAACTTCGAAATCACCATGTGGTTTGCAGACCAGCAGACCATCAACGGCGTCGAGGCTATGCTGGTGGAGGACTTCAAGCTGTGCCGGCAAGTGGATATGGAAGAGGTGAAATCTCGCTCGCTGCCGATGCGCTTTGCGACCCAGGCCGCCCGTCTTCTGTCTCCTGTACTCTGAGTTTAGCAATGACCGAATTCCTGTTTCGCGACGACAGCTATCTGCAATCGACAGCGACGATAGTGGTGGCCGTAACGCCAGAGGGCGGCGTGGTGCTGGACCGGACAGTGTTTTATGCGGCATCGGGCGGGCAGCCGGGCGACAACGGCAGCATCACGCGGGCAGACGGCTCAGTGATCGTCATCGCTACCGCGATCCATCCCGATGGAGACAAGATGCAAATCGTCCACGTGCCCACCGAGGGCCAGGCATTCCCGGAGATCGGCGAAGCCGTGGTGGCGGCGATCGACTGGGAGCGGCGCTATCGGCTGATGCGGATGCACACGGCGCTGCATCTGCTGTCAGTAGTGTTTGCCTACCCAGTGACGGGTGGGTCCATTGGCGAGGACAAGGGCCGGCTGGACTTCGACATGCCGGAGGTACCGGACAATCTTGCAAGCCTCGAACAGGCTTTGAACGAGATGGCCGGGCGCAATCTGGCGGTGACGCATGAGTGGATCACCGATGCGGAAATGGAAGCTAATCCGGGCATGATAAAAACCATGAACGTCAAGCCGCCGATGGGCCAGGGGCGCGTCAGGCTAATCCGGATCGGCGATGCGGACCTCCAGCCGTGTGGAGGTACGCACGTTCGCAACACCAGCGAAATCGGGAAACTGGCACTCGGCAAGATCGAGAAAAAAGGCAAACAAAACAGGCGTGTAAGCCTGCTTTTTGCCGAGTAGGTTCCGCTACCTGACCGGGGCGGCGTAGAGCAGGCCGCCGTTGGACCAGAGGCCGTTCTGGCCGCGCAGCAGGGCGGCACCGGTCAGTGGGCCGAAGTGGCGATCATACAGCTCGCCGTAGTTACCGACCGACCGGATAATATCGGCCATGAACGACGGCGTCAGCCCCAGCGGCGTGCCGAAGTCACCCTCGACGCCAAGCAAACGCCGGACGGCCGGGGTGCGAGCGGCCAGCAAAGAGTCGATATTGAGCGCTGTAACGCCCAGTTCCTCGGCGTTTACCAGCGTGAACAGGGTCCAGCGAACGATGTTGAACCACTGCTGATCGCCCTGCCGCACGACAGGGCCGAGCACTTCCTTGGAAATCCGCTCGGGCAGAATCCGATGGGCCGATGGATCCGGCAGCGCGCGGCGGATGGCCTGTAGCTGGCGGCCCGAGGCGGAGACAACCTGGCAAAGGCCGGCTTGATAGGCGACCGATAAATCGGCCACGTCCTCATAGGGAACCTCGGTATAGCTCGCCTGGTTGGCGAAGAAAAATTCCCCGATCCGCTCCAGCTCCTCGCCGGCATTGGCGACGCAGATGCTGATATTGTCGAGCTCGAAGGCCGAAACCACACCTATGCTTTGTGGCACGAGGAAAGACTGGCCATCAAAGAACGAGGTGCCGACGAAGCTGACGCCATAGAGCGTGTCGCGCTGTTCGGTCCAGGGACCATTGCGGGTCAGGACGTCGACCATGCCGGTCTGCAGCGGCGCAAAGCGCGATTCACCGCGCAGCGGACGGAACTCGATCTTGTTGGGATCGCCGAAAACCGCCGCAGCGATGGCGCGGCAGAGATCGACGTCAAAGCCCGACCAGCGGCCCTCGGTGTCCTGCTGGGCAAACCCCGGCAGCGGATTGGTGGCGCCGCAGATCAGGAAACCGCGATCGCGCACGGTTTGCAGTGTCTGGGCATAGGCTGGAGCGGCAGCAAGCGTCAGCGCGCAGGCAAAGCCTGCGGCCAGCGTCAGCAATCGCTTGAAAACTCTGGTCAATCCACGGCTTCCCTTTGTCGCCAGCATATTGGCAGTCCGGCAGGTCGGGTCAAGCCGCGTCGCGTCGTGCTCCCGGCTAATTCGCCGGGCATTCTGGAGTGAAGCGCTCGCTACGAGGGGCATTCGAGCTGAACAGCGCCACCCTTGTCCCTTCTTCACTCAAATCGCTCCACCGGAGCGATTTGGCCTTTCGGGCACGTTCGAAGCCCACAATGGGGAGGGAGACGATTGATCTGAGATGTCCGTGGAAGAGCCATTAAGCCGACAGACAGCACCGCAGGCTGCGGTACTCTTAGTGCAGGATTTGGCTGAGGAAGAGCTTGGTGCGCTCGTGCTGGGGATTGGAGAAGAAGTTCTCCGGATCGTTCTGCTCTATGATCTGGCCCTGATCCATGAAGATGACGCGGTTGGCGACCTGACGGGCAAAACCCATTTCGTGGGTAACGCAGATCATGGTCATGCCGTCTTCGGCCAGGCTGATCATCACCTCGAGCACTTCCTTGACCATTTCGGGGTCGAGTGCCGATGTGGGTTCATCGAACAGCATGATGCGCGGGTGCATGCAGAGCGAGCGGGCGATGGCGACACGCTGCTGCTGGCCGCCGGAGAGCTGGCCCGGGAATTTTTGGGCCTGTTCGGGGATCTTGACGCGTTCCAGATAGTGCATGGCAGTCGCCTCGGCTTCGGCTTTGGGAATGCCGCGCACCCAGATCGGCGCCAGCGTCAGGTTCTGCAGGATGGTCAGGTGTGGGAACAAGTTGAAGTGCTGGAAAACCATGCCGACTTCGCGACGCACTTCGTCGATGCGTTTGAGGTCGGCGGTCAGCTCCGTGCCGTTGACTACGATCTGGCCCTCATGGTGTTCTTCCAGGCGATTGATGCAGCGGATCAGCGTCGATTTGCCGGAGCCAGAGGGACCAGCGATGACAATGCGCTCGCCGCGCATGACCTTGAGGTTGATGTCGCGCAGCACATGGAAATCGGAATACCATTTGTGCATGCCGATGACCTCGATGGCCACATCGGTGGTCGAGACCTGCATCGCAGCGGTGTCGACGGTGCGTTCGACGTTGGTTTCAGAAACGTGGGTCATGACTTACCTCTTGTGCCCAGTATCCAGCCGATGCTCCATCCAGAGCGAATAGCGGGACATGGCGAAACAGAACATCCAGAACATGAAAGCGGCAAAGACGTAGCCGGTCACGGCTTGGGTGGGCGATGCCCATTCGATATCGGAACTCGCCGACTGCACAGTGTTGAGCAGGTCGAAGATGCCGACGATGGAGACCAGCGAGGTATCCTTGAACAGGGCGATGAAGTTGTTGACGATGCCGGGGATCACGTGTTTCAGCGCCTGCGGCAGGATGATGAAATATGTGCGTTTCCAGTAGCCGAGGCCGAGCGATGCTCCGGCCTCGAACTGCCCGCGTGGC
>Ga0326735_1000269_pt1 | contig 12357 bp, 12 predicted proteins | sample 37_GP2_1092_FD_207945 | JGI IMG/M metagenome (GOLD analysis project Ga0326735, IMG submission 207945) | Glacier ice microbial communities from Ngari, Tibet, China - 37_GP2_109.2 | ecosystem: Environmental > Aquatic > Freshwater > Ice > Glacier | place: China: Ngari, Tibet | collected 2018-07-31
ACACCGTAATGGCATTGCGGTTGCCGATTTCGCCGGCGGCAATCTCGTAGCTGCGCTGTTTGCCCTCGGCCTTGATGCCTTGTAGTTATAAAAAACAAAGCCGGACTTGGCCATCGCTACCAGCGTCTTGTCGCGCGGCCCGGGTGATGCGGAAAGTGAGGTCGCCGCCGTATTTATTAAAATCCATGACGCCCACGTCGAACAGCAGGCCACCGTGCGCGTGCGCTTCGGCGCGGTAGATGGTGGCGAGGTCGGTGACGATCATGCCGCTGCCGTCGCGCTCGGTTTCGGAAATCATCGAGATCATCGCGTCGTTGCCTAGCTGTACTGGTCTCCGGCGAAGTCGAGATACAAGCGTGCCATGTGCACATTGCCGCCGTGAAGTTAGCCTGGGGCCGCGCCGGCGCGGACGAGCTTGTAGACAATCCCGGCGGCGCTGATGATGTACAACTCGCCATCGGCGTCGCGCCCGAACGAGACGATGGCGCCGAGCTTGCCGACGTCCCAGTCGGCCTGCGCGCGCACGCCGGCACTGGCAGCCGTACCGCTGGCGACAACGCTTTTTAAAAAGCCGGCGCAGTAATCGGAATAGAAATACTGCCCCGCCAGTTCGGGAATCGCCCGGCCGCGGTAGACATAGCCGCCGATGATCGAGCAGCCCGTTGCGTGGTCGTACTCGAAGGCCGGCGCGGCCAGCCCTGCGTCGGCGCCGGGGCAGCTGGCGGCGTTGAAGCACAGCGTTCCTTCACGGATGTTCCAGCCGTAGTTCAAGCCGCCCTGCGCTACTTGGCTGATGTTGACTTCCTCGCGGCTGCCCTGGCCGACGTCGGCGATGGTCAAGTTGCCGCCGTCGAAAGCGAAGCGCCAGGGATTGCGCAGCCCGGAGGCCCAGATTTCGGCGCGCCGGCCGGCTTGACCAACGAATGGGTTGCCGGGCGGGATGGTGTACGGCGCGCCGGCGGTGGCGGCGCCAACGTCGAGCCGCAGCAGCTTGCCGAGCAGGCTGGCCGGGTTCTGCGCGTTGCCGGCCGGGTCGCCCGCGCCGCCGCCGTCGCCGGTGCCAAGATAAAGGAAACCGTCGGGGCCGAAGGCGACCAGGCCGCCGTAGTGGTTGGTAAAGCCGGGGTGAGCGATGCGGATGATTTCCAGCACCGCGGTCGGGTCGGCCAGGCCTGGATTGGGCGACACGCTGCGCCGTTCGACGACGATATCGCCGGCGCGGTCGGTATAGTAGATGAAGAACTTGCCGTTGGTGGCGAACTGCGGATGGAACGCCATCGACAGCAGCCCGCCTTCGCCAGCGACCGACACGCGCGCGCTGACGTCGAGAAAGGGTAAGGCCAGCAGCGCGCCGTTTTGCAAGATGCGGATGCGGCCGGCGCGCTCGACGATGAACTGGCGCGGGTCGCCGGTCGGCGCGGTGAGAAATACTGGACTGTCGAGCCCGGTTGCGACTTGGCGCGCCGCCAACAGCAAGGGCGGCGTCGGCGTGGGCGCCGGCAGCGGCGCGTCGGCATTGCCGGGCATGCCGCCGCCACCGCCGCAGCCGGCCAGCAAGGCCAGCAAGCTCCCCAGTCGCGCCACCGGTAGCCGCCCTACAGCACGCGTGTGTCCGACCTGCATGGATGCTTCCCTGTGTGGTCAAGCAGATAAAACTTTATGCCGTGCGGCGCGCGCGGTCTGTGCGCCAACGCACGACGGGTCGCGGTGCGGATCATGGCGCGCTTCATGCGGCATCCAGGCGCTGGTTGCTGACCTGGGCCGAGGCCGACTGGATCTTGCCATCAACGACTTCATAGATGACGACCATGTCGACCCGGCCGGCGCCTTCGGGAAATGTGCGGGTCACTTCTTCGTGGTCGATGACGATGTTGCCCATCACCACGCGCTGCAGCAGGCGGGCGTGCAGGTTCGGTTCGGCGAAGCGCTGCGCCATCCGTGCGCGCAGGTCGGCCGCGCCGCTGGCGAGCAGCGTGGCGGGATGGGCGAACTGGCGGGCATCCAGGGCGTAGGTGGCCAGCAGGGCGTCGAGGTCGCGGGCGTTGTAGGCGTCGAGCTGGCGCTGGACGATGGTTGCGGGGTCAAGTGCAGAGGCGGTAGCAGGGTCGATTGCGGTCATGGCGTTGGGGCGGTGGGTTGGCGCGCGGCTGCGTCCGACGATTGTACTGTGCCGTGTTGTGTCGTCCGGAAAAACCGTCAGGACGCCAGCATGGTTTCGAATTCCGGCGCCGGCATGGCACGGCCGAACAGGAATCCCTGGCCGAAGTCGCAGCCTGCGCGCCTGAGCAATTCGGCCTGCTGACGCGTTTCGATCCCTTCGGCGATGACCCGCAGGCCGAGCTTATGGGCCATCACGATGATCGCTTCGCACAGCGCGACGTTAGCGGCGTCGCATTCGAGGTTGTAGACAAACGATTTGTCGATCTTGAGGAAGTCGAGGGCGAACCTGCGCAGGTAGGACAGCGACGAATAGCCGGTGCCGAAATCGTCGAGCGTGATCTCGACGCCGGCCTGCTGGAATGCCAGCAGCTGCTTGAGCACCTCGGCGTCCGACGACAGCAGCAGGCCCTCGGTGATTTCGATGCCGATTTCCGGCACCGCCGGCACCTCACCCGGCTTGGCCGTGCCGAGCCAGTTGCGGCAGTTCGCGCCGTTGCCTTCGTAGAACTGCAAGGGCGACACGTTGACGTTGACGGTCAGGTGCGGATCGCGCGTGCGCCAGTGGCGCGCCCGGGCCAGCGCTTGCTCGTAGACCCAGTTGCCGATGCGCGAGATCAGCCCGGCATGTTCGGCGATCGGGATGAATTCGGCCGGGCTGATGTCGCCGCGTTCCGGATGGTGCCAGCGCAGCAGCGCCTCGGCCTTGCGGACCTTGCCGTTGACAAGGTCGACGATCGGCTGGTAATACACTTCGAGCTGGCCGTTCTCCAATGCGCGACGCAGCTCGTTACTGATCGCCATGCGGTTTTGCGCCGCGTCCTGCATGCTCGACTTGAAATAGGTAAAACGGTTGCGTCCGCGTTCCTTGGAGCGGTACATGGCCTGGTCGGCGTTGCGCAGCAGCTCGCCGGCGCTGGCGGCGTCGCGCGGATAGATGGTGATGCCGATGCTGGCGGAAATGTAGGCGGTTTCTGCGCCGATCATGAAGGGCCGCGCCAGGTCGTCGCACAGTTTTTGCGCGATGTCGGTCACCAGTTCGATGTCGTGCAAGTGAGCCAGCGTGATGGTGAATTCGTCGCCGCCGAGCCGGGCCACGGTGTCGCTTTGGCGGACGTGGCCGCACAGGCGCTGGCCGACCGCTTTTAATAGCAGGTCGCCGGCCTCATGGCCGCGCGTGTCGTTGATTTCCTTGAAATGGTCGAGGTCGATGAACAGCAGCGCCAGCGGCAAGCCGCTGCGCTGCGAGCGCTTGATGTCGAGCTCGATCCGGTCCTGGAACACGCTGCGGTTGGGCAGGCCGGTGAGGCGGTCGATGTTCACTTCGCGCAGCGCCTGCTCGACCAGTTGGCGGTCGTGCACTTCGCGGCTGAGGGCATGGGCCTGCTGCTGGAGACCGGCCACGGTGCGCTGCAGGGCGTCGCGCTGGGCGGCGGGATCGTAGCTTTCGGCCGGCAGCACCTCATTGTGCAGCGCGCACACGTCGTGGAAGATGCCGGTGTCGCTGGCCGAAGGAAAGGCCGACAACGGATAGGCGCACAGCATGTTGAAATCGACTTGGTCGAGCAGCAGGTTGATATAGCGCTCGGCACGGACGGCGGTGTCGTGGACGATGTCGGACGGACAATGCGCGCAGCCTGGCCTGACACACAGCAGCGCCGCCATTTCGCCGCAGAAGAACAAATCGCGCGCGCGGTCTTGGGTGGCCTCAAGGATGAGGTCGCCGATGCTGGCGCGAAAGCGCTCCTCGTCGAGATGGCCGTCTTCCATATACGACGCCATCGCCACGTTGACGTCGATCCTGGTGTAGTGGCCTTCGGTGGCCTTGCCGCTGGCGTCCAGCAGGCCGCGCCCGGCCAGCAACCGTTCGAGCTGCGCCAAGTGCTCGCCGGTGGCAGCGGCGATAGCGCGGTTGCCGCCGATCAGCGCGGCGCCGACGTAGTCCGCCAAGACTTTGATAAGAAAAGTCTCGTTGTCGTAAAACTGTACGGTATGCGCACCCATGAATGTTCTGCCTGACCTCATCAATCTACTTGGACACTTCGGGCGCGATTCGGTTTCGGCTATTTTTGGGGCGGCGACCGATACACGGTTGGCGCGCGGCGCGCCCTGGCGACGACGCCGCGTGCGTCAAACACGACAACGTATTCGCCGTAGCCGGCCGGCGTTGTAATCAGGTAACGCCATACCTCGACGCCGCTGTCGAAGCGGATCGCGGTGGTGGCGCCAAACCGGGCCAGCAGCATTGCCCGGGTGGTCACGCCTGGCTGCACCGCCTGGTCGATGGCGTCAATCGGCACGACCGTGCCGGGTGGGGCCGCCGGGGTGGTGGCGCAGCCGGCCAAAATCGCCGCGCACATGAGAACGTACATGAGAACGCACATGAGAACGTACAAGCGAGCGCAAAAGCGCTTCATGGCGTCTTCCCGGCTTGGTCGTCGATGAAGTCGAATTCGACCAGCGTGTCGTCGGGCCAGCTGCGGTCCCAGATCGGCGCGTAATAACTGCGCTCGAGCAGCACCTGGCAATCGCAGTAGGGCAGCGTTTCAGCCGTCTGGTCGCCGGCCGCGTACAGCATCGTGAACGGCAGCGCTTCCACCCGGGTCCCAAAGCGCACAGTGACGCCGTAGATCGGCCGCTCGGCAAAGAACAGGTAGTTGCCTTCGGGGCTGGAGCAGACCTGGTCGGTGTCGGTCAGCAGGTTCGACAGCCAGCCGAACACCGGCGCGCTGTTCGAGATCAGGCCGGCGTCCATGCCGGCCTTGCATTCGAGCCGCAGGTCGCCGAGCCGGCGCACGCCGTCGAGCAAACCAGGAGTGCGCACCGATACGCGCCACGTCATGCTGTCGGTCTTGCGGTTGGCCAGCACGGCGGCGTCTTCGCGCAAGGCTTGCTCGTTACGCGGCAGCACGAAACTGTTGTCGTCGGCCACCGGCACCGGCACGGTAACGGTGTCGCCGGCAATGCGCAACGTAATGCCGGTCATTTTCGCCGTCGATATCCGCCGCAGCAGACGGAATCGCAACGTCGCGGCAGGCGCCAGCGCATGTTCGCGCTCGAAGCGTTCCATCCCTTTTATCATTTTCCGGTAGGATTTGTCGACGGGGTCGCGGGTGCTCGACACGGTGACGCTCTGGATCGGCTGCGGCTCCTGGGCCAGCGCTGGTGCGTTGCAACAGGCGGCCAGCACGAGGGCACAGGCGATGAGGGCGTTCGGATGGTGCAAGTAAATAAACATCATGCTCAAATAATATGCCGATCGCCGATCGCCGATCGCCGATGGCGGGACGCACCACTGAACAGCCCGCTTACCAGTGGCGCAGGCGGCCCGTATCCATATGGACGAACTGCGAATCGGGATAGTAGCCGACCCCGCCGCCGCCGACGCGCAGCGCGGCCTTGTGCAGCGACGCCAGGTCGCGGCCCGGAATGCGCACGTCGATCGCCTTGCCGTCCAGGTGCATGCTGTGCTTGGCGACGCCGCTGGTTTTCTCGGCCAGCAGCTGGTTCGAGGCCGGCGAACGGTAGCCCGATATGATGTGGACGACGCTGTTGGCGCCGACGGCGCTGCTGACCTGGTCAAGCAAAAGCAGCAGCTTCGGATCGATTGGCGCAACTTGGTTGTTGCGATGGTCGCGCAGCAGCTGGTTGATGTCGTCCATCGCGCCGGGCACGAATTGGCCTTCTGCCCAAAACACGGTGCGCAGCGATTCGCCGGTGTGCGTGTTGTACATGCGCAGGGTGCGTTCGTGCGGCGTCGCCAGCAGGGGCGCCGCTGCCGGCGCCGCGCGCACGATGGCGGGAGCGGCCAGCACTGAAGCGAGCATGGCGGAGCTTTTTAGAAATGAGCGGCGGTGGTTCATGATACTTCCTCACGCAGGTTCACAAGAATCCATCATACAGGCATGCCGCTTTGGCTGTTGTAAATGTTTTAATGGCAACATTGTTACGCAGAAAAGCAGCCGTGGCCGACGGGAAAAAACCATCCGCATTAAAATTGGTTCTCCCTTTTTTCATTGTACATCGCAAAAACATGATTCCCTTGTCCGTGCTTGACCTGTCCCCGATTGCCGAAGGCAGCGATGCCGCCCAATCGTTTCGTAATTCGCTGGAGCTGGCGCAGCACGCCGAACGCTGGAATTACCAGCGTTTCTGGCTGGCCGAGCACCATGGCATGCAAGGCATCGCCAGCGCCGCCACCGCCGTGCTGATCGGCCATGTCGCCGGCGGCACCAGCCGCATCCGGGTCGGCGCCGGCGGCATCATGCTGCCGAATCATTCTCCGCTGGTCATTGCCGAGCAGTTCGGTACGCTGGCGTCGCTGTATCCGGGCCGCATCGACCTTGGCCTTGGCCGCGCGCCCGGTTCCGACCAGCTTACCGCGCGCGCGCTGCGCCGCAACCTCGGTTCCGACGCCGACGAGTTCCCGCAAGACGTCGCCCAACTTCGGGATTATTTGTCCGACGCGCCGCGCCAGCAGGTGCTGGCGGTGCCGGGGCAGGGGTTGAAAGTACCGCTGTGGATACTCGGCTCGAGCCTGTTCGGCGCCCAGCTGGCGGCCGCGCTCGGCCTGCCGTACGCCTTTGCGTCGCACTTCGCGCCGCAGCAGATGATGCAGGCGGTGGCGCTGTACCGCGCCACGTTCAAGCCATCGGCCCAACAGGACAAGCCGTACGTGATGCTCGGCTTTAACGTGTTCGCCGCCGACACCGACGAACAGGCGCAGTTGCTGGCAACGTCGATGCAGCAAGCCTTCGTCAACCTGCGCAGCGGCCGTCCCGGTAAGCTGCAGCCGCCCAAGCCGGGCTACCTCGAGAGCCTGGGGCCGCAGGAACACGGCATGCTCGAACAGGTGCTGTCGTGCTCGGCCATCGGTTCGCCCGACACCGTGCGGCGCGACCTGGAAGCGTTCATCGCGCGCACCGGCGCCGACGAGCTGATGGTGACGTCGCAGATCTTCGATCAGACAGCGCGGCTGCGCTCGTATGAAATTACCGCGGGCGTGCGCGACGGCAGCGCCTGATTTGGTAGGGTGACGTGGAAATATTTACACATTGCATAGGCGAAAAGACAATAAAATGACATGCGCACCGGTCTGGATCCAGACCGGCGCGCTGGCTCATTTTAATTTTTCGTCGCACCAATCGGCTTACCCAGCCGAAATTATGGAGGTAAAGCATGACCACGTTTATCCGCACCAGCATCCTGGCGGCGTCGATTGCCATGATCGTCGCCGGCGGCCTGACCCAAGGGGTGGCTCACGGCGCCCCCGTAGTCCAGCCGGCCGGCAAGATGGACATTGCCATTCCCGATGTGCCGTACACCAAATTCGTCCTCAAGAATGGGCTGACTTTGCTGGTGCATGAAGACCACAAAACGCCGGTGGTGGCGATCAACACCTGGTACCACGTCGGCTCGAAAAACGAAAAAGCCGGCAAGACCGGATTTGCCCACCTGTTCGAACACCTGATGTTCAGCGGTAGCGAGAATTTCAACAAAGGCTACATCAACGCCATGGAGCGCATCGGCGCGACCAACCTGAACGGCACCACCAACCAGGACCGCACCAATTATTTTGAGAACGTGCCGACCTCGATGCTGGACTACGCGCTGTTTGCCGAGAGCGACCGGATGGGCTACCTGCTCGGCGTGATCGACCAGAAAAAACTCGACCTGCAGCGCGGCGTGGTGCAAAACGAAAAGCGCCAGCGCGAAAACCAGCCGTACGGCGTTGCCTACCAGCTGCTGACGGAAAACACCTGGCCGGCCGGCCATCCGTATTCGTGGACCGTGATCGGCTCGATGAAAGACCTCGATGCGGCGTCGATGCCGGACGTGCACGAGTGGTTCAAGTCTAATTACGGACCGAACAACACGACCTTGGTGCTGGCCGGCGATATCACGCCGGACGTGGCGCGCCAAAAAGTGGAAAAATATTTCGGCGACATTCCAGCCGGCCCGCCGCTGGCCAAGCACGCGGCGTGGATCGCCAAGCGCACCGGCACCCACCGCGGCCTGGTCCAGGACCGGGTGCCTCAGGCGCGCCTGTACCGCGTCTGGAACGTGCCGGGCGCGCATACCGCGAGCGAGCCCTTGCTCGACCTGGCGGCCCACGTGCTGGGCGGCGGCAAGACGTCGCGCTTCTACAAGCGGCTGGTCTACAAGGAGCAGCTGGCCACCAGCGCCTCGGCCAGCAACGACTCGTCCGAAATCGCCGGCCAGTTCGAGCTGACGCTGACCGCGCGTCCCGGCGTCGACCTGGGCCGCGTCGAAGCGGCGGGCGACGAAGAGTTGCGCACGTTAATGAAAAGCGGTCCGAGCGCGGCCGAACTGGAGCTTGCCAAGACAGCGATTTTGGCCCGCTATACCCGGATTGTCGAGCGGGTCGGCGGCTTCGGCGGCAAGAGCGACTTGCTGGCGTCGTGCGCGACCTTTACCGGCAACCCCGACTGCTACAAGGACTACCTCAAGCGCATCAAGGCGGCCACGCCGGCGCAGGTGAAGCAGGCGATGAATGAATGGCTCAGCGACGGCGACTACGTGCTTGAAGTGAAGCCGTTCCCGACCGGCCTGTCGAGCACCGCCAAGCTCGATCGCAGCAAGGAGCCGGCGATGGGCGCGCCGGAAACCTTGAATTTGCCGCCGATGCAAAGAACCACCTTGTCGAACGGGCTCAACGTGGTGCTGGCCGAACGCCATGCGGCGCCGGTCGTGAATTTTTCGATGATGGTCGACAGCGGCTACGCCGCCGATTCGCCCGAGTTGCCCGGTGTCGCCAGCCTGTCGCTGCGCATGCTGGAAGAAGGCACGCCGACGCGCGGCTCACTTAAAATCGGCGAGGAGTTCGAATCGCTGGGCGCCAATTTTTCGGCCAACAGCAACCTCGACGGCGGCTTCGTCCAGCTCAACGCGCTCAAGGCGACCATGCCGAAAGCGCTCGCCGTGTACGCCGACATCGTGCTGCACCCGGCCTTCCCGCAAAACGAGCTGGAGCGTTTGAAGAAGGACCAGCTGGCGGCGATCCAGCGCGAAAAAAGCAATCCGAATGCGATGGCGCTGCGGGTCATCCCGAGCCTGTTGTACGGCAAGGACCATGCTTATTCGCTGCCGATGAGCGGGACCGGCACTGAAACCTCGGTGGCGCGCATTTCGCGCGATGATTTGGTCAACTACCACCGGACCTGGTTCAAGCCCAACAACGCCACCTTGCTGGTGGTTGGCGACACCACGCTGGCCGAGGTGACGCCGCTGCTGGAGAAGGCGTTCGGCGGCTGGAAGGCCGGCGCGGTGCCGAAGAAGAATGTGGTCGAGGTGGCGCAGCCGGCCAAAACGGTGGTCTACCTGATCGATCGCCCGGGTTCGCAGCAAAGCGTGATCTACGGCGTGCAGCTGGCGCCGCCGCGCAATTCGCCCGATTCGGTGCAGCTGGGGGTGGTCAACACCATCTTCGGCGGCAGCTTCAGTTCACGCATCAACATGAACCTGCGCGAAGACAAGCACTGGTCGTATGGCGTCGGCTCGCAGTTGCCGCCGGCGGTCGGCCAGCGGCTTTACATGAGCAGCTCGCCCGTGCAGACCGACAAGACGCGCGAGTCGCTCCATGAGCTGGTGATGGAATACGCCAACGTCGCCGGCGGCAAGCCAATCACCGCGGCCGAGCTGCAAGATGCGCAGACCAACGCCACCCTCGGCTTGCCGGGTTCGTTCGAGACGGCCGGCCAGCTCAGCAGCGCCTATTCGACCATCCTGCAGTACAAGCTGCCTGAAAACTACTTCAATACCTACACCGGCACGGTGATGGCAATGACGCCGGAGCAGACCAATGCCCTGGCGGCACGCACCATCATGCCGGGCAAGCTGGTGTGGGTGGTGGTGGGCGACATGAGCCGGGTCGAAGCGGGCATCCGCGAGATGAAGCTGGGCGAAGTGCGCAAGATCGACGTTGACGGTAATCCGGTGCAGTAAGCCACGCGGTACAAAAACGACAGCCCCGCCGGCACCACGCCGGCGGGGCTGTTCAGGCGCTGTATTTTACCTGGAGCGCAACGGCGACACTGACGAAAAAGCGGACCGGCGCCTCAGCTACAAAGGCGAGCCGGACGCGGCGGCGCTGGGCTTCGATTTCAAGATGGCCAAGTCGCATCCGTAAAGCGCAACCAGGCTCATTGCTTGCGGTGCTCGAGGAACCAGTCGAACAGGCCGGCTTCGCCGTACGCATAAACCCAGGCGTCGCTATGGCCGGCCCCGGGCAGCACCGTGTATTTGACGTCGCCGCCGGCCGCCTTCAGCGCGGCCACCATGCTGGCCGACTCGCGCTCGGGCACCGACTTGTCCTTCAGGCCGTGGAACACCCAGGCCGGCACGGCTTTCAACTGGCCGATGCGCAGCGTGTTGCCGCCGCCGCAGATCGGCGCGATGGCGGCGAAATAACCCGGGTAGTTCATCGCCAGGTCCCAGGCGCCGTAGCCGCCCATGCTGATGCCGGTCAGGTAGACCCGGCTGCGGTCGACGTTGTACCTTGCCAGCACCTCGTCGAGCATGGCCTTGAGCAGGTTGGCGTGCCACCATTCGCCGCTTGGCACCTGCGGCGACACCACCATGAACGGGAAGTCCGGATCCTTGTCGGCCAGCGCCGGCGGCCCCCAGGTCTTTACCTTGTCCAGGTCGTTGCCGCGTTCGCCCGATCCGTGCAGGAAGACAATCAGCGGCACCGGAGTACCTTTCGCCGAGTACGTTTTCGGCAGGAAGGTTAAATAACTGAGTTCGGCGTGGACCGTCATCGTCCGCGCCTTCTGCTGCGGCGGTGGCTGCGCCTGGGCGGGGAAGCCTGCCGCCAAGGCCAGGACGCCAATGAGCAGGTGGTGCAAGGCGAAGTTGGGCATGGTCGCGGCGCGGCTAGCAAGGGTAAGGGCCAGGCAGGAGAAAGCCAACCGTTGCAGGTTGGCTTTCTCCTGACGAAGCGGCGCAATTGGCCGCTTCATACGGGGGAGCTACCGCGCAGCGCTCAGGCAGGACTTCATGAACGATTTACGCTCGTCACCTTTCTTGCCGGTGGCGTCAACGTTGCAGCTCTTCATTTTTTGCTGCTGGGTCATCGGGGCCGGCGCCGACAGGCAGGTCTTCATGAAGGTCTTGCGCTCATCGCCTTTTTTGCCGGCGGCATCGGCGTTGCAGGTCACCATCTTGCTTTGCTGGGCAGTCTTGGCCGCTGGCGCGGCCGTGGCTGCGCCTGGTGCGACTGTTGCGACTGTTGCGACTGGTGCGGCAAAGGCGGCGGCGGACATCGACAGGGCGACGCAGGCGATTAAGATTTTCTTCATGATGGTATCCCGGGGTGATGGCGCAGGTGGGCACGCCGATGATGGTGAAACTCATGATGCGACACAATGACGAAAATGACAAGTCGCCTATTTCCGAACCCAATCCTTCGCCAACGGCAGCCGCTTCCGAGCCGGTTCGGCCAGCACGTTTAAGGGCCCCTCTTGCCTTTTCGCCAAGGGCTGCTAACCTAGGCTATCCATCGTTCATACAACGATAATCAAGGAGAACACCATGGCATATGTCGACGGTTTTATAGTTCCGGTACCCAAAGATAAGATCGACGCCTATCGCGACATGTCGCGCGCATGCGGCGCGGTATGGCGCGAATTGGGCGCGTTGAGCTTTCGCGAATGCATCGCCGACGATGTCAAGCCGGGTCAGTGGACGTCGTTTCCCCAGGCCGTCAAGCTCGAGGAAAACGAGGTGGTGGTGTTCTCGTGGATCGAGTTTAATTCGCGCGCCGAGCGCGATGCCATCAACCACAAGGTGATGAACGATCCGCGCCTGGCCGAATTCATGCAGGCCGGATCGATGCCGTTCGACGGCAAGCGCATGATCTATGGCGGCTTCGAAAACCTGGTCGAATTGTAAGCCCCGATGCCAAAGATCGCCTGGCTGCGGTTGCCGCTGGCGGCGTACGGCGTGCTGCCTGCCGTATCCGGGGCACCTTCGGCCGACGATGCCGACGCCATCGTCATCGCCGCTGTGCTGCCTGTAGCCGGGTACATGCGGCATTGGCCATGATCGTTCGCGAACGCCCTTCCGGACTCGTCCTGTTCCTGGTGCTGCGCGGATCGATCATGCCGCGCATCTTGCTGACCCTGATCGTCAACATCGTCGTCGCCACCCTCGTCACGTTCTCGCACGGCGACCTGTTCA
>Ga0326735_1000270_pt1 | contig 12301 bp, 8 predicted proteins | sample 37_GP2_1092_FD_207945 | JGI IMG/M metagenome (GOLD analysis project Ga0326735, IMG submission 207945) | Glacier ice microbial communities from Ngari, Tibet, China - 37_GP2_109.2 | ecosystem: Environmental > Aquatic > Freshwater > Ice > Glacier | place: China: Ngari, Tibet | collected 2018-07-31
AATCCTGCTCGCGTCCGAGCGCGACCTTCATGCCGTTGTCCAGCTTCACCGTCCAAGCGTAACGGCTCGACAAGGTCAACGCATCGGGCACCAGCTTGACCGGCGCGAACCACGCGCGCAGCTCGGAAAACCGCGCCAGCACTTCCTTCTCGCTGCCTTCCGGTCCTTCGAACTCGGGCAGCGGATGATCCTCGTCGGCCTCGGCCAGGTTGGCGGTGAACACATCGCCCTTGACCGACAGCAGCCGGCCGTCTTCGCCCCAGGTGCCGAGCGGCTCGTGTTCTTCGACCGAAACAATCAGCTGGTTCGGCCATTCGCGCCGCACCGTTGCGCGCCGTACCCAGGGCACCGATTCGAACGCAGTGCGCACCTGCTCGAGGTTGGTGGTGAAAAAATTGCCCTTGAATTTTCCGATCACGCCGGCGCGCAAGGTCAGTTCGTTCACCCGCTTCAGTTCGATGTCGTACATGCTCTCGACCCGCACCGCTTTGAGCGTAAACATCGGACGCTGCGACACCCACCACACGCCGGAGGCGATGAGGGCGAGCACCACCAGGGCCATCAGCCCGCTGGCGGCAGCGTTCAATGCGCGTGCGTCTTGCCACATGTGTGCTTAACCCTGTCCCTTGGCCATCTTCAAACGCGCCGACGCCAGTATCTCGACGCATAGCGCTTCGTAGCCGATGCCGACCGCGCGCGCCGCCATCGGCACCAGCGAGTGACTGGTCATGCCCGGCGAGGTGTTCACCTCGAGCAGGAACGGCGCATTGTCGGCTGCGCGCAGCAGCACGTCGACCCGGCCCCAGCCCTCGCAACCGAGGGCGCGGTAGGCCTCGACGGCGATGCGTTCCATCTCGCCGGCGGTGGCCGGGTCGAGGTCGGCCGGGCAAAAATACTTGGTGTCGTCGGTAAAATACTTGTTCTGGTAATCGTAGTTCCCTTGCGGCGCGACGATCTCGACGATCGGCAGCGCGCGCGCCGTCTTGCCGCGGCCAAGCACGGCGACGGTGAACTCGCGGCCGCTGACGAATTCTTCGGCCAGCACCACTTCGTCAAATGTCGCGGCGAGCCGGTAGGCAGCCTGCATTTGGCTTGCGGCGCCGACCTTGGTGATGCCGATGGTCGAGCCTTCGAGCGGCGGCTTGACGATCAGCGGCAGGCCGAGGTCAAGCGCCACCCGCGCCAAGTCGGTGTCGTCGTCGAGAATGGCGTATTTCGGCGTCGGCAGGCCGCGCACGATCCAGATCATCTTGGTGGCGATCTTGTCCATGCCGACCGCGCTGGTCATCACGCCGCTGCCGGTGTACGGAATGCCGAGCTGCTCGAGCGCGCCCTGCAGGCTGCCGTCTTCGCCGAAACGCCCGTGCAGCGCGATGAACACCCGATCAAAACCTTCATCGGCCAGCTCGGCCAGGCTACGCAGCGCCGGGTCGAAGGCGTGGGCGTCGATACCGCGGCTTGACAAGGCGGCCAGCACGCCGGTACCGGACATGATCGACACCTCGCGTTCGGCGGAGCGGCCGCCGAACAGCACGCCGACCTTGCCGAAGGCCGCTGCATCGCTCGACGATGAAATTGGGGAAATAACGCTCACGTTCAAGCCTTTGAATAAGAAGTCAGTTGGGCGGGAATGCCGCTGATCGAGCCGGCGCCCATGGTGATGACGACGTCGCCGTCTTTGACCACGTTCATGATGGCTTCGCTCATGCTCGCGATCGATTCGACGAAGATCGGTTCGATCTTGCCGCCCACGCGCAGCGCGCGCGCAAGCGCGCGGCCGTCGGCGGCGGCGATATGGGCTTCGCCGGCGGGATAGACGTCGGCCAGCAGCAGCACGTCCGGCGTCGACAGCACCTTGACGAAGTCCTCGAACAGGTCGCGGGTGCGGGAAAAGCGGTGCGGCTGGAACGCCAGCACCAGCCGGCGGCCCGGGTAGGCACCGCGCGCGGCGGCCAGCGTCACGTCGGTTTCGACCGGATGGTGGCCGAAGTCGTCGACCAGTGCAAAACTTCCAGCGCTGCCGCCCCCGACCCCGGCAATCGCGATCTCGCCGTAGCGGGTGAAGCGGCGGCCGACGCCGTTAAAGCCGGCCAGGCCGCGCTGCGTGGCGTCGTCGTCGATGCCGATTTCACGCGCAATCGCAATCGCCGAGCACGCGTTGGCGACGTTGTGCATGCCTGGCTGGTTGAGGACGAAATCGGTGTCGGCGTAACCCTCCTGGACCACGGTGAAATGCATCTGCAGTCCGACCGCGCGGGCGTCCACCGCGCGTACCTGCGCCAGCGGGCTGAAACCGTAGGTGGTGATGGGCTTGGAAATGTGCGGGATGATCGCGCGCACGTGCTCGTCGTCGATGCACAGCATCGCGCGGCCGTAGAACGGCAGGCGTTGGGTGAAGTTGACGAAGGCCATCTTCAACTTGTCGAAGTCGTGCTCGTACGTTTCCATGTGATCGGCATCGATGTTGGTGATCACTTCGATCATCGGCGCCAGGTTGAGGAAAGACGCGTCCGATTCGTCGGCCTCGACGACGATGTAGTCGCCCGTGCCGAGCTTGGCGTTGGCGCCGGCGCTGTTGAGGCGCCCGCCGATCACGAACGTCGGATCGAGGCCGCCTTCGGCCAGTACCGAGGCGACCAGGCTGGTGGTGGTGGTCTTGCCGTGAGTGCCGGCAATGGCGATGCCGCGCTTGAGGCGCATCAATTCGCCCAGCATGATCGCGCGCGGCACGATCGGAATCATCGCACCGCGCGCGGCGATCACTTCCGGGTTCTGCTCGTTGACGGCGGTCGACGTCACCACCACGTCGGCGCCGGCCACGTTGGCCGCGTCGTGGCCCAGCAACACCCTGGCGCCGAGGCTTTCGAGGCGCACGGTGGCGGCGTTGCTGCCCAGGTCGGAACCGGAGACGACGTAGCCGAGGTTGAGCAGCACTTCGGCGATGCCGCTCATGCCGCTGCCGCCGATACCGACGAAATGGATGTTGTTGACCTTGTGTTTCATGTGTTCGTTCCCGCCAGATTAGTTTGCGACAAATTCGTTCCCGCCAGCTTTTCCAGGATTTCAGCGATCGCCTCGTTGGCGTCGCGTTTTCCCACCGCCTGCGCCGCGATCGCCATGTCGCGGCAGCCGGCGCGCGATAGCGCTGCAAGCCGCGCGGCCAGGCTCGCCGGGTTCAGTTCGCCCTGCGGCAGGTGGATCGCCGCCTGCTGCTGCGCCATCCACTGCGCGTTGTCGCGCTGGTGGCTGGTGGTGGCCGCGACGAACGGCACCAGCACGCTGGCTACGCCGGCCGCGGTCAGCTCGGAGATCGTGATCGCGCCGGCGCGGCAGATCACCAGGTCGGCTTTGGCGTAGGCCGCCGCCATGTCCTCGATGAAGTCGACCACGGTGGCATCGACGCCGGCATCCGCATACGACCTGGTAAGGGCCTCGATGTTCTTCTTGCCCGACTGGTGGACGACAAGCGGACGCTTCTGCGGCGCGATGAGCGCCAGCGCGGCCGGCACCGCGTCGTTGAGCGCCTTGGCGCCGAGGCTGCCGCCGACCACCAGGATGTTCAGCACGCCGTCACGGCCGTCGAAGCGCTTCTGCGGCGGCGTGACGTCGAGGATTTCCTTGCGCACCGGGTTGCCGGTGACGCTGGCCTTGCCGGCGGCGCGGCCGAAGTCGGCCGGGAAGCCGAACAGCACGCGTTGCGCCATCGGCGCCAGGATTTTGTTCGACAGCAGCAACGCGGCGTCGGCATTGACCAGCACCAGCGGGATGCGACGCAGGCGTGCCATCAATCCGCCCGGCACCGTGACGTAGCCGCCCATGCCGAGCACGACGTCGGGCCGGCGCCGCGCCATGATGCGCAGGCACGTGGCGAAACTGGCAGTCAGTTTGAAGGCGCCGGCCAGCGTGTGCTGCAGGCCCTTGCCGCGCATGCCGGTAAAGTCGATCGCGTCGATCGCGATGCCGTGTTTCGGCACGATGTCCTGCTCCATGCCGGTGGCGGTGCCCAGCCAGCTCACTTCCCAGCCGCGCGCGCGCATGGTCTGCGCGATCGCGATGCCGGGGAAGATATGGCCGCCGGTGCCGGCGGCCATGATCAGCAGGCGCTTCATGGGCGGCCTCCGCGCATCATCACGCGGTTCTCGTAATCGATGCGCAGCAGGATTGCCAGGCCGATGCAGTTGATGAAGACGCCGGTACCGCCATAGCTCATCAGGGGCAAGGTCAGGCCCTTGGTCGGCAACAGGCCCAGGTTCACGCCCATGTTGATGAAGGTTTGCACGCCGATCCAGATGCCGATGCCCTTGGCCGTCAGGCCGGCGAAGGTCTGGTCGATGGCGATGGCCTGGCGGCCGATGTCGAAGGCGCGCTTGACGAGCCAGTAGAACATCGCGATCACCACCAGCACGCCGGCCAGGCCCAGCTCCTCGCCGATCACGGCGAGCAGGAAATCGGTGTGCGCTTCGGGTAGATAGTGCAGTTTTTCGATGCTGCCGCCCAGGCCGACGCCAAACAGCTCGCCGCGCCCGAAGGCGATCAGGGAGTGGGTCAGCTGGTAGGCCTTGTTGAGCGCATTGTCTTCCTGCCACGGATCAAGGTAGGCGAACATGCGCGCGCGGCGAAACGGCGACAGCGCGATGATGGTACTGAAGATCAGCACCAGCAGCGCGCCGATACTGCCGAACCAGATGGCGTTGATTCCACCCAGGAACAGGATGCCCATGGCGATGCAGACGATCACGCCGAATGCGCCCAGGTCCGGCTCCAGCAGCAGCAGCAGGCCGACCAGACCGATCGCGCCGGCCATCGGCAGGAAGCCCTTGGTCAGCTTGTGCATGTATTCCTGCTTGCGCACCGTGTAGTCGGCCGCGTACAACACCGCCACCACCTTCATCACCTCGGACGGCTGCAGCCTGAAAAAAGCCACGCTGATCCAGCGCTTGCCGCCGTTGACGCTCACGCCCAGGCCGGGCACGAACACCAGCATCAGCAGCACCAGCGTGAACCCGAACAGCCATGGCGCGAGGCGCTGCCAGGTCGCTACCCTGACGCGGAACACGAACAGGCCAAAGAACAGCGAGACGCCGACGAAGATCGCCTGGCGCTGCAGAAAATAGGTGTTTTTGTAGGCGGCGAACTTGGGCGAATCCGGCAGCGAGATCGAGGCCGAATACACCATCACCATGCCGAACAGCATCAGCAGCACGGTAACCCATACCAGCGGCTGATCGTATTCCATCATCTTCGACACGCGCGAACGCGCTCCGGTGAGCGAATCGGACGACCCGCCGGAGAACTTGAACGGGAGCTGGAGGGCCATCAGATGTCCTGCCCTTTCGCCAGCGCGATGTCGCGCACGGCGTCGACGAATACTTGCGCGCGGTGGGCGTAACCGGTGAACATGTCGAAGCTGGCGCAGGCCGGCGACAGCAGCACCAGGTCGCCCGGCCGGGCCATCGCGCAAGCGCGCTGCACCGCGTCAAGCAGCGAATCGCAGTCGACCAGCAGGGTCCCGGACGGCTCGAGCGCGGCGCGCAGCTTGGGCGCGTCGCGTCCGATCAGCAGCACCGAGCGGACGTAGCGCGAGGCGGGTTCGGCCAGCGGCTCGAAATCCTGTCCCTTGCCGTCGCCGCCGGCGATCAGCACGATGCGTTTGGCAAAGGATGGGTCGCCTGCGCCGTCGCCGCCGAAGGCTTTGCCCAGGCCATTGATGGCCGCCGCGGTGGCGCCGACATTGGTGCCTTTGCTGTCGTCGAAATAGTCGACGCCGCCGACGTTGGCAACCAGTTCGACCCGGTGCGGCTCGCCCTTGTATTCGCGCAGGCCGTGCAGCAGGATCGACAGCGGCAGGCCGATGGCGCGGCACAGCGCCAGCGCGGCCAGCGCGTTGGTGGCGTTGTGCAGGCCGCGGATGTGCAGCGCGTCGGCCGGCATCAGGCGGTTGACGATCACGTCGGCCGGCTCGGCCGCTACCTGCTTCTTGCGTCTCTTTTCAGACGGCTCGCCCGCTGCCGCATTGGCCAGCCACAGCACGCCGCGCTCGCCGACCAGGCCGAAATCGTCGGCCGCAGTCGGGGCGCCGGTGCCGAAAGTGACGACCGGCGACGTGGTCGCGGCCATCGTCATCACGGCAGTGTCGTCGCGGTTAAGCACGCGCACCGTGCGGCGGCCGAAAATGCGCGACTTGTCGAAGGCGTACGATGCCATGTCGCCGTGCCAGTCAAGGTGGTCCTGGGTGATGTTCAGCACGGTGGCGGCGTCGGCTTCGAGGCTGAAGGTCGAATGCAGCTGGAAGCTCGACAACTCGAGCACCCACACCTGCGGCAGCGCATCGCCGGCGAGCGCCTCGCGCAGCACGTCGAGCGCGGCCGGGCTGATATTGCCGGCCAAAACGGTCGACAGGCCAGCACGCTGGCACAGCAGGCCGGTCAAACTGGTGACGGTGGTCTTGCCGTTGGTGCCGGTGATGGCGATCACTTTCGGCGCATAGCCGCGCTCGGCCTTGAGGTCGAGCAGGGCCTGGGCGAACAGTTCGATCTCGCCCCACACCGGGATGTTCAGCGCCCGCGCGCCCGGCACGATGGTGCGCAATTCGCGCTGCGGCGCCAGGCCCGGGCTGAGGGTGACGAAGTCGATCCCGGCCAGCAGCGCGTTGGAAAACTCGCCGCAAACGAACTCGACGCCCGGGACGGCGTCGCGCAACTGCTGCAGGCGCTGCGGCTCGGTACGGGTGTCGGCCACGCGCACGGTGGCGCCGCAGCCGGCCAGCCATTGCGCCATGGCCAGCCCGGACTCGCCCAGGCCCAGCACCAGTGCATGTTTGCCGGCGTAAGTCATTGGCGTCATTTGCGTCATTGGCGTCATTGGCGTCAAAAGCGTCATCAGCGTAGCTTCAGCGTGGACAGGCCGACCAGCACCAGCATCATCGTCACGATCCAGAATCGCACGACAACCTTGGTCTCTTTCATGCCCGTTTGTTCGAAGTGGTGGTGCAGCGGCGCCATTTTGAATACCCGCCGCCCGACGCCGTAGCGCCGCTTGGTGAACTTGAACCAGGCCACCTGGATGATCACCGACAGCGTCTCGGCGACGAACACGCCGCCCATGATGAACAGGACGATTTCCTGGCGCACGATGACGGCGATGGTGCCGAGCGCGCCGCCCAGCGCCAGCGCGCCGACGTCGCCCATGAACATCTGGGCCGGATGCGCGTTCCACCAAAGGAAAGCCAGGCCGGCGCCGGCCATCGCGCCGCAGAAGATCAGCAGTTCGCCGGCGCCCGGAATGTGCGGGATGAACAGGTAGCGCGAATAGGTGGCGCTGCCGGTCAGATAGGCGAACAGGCCGAGGGCCGAGCCGACCATCACGGTCGGCATGATCGCCAGGCCATCGAGGCCGTCAGTAAAATTGACCGCATTGCTGGTGCCGACGATGACGCAGTAAGTGAGCGCGATGAAGCCCCACACGCCGAGCGGATAGCTGATGGTTTTCACGAACGGCACGATCAGGTCGGCCTTCGGCGGCAACGCCATTGAGAAGCCGGAGCGCACCCACGCGTAGAACAGCTCCCACACCTTGGCGGTGGACGGCGCCGACACCGAAAACGCCAGGTACAGCGCCGCGGCAACGCCGATCAGCGACATCCAGAAGTATTTTTCGCCCGAGCGCATGCCTTCCGGGTCCTTGTGTACCACCTTGCGGTAGTCGTCGGCCCAGCCGACCGCGCCGAAACCGAGGGTGACGACCAGCACCGGCCAGATCAGGCGGTTCGAGAAATCGCACCACAGGAACGTCGAAATGCCGATCGAGATGATGATCAGGACGCCGCCCATGGTCGGGGTGCCGTGCTTGGCCAGGTGCGACTCCGGGCCGTAGGTGCGCACCGCCTGGCCGACCTTCATGCGGGTCAGCCAGCGGATCACGAAAGGACCGAAGCCCAGGCCGATTAATGCCGCGGTAATGGTGGCGAACACCGCGCGGAACGTGATGAAATTAAAAATACGCAGCGGACCTAAATCCTGCTGAAAAAATTGTGCGAGCCAGAGCAGCATGTCAGTGGGCTTCCTTGCTAGTGTTTTGTGATCCAAGCAGGTGTCGGACCACGCGTTCCATCTTCATGAAACGCGAGCCCTTCACCAACACAGTCGCGTCAGATTTGCTACCCAATGCAGTATCGAGTGCCGCCAATAATTCGTCGAGCTGTTCAAAATGTTGTACGCCGGCGCCGTGCGCGCCGATCATATGGCGCGTCAATTCGCCCGTCACCAGCACCCGTTCGATGCCGCTGGCCACGGCGTAGGCGGCGATTTCTTCGTGAAACTGCCGGCCCTGAGTGCCGACTTCGCCCATGTCGCCCAGCACCAGCAGGCGCGGCGCGCCCGCTTGCGCCAGCACGTCGATGGCGGCGCGGACCGAATCGGGGTTCGCATTGTAGCTGTCATCGATAATCGATGCCCCGCTCACAGCCCTATTGTGCTGCAGTCTGCCGCCCACCGGCGCGAACGCTTCGAGCCCGCGCACGATGGCGTCCGGTTTGATGCCGGCCGCCGTCGCGCAGGCGATCGCCGCCAACGCGTTGCGCACGTTGTGGATGCCGGCGGCAGCCAGCTTGATGTTGAACTGCTGCTGGGCGCCGTCGATGCGTACCGTCACCGCCAGTTCGCTGCCGAAGCCGCTTGCCTGGTGGCTGCAGCTGACGTTGGCGCCGGCGTCCAGTCCAAAAGTAAAACTGCGGCAAATGCCGGCCAGGTCCGCCCACAACGGGGTGTAGACGTCGTCGGCCGGGTAGACCGCAACGCCGTTTGACGGCAGTGCGGCCAGCACGGCGCCGTTTTCGAGCGCGACCGCTTCCACCGTGTGCATGAATTCCTGGTGTTCGCGCTGGGCGTTGTTGACCAGGCCGATGGTCGGCGCGGCGATCGCCGCCAGGCGCGCGATCTCACCCGGATGGTTCATGCCCAGTTCGACCACCGCTGCCCGGTGTGCGCCGTGCAGGCGCATCAGCGTCAGCGGCACGCCGATCTCGTTATTGAGGTTGCCGAGGGTGGCCAGGCGGGCGTCTTCGCCGTACTGCGCGGCCAGGATCGCCGCGATCATTTCCTTGACCGTGGTCTTGCCGTTGCTGCCGGCGACAGCGATGAGCGGAATGGAAAATTTCGCGCGCCAGAAGTGGCCGGCCTGGCCGAGCGCGGTCAAGGTATCGGGCACGATGATGGCCGGCAGCGTCCAGCCTGGCGGCAGCTGCTCCGCAATCACCGCCGCCACCGTGTTTTCGACCAACTGCGGCAGGAAGTCGTGGCCGTCGAAATGCTCGCCGCGCAGGGCGACGAACAGTGCGCCCGGCAGCACGTTGCGGCTATCGGTGGTGACGCCTTCGAACAGCGTGTCGTCCGCCGTCGTCAAGCGGGCACCGGTCAGCGCCAGCGCCAGTTGTGCCAGTGTTGCGCGCATCAATTCGTCCTCATCTTGGTAACGCGCGCGGCCAGTGCCAGCGCGGCATGGTCGGCGTCGGAAAACGGCATCTTGCGGCCCTTGATTTCCTGGTACGGCTCGTGGCCCTTGCCGGCCAGCAGGATCACGTCCGCTTTGGCGGCGTGCTTGACGGCCGACAAGATTGCGGCGGCGCGGTCTTCGATGGCCTGGAAGTTTGACCCCGGGCGCGACGGCTGCATGCCGGCGACGATGGCGGCGATGATCGCTTGCGGCTCTTCGCCGCGCGGATTGTCGCTGGTGACGAGCACGTGCTCGGCGATCTGGGCGATGGCGCCCATCTGCGGCCGCTTGCCCGGATCGCGCTCGCCGCCGCAGCCGAACACGCACCACAGCTGGCCGCCGCGCTCGCGGGCCACCTGGCGCAACGCCAGCAGCGTCTTTTCGAGCGCGTCCGGCGTGTGGGCGTAGTCGATTACCACCATCGGCGCATCCTGACCGCCAACCTGCTGCATGCGCCCCGGCGCCGGCGTCAACGCTTCGATGGCGTCGACGGCAGCGCGCAGCGCCACGCCCTTGGCCATCAAGGCGCCCAGCACCGCCAGCACGTTGCTGATGTTGAAAAGGCCGACCAGCTGCGTCTTGATGGTGGCGGCGCCGTACGCCGACTCGAGGTGGAAATCGGTGCCCGAATGGCGGCTGCGGCATTGCGAGGCGCGCAGCATGGCGACGCCAGGCATGTCCGGTTGCGCTGCCGCGTCCTGCAAGGTGTAGCCGATCAGCGCGGGCGCCTCGCCCTCGCCCAGGCCCGCTGTTGCCTGCAACCGTGTCAGCAGGCGCAGGCCGGCCGCGTCGTCGAGGTTCAGCACGGCCGTCTTCAAACCCGGCCACTCGAACAGCTTGCCCTTGGCCGCTTCGTAGCGCGCCATGTCGCCATGGTAGTCGAGATGGTCGCGCGTCAGGTTGGTAAACAGCGCGACGTCGAAATGCATGCCCAGCGCGCGGCCCTGTTCGAGGCCGATCGACGACACCTCGATAGCCAGCGCGTTGGCGCCGGCGCTCTTCATGGCGGCCAGTTTACCGGCCAGCAGCACCGCGTCGGGGGTGGTGTAGCCGGTGACGTCGAATTGCGCTTCGCTGCGCCCCTTGAACAGGCCCACGCCCAGCGTGCCGATCACCGCCGTCGGGCTGCCCAGGCGCGCCATCGCCTGGCCGAACCACAGCGCGCACGAGGTCTTGCCGTTGGTACCGGTGACGCCGACGGTAAACATCGCCGCATCGGGCATGGCGTAAAAGGCATGGGCGATCGGGCCGGCAGCCTGTTTCAGACCCGCAACAGCGAAGTGCGGCACCGCTCGGGCTGAGTCCAAGGCCGCGTCCCAGGCAAAACCGGCAGGATCGAAAACGACTGCCGCCGCGCCCTGCGCGATGGCGGCGCCGATATAGGCGCGGCCGTCGCCGGCTGCGCCCGGATAGGCGAAAAATACGTCGCCTGGCTTGACCAGGCGCGAATCGGATGCAAGCCGGCCTTGCGGCGCGGCCTGGCGAATCGACTGGCTGATGTCTCGAATTGCACTGATGTCGGTCATGGCATCCATCGTTACTCCTCCAGCGGATGTTCGGGGATGATGATCTCCGTCACCGTCGAGTCAGGCGGCACGTTGGCCGCGCGCAGCGCGTTCGCCGCCAGCGCCGCGAACGTCGGCGCCGCCACGCCGCCGCCGGTATGGACGGCGCCGCTCGGCTCATCGACCATGACGGCGATGATGAAGCGCGGGTTCGACATCGGCGCGATGCCGGCGAAGGAGCCGATGTACTTGGTCTGCGAATAGCGGCCGTTGACGAGTTTTTGCGCAGTGCCGGTCTTGCCGCCGACCCGGTAGCCAGGCACCTGGGCCCGGGACGCGGTGCCGCCGGGGCCGACCACGGTCTCCAGCATGACGCGTATTTCGGCGGCGGTCTTGGCCGAAATGACCTGCTGACCGACCGGCTTTTCCGTCACCTTCTGGAACGACAGCGGGATGATGTCGCCGTCGCGCGCGAAGATCATGTAGGACCGTGCCAGCTGCAGCAGCGACACCGAGATGCCGTGGCCGAACGCCATGTTGGCCTGCTCGACCGGACGCCAGGCTTTGTGAGGGCGCACGCGGCCGGCCACCGCGCCCGGAAAGCCGAAGCGCGGCGCCTGGCCAAAGCCCGACTTGGTAAACATTTCCCACATTTCCTGCGGCGGCATCGCCAACGCCATTTTCGACATGCCGATGTTGGACGACTTCTGGATGATGGTGGTGACGTCGATTACGCCGTGCGGGTGCGTATCGCGGATGGTACGGTCGCCGATGACGAAACGCCCGCTGGTGGTGGTGTCGAACAGGGTATTCGGGGTCACCCGTTTGGTCTCGAGCGCCAGCGCCACCGTGAACGGCTTGAGGGTGGAACCTGGTTCGAACGTGTCGGTGATGACGCGGTTGCGCAGCTGCTCGCCGGTCAGCTTGCTGCGGTCGTTCGGATTGTAGGTCGGCCAGTTGGCCAGCGCCAGTACTTCGCCGGTGTGCACGTCGAGCACCACCGCGGCGCCGGCCTTGGCGTTAAATTTCTGCACCGCTTCCTTGATGCTGGTGTACGCGATGTACTGCAGCTTGCTGTCGACCGACAAGGTCAGGTCGCGGCCGTCGTGCGGCTCCTTCGACAGGCCGACGTCTTCGACGATGCGGCCAAGACGGTCCTTGATCACGCGGCGGCTGCCGGTGGCGCCCACCAGTGTCTTCTGCTGCGCCAGTTCCATGCTTTCCTGGCCGACGTCTTCGACGTTGGTAAAGCCCACCAGGTGGGTCATCACTTCGCCCTGCGGATAGAAGCGCTTGTATTCCTTGCG
>Ga0326735_1000271_pt1 | contig 12300 bp, 9 predicted proteins | sample 37_GP2_1092_FD_207945 | JGI IMG/M metagenome (GOLD analysis project Ga0326735, IMG submission 207945) | Glacier ice microbial communities from Ngari, Tibet, China - 37_GP2_109.2 | ecosystem: Environmental > Aquatic > Freshwater > Ice > Glacier | place: China: Ngari, Tibet | collected 2018-07-31
GTATTTCTGCGTCATTCGCTCCTGCCTCGACACCCTGCGCAAGCAAGGCCACAACATGCTTGCCGTGCTGCAGCAGGCCTTCGCCGGCACTCCTATTCAGTCAGCTGCATAGCGGCTGAATAGTTACTCCAAAATTTGGTCGACAGTAGGTATTAATAAATTCACGTACGCAAGTTTTTACGGCTGAGCCAACAACTGTCGCTGCGGCGCATTACTGACGACTTCATGATGGATTTGAATAACGTAGACCAATAGATACCGCGACCGAAAAAATTTTGGTCAGGCAAGACTTTATAAGGGCGCCATACAGGAGGCCAAAAAGCGGGTGACTCAGCAGCAGCAAGTTTTAGCCGAGTCAACGCTGTCAGATGTGGATCAGTCGTCGCGCTGCTGCGCATATCACACAATCCGATGCTGGACCAGGCGGGCAAATATTTGCACGACAAATATGGCGCGCGCACGGGCAACCTGCCGGGCCTGCTAAGCGGTTTAACATCCCCGCGCCCTCTTCGTACGGCCGAGGCAAACAAGGAAGAAGGCGAATTCAAAGTCCACGCCGGGATTTTCCAAACCAGCCGTATCCTGTTCTCGCGTCAAATTGCGTACCGGATGACCATGTACAAGCTGCGCCCCATACTGCCGACTTTTCGGGTGAGGCAGTCGCAGCGGCAGGGCCGACAGTTGGGAAGGTTTGATCGGTTTTCCCCGCCTGACCAGCGCCGCCTTCGATGCGCACGAGATGCGGCAGCGTGCGGCCACTTGTAAGGCGTTTGCGCTCTCCGTACTGGACGGCAGCGATCCGCGTTCCATCCCGCGCTTGTCGGGAATGGCGATGAAGAACCCTGACATTCGCCGCATTCTGGAAACAGCCGCCCGGAACTACTACGCAGGATCGCGCGAAAGCAGCAGGCGTGGCTCCAAAAGCACTCGGGCGCTAGTACACATCGTTGAGCTTGTATGACAATGCCGGCACGAGATTTGAAAATCCTTGTGTCGGTGGTTCGATTCCGCCCCGGGCCACCAAGAATATACTGCACGCAACGCCCACTCATGCAAGTGGGCGTTGTCGTGTCTGGAGCTCGCAGTCCTTGTATCCGGTCTATTTCCGTGCTGGAAGATGCGCGCCCACAAAGGTCCCTACTTCGTCACGTCGATTACGACCTTGCCGAAATGCGCGCCGGATTCCATGTACCGGTACGCATCTTTCGCTTGGGAAAATGGGAATACCCGATCGACCACGGGGGTTATTCCGGCTCCGTGAATGAAACGAATTACCTGTTCGAGCATGGCCCTACTGCCGACAAAAATCCCGACCATGCGCTTGGCGCCGGTCAGCAGCGTAGCGGGAGAGACTTCGCCGCCAAATCCACTGACGCCGCCAATAATGGCAATCGAGCCGCCCACGCCCGTGGAGGCGACCGAACGATTGATTGTTCCCTGGCCGCCCACTTCGAGTACCACGTTCACACCCTCGCCGTTTGTATGACGCAGTACTTCCTGGTGCCACTCCGGCGCGGCGGTGTAGTTGATAGTCACGTCCGCGCCAAGCGCACGCGCTCGGGCCAGTTTTTCATCGCTCGACGATGTGATGATCGCTCGCAAACCAGCCGCCTTCGCCAGTTGCAGACCCAGCACCGAAACACCACCGGTGCCTAGCAAGAGAACGGAATCACCGGGACGGGTGGCGGCTGACACAAAGATGGCATTCCATGCAGTAACGGCGGCGCATGGCAGGGTGGATGCTTCGATGAAGCCGAGCTGGTCCGGGATCTTGACCAGCGCATCTTCATGCAGTGTGACCTCTTCGGCCAGCATCCCATCGATGTCGCCGCCGAGCGCGCTGCGCACCTTGGCGGAAGTTGGCCCGCCATCGCGCCAATACGGGAAAAACGATGCTGTTACCCGGTCACCGGGCTTGACTTGCGTGACTGCTGAACCAACCTCGACGACTTGTCCCGCGCCGTCGGAGCACGGAATGATCGGGTCGTCTAGCTTTACCAGATAATTGCCTTTGGCGACCATCAGGTCGCGGTAGTTGAGCGATACAGCATGGACCTTCACGCGCACTTCATGCGGTGCAAGTGGTCGTTCTGGAATGTCTTCCAAATATAGTCCGTCAATGTCTTTCCCTGGCAGAATGCGGTAGGCCTTCATGTCGTCTCCTCGAATTACGTAAAACGCGGCGAAGCTGGCGCGGCTTGCGGCGCCAGCTTCGAGTTTGAAACTATGCCCCTGCGTCGAAACCGGAAAGCACGATCTTCCCGCGCGCCCGGCCACTCTCTATCAGCCGGTGGGCACGGCGCATGTTGTCTGCATTGATGGTGCCGAAACGCTCGGTCAACGTCGACTGCAAGACACCCGCCTCGATCATTTGAGCGACGGTGGTGAGCAAGCGATGCTGCTCGATCATGTCGGCTGTGGCGAACATCGAACGGGTGTACATGAATTCCCAATGCAGGGAGATGCTCTTGCGCTTAAGCAGCGTGACGTCGAGCGAGGCAGGATCGTCAATCAAACCGAGCTTGCCCTGCGGCGCCAGTGAGGCGACGATCTCCGGAAGATGCAGATCCGTGTGGGTCAGGCTTGCGACATAGTCGACCTGGGGTATGCCGATCTTCTGCAATTCTTCCGATAAGGGACGGGTATGGTCGATCACATGGTCGGCGCCCAGATCCCGTACCCATTGCCGGGTTTCGGGACGCGAAGCGGTGCCGATTACCGTCAGGCCGGTGAGCTTGCGCGCCAGCTGCACCATCATCGATCCCACGCCACCGGCGGCGCCGACAATGAGCAGCGTGCCGGTTGCCGACGGCGCAAAGCGGGATATCTGCAACCGGTCGAACAGCATTTCCCAGGCCGTGATGGTGGTCAGCGGCAGCGCAGCAGCCGCTTCAAAACTCAGGTTCGTTGGCATGCGCCCGACGATGCGCTCGTCCACCAGGTGCAATTCGCTGTTAGTGCCGGAGCGCAAGAGGTCGCCAGCATACATGACCCGGTCGCCCGGCTTGAACAGGGAAACTTTGTCGCCGACCGCGCGCACAATGCCGGCCGCGTCCCAGCCCAAAATCTTGGTCGCGCCATTCTCGGGGGCGACGTTGGCGCGTATTTTGGCATCGACCGGGTTAACCGATACCGCGCGCACCTCGACGAGCAGATCATGGCCCGTGGCGATGGGTTCGGGCAATTCGAAGTCGATCAGCGATGCCGGATGATCGATGGGGAGCGATTGTTGATATCCTACTGCTTTCATTTTCTCTCTCAATATATCAGTCTGGCGGTGGCGGCCGGGCCGCCTTCGGGCCGACCCGCGCAAGACAATGGATGCAACTGGTTAGCCATCAGTGTAACCTTTTGCGTCGCTGGTTCGATTGCGCCCCGGGCCACCAACAACAGCGTTCACGCAACGTCCAGAAAGAGACGTCTTGACCGAAGTCCAAGCACAGGTCAGAAATGTTTACCGAAGTGGTGACAATCCGCCCAAAAATAGCATCAGATCTCACCTGCTGCCTGCACTAGCCGGTTGCATCATCGCTCTCGATATTGCCGTCCACTAGCTCGATCATGCGGTCGCACTGCCCGGACAGGCGCGGATCGTGAGTGACCAGCAGAACCGCGCAGCCGGACTCCCGGTTGAATTTGCGGAACAGCTGGAACACTTCGGCGGCGGACTTGGTGTCGAGGTTGCCTGTGGGTTCGTCGGCCAGCAGCAGCGCCGGGCTGGTGACCAGCGCGCGGGCCACGGCGACACGCTGCTGCTGGCCGCCCGAGAGCTGGTCGGGCTTGCGCTGGTCGAGCCCCTCCAGGCCCACCTGGGCAAGCAGGCTGCGGGCGTGTTCAATCTGTTCGCGTGTGGGTTTGCCGGTGGCGACCATGAGCGGCATGAGCACGTTCTCCAGCGCGGTGAAGGCCTGGATCAGATGGTGGAACTGGAACACGAAGCCGATTGCGCTGCCGCGCAGCGCGGTACGCCGGGCGTCGTCCATGTTGCGGGTAGGCTCACCAAGCAGGAACAGCTCGCCCGCTGTAGGCCAGTCCAGCAGACCGATCACGTTGAGCAGCGTGCTCTTGCCCGAGCCCGACGCACCCACGAGCGCCGCGAAATCGCGGCGTTGCAGGCGCAGGTCCAGCCCGTGGAGCACTTCCACTTCGGTGGGCTTGCCGACGTTGTAGCTTTTTCGAAGGCCTTGCAGGCGCAGTATCTCCTCGCTGGGGTCATGCTCAGACATGGCGAATCGCCTCCACCGGGTCGAGGGAAGCGGCGCGGCGCGCCGGCACGGCTGCAGACAGAATGCCGGTGACCGCTGCCAGTGCCATCGCGGCCACCGGCAGCCATGGATCCACCGGAATGTAGAACAGCTTTGGGCCGAAGGTGTTGAACCCGGCCACCAGGCCATATCCCGCCGCGGCACCCAACAGCGAACCGGCCAGGCCGAACAGTGCGCCCTGGATCAGGAACACGCCCAGCATCTGTCGCCGCGTGGTGCCCATCGCGCGGAGGATCCCGATCTCACGCGTCCGCTGGACCACGCTCACCGACAGCACACTGGCAATGCCCAGCGCCACGCTCAATGCCACGAAAACGCTGATCATCCGCGTCGAGAGGTTCTGCGAGCGCAAGGCGTTCATCAGCTGTGCATTGGTTTCCATCCAGCTTTCCGCCTTCAGCCCTGTAAGGCGGGCGATACGCGTGGCGACTGCCTGCGCGGCGAAAATATCATCCACCGTCACGTCGATGATCGTCGCGGCGCCAGGCAGGTCGAGCAGGGACTGCGCTTGCTTCATGTCCAGGTAGACGTAGCGCGCATCCAACTCGCGCACGCCCAGTTCGAAGATGCCGGCGACGTTCACCACGCTCTCCCGTCCCTGGCCACCGTCCAGCCGCAGCTTGTCGCCGACGTGCATGCCGAGGTCGGTCGCCAGCTGCTTGCCGATCACGGTGTCGCCGGCGCCGATGCGGAACACGCCGGCGACGATGTCATCCTGAATCGGGATGATGCGCAGGTAGCGCGGCGCGTCAATGCCGACCAGCGCCACCGACTGCAGTGCCTCGCCGCGCCGCGCGAACGCCGGCCCGGAGATCAACGGCGACACGGCCGTGACACGCGGCAGCGTGTCGAGCACATCGCGCACCTGCTGCCAATTGTTGATCGACCGCAGGCGCTGGGCGCGCTTGCTCTCCAGTAGCAGGTGCGCGCTTCCCGAAGCAGACGGCAAGATGCGGTTGCGCTCTTCCGTGGGCTGTACCTTGATGTGGGCCTGGGTGCCCAGGGTACGGTTGATGATGTTGACCTGCAGTCCGGTGATCAGCGCAGTGAGGAAAACAATCACGGCGACACCCACGGCGATGCCGACCAGGATCAGGGTACTCTGCGTCTTGCCTTCACGCAGGAACTTGGTGGCGATGGTCCATTCGATCCACATCGGCATCAGTCCAGCTTGACCGGCAGTTCTTTGCGCGTGGCAGGGTCGACCGTCATGCCGGTGGCCACCACGCGCACGCGCTCGCCCTGTGCCAGCACGGCCTGCGCGTCCGCCAGTACCCACTCTCCGGCCCGCAAACCGGCCGTGACTTCTGTTTGAGTCAGGCCACGCAGCCCGAGCTGTACCTGGCGCCGCGTGGCGCGGCCATTCACGACCAGCCACAACGCGGCGTGGTTGCCGTCCGTGACAGCCAGTGCGTCGTTAGGCACGACGATGGCGCGGCCCCGGCGGCCCGTTTCCACGTTCACTGAAACGGTCATCCCCTGGCGCAAGAATCCGGGCACCGGGGCCACGGTGAGGCGAACTTCTACCGTGCCGCGCTGCGGATCGACGCTGGGAGCGATGAAGCCGACCTTTGCCGGGAACGGCCGCCCAGGGTAGGCGTCGGCGATACATACGGCCGCCTGACCGATGGCCAGCACTTCGAGGTTTTTTTCATCCAGCGGCACCACGACTTCGGTGTCGCCGCTGCGAGCGATTTCGAACAGGATGCGACCGGGCTGCACCAGGTCGCCCGGCTCAGCGTTGCGGGTCAGCACGGTACCGGCGACTTCGGCGCGGATCGTGGTCTTGGCCAACTGCGCTTTGGCGCTGGCCACCCGGGCGCGCGCCGCAGCCTCGCTTGGATTGCCGGTCACGAAAGAACGGGCAGTCAGTAGCGCCTGCTCGGCTGCGGTGCGGCTGATCGTCTCGGCTTGTATGGCCTGCTCCATCGTCTCGCGGGTGATCATGTGCTGCTGGAAGAGATCGCGACGACGCTGGGCTTCGCGGCTGGCCTGGGCCAACCGCGCTTCCGCCTCGCGCAGGCTGGCTTGCGCCTGCGGACGTGTCGACTGCTGCAACTGGGCCAGGGCGGCCTGCGCTTCAAGAACTGCGGCCTCGAGGTCGTCGGCACGCAGTACCGCCAATACGTCGCCAGGCTGTACTAGGTCGCCCTCCTGCACGCGCCGCACGACTACCACCCCGGTCACCGGGCTGCCGACCTGGGCGCGCGATACGGCCGCCACGCGGCCGGTGGCCACGACAGTCTGCACCAGTGGCCGCGCCGTCACTTCGTAACCGGCCAAGGCCGGCCCTCGCATTTTCTGCACCAGCGCCCATCCCAGGGCGCCGAAGGCCAAGCAGCCGACGGCGATAAAAAAGAGGGTGCGTTTCATGGTGTGACTTTGAATAGGCATGGTGCCACTATGTTAACCGATTGTTCCCATGGCCTTGCCGTGTGCATCCACGCCGTGGACCTGGAATGAATTCTTTGCCAGGTCGATTCCGATTGTCGTCGTCTTGATGCCGACGCCTTCCGCGGTTCAAGTGGTTGTTCGACACTGCCACTTTGGCGCGTTCGATGCCGTTACGGGTGGGGGCGTCCATCCGATTGACTTCCTGCGCGCTGGCGATCGTGCTGTCGGCCTTGCTAGATGTGCAGCGCGACAAAAAACCCGAAAACCTGCTTCAATACGCCCTAAAACCGCTTCCAAGCTGCAAAGGACTGGACCATGCCGCAAGCCGCAAGCCGCAATCGCAGCATCGTGCTGCAGCAGCGCCCGCACGGCGCGCCCGACGCCGGCACGTTTCGCCTGACCGCCACGCCAGTACCGGCGCCGCAGGGAAACCAGGTACTGCTGCGCACCCTGTTCCTGTCGCTCGATCCGTACATGCGCGGGCGCATCAGCGACGCGCCGTCGTATTCCGCGCCCGTCGAGATCGGCGCCGTGATGGTCGGCGCCACCGTCTCGCGCGTCGAAACCTCGCGCCACCCCGACTTCGAGGTCGGCCAGCTAGTGCTCGGCTACAGCGGCTGGCAAGACTACGCGCTGTCGGATGGCGCCGGCCTGAACAAGCTCGGCGACGACGTGACGCTGGCCTCGCGTGCGCTGGGTGTGCTCGGCATGCCCGGTTTCACCGCCTACATGGGCCTGCTCGACATCGGCCAGCCGAAAGCGGGCGACACCGTCGTCGTGGCGGCCGCCAGCGGCGCGGTCGGGTCACTGGTCGGCCAGATCGCCAGGATCAAGGGCGCGCGCGCAGTTGGCATCGCCGGCGGCGCGGACAAATGCCGCTATGTGGTCGACGAACTCGGCTTCGATGCCGGCATCGATCACCGCGCGCCCGATTTCGCGCAGCAGCTCGTTGCAGCCTGCCCGGCCGGCATCGATGTGTATTTCGAGAACGTCGGCGGCGCAGTCTTCGACGCAGTGCTGCCCTTGCTCAACACCCTGGCGCGCATCCCCGTCTGCGGCCTGATCGCCGACTACAACGCCACCGAACTGCCGCCCGGCCCGGACCGGCTTGGCCTGCTGGCCCGCACCATCTTGACCAAGCGCATCAAAATGCAGGGCTTCATTATTTTTGACGACTACGGGCCGCACTTCGGCAAATTCTTCGCCCAGATGAGCCAGTGGCTCAAGGACGGCAAGATCAAATTCCGGGAAGACATCGTCGACGGCCTCGAGAATGCGCCGCAAGCTTTTAACGGACTGCTCGAAGGGAAGAATTTCGGCAAGCTCGTCATCCGCGTCACCCAAGACTGAACGACTCACCAAGGAATTCACATGAATATATTAATGGTAATGACCTCACACGATCAACTCGGCAACACCGGCAAAAAAACCGGCTTCTGGCTGGAGGAGTTCGCCGCGCCCTATTACACCCTGACGGATGCCGGCGCCAGGGTGACCGTCGTCTCGCCGCTGGGCGGCCAGCCGCCGCTCGATCCGAAAAGCGACGAGCCGGACGCGCAAACCGACGCGACCCGGCGTTTCAAAGGGGACGCAGCCGCACAAGCCACGCTCGCCTCGACCGGCAAGCTGGTCGAGGTGAACGCGAAAGACTTCGATGCCGTGTTCTATCCTGGCGGACACGGCCCGTTGTGGGACCTGGCGCAAGACAAGGCATCGATCGCCCTGATCGAAGCGATGGCCGCCGCCGGTAAGCCGGTCGCCGCGATTTGCCACGCACCGGGGGTCCTGCGCCACGTAAAATCCGCCGACGGGACTCCATTGGTCAAGGGCAAGAAGGTAACCGGTTTCACCAACACGGAAGAAGAAACGGTTGGCCTCACCAAGGTAGTGCCGTTCTTGGTCGAGGACATGCTCAAGGAAAACGGCGGCCATTATTCGAAAGGTGCCGACTGGCAGTCGTATGTTCTCACCGATGGCAACCTGGTCACCGGACAGAATCCGGCCTCGTCGGAAGAAGGTGCGAAGGCGCTGATCAAGCTGCTGGCCTGATCGAATAATGTTCTTCACGAAACGCCAGCCCGCACCGGCTGGCGTTGTTGTTTGTGGACTGCGCAGTGCTCGTGTCCGGTCAATTTCCGGTCCAGAGCCCAGGCCCAGCTCGCAGGGATGCCAAGTGACACCAAAATAGTGAGATTGCTAAAACTTGGAAAGTGTTATGTCCTCATTGCACTTTGCCCGCGCCAAGCTGCCTCGGCTGCATCGGCCCGCATGGGCTTGAAATAATAGTAGCCTTGTACAAAATCGGCGCCCATTTCCCCTAACAACTTAACCTCGGCGACCGTTTCGGCCCCCTCGGCTACCACGTCCATGCCCAAGATGTGAGCAAGCATCATGACCACTTCGGCAATCTGGCGCTTGTCATCGTGCAGGTCCATCTGGCTGACGAAGGAACGATCGATTTTCAGGGTGTCGATCGGCAGGCGCCGCAATTGGCTCAGTGAAGAATAGCCGGTACCGAAATCGTCGAGCGATAGCTTGACGCCCAGTTGCTTTAACTGCAGCAATATGCCCAGCGCGTGCTCAGGGGCGGCCGTGATCGCGCTTTCGGTCAATTCCAGTCTCAATGTGCCTGCAATGATGCCAGTCTCGTTGAGGGTCTGTTCAACGAGCGCGACCAGGCCGTGGTGGGACAGCTGCATGGCCGATAGATTCACACTCATCGTCATCGACCGTCCGCTGTCATGCTGCCAGGTGCGCAGCTGCCGGCATGCATGCCGGAGGATCCAGGAACCCATCGCGCTAATCAGGCCGATCTCTTCGGCCACCGGGATGAATTCGGCCGGGCCGACCGCGCCGTAGATAGGGTGGTCCCAGCGTAGCAGCGCCTCGAAGCCGCAGATCAGGCCATCGCGGGGGCTGACGATCGGCTGGTAGGCCAGCCACAATTCACCCCGTTCCTGCGCCAGGCGCAGTTCCGATTCGAGCTGCAATCGACGCAAGGCCTTCTGCTGCATGGCGGTGTCGAACATGACCCAGCGCGCCCGGCCCTGCTGCTTAGCTTGATACATGGCGATATCGGCGTCGCGCAGTATGTTCTTCACGTCCTCGTAACCGCTCGCGCTTTGGACGATGCCGATACTGGCCGTGACGATGACCTGCTGCTCATCCAGCACGAAGGCTTCGGCCATGACGCTCATCAGCCTTTCGGCTACGCGCACTGGGACCTGCTCGCAGCTTATATTGTCGAGCAGGATAATAAACTCGTCGCCGCCCATGCGGGCCACGATATCGTCGCCGCCATCGTCCTCATCGCCGCGCGTTACCAGATCGATCTGGCGCAGCGCAGAAGACAAGCGGTTGGCGGTGGCGATGATCAACTGGTCACCTGCTTGGTGCCCCAGGCCATCGTTAACCGATTTGAAACGGTCCAGATCGACGAACAGTACGCTGAATTTGTAGCCTGGTACACGCTTTGCGCGTCGCTGAGCCTGCTGCAGGCGGTCGAGGAATAGCTTACGGTTTCCCAGTTGGGTCAGCGGATCGTGATGCGCATCGTGCATCAGCTTGGTCTTGGTGCGGTTGCGTTCGATCACGCGTCCGAGCTGGATGCCGATTTGGGCCATCAAGCGCAGCAGCGCCTCGTCAGGCGTCTGGTGCTTCATGCTGAAGAACTCGAGCACAGCCATTACATCGGTGCCGATCATCACAGGGAACGCAAACAATGAGCGCAGGCCTGCGCGCTTCGCTTCCGGCAGGCGCGGATAGGCATCCGCATCATGACTGCCGACATTGACCCAAGCCGGCGCACCGCTGTCAACTACCCGACCAGGCAGGCCGGTGCCATTGCCGAACGCGATCGATTCAGTCAGCGCACGCAAGGCGTCGTACTGGCCATTGCTTTCGTCATGCCAAATGGTCGTGGAATGAAGCGTGCGGCCAACGCCGTCATCGGACAACAGCAAATGGCCCAGCGGCCAGTATGCGAACTTACATACTGCGGCGAGGGCGTGGCACATCGCGTCTTCCACGCTGGTAGCCTGGTTCGCTGCCGTGGCGATCGTTTCAAGCAGGGCAATCTCCTGCTGCCTTTGGAACAGGTCGCGCAGACCGCGTTCGGCGATCGCTTCGGCTTCATGGCGCGCGGTAGTCGCGCGCAGCAGGCGTCGGTTCAGGCGGGCGATTTCGGCGTTGAGCGCCGCCGCGTCATTGATGGAATCGGACATGGAACACACATTTGGAAGCGCCTTCATGCATGCATTGTTGCTGCTCGATCTCCGCCTGCTCATGGAAATGCTCGGCGGCGCCCTTTATGAAGCCTTCCGCTAATGCGCACAACTTGCGCGGCGAGCTGTAGCCAATAATTAAGCCGCCATCATCGTCGACCCCAAAATCGAACACCGGCGTGATCGCACCGGGATACAGTTTGTGCACTTCTGGATGAATGATGTTGTTCAGCGAAAGCAGGAAGCTGCGTGTTTCGGCATGGTCGCTGAAAAAGCCGGAATGACGGGCGAACAGCAAGGGCATGGCGCGTTGGCCAAACCAGCGCAGGACGTCGGAGGGCGGAAGGTTGAGCGTCTTCGACGCCACGCCGACCAGGGCGACGATCTCGTCGTCGGCATAGCTGCCGAGGGACGTGTAGGCACCCGACAGGTTGGCTTCATCGAGCAGCTTGTCCCAAGTCTCCTCGCCGAACTCTGTGCTGACGGCTTTCTCGAGCAAATTGAAAACGATACCTTTCATATAGCCCCTGTATTTTGAGAAATATGGCAATAATATTGCAAATTAGAAACAATAGTTAAACTGGCATTGTCAACTTGGCGAACCGACGGGACGAGCCAGGAAAATCGAGGCCGAACTGCCTGGATTTGGAGGAAGGAAGTGCCGAGCTTACAAGGGATTGCGTACACCAGTGACCTCATTCCAGAGAGAAAATGCCTGAGTGCGGAAGTCGCGGCACTGCTGGACGACAGAGCGTTGCGCTGACACCGGAAAGCATTGTTGATCTGACCGTGTGGTGACAGGAAGCGCTGTGCAGACCGGGGAACTTGAAGCGGCGCATCTGTCGTTCTCCGTTGTCGCGTCGGTTGAGGAGCTTGCGCAAAAAGCGTTTTGCTGCCTGCCGGTTGCGCCGGCTCTGCATGAGGATATCGAGCACATGGCCGTCCTGATCGACTGCGCACCACAGGTAGTGATGCTTGCCCTTGATGATTAGCACCACTTCGTCAAGATACCATTTGTCCCCCGCTGCGGCTGACGCCAGCGCAGTTCATTGGCATATCCCTGGCCGAACTTCAACGTCCATTGGCGGATCGTCTCGCAGGTGACGATGATGCCACGACTGGCCATCAATTCTTCGATATCGCGAAAACTCAGCGAAAACCGGAAGTAGAGCCACACCACGTGGCTGATGATTTCGCCGGCAGGCCTACAACCTGACGCGCATGGCGACAATTTTTGGTTGGCGTTTGTCGACCGTATAGGGCGGAATCCGCCCGGAGAGCGCCGAAAGGCGTGAAACCGCGCGAGAACCGCCCTGAAAAGCGGCCAGAACCACAGCGATTTCAAGGCTGCATACGGGTTTGCGAACGACAAATTCGACTAATCATCGATAAAACCCGCAGGTATTCATGCCTTTTTC
>Ga0326735_1000272_pt1 | contig 12284 bp, 9 predicted proteins | sample 37_GP2_1092_FD_207945 | JGI IMG/M metagenome (GOLD analysis project Ga0326735, IMG submission 207945) | Glacier ice microbial communities from Ngari, Tibet, China - 37_GP2_109.2 | ecosystem: Environmental > Aquatic > Freshwater > Ice > Glacier | place: China: Ngari, Tibet | collected 2018-07-31
GTCGTTGTTTATATATTTCCGCCAATACCATTGTGGACAGTATAGCGTACTAAAGGGCACGTTGCGAACACTACAAAGTCGGGCCGGTTGATGTCGAAAGGTTTTCAGTGCTGTCCCATACCCATCGATTGCTGCCACCGTCTCCATATGCGCCGCTATAAGCACCCGCTACCCACATCACTCTAGAAACATCGAAGTAATCTCCAACCGCACCTGCACCTGCGTTCCACAACATCTTGAACATAAGCGGTTGAGCTGTAATACCAGTTGGCACCGTAAACGTATGGGAAATCGTTTGCGGGACATTAGCAACAAGGTTAAGCGCTAAATCCGCGCCGGCCAGTGTCGTAGTTGTACCCAGTGAAGGGCCGTAGCCTATCCTGAAAGTCAATGACGCAGCTGCACTAGAGACAACCTTAAACATAACAGTAAATTGCTGGCCAGTTGTGCCTTCTACGATACCTACTCCGTTACGCTCAGCATATAGGGCTACAGTACTTGTCGACAACCTGGTTGAACGAACAGTGCTATTGCCTCCGGTTGTTAAAAATGAAGCTGACATCAAACTATCTGTACTCGACTTCCAATATGCTGCACTTATGGGATTAGGATTATGCATCAAGTTAGTAACCGTTGGCCCAAAAACAGCACATGCGCCACTTTGCGGCTCTTTCTTTTCGAATATATCGTACCTGAAAATAAGTGAAGAATTTTGTGATGAAATCGCTTCAATACAATAAGTTTTACTGTTACCGCCCTTATACGTCAAAGTAATATCTTCTGATGGCTTAAACGTAGTAGGCAGTGTTGTTGGGTAAGCACTTCCAAAATTTCGTGCGCTCTCCATCGCCCCAGCAACGCCTCTAAGATCGCTTTTAATTTGGCTTGTCACGACGTTTTTGCGCCATGAACCATAGCCAACAACTGAGATACCGACAAGAACACCAATAACAAAAAGCACTACTAATATCTCTACCATGGTAAATCCACAGTTTCGATTGTTTGTTTTTTTAGTGCTGGCTATTAAGCTATTGTTTCCCACTCGAAATTTCCTTATGTTGCCATTTTAGCATAATCAGGACGATGTGTTCTTAAGAAACCGAACAAGTGTCTGTGCTTTCTTCAAGCCAACAACTTCAGCAAGCTCAGCCTCAGTAGCAGCCTCAACAGCCCGCAGGCTGCCGAGTTTTTTAATAAGTGTACGGCGAGTTGTTGGGCCAATGCCTGGAATCTCTTCAAGAATACTAGCCGTTTGTTTTTGGCGCTTTAGGACCGTGTGGTAGCTAACAGCAAACCTGTGTGACTCATCTCGGATACGCTGGAACAATTTGGTTAAATCGCTATACTTACTAAAAGTACTTCCTTGCAAGTTTTTAGAGTGCGAAGAAGCGTTTCGTTGGTCAGGGTGTAGATTTACGATGTAAAAATCATTTGAACGTTCAACAAAGATACCCTCTTTAGCCTCTTTGCGCAGCGACTCAATATAACTTGTATCGATATTAGACCTTGTAGCATGCACAATTACCTCTTCTTCACGCTTCGCAATACTAATAACCGGAATTTTTAATGACTGATCTTCAATAGCTTTAATGGCCGACTCGAGCTGTCCTTTCCCCCCATCGATTAATAGCAATTGAGGCGTTCCCCAAGCTTTAATATTTTTCGGGGATAAGCGACGAAAAATAGTTTCGTACATATTAGCGTAATCATCGTTTTGCTCAAGTTTTGTTTTGTATTTCCGGTAATCACTGCGGCTGCTTACACCATTTAAAAATACGACTTGGCTGGCGACAACGTTTGTGCCGCTCATATGGGAAATATCAAAACCTTCAATACGTACTGGATTCTTTTCCATTAAGAATAAGTCACGCAACAATATAAGCGCCTTATCTTTACTGATATCTAAGAACTCTTTATCGCCAAACATGATACGTTGCTGTAAAGCTTTTAGGTCATTAAGTTTATTACGGTGCCTAGCAGCATTCTCAAAATCATGTATTTTCGCCGACTGCTGCATTTGCTTTTCAATATCACGAATAATTGATTTTCGGCCACCCTCAAAATAGCGCGTCAATTGCTTGAGTGAAGTTTTATATTCCTCGCTCAAAATACCTGGTCGCGGGCTCAAGCCGATATGAGAATCCAAGTCAGGGCGCGCACCCTCTTTTGGTGGCTTTGTGTAATACGGAAATACTTTTCGTAAATAGCGTAGGGCTTTTTTAATAGCAAACCCATTGTAGTACGGGCCGTAGTATTCTGCCCCATCATCGGCTGGGTTTCGAGTGTAGCAAACAATTGGCCATTCACTCTTCATATCGATACGAATGAACATTTGTGACTTATCGTCACGAAGCAGAATATTGTAGCGAGGCATATATCGCTTCACCATTTCAGATTCAAGAAACAGTGCGTCAAGTTCGCTTTCGGTTTCCACCCAATCCGTGTCGTAAATTTCTTGAACTAAGGCGAGCGTCTTAATATCCATATCTCGCTTACTTTGAAAATATTGCTTCACACGATTCTTTAAAACTGCCGCCTTGCCCACGTAAATAATTTCACCGTTTTTTGATTTATGAAAATAAACCCCAGCCGAGCGTGGCAGTGTTTTGAGTTTTGCTTCAAGTTGCTCATTCATAACTATGTAGTATACCAATATCTATCTTATACAAGTACGGCTTGAGCTTGGACACGACAATTTTCAGTGTGGAAGAGCAGTTCAGGATTTTCTTTACAGTTTTCACAAATAAGCACGAGCTCGTTGCAATTATCCCAAGCACAGTTTTCAAAGTTACTGGTTTTACCCTGGCAATGAGAGCACGTGCCGATGGTTTTGGCATGGTCACTAAATTCAACTGTCATGCGGTCATCAAACACTCGCAGGCTACCTTCCCATAGTCCGTCATCTCCGTATGCTTCGCCGTATTTAACAATCCCACCATCAATTTGGTAGACATCTTTAAAGCCACGCTTTTTCATCATGGCAGAAATAACTTCACAACGAATTCCGCCAGTACAATAGGTAACAATTTTTTTGTCTTTAAGGTCGTCGTATTTATCGCTTTCAAGTTCAGCAATAAAATCACGTGAAGTGTTTGTATTAGGAATTACTGCATTTTTGAACTTGCCGATTTTTGCTTCACTTTCATTGCGACCGTCAAAGAAAATGACGTCATCACCAAATTGCTCAACTAATTCATGAACTTGCTTTGGTTTTAAATGTACGCCGCCGCCCATCACGCCGTTTACGTCAACTTGAAATTCATCTTCACTGTTTTGAAAACCAACAAGTTCACGGCGAGTTTTAACGCTCATACGCGGAAAATCTTCACGAGTTCCATCGCTCCATTTAAATACGATGTCTTTAAAAGCTGGGTAGGTTTTTGTCGCTTTGATGTATGCCTTTAGGTCATCCATCTCGCCACCAACCGTACCGTTTAAGCCTTGCTTGCTAATTAAAATTCGCCCATGCAAATTTAAACTGTCGGTCAATGTTTTTTGCCATAACTTAACAGCTTCAGGGTCGCTGATAGGAGAAAATTTATAATAAAGCAAAATCTTATGCATCAACAATAGTATACCATTTTTAACCCCTTAAATACAGGGCTCGTACTAGTCTTATGAACGTGCCAGATGAATCAATCGAGTAGTTTACAAACGTATCATTATTCGCTAAACTACAGAAACTATGACCTGCGGGTCCTCTACGTGCATGCGTTTGGACAGTCAAACTAATAGCGCCTACTTTAATCAGACTCTAAAATCTCAAAGGAATATTTCTCGTGTCAACAAATGCTACAACTGTTCGTCTCTATTGGCAACAAATAAAAAAATATAAAGTTAGCTTTTTCATAATGCTCTTGGCCATTCCTATCTCATCACTTCTCATAGATACTGCTGTTCCTTATTATCTGTCACAAGCAGTCGGTACTCTTGCTTCAGGTAATTCATCGAACCTTTGGAATTTCATTCTACTTGCCTGCTACGCCGCTGTTGCAGGCATAGCCTTTAATGTGCTTGGATTCCATAGTGCAATCTATCATGAAAGCCACGTACGCCAAGATTTAACACTTAGCACTGCCGAGCAGTTGCTTCAAAAAGATCAAAACTTTTTTTCAAACCAAAAAATTGGCGCCTTAACAGGTTATTTTATAGCCTTCGTCACGTCACATGTTGATTTACAAGATTTAGTTATCATTCGTACTATTTCATTCGTGTTGAGCGTAGGAAGTGGGGTTGCAATTATATTCTTTCATGCACCCTTGCTAGGTGGAATCATTCTTGCGCTTATCATTTGTCTCCTTGTCCAAATTCGTATTTCTATGAAAATACGTCTACCATATAGGCTTGAACGTAAAAAGCTGATAGGTGAAGTAAACGGCGCAGCTGCTGACGCAATCACAAACTCACTTACCGTAAAAACTTTTGCAAACGAAAATTCTGAGCACAAGACGCTTGCTAAGTTGACTGAAAAATATCGAAACGCCTACCAGAAGGATTTTAATATAATGAAGGTTGAAGGTGCGCTCAGAATTTCCTTAATGACAGCAGTGCAAATTATTTCAATTGTAATAATTGCGGGGCTTCTTACAAGCGGCGCCCTTGAACTTGGCATTGCTATCTTTACTGTTGCTTATCTTCAACGCGTCGCGAGCCAACTATTCACACTTGGAGATATTATAAATGGGTATGACCGAATATTCTTAGCAGCTGCACCAATGACCGAAATACTAACAAAAAACAATGACGTTGATGATGTACCGCATGCGCGTAATTTAATAGTCACAAAAGGCGAAATTGATTTTAATAATGTCGTATATGCCTATGCCGATAACTCAGGCGTTAACGTGCTTGATTCGCTTTCACTTCATATTTCTGAAGGTCAAAAAGTTGGCTTAGTAGGAACGTCCGGCGCTGGCAAAACGACACTCACAAAACTGCTTCTTAGGTTCAACGATAGCATGACAGGTAATATTACTATTGATGGCCAGGCTATCCGCAGCATTACCCAGCAAAGCTTACGCAGAAATATTGCATATGTTCCTCAAGAACCAACTTTATTTCACCGAAGCCTTCGTGAAAATATTACTTACGGGCGTCTGAATGCAACAGATGAAGAAATTCACAAAGCTGTAAGCCAGGCAAACGCACTTAGTTTTATAGAAAAACTACCTCAAGGCCTCGATACTATCGTTGGTGAACGAGGTGTTAAACTGTCAGGTGGGCAGCGCCAACGCATCGCAATAGCTCGAGCTATCTTAAAAGATGCGCCGATTTTAATACTCGATGAAGCAACTTCAGCGCTCGACTCTGAATCGGAAAAACTTATCCAGCAAGCACTTGAAAAACTAATGCAAGGCCGCACTAGTATCGTTATCGCCCACAGGCTTTCAACAATCGCAAAGCTTGATCGAATTATCGTTATGGACAAGGGCGCAATTGTCGAAGACGGCACTCACCAAGAACTCATACAACACGGTGGTATTTATGCCATGCTGTGGGCACACCAATCCGGTGGTTTTATCGAAGAATAATATTCTGCCAATAAAAAATCCTGCTAGCATTTGCCAGCAGGATTTTTTTGTTTTATTTGACTCTATTTATTAGCGTCAACGTTAGATTGCTTTGGTTCAGCTTGGAGCTTTCCACCGGGCTTTGTTTCTTCAGCCTGTGTATCTTGAGGAGTGTCAGCACCGTTTTCGGCTTCAACATCGTCGTCAATAGTAGCATCGCCTGCAGCAGCTTCATTAGCAGCTTCAAGTGCAGCTGGTTCGTAAACGTTTGCAACAACCAAATCAAGGTCTTGCTCTACGTCTGCAAATTCAACGCCTTCTGGAAGTACAATATCACCAACGGTTACTTTGTCTTCATCAGTTTCAAGGCCGGCAATTGAAATTTCAAGTGATTCAGGCAATAAAGCAGGCTTAGCCTTAACTTCAAGGTGCTCGATTGCTTGCAAGATAATAAGACCAGCTTTTTCAGCGGCGCTTTCGCCTTGACCAGTAAGTACAATAGGTACTTGAGTTGTAATAACATCACTTTGCTTAATTGCGTGAAATGCAACGTGAAGGATACCGTGTTTAACAGGATCGATTTCGACGTCCTTGATGATTGCAAGCTTTTTCTTGCCGTCAATGACTAGGTGAACTGGAGTGTGCTTTCCAGCGTCTCGAACAACTTTCATTGTTTCTACCAATGAAGATTGTGTTGACATAGGCTCATCTTGGCCGCCGTACACAACACTCGGAACGATACCATCTTGGCGAAGGATAGAAACCTTCTTACCAGTGGCTGTACGTGTATGTAAATTTAATGTAATTTCGTGCATGTGTCTCCCCTTTAAACTGTTGTAATAGACTGTCATCAATTATAGCATAATTATTGAAGTCTGACGAATAGAGTTAAAGGGCTGTGCGTGCTATAATTCAAATAATGATACCCGGCGTTGATCTTATCGAATTTATTAAATGGGCGAGCATAATTGGCGTGGCACTTGTTGTCTTCGCAGAATCTGGCCTTCTTATTGGTTTTTTCCTTCCAGGTGATAGCTTACTATTCACAACCGGCTTCCTTATTAGCGCTGGATTTCTTGATGTAAATATTCATATAGCCGTGTTAATTATATTTATCGCTGCAGTGATCGGCGACAGTGTAGGCTACACATTCGGTCGCAAACTCGGTCCGCGGTTGTTTCGAAAACCAGATGCTCGTTTTTTCAAACAAGAGTATATTAAGCAGGCCCAAACATTTTATGAAAAACATGGTGGTAAAACAATAATCATCGCTCGCTTCATTCCAATAGTTCGCACGTTTGCACCAATCGTAGCCGGTGCTAGCAAAATGGATTACCGCCGCTTTTTAGCATTCAATATTATTGGCGCACTTTTATGGGCAGCTGGCGTTACGTACGCAGGCTACATATTAGGTGGCATATTCGAACGCGCAGGAATCGAAATAGATACGGTTCTTCTTCCAATTATTGCAGTTATTATCCTTATATCGGTCCTTCCACCAGCACTTCATATTTTGAAAGTTAAAAAAAATCGTGACGCAATTTGGGACGGCACAAAACGACAATTCAAAGCAATATTTGGACGTAAATAATCCCCTCAACCGCTAGCACTCACCGATTCTGATAACGGCGGGACGCTTGACAATAGCTGTAATTGAAATACCTGAATTGAGTATTTTGATTTTACCGAATGAAGATTTCTAAAGTATTTCTTTAAGATATTTTCCAGTAAATGATTTAGCAACTTTAATGATGTCTTCTGGTGTACCACTGGCAACAACGATACCCCCACCCTGTCCGCCCTCAGGACCCATGTCAATAACATGGTCAGCGCTCTTAACGACATCAAGATTGTGTTCAATAATCACCATACTGTTTCCGCCCTCGACAAGTTTGTGCAAAATGCCTAAAAGGCGCTTTACGTCGGCGCTATGCAAACCTGTAGTTGGTTCATCTAGAATATAGAGTGTTTTTCCAGTTGAACGGCGAGAAAGTTCTGACGCCAATTTAATTCGCTGTGCTTCACCGCCACTAAAAGTCGTAGCTGGCTGACCCAACCGAATATACCCAAGACCAACATCTACAAGCGTATTTAGCTTACGAGAAATTGATGGAATATTTTCAAAGAACTTAGCACCTTGTTCGACAGTCATATCCAAGACATCGCTAATGGTTGCATCCTTAAACTTAATTTCCAGTGCTTCACGGTTGTAGCGTTTCCCGTGACACACATCACAAGTGACGTACACGTCAGGCAAAAAGTGCATTTCAATTTTAATAACGCCGTCGCCTTGACAATTTTCACAGCGACCACCCTTAACGTTAAAACTAAAGCGGCCAGCTTTGTAGCCACGAATATTCGCTTCTGGGGTTCCTGCAAATAATTCACGGATTGGCGTGAACACGCCTGTGTATGTTGCCGGGTTCGAACGAGGTGTTCGGCCAATAGCTGACTGGTCGATAACAATAACCTTGTCAAGTTGCTCAATACCTTCGATGTTATCATGGGCACCAGGTATCGAGTGGGCACGGTGCAAGCGTGCTGAGAGTTCCTTGGCAAGAATATCATTAATAAGTGTGGACTTTCCACTACCGCTAACACCACTGACGACAGTCATTAACCCGAGTGGCAAAGTAACATCAATGTTTTTCAAATTATTTTCACGAGCACCACGAATTACGAGGGCATGACTCTTTACGACTTTTCGTCGCTTTTTAGGTATTTCAATTTTTTCAGTACCAGCTAAGTATCGCCCAGTAATACTATTTGGGTTCAAGGCAACTTCAGCAGGCGTACCAGCTGCAACAACTTCCCCACCAGCCACACCAGCACCAGGGCCAATGTCCAGAAGGTAATCAGCTTGGCGAATAGTATCTTCGTCGTGTTCAACAACAAGCACAGTGTTGCCTAAATCACGAAGGTGCTTCAGCGTTGCAATTAAACGATCGTTGTCACGTTGATGAAGTCCGATAGATGGTTCGTCGAGTACGTATAAAACGCCTTCAAGGCCAGAACCGATTTGCGTGGCCAAACGAATACGTTGCGCCTCTCCACCCGATAACGTGTTGGCAGCTCGAGAAAGCTCGAGGTAGCTCAAACCAACATCATTCATAAAGCCCAAACGAGATCGGATTTCTTTTAGAATTTGAGTCGCAATAAAGGCTTCTTGCTCATCTAATTTAAGAGTATTTTTAAACAAGTCGAGTGCATCTTCTACGCTAAGTGTACAAATATCCATAATGTTTAGGCCATGAATAGTAACAGCCAATACTACTGGCTTCAAACGAGCACCGTGACATGAACGACATTTACTTTCGCGCATAAATCGTTCGATGTCTTTGCGCATAAAGTCACTATCGGTTTCTTTGTAACGACGCTCTAGGTTTGGAATAACGCCTTCGTAAGTCGAGTCGTAAGACCTACCGTCACCAAGTGAAATACTATACTTTTCTTCACCCGTTCCATAAAGAACTTTTTCAAGTGCCTCGGGTGGCATTTCCTTTACAGGGACTTTAAGGCTGAACTTATGTGAATCAGCAACGGCTTCCAAACGCTTCATGTACCAAGCATCGCTATTAACGCGGTTATATGGTCGGATGGCACCTTCGGTAACAGTCAGGCTAGGGTTGAATACCAATTCTGGGTCGACCTCAAGTCGGCTCCCCAAGCCAGTACAAACCGGGCAAGCACCTTGCGGGGCGTTAAAGCTAAAAAGCCGTGGTTCAAGCTCGGGAATCTCTTCGTTCGGGTGGTCAACACAAGCATATCGCTGACTGTAAATATGAGTTTGTTCAGCATCAACGTCTAAAATTTCAACAATACCACCAGCAACATCCAATGCCTGTTCGACCGACTGAGCTACACGGCCACGAACATCTTCAGACATCGCAATCCGGTCAACAACAATTTCGATGTTATGTTTAAACTTTTTATCGAGGTCTGGATATTCATCAAGTGAATACACAACGCCGTCAACACGAGCACGGGCGAAACCGAGGCGACGATACTGTTCGGGAACATGAGCAAACTCGCCTTTTTTGTCTTTAGCGATTGGCGCAAGGATCATCAAACGTACACCCTCCTCGCGTTTCATAATCTCATCAATAATATCTTGAGGTGTTCGGCGACTTACAGATTTGCCACAAATTGGACAGTGCGGAATACCAATTCGGGCATACAGCAATCGTAAATAATCGTAAATTTCCGTTACGGTTGCAACAGTCGAACGAGGGTTTCGGCTGGTTGATTTTTGGTCGATACTGATTGCTGGGCTTAACCCTGTAATTTGATCGACATCTGGTTTTTCCATAAGACCCAAAAATTGCCGAGCGTAACTTGAAAGACTTTCAACATACCGTCGTTGACCTTCGGCATAAATGGTGTCAAAGGCTAAACTCGATTTTCCAGAGCCACTTAAACCCGTAATAACTACGAGTTTGTCGCGCGGGATCTCAACACTAATATTCTTCAGGTTGTGCTCTCGAGCGCCTGTAACACGAATAACCTCTGACATAACAGACTAATTATACGCTCTTACTATACTTTTTTCCAGTATGCATTCAATACGCCCATGCTTGCATTAGGCCTAACGGGGGTGTTATATTTTTTAGAACTTATCAACAAAAAAACGAAGATAATTACGAAGAAACTTATGAAAAAAACCATTGCCATTACCCTAACTATATTCTCACTGTTGCTTGTTCTTGACAGCTTTAACTTTGGACATGCATTAATGATGTTTTATCTAGCTGGTGTTGTTCCTGGAACAAATATAGCAATCGATGCTAACCGAATGCTAGGGTTCTTCGCTGTTATTGCAGGTTTTACGGTTGGACGAATTATGTCTTACATCGTTCGCTCATCCAAGCCAACTATTTCTTCTATTTCTCGCGCCACACTTAGTACGAACTAGTCTTCGTCGATTGGAACAATACTTTCAGCCCAAAGCTGTAACTCTTGTAATACAAATTGCTTAGAATCGTCGGTTGTTGTAGCCGCCAATTGGCTAAGGCGAGCAACAAAGCTTGGTAACACAGCCTTGATGTGTGCACTCCGCCACACCTCCCAGGCCATTGCCTCATCTTCGGCTAAACTTTTTGGATAATTACGGGCTTTATAATGAAGTAGCAACTCACTTAATCGCTCATCGACAAAATCAGGATGCAAGTCAGCTAGTTTTTGCTCGTTGCTTGTTCGAACTTTCTCGATGCGCATATTATCGGCGTCAGAGACAAAGCCGTCATACAGTTGCGCCTCGGGGTCTGTAGCTTTTTTATATTCTGGCTTGTTTTCAAATAGAGTTCGAATATTTTCTGCAAAGGCAGGAGACGACAAAAGAATGGCTCGATGTTTCTTTACTATAGCTTCATCAACGCCAATTCGCTCCCAACCATTCTGCTGCTCAAGTACGCCAAGCGGCGCAACTGCAGGGGCGCGGTTATACTGCATTTCTTTTATGGGTAAACGTACAAAGCTGTCTTTTTTACGTTCTTCCCAACTCGCGTAAAATTTCTTTTGTAAGTCGCCAGAAGAAAGCTCCAAAAATGGCGTTGGGTCGTGGCGAAGGTCGTATACTACTACGTTGCCGTTGCGGCCCGAAGTGAGAGGAAACGCCACGGTTGCCTTTTGATATTCGGCATCGTATTGACCACTCACGTAAACAAAAGGTTGCTTGTTGTCTAGGTTTACTAGATTTTTAACAAGCTTCTTATCTTTATAGTTAAATAAATGTTCATAAAGTTTTGGTTGTTTCGTTTTAATTAGTTTCGTTACCGCAATCAAAGCCTCAACGTCGCTTAATGCATCGTGAGCTTTCAAGTGGTCGATACCATTCTCCTTAGATAGAAGTTCTAGACGATTACTCGCCTTGCCGTCCACAAACGGCCAGACAATACCGTCTGGTCGAAGCGCACGGGTCATACGAACTACATCCAGCAAATCCCAACGAGATCGTGCATCACGCCAAAACCAAGAATAAGGGTCGTGAAAGTTACGCCAAAATAGAGCCCTAATAAATTCATCGTCAAAACGAATACTATTAAAGCCAGTTGTGATTGTTCCGGGAGTAAACACCTCGTCCATAAGTAACTGAGCAAACTGCGCTTCAGTGTACCCGTCCGCTTGAGTATCCTGTGGCGTAATACCAGTTACCATTGCGGCGTCAGGACTCGGCAGCGTGTCGTCGTTAAGTTTAACGAGTATGTTATAGGGTTCGCCAATTGGGTTTAGCTCGAGGTCGGTTCGTATGCCAGCAAACTGCATAATTCGATCTTCGCGCGGGTTAAGGCCGGATGTTTCGAGGTCGTAAAAGAAAAACGTTTGGTTCATATATTCATTATAGGCGATAAAGGTGTATTCATTATAAATCGCAAGTAAAAAGCGCCCAAATGGGCGCTTAAGTGTATTAAAACAATTTGGAAGTGTAGCTTCGAAGCGGGAGGGCGGAACACTAGTGTGCACCGTCATCCTCCCGCCCCGGTCGAGCGCGATATTAAGTTATAATACTACTAAAGTGGTGTTAAGGTGAATTGAAATCAGTTCTCGGGCAATCACACGACGTTTTCGTTTGTTTGAGTTGTTAAAACATCTCAACCTTTAAATGCGTGTTAAGGATTCTAGCCTTACTGAAATCGATACCGACGTTTCCTCACGTCAGTTAATCCGCCCCTCTCACCCAGAGGGGCTATATATGCTTTTTGTGCATTTTCAACTCCTAGGTTTTAGGTATCGCACTTTCCGAGAATGCGTATTGGACAATTAATAACTCTTCAAATC
>Ga0326735_1000273_pt1 | contig 12243 bp, 7 predicted proteins | sample 37_GP2_1092_FD_207945 | JGI IMG/M metagenome (GOLD analysis project Ga0326735, IMG submission 207945) | Glacier ice microbial communities from Ngari, Tibet, China - 37_GP2_109.2 | ecosystem: Environmental > Aquatic > Freshwater > Ice > Glacier | place: China: Ngari, Tibet | collected 2018-07-31
CTATTTACCTCAGGCAGGCCGCAGGGGCTCATTCCCGGCGAAGGTGCGGCCGGCCTGCTGCTCACCGACCTGGCGCGAGCGCGCGCTGTCGAAGGGGCGGCCATCGCCATGTTGCATACGGTCGACGAGGCACGCCGTCACAATTCGGCCGACGAAGCCAAACGTGCCGACGCCACCTTGCTTGGCACACTGACCGAAAAGGTGCTGGTGCGCGGCGCGGTGCAAGCGACCGACGTGGCCATGATCGTGGCCGATACCGGCCACCGCAGCAGCCGCGTACTCGAGCTGCTGGGCCTTGCGAGCAGCGCCCTGCCCCAGCTCGACGCCGATGTCGACGTGACCTGCCTGGGCGCCTCTGGCGGCACCTGTGGCGCGGTCCCCTTCATGACCGCGCTGGCCCTGTCGCACCACCACGCACTCGAGCGCGATGCGTCTGTGCTCTGTATTAGCAATGAAGATCCGTACCGCCGCTGCGCCGCCCTGATCCGGCCCGCAGCCTCCTTGTCCTGAATGTCTTAACAACCGAGTTACCAACGATGATGCAAACTATCTGGCAGTTCCTGACAACACGCACCAGTCTCCTTGTGATCGGCTGGCTGGCGTTTGCCGCCTTGTTGATGCTTGCCGCAGCCCTGTTCGGACTGCCGCTGAAATACGCCTACGGGGTGCTGGCGCTGGCCTTCGCCGGCGGCATCCTGGTATGGCTGTGGCGCCGGCGCGGCCGCCGCAAGTCGGCCGCCGCCCTAGGCGGCATGCTCGAGCAGCAGGTGACCAAGGCCAATCCGGTCCAGCGCCAGGAGAACGACGTCATAAAAAAGCGCATGCTCGACGCCATCGCCACCATCAAGGGATCAAAACTGGGTCAGCTCTCGGGCGACGCTGCCTTGTACGAGCTGCCCTGGTATATGGTGATCGGTAACCCGGCGGCCGGCAAGAGCACCGCAATCGCTAGCTCGGGCCTGCAGTTTCCCTTCGCAGACAGCAAAATCGTCCAGGGTGTGGGCGGCACGCGTAACTGCGACTGGTTCTTCACCACCGACGGCATCTTGCTCGATACCGCCGGGCGCTTTTCCGTGGTCGACGAAGACCGCGCCGAGTGGTTCGGCTTTCTTGGCCTGCTTAAAAAATACCGCAAGAAGGCGCCCATCAACGGCATCATCATCGCCGTGAGCGTTGCCGAATTAACCGGCAACCGCCCCGATTTCGCCATCAACCTGGCCAAGAATCTGCGCCAGCGCGTGCAGGAACTGACGGAAAAGCTCGAAGTGCATGCCCCGGTCTACGTGGTCTTTACCAAGGCTGACCTGATCACCGGCTTCAATGAATTTTTCCAGGATGCCGAGCGCGGTGAGCGCGACCGCGTGTGGGGCGCAACGCTCCCCTACTCGCAATCGACCACGGGCCAGCAGGTGCTCGACCAGTTCGACAGCCGTTTCGATGAGCTCTACGACGGCCTGAAGGACATGAGCCAGGCCAATATGGCGCTGCAATGGCGCGAGCGCATGCCGCCGGGCGTGTTTACGTTCCCGCTCGAATTCTCGACCATCAAGGCGCCACTGCGCTCTTTCATCGCGACGCTGTTCGAAGAAAACCCGTTTCAGTTCAAGCCGGTATTTCGCGGCTTCTACTTCACCAGCGCGCTGCAGGAAGGCGAACCGGTGTCGGCCTCGTCCCAGCGCGTGGCGCAGCGTTTCGACATCAAGCTGCAGCCCGCCGAACACAAGGAAAACCACAACCAGCAAGGCTATTTTTTGCTTAACCTGTTCCGCAAGGTGATCTTTGCCGACCGCGACCTGGTGGCGCAGTACGCCAGCCCGGTCAAGACACGCATGCGCTACATCGCCTTCTTTGCCGCCACCGCGATGGTTGGCCTGGCGCTGGGCGGCTGGAGCTGGTCATACATGAATAACCGCCAGCTGGTGGAGAACGTGCAGCGCGACCTGGACAAGGTCGTGAAGATTCAGGCCCAGAAAGTGGACCTGCAATCGCGCTTCGAGGCACTCGAAATCCTGCAGGCGCGCATCGAGCAGCTGGAAGGATTCCGCCAGCACCGTCCCCTGTCGTTGAGCCTTGGCTTGTACCAGGGCCAGTTCCTCGAACGTAAGCTGCGCGAGGAATACTTCGCCGGCATCAAAGAGATCATGCTCAAGCCGGTTGGCCAGTCGCTTGAGGGCTTCCTGACGGACGTCAACGTCAATGCAGCGGCGCTCGAGCCAAGCGTCAAGTCTGCCACTGACCCTGCGGCGGCGACACTGACGCCGGTCGCCAGCCAGTCCACCCCGTTCAAGGACCTTTCCCCGACCAGTTACGAGGACTCCTATAACGCGCTCAAGACCTACCTGATGCTGACAGATAAGCCGCATGCGGAGCCGAGTCACCTGAACGACCAGCTGACGCGCCACTGGCGCAACTGGCTGGAAGCAAATCGCGGGGCCATGCCGCGCGAGCAGATGATTCGCGGCGCCGAACGGGTAGTGACCTTCTACCTGTCGCAGATTGCCGACACCTCCTGGCCCACGCTCGAATCGAAGCTGGCCCTGGTCGACCAGACCCGTGGCACGCTACTCAGTAAGGAACAGAAGACGCGCGGAATAGAACGCGTGTACGGCAACATCAAGGCACGCGCGGCGACCCGCTTCGCGCCGATGACTGTGGCCCGCATCGTGGGCGATCAGGACAAGGAACTGGTCGTGGGCAGCTACGCCATTGCTGGAACCTATACCCGCGAAGCATGGTCCGGCTTTGTCCAGGATGCATTCAAGGAGGCGGCCAACAAGGAAATGAATAACGTCGACTGGGTGCTGAAATCAGCATCGAAAAATGACCTGACCTTGGAAGGCAGCCCCGAGCAGATCCAGAAAGCGCTGCTTGAACTGTACAAGAACGAATACGCCAAGGAGTGGCAAAAATTCATCCAGGGCGTGACGATCCGCGAGCTTGGCGGCTTCGATGACGCTGCCGTAGCAATGAACCGGCTGGGCGACCCGCAAACCTCGCCGCTGAACAAGCTGATGATGACTGTCTACGAGCAAACCTCGTGGGACAACCCGTCCCTGATCGACGCCGGACTGCAGCGCGCCTCACGTGGCGTACTCGGCTGGTTCAAGGAAACGATCTTGCGCCAGGCGCCATCGCAAGTGACGATCAGCGTTCCTACTGCCGCGCAGGCGCAGAACGCCCAGCTGCCGCTTGGCCCGGTCGGACGCGAGTTCGCTGGCGTGGCGCGGATGGTAATCACCAAGGACCAGGGCGCATCGCTCATGCGCGGCTACATGGAGCAGCTGTCCAAACTGCGCACGCGCTTTAACACGATCAAGAACCAGGGCGATCCGGGACCGGGCGCCAAGCAGTTGATGCAGCAAACGCTTGAAGGCAGCGGCTCCGAACTGGCCGATGCGCTCAAGTACGTCGACGAGCAGATGCTGACCGGGATGACCGATTCGCAAAAAAGTGCGGTGCGCCCGATCCTGGTACGGCCACTGATGCAGACCTTCGCGGTCATCATCAAGCCAACCGAGGCCGAGGTCAACAAAGTATGGCTGGCGCAGGTGGTTCAACCGTTTAACCAGAGCCTGGCGAGCAAATTCCCATTCTCGAGCGAATCGAGGGCCGAAGCCACCAATGAAGAAATTGGCCGGGTGTTCGGGCCGGAAGGGGCGATTGCCAAGTTCGTCAACGCGACCATGGGCCCGTTGGTGGTGCGTCGCGGTGACTCCGTGGAGCCGCGAAAATGGGCCGACATGGGCATCCACCTGGCGCCACCGGTGGTGACAAGCCTGCCCGGCTGGCTGGCACCAGTGGGGTCGACGCCGACGCCGACGCCGACGCCGACAGCGACACGCAGCGACGTGAGATCGCAGACCATGTTCGATCTGCAGGCCCTGAGCGCCACCAGCGCGACCGAATTTACGATTGAAATCGACGGCCAGGCGCTGCGTTGGCGCGGCCAGCCGCAGCCATGGGTCCACATGCTCTGGCCAAACCAGCAGGGCACGCCCGGTTCGCGCATCACCGCAATCACGCCGGCCGGCGCGACTGTGGTATTGCTCAACGAGCCGGGCCCCGATGGTCTCAAGAAAATGATCGAAGGGGCCAAGCGCACCCGCAGAGACAACGGCGTGTTTGAGTTAAGTTGGACGAACTCCGGCGTGGTTGTCACCGCCAATGTAAAAATTGTCGGCCAGCGACCTTTGCCCGCCGGCGCCGCCGCAGCGCCGAACACTGGATTCAAGCGCCTCAAGCTGCCCGAGTCGATCATCGCCACGCTGCCAGCGGCAGCAACAACAGTGGCCGTTGGAGGCGCACTGTGAACCGCGCTCCCACCCCCACCGCCGTCGGCTACTTTGGCAAGATCCCCAGCCGCGGCGACTTCGTCAAGGGCAGCGACAACCCGGCCCTGATCAAGGTGCTCGACGACTGGCTGGCGCAGGCGATGGACCTGATGAGTGCAGACGCCCGCTGGAAGCTCAATTACGATGCCGTCGCGCCGCTGCATTTTGCCTTCATCGGCCCGCGCCGACGGCACGCGATCGCCGGCCACATTGTCGCCAGCAGTGATCAATCGAGCCGCCGCTTTCCGTTTTTAATGATGAGTACCATGGAAGTGGCCGAACCGGGCGCCTTTGTGCGCGATGCGCCACTGGTGCTCAACCGCCTGTGGAACCGGCTCGAGTCGCTCAGCGCCAGCGTGATTGGCGCAGCCGACGCCACCGCGCCGCTGCAGGCCGCAGCCAGCCACGTGATCGAGCTTGACCTGCGCACCACGGCTTACGCTGCAGTGTTCAACGACTTCCTCGACCTGCAAACCGTGGGCGCGCTCGACGCCATGCTGGCGCAATCGGGTTTTACCGGCTCGGTGCGCCAGGTGCTGATGGCGCTTGGCCTGCTGCTAAACCCGGTCATGGCCAGCAGTTCGAGCCGCCTCGACAAGAGCCTGTTGCTGCCGTTGCCGTCGGACCCGATGTACCGCAGCCTGGTGGCTACTTTCTGGATGCACCTGATCACACCATTTCTGGAGCGCGCCGACTTCGAACTGGCGCTGTTTTTGACCCGCATCGAGCAACGCCCGGTGCTGGTGCTGGGCTTTTCGGGCCACTCGGCGCAAACGCTGCGCGCCATCATGGACCCACAAGCCGGCAGCGAGCGCCACATCGCGTTCGACCAGCTGGCCTGGGTCGAAGAGCAGGTCAACGACGACTACGCGATTAAAAAGCTGTCAACTTATCTGTCGCAATCGAACCTGTCACTCAAGTCCGCGCTCGAATACGTGCGCGCGGCGTTTTTCGGAAGCTGAACATGCGCAATCTCGCCCTACTCCTATCGATGATCACCTGCGCCGTGCACGCCAGCGCGCAGACCACCGCCCCGAAACCCGGCCAGGTTCTGGTCAGCGGTACCGTGGCCGACGAAGCCAGCAAGGCCAGCGTGCTGGCCAAGCTGCGCGACGTTTATGGCCCCGACATGGTGCTCGACCAGATTTCGGTCGGCGCCGTAACCACGCCCGCCAACTGGAACAGCTATGTGCAAAAGCTGATCACGCCCGAGCTGCGCCAGATCACTCGCGGCCAGCTCAAGGTTGACGGCAGCACCGTCAGCCTGAAGGGCGAAGTGGCCAACGAAGCGCAGCGCCAAAAGATCGCCAGCGATGTCGCCACCAGCCTGAACCCGACCTACACGGTCAACAATGGCTTGCGCGTGTCAGCTTCCGACCAGGCGGATATCGACAAAGAGCTGGCCGGCCGCACCATCGAATTTGAAAGCGGCAAGGCGATCCTGACGCCGTCGGGCCGCGCGATCCTCGACAAGATGGCAGTGGTCATTCTCAAGAAAGAACGCAAGGTCGAGCTGATTGGCCACACCGACAACCAAGGCTTAAAAGCGACCAACCAGGGCTTGAGCCAGGCGCGCGCCGAAGCGGTCAAGGAGTACCTGGCGGGCAAAGGCATCAAGCAGGACCTGATGACCGCCTCCGGCCAGGGTGCGGACCGCCCAATCGCCAGTAACGACAACGCGGACGGGCGCGCGCGCAACCGCCGCATCGAATTCCGGCTGGCGCTGTAAGCGCCGCCACCATCACGAGGACACCATGTTTGCAGCCGAAGCCTTACTCAACCCGATCCGCCCCGACCAGCCATCCGGCGAAGACTTGTCGTTTTCGCCCGAACTCGACGCCATCACGCTGGCGCGCAAGTCCGACGATCCATCGCTCGACCAGGGTGAATGGGTCACCGACCTGAAGGAAGCCGACTGGGAGTTCGTCGTCAAGCGCTGCTCGCTGCTGCTGGAAACGAAGAGCAAGGACCTGCGCCTTGCGGTATGGCTGGCCGAAGCCGGCGCCAAAAAGCACCAGATGCGCGGCCTGGCCGAAGCCTTGCTGGTGCTTGCCGGCCTGCTGGAGCGCTTCTGGGACGCCGGCCTATATCCAGAGTCGGACGGCAACGACCACGACCAGCGGGTTGGCAACCTGGGCTGGATCCTGGCCCGTATTCCGGCGCTGGTGCGCGAAATGCCAGTCACCGATGGCAATGGCAAACGCTACTCGTCGCTCGAGTTCGACACGGCGCGCAAAAACCCCAACCACCCGCAACTGAAGCTGCCCGAGATGGAGGCCGCCAAGCGCGCCAACTCGCCAAAATTTAAGTCCGCTTTCGCCGACGACGCCCAGTACCTGGTGGAAGCGCTGCGAGCGTTGGAAGTCGCGGCCGACCTGCGCCTGGGGCAGGACAGCCCGGGCTTTGCGGCGGCCCGCGACGCGCTGCAAACGATGGTGCACTTGATGCCGGCGGCAGCGGCCACGCAGCCGCAGTTTCTGGAACTGGACAATGAGCTGGACCTGCCCCTGATGCCGCTGCAAGTCGTGACAGGCCCGCCAGGCGCCATTTCGTCGCGCGCGCAGGCGCTGGCGCAGCTGCGCGCAGTGGCCGAATTCTTCCGGCGCGCCGAGCCGCACAGCCCCGTGTCATACTTTGCCGACAAGGCCGCCAAAGCGGGCGAGCAAGACCTGCACGCCTGGCTGCGCAGCGTCATCAAGGACCCCGCCTCGATGGCGCATATCGAAGAAATGCTGGGCGTGCGCCCGCCTGAATAAACCACCAGGGAAAACAGCTGACATGACATCGAAGTGGTCCCTGCTCCTGGTGATGTTCGGCGTCATTCCTGCCATGTCCAGCGCGGCGCCGCTGGACGTGGCGGCCTTCATGAAAGGCCGTGGCTTTACCGACACAAAAATCCTCACGCCCTCCAGAATGCCGGTCCTGGCCACTAGCAAGTTCGCCAAGGGTGACAAGACTTATTACATGACCATGTTCCGGGGCTTGACACAAAAGCGGATGGCAATCGTCTCGATCTCCAAAACGAACGTCATCACGCCCGAAAAAGAGCTGGCGGCGCTGGCATCGGCCAAGGCGCCGATGACCGATATGCGCTCAGTGCGGATGCTCCTGCTGCCGCACCTGAAATAACAGCCGCCGACGCCAGCGCGCCCGCTGCGCGCTACTTGATCGAATACTTAAACTGCCCTTGCTTGTTGGCCGTGACCTTGATCTTCGAGATCACCACCCCTTCCGCCATTTTGGACAGCACCGACTCCGCCACTTCCGGCAGCAAGGTGCCATTAAGGATATTGTCGACATTGCGGGCGCCCGAATCGACTTCGGTGCAGCGTGCCAGCACCGACTCCACCAGCGCCTCGTCGTAGGCAAACTCCGCTTTGTGATTAACCGCAATGCGCTGCTGGATCTTGCCAAGTTTAAGTTCGATAATTTTGACCAGCGACTCGTCGCCCAGCGGGTAATACGGAATCACCTTCAGGCGACCAAGAAAAGCTGGCTTGAACTGCTTCATCAGGTGCGGACGAATCAACTCCTCCAACGCCTCCGGAGCAGGCATTTCTGCCGCCGGCTTGTTCAGGCACGCGCTCATCATTGCACTCGACGCCACGTTCGAGGTCAGAATGATGATGGTGTTTTTGAAGTCGATCTCGCGCCCTTCGGCGTCATCCATCACCCCCTTGTCGAAGACCTGGAAAAACAGCTCCATCACGTCAGGGTGGGCTTTCTCGACCTCGTCGAGCAGCACCACACTGTACGGGTTGCGGCGCACCGCTTCGGTCAGCACGCCCCCTTCGCCGTAACCCACGTAACCTGGCGGCGAGCCTTTCAGGCCGGAGACGCTGTGCGCTTCCTGGTATTCGCTCATGTTGATGGTGATGAGTTTGCGTTCGCCGCCATAGAGCACATCGGCCAGCGCCAGTGCGGTTTCGGTCTTGCCGATGCCAGACGGTCCCACAAACAGGAACACGCCCTTCGGTTTGTTTGGATCATCCAGGTTGGCGCGCGAAGTGCGCACGCGCTGGGCGATCGCCTCGATCGCATGCGGTTGCCCCAGGACCCGCTCTTCCAGCAGGTTTTTCAAATTGAGCACTGTCTTGATTTCGTCCTTGACCATTTTTCCGAGCGGGATACCGGTCCAGCCAGCGACAATCTCGGCCACCACGTGGCCGTCGACCTGCACCGGCACCATTGGCGTTTCGCCCTGCAAGGTGCGCAGCTCGGTCATCAAGGCCTGGATATCCTTGCCCTGGCTGGCGTCCTGCTGCTGGCCCGACTCCAGGGTGCGGCGCCCGTCCATGATCTTTTCGGTCAGCAGCTTCTCTTGCTCCCAGCGGGCCGCGAGGCTTGCATGCTGGTCCGAGGCAGTAGCGCGCTGCGCGCGCAGTTCCTTCAGGCGCATGGCATGCGCGCCGCCGGAGGCCTGTTCGCGCTCAAGCGTCAAAGCCTCAGCGTCAATGCGTTCGAGCTTGCGCGCCAGGTTCTCGATCAGCGCCGGGGTCGCGTTTTGCCCGAGGGCCACCTTGGCGCAGGCGGTATCGAGCACGCTAATGGCCTTGTCGGGCAGCTGGCGGCCCGAGATGTAACGGTGTGACAGGCGCACCGCTTCAGTGATCGCCTCATCGTAGACGCGCACGCCGAAGTGCTTTTCCATCAATGGCGCCATTCCGCGCAGCATGGCGCAGGCCATCTCTTCGCTTGGCTCTTCCACCTTGATGACCTGGAAGCGCCGCGCCAGCGCCGCATCCTTTTCAAAATACTTTTTGTACTCGGCCCAGGTCGTCGCGGCAATGGTCCGCAACTCGCCACGCGCCAGCGCCGGTTTGAGCAGGTTGGCAGCGTCGTTTTGGCCCGCCGCACCCCCGGCGCCAATCATGGTGTGCGCCTCGTCGATAAACAAGATGATCGAATGCGGGCTCTTTTTCACCTCGTCGATAACGTTCTTGAGGCGATTTTCAAACTCGCCCTTGACGCTGGCGCCGGCCTGCAACAGTCCCATGTCCAGCGTGTGGATCTCAACGCCCTTGAGGACATCGGGCACATCGTCCTGGGCGATACGCAGTGCCAAGCCTTCGACCACGGCAGTTTTGCCCACGCCCGCTTCACCCGTCAGGATCGGATTGTTTTGGCGCCGCCGCATCAGGATGTCAATGGCCTGGCGGATTTCGGTATCGCGGCCAATCACCGGGTCAACCTTGCCATCGCGCGCGCGCTGCGTCAGGTTGGTCGTATATTGGTCGAGCGACGGCGTTTTGGTCGCTGCCTGCACCGTCATTTCACCTACCGGGTCGGTCCCCTCCTCAAACCTGGCGGCGCTGTCGTGCGCCACCTTTTCCTGCGAACCGGCGGCGATTTTGTCGAGGTTGTGCTTGATTTTTTCGACGTCAAATTTATCAAACAGCTTAGAGCCGCGGTAGGCCAGTTGCGACAGTTCAGGATCGGTCAGCAATGCCTGCAGCAGATGGGCGCTACGGATTTCGGCCACGCGGCCTGACTGGATATCGAGCGAGGCAATCAACCAGGCGTGCTCGAACAGCTTGGGCAGGCGCGCCGAAAACACCGGCGTGCGCGAATTACCCGCTTTAAGCCGCGTGACCTCTGACTGTAGGTCCGCTTCCAGCATGCTCACACTGATGCCGCTCTGGCGGGCGATGATGGAAAAATCACTCTTGGGCTGCTCGAGCAGGGCCAGAAACAGATGTTCCAGATCGACTTCGAACTGCCCCAGCGAGACGCAAATACTGGCCGCGCGGGTGGCTGCGGTACGGCTCGTTTCGTTCAGCTTGCCGATCAGGGTTTTCAGGTTGATGCTCATCGAGTTGTCCTCATGTTGTTTAATTTACAGTGCGTGAATTTCATAGCGAACGTCCCTGCGGTCTTCCAGTTGCGCGCCAGTGACGAGAAAGCTGTCCCAGCCCAAGCGCCCGCCGCTGCGCTCTTCAGCAAGCGTTGCGCCCCGCACGTCGGCAGCGGCCAATACCAGCTGCACCTCGTATTCCAGGCTCAAGCCGGTAAATATGGTGAGCATGCTTTTCAAGGCGCGCGCGGCCTTCCCGCCGGGCAGAAAGGCATCGAAGCTGGCGCGATCGAGCGGGCCGATTTCAAGCCGCATGCGCAGATCGCGCTGCCATACGCGCGAGCCCGACATGGCGCCAGCGCCCAATACCGCATTGGCGCCGCCCAGCATGGTCTGCTGGGCGGGCGGCACGTCGTAAAAGCAGCCAATGAACTGCACCGCCTTGACGGCCTGCCCAAAATACTCGGACAGCACGCGCGCAATCTGCACCGCCGAAGCCGGACGGTGCCGGATCGCCGCTGCAAAGTAGCCAATCGATTCGTCCAGCACCCCGCCGCCATCGTCATCAAGCAGGCGCTTGCGCAACGACTCGTTGCCCAAGCCCGCCAGCGACAGCAGCAGCGGCAGGAAAGTATCCTTGCCGTCGACCTGGTACTTCAGCTCTAACCGATACTTGCGCCACGCTTCATAAAAAAGCGCCAGCGAACGATTTGAAAACGTGTCGAGGAAGGCGCGCGGGCCTTCGTCCTTTTCGTAGAGCACGTGGGCTGCGATGCGCTCGGTGTAATGGGTCGGCAGCGCCCCGTTCTGGCCCAGCAGGCCCATAAAGGCCGGCGTGATCCGGATATATTTGAGCGTGGCCGACTGCAGCGCGGCGCCCAGCGAGCGCGAATCGCGCGCCAGTTCACGCGGCTCCGTATGCATCGCTTCGAGCTCGCTGGGCGGAAAGTTGAGCGATGTCGAATTCTGGAAGCGCAAGAAATTGGCAACCGCCCCCTGCTGCGGCGATCCATGACGCTTGAGCCAGAGTTCGAGCATGCGCACCGCCTGGAAGTACTCGAAGCGGTACGGTTCCTCGAACAGCCGTTCGATTACAGCAGGCTCAAATCGCCGCTTCGTGGCGAGCATTTCAATAATTCTTCTCCGGTTTTATTTGACACCATCACCAGCTGGGTGAAACTGTTGGCATGTACGTACAGACCAAGGAAGCGCTCAATGATGTGGGCAAAAGCATGGATGCCGCTACCCACAAATGCTTCCTCGTCGATCGTCAGGCGCACCTCCACCCCTCGCACCAGGCAGGCGAACGGATTACCGGGCAGCCAGGCATTGGCCGCCTTGTGGGCGATGGCAGCGATGCCGCCGATCTGGCGCTGCGACGACGGCGAACGCGGCAAATCGTAGAGCGTGAGCATCTCGCGAAAGGCGTCAAGGCCGCCATCGGCGAGCGACAGGTGATTGAGCGACAGATGGGAGATCAAACGCCAGTGGGCGCCACGGCCGCGCTCAAACCGATGCGACTGGCTGGGCTTTCGCAAAAAACTGATGGAGCGCACGCTCGATCCGCCTTCCAGGAACAGGTCGCCCCCGCGCAGGCCATAGGTCAGCGAGGCCGGCAGGTCGCGGTTGGTGCAGGTAAGCTCCAAGCTCAGCGTGTCTGTTTCCACCTCGGCCGGATCGAAATCGATGTCAACGATCGAGATCTCGGTCTCAAAGCCAGGACTGCGCTCGGCCAGCATTTCGTCGCGCCGCATGACCCAGTAATGCCCGCTCTTTTCCGGCGTCTGGCCGTGCTTGAGCGAGTAAAAGGGACGAAACTGAATGATCGATTCGCCCTGCGGCGTCTGGCGTACCAGCTTGACCGAGTCGATCGACTGCACCTCGTAGGCGAAAGCGCGGCGCGCATCGGCAAGCACCGGATAGCTGGCGGTGGTGTGGGTCAGCCGAATCGGCTCGCCACGCTGGCGGAACAGGTTGACCACGGGTGTGCAGCCGAGCAGCACGTTGTTGGTCGACAGGGTTCCCAGCATGCGGGCTGTATTGGAATCGGTGCGCATGCCCGACAGCGCCAGATGCAGCGTGATGGTCCGGGCGCCCGACGGTAGCAAGGCCCCCAGC
>Ga0326735_1000274_pt1 | contig 12239 bp, 11 predicted proteins | sample 37_GP2_1092_FD_207945 | JGI IMG/M metagenome (GOLD analysis project Ga0326735, IMG submission 207945) | Glacier ice microbial communities from Ngari, Tibet, China - 37_GP2_109.2 | ecosystem: Environmental > Aquatic > Freshwater > Ice > Glacier | place: China: Ngari, Tibet | collected 2018-07-31
GAGCAGCACATCGCCGACGCGCTGTCGAAAGGCGCGCGCCTGATCGCCGGCGGCAAGCGCCACGCGCTCGGCCACAGTTTTTTTCAGCCGACCATTCTGGCCGACGTCGACGCCAGCATGCTGGTGGCGACCGAAGAAACCTTCGGCCCGCTGGCGCCGCTGTTCCGTTTTAAAACCGAAGCGGAAGTGATCGCCATGGCGAACGACACCGAGTTCGGCCTGGCGGCGTATTTTTATTCGCGCGACATCGGCCGCGTGTGGCGGGTGGCAGAAGCGCTCGAGAGCGGCATGGTGGGCGTCAATACCGGGCTGATCTCGAACGAGATCGCGCCGTTCGGCGGGGTCAAGCAGTCCGGCCTGGGGCGAGAAGGCTCGAAGTACGGGATGGATGATTATCTGGTGATGAAATATATTTGCATGGGCGGGATTTAAACAGCCCCCTGACACGTCGTCCTCGCGAATGCGGGGGACCCAATTTTTCGGCAATATCGACAATGCCTGGCTTCGTCCGTTAAAAAGATGATCAACTAATCGGGCAAACTGGGTCACCGGGTTCGCGAGCATCATTCGGCACCTACTCGCCTGGATACTCCGAATACTTGCGCGCATCCCCGCGCACCTTGTCGGCCGGATATTTGGCGCGATTCAGCACCATCTTTTCCAGCACCGCCGCGTGTAAATCGACGTCGAGCTTGTCGGCCAGCCGGATCAAGTACACCAGCACGTCGGCCATCTCGTGACGCACCTGCGCCAGCTTGTTTGGGCCCAGTTCCACCGCATCGCCGCGCGCCAGCCACTGGAAGTGTTCCAGCAGTTCGGCCGCTTCCACCGTCAGCGCCGCCGACAGATTCTTCGGCGTGTGAAACTGGTCCCAGTCGCGCTCGTCGACGAACTGGCGCACCATGTCGCGCAGGCCCGTCAGTTCGGTGGCCATCGCTTTAGGCCTCGTAGGAAGCCAGGCGCACTTCAAGTTTTGGGGCGAGTTCCTCGATGCTGCCCACGCTCATGCCGAGGTCGCGCAGCAAGCCGTCGTGCAAGCCGTACACCCAGCCGTGCACGCTCAGCTTCTGGCCGCGCTCCCAGGCGTCGCGCACCACGGTCGTTTGCGCCACGTTGATGACCTGTTCGGTCACGTTCAGCTCGCACAGGCGGTTGGCGCGGTCCCTGACCGGCATCGCTTCGCCAAGGTATTTCTCGTGCTTCTGGTGCACGTCCTGGACGTGGCGCAGCCAGTTGTCGGCCAGGCCGACGCGCTGGTTGGTCATTGCCGCGTGCACGCCGGAACAGCCGTAATGGCCGCAAACGATGATGTGCTTGACCTTCAGCACGTCGATGGCGAATTGCAGCACGGTCAGGCAATTCAAATCGGAATGGACCACCACGTTGGCGATGTTGCGGTGAACGAACAGCTCGCCCGGCGCCAGGCCCAGCAGCTCATTGGCAGGCACCCGGCTGTCGGAGCAGCCGATCCACAGGTACTCGGGCGACTGCTGTGCGGCCAGCGCCTTGAAAAATTCGGGGTCCCTGGCTACCATTGCCGCCGCCCAGTTGCGGTTGCGCTCGAACAATTCGTCGGTGGTGAGACCACTGCCTCTTACTTGTGTCATTAGTATTCCTGTTCGCGAAAAAAAACCGCTGAGGGGCGCTAGCCTTGCTCAGCGGTTCAATGGGGTCTTATTCGAAAAAATCCTTGACCTTGTCCATCCAGCCCTTGCTTTGCGGACTGTGCTTGGAGCCGCCCTCGACCGTCAGGCGCTCGAATTCCTTCAGCAGGTCTTTTTGCTTGTCGGTCAGCTTGACCGGGGTTTCGACGGCGACGTGGCAGAACAAATCGCCCGCGTAACCGGAGCGCACGCCCTTGATGCCCTTGGCCTTCAGGCGGAACGTCTTGCCCGACTGCGTGCCTTCGGGGATCGTAAACGATACCTTGCCCGACAATGTCGGCACTTCGATGTCGCCGCCCAAGGTCGCCTTGACGAACGAGATCGGCATTTCGCAATGCAGGTCATCGCCTTCGCGCTGGAACACCGCGTGCGGCTTGATGTGGATTTCCACATACAGGTCGCCCGGCGGGCCGCCGTTGGTGCCCGGCTCGCCGTTGCCCGACGAGCGGATCCGCATGCCGTTGTCGATGCCGACCGGAATTTTCACTTCCAGCGTCTTGTTGCGCTTGATGCGTCCGGCGCCGCCGCATGGCGCGCACGGATCGGTGACGACCTTGCCGCTGCCATGGCATTTCGGGCACGTTTGCTGGATGCTGAAGAAGCCTTGCTGCATGCGCACCTGGCCGTGGCCGGCACAAGTGGTGCAGGTGGTTGGCGACGTGCCCGGTTTGGCGCCGCTGCCGTGGCAGGTGTCGCACTTGTCCCAGCTCGGCACCCGGATGGTAGTGTCAAAGCCGTGCGCGGCCTGCTCGAGGGTGATCTCGAGGTTGTAGCGCAGGTCGGCGCCGCGGTACACCTGCGGGCCGGCACCGCGCCCGCGCCCGGCGCCGCCGCCGAAGATATCGCCAAAGATGTCGCCGAAGCTGTCGGCGAAGCCGCCCTGGCCGCCGCCGCCCATGTTCGGATCGACGCCGGCGTGACCGTGGCGGTCATACGCTTCGCGCTTTTCCGGGTTGGTCAGCATCTCGTACGCTTCCTTGACTTCCTTGAACTTTTCTTCCGATTCCTTGTTGTCCGGATTGCGGTCCGGATGGTATTTCATCGCCAGCTTGCGATACGACTTCTTGATTTCTTCCTCGGAAGCGTTCTTGGCGACCCCGAGGATCTCGTAAAAATCACGTTTTGCCATTTTTTGGCACCTTGCTGTCTGTCTGACTACTTGATCTTAATATGTAAAAAAACCGAGCCGGTTGAGCGGCTCGGCATTCTACTACAACCCGCTTGCGGGATTACTTGGCGTCTTTGACTTCCTTGAAGTCGGCGTCGACGACGTCGTCCTGCTTGCCGCCGGCGTCAGTGCCGCCGGCTTGCTGCTGGCCGCTGCCTTCCGCACCCGCGCCGGCCTGCTGCTGCGCTTGCTGGTCGGCATACATCTTCTCGCCCAGCTTTTGCGATGCGGTCGACAGCGCCGCCACCTTGGCGTCGATCTCGGCCTTGTCAGCCGATTTGAGCGACGTCTCCAACGCGGTGATCGCGCCCTGGATGGCTTCCTTCTCGCCGGCCTCTAACTTGTCGCCGTATTCGGTGAGCGATTTTTTGGTCGAGTGCACCAGCGCGTCGGCCTGGTTGCGTGACTCGGCCAGCTCGCGCAGCTTGTGATCTTCTTCGGCGTTGAGCTCGGCGTCTTTGACCATTTTCTGGATTTCCGCTTCGGTCAGGCCGGAGTTTGCCTTGATCGTGATCTTGTTCTCTTTGCCGGTGGCCTTGTCTTTTGCGCCGACGTGCAAAATGCCGTTGGCGTCGATGTCGAACGTCACTTCGATCTGCGGCGTGCCGCGCGATGCCGGCGGGATGCCTTCGAGGTTAAATTCGCCCAGGCCTTTGTTGCCGACAGCGATTTCGCGCTCGCCCTGGTAGACCTTGATCGTCACCGCAGGCTGATTGTCGTCGGCGGTCGAGAACACTTGCGAGAACTTGGTCGGGATCGTGGTGTTCTTGTGAATCATCTTGGTCATCACGCCGCCCAGGGTTTCGATACCCAGCGACAATGGCGTCACGTCGAGCAGCAGCAAATCCTTGCGCTCGCCCGACAGCACCGAGCCCTGGATCGCCGCGCCAACCGCCACCGCTTCGTCCGGGTTGACGTCCTTGCGCGGCTCCTTGCCGAAAAATTCCTTGACCTTTTCCTGCACCTTCGGCATGCGCGTCATGCCGCCAACCAAAATGATGTCGTCGATGTCGGTTACCTTGACGCCGGCGTCCTTGATTGCCACCCGGCATGGCTCGATGGTGGCGGCGATCAGTTCCTCGACCAGCGACTCGAGCTTGGCACGGGTCATTTTCAGCGTCAGGTGGACCGGCGCGCCGTTCGCCATGGCGATGTACGGCTCGTTGATTTCCGTTTGCGCGGCCGACGACAGTTCGATCTTGGCGCGCTCGGCCGAAGCCTTGATGCGCTGCAGGGCGATAGGATCTTTTTTCAGGTCGAGGCCGTTGATTTTCTTGAACTCGTCGATGATGTAATCGATGATGCGCTGGTCGAAATCTTCGCCGCCGAGGAAAGTGTCGCCATTGGTCGACAGCACTTCGAACTGCTTTTCGCCGTCGACGTTGGCGATCTCGATGATGGAGATGTCGAACGTGCCGCCGCCGAGGTCGTACACGGCGATCTTGCGGTCGCCCTTGTCGGTGCGGTCCAGGCCGAACGCCAGTGCGGCCGCGGTCGGCTCGTTGATGATGCGCTTGACGTCCAGGCCGGCGATGCGACCGGCGTCCTTGGTAGCCTGGCGCTGGGAGTCGTTGAAGTAAGCCGGCACGGTGATGACCGCCTCGGTGACTTCTTCGCCAAGGTAGTCTTCGGCGGTTTTCTTCATCTTGCGCAGGATTTCCGCGGAAACTTGCTGGGAGGCCAGCTTCTTGCCACGCACGCCGATCCAGGCGTCGCCATTTTCTGCTTTGACGATTTCGTACGGCATCAGACCGATGTCTTTTTGAACTTCTTTCTCGTCAAACTTGCGGCCGATCAGGCGTTTGACGGCAAACAGGGTGTTCTTCGGGTTGGTGACCGCCTGGCGTTTCGCCGGCGCGCCAACCAGGATCTCGCCATCTTCCTGATATGCAATGATCGACGGCGTCGTGCGCGCGCCTTCCGCATTCTCGATTACCTTTGGTTGACCATTTTCCATGATCGCGACGCAGGAGTTGGTTGTTCCCAAGTCGATACCGATAATTCTGCCCATGATTTTTTTCCTTTTAAGTGCTAAGTTTCAGATATGTCAAATATGCGGAACAAGTGTGCGCTTTCAAGAGCTTACAAAGCCGCACCTTGCTTTTATTTTGCTTGCGCGGCCGTGACGATCGCCGGGCGCAGCAGGCGGTCGGCAATCATATAGCCTTTTTGCAATACGTTGACTACCGTGTTGGCTTCCTGGTCGGCCGGTACCACTGCCACGGCCTGGTGCTTCATCGGATCGAGCTTGTCGCCCTGGGCCGGCATCACTTCGACCAGCCGATTTTTCTCGAAAGCGGACGTCATCTGCTTGAGCGTCATTTCGACGCCTTCCTTGAGCGACTCGATCGACGGCGCTTCGACCTTCAATGCCATCTCGAGACTGTCGCGTACCGGCAGCATGGCCTCGGCAAAGCTCTCGACGGCGAACTTGTGCGCCTTGCTGACGTCTTCCTGGGCGCGGCGGCGGATATTCTCGCCTTCCGCCTTGGCACGCATGAACGCATCGTGCATCTCGGCCAGCTTGGCCTCGGTCGCGCTCAGCTGCTGTTCAAGCTCATTGAGCGCCGGGGTGCCTGCTACCTGATTCGCTTCACCCTCGCCGTCTATTGGCTGGGAAACTTCCTGGTTTTCTTGGTCTTGCATCGAAAAACTCCTAAAATCAATGACTTAGCGTTAAATTAGACGTGTCTTGCTAACAACAGAGAGAGCAGATGGGGTTATATCCTACAGTTTCAAGGGAGATTCTTGCCCGCAGGCCGGCTCGGCGACATGTAAGCGTTGTTACAAGTTTTACGAAACGGAATCTTTACCAGAGGAGCTAACGCCCTACTATCTGCCTGACAACGTCTTGGCGGCGCACCGAGTGCCGCGAACGTGCCAGGGAGGGCTTCATGAAACTGCAACTGATCACCGCCAGCGTCATCGCTTACACCATCTTTGCGATGGCGTTGATCTGCTATGCCGAGCTGACGCTGTCCTGAACCGCCGGTTCGATCGTCATCGCTCGGCGCCCAGCGCCAGCGCCCGTTCGCGGCCGATTTCCGCGTCCTTCTTTTCAGCCTCGCGCTGGGCCGGCGTCATCATCGTCGGCCAGCCGATCAGGTGCTGCTCGGCGATTTCGGCAAGGCCGGCAATCCACGACGGATCTTCGTTCAGGCAGGCGATGTAGTGGAACTGCTTGCCGCCGGCGGCGAGGAAATCGTGCTTCGCCTCCATCGCGATCTCTTCCAGCGTTTCCAGGCAATCGCTGGTAAACCCCGGGCAGATCACGTCGATCCGCTCGATGCCGTCGCGCGCCAGCTGCTGCAAGGTCGGCGCGGTGTACGGCTGCAGCCACTCGGCCTTGCCGAAGCGCGACTGGAAGGTGACGACGTACTGGTCCGGTTTCAAGCGCAGCTTCGCCGCCAGCAGGCGCGCCGTCTTGTAGCATTCGCAATGGTAAGGGTCGCCCAGCAACAGGGTGCGCTTCGGCACCCCGTGAAAGCTCATCAGCAGTTTCTGGCCGCGGCCGTTGGTTTCCCAGAACGCCAGCACGCTGTCATGCAATGCATCGATGTAGCTGTCATGGTCGTGGTAGTGCTTCACCATGCGCAGCTCGGGCATATTGCGCACCTTCGCATAGTGGGCGAACACGGCGTCGTAGATCGACGCGGTGGTGGTGCCCGAATATTGCGGGTAGGCCGGCAGGATGACCACGCGCTCGCAATGTTCGGCTTTCAGCTTGTCGAGCACTTCCGGCAGCGACGGCGAGCCGTAGCGCATCGCCATCACCACCCGCAGCGCGTCGTGGCCGCGTTCGCCCAGCGCGCCGCGCAGCAGCGTCGCCTGCTTCTGGGTATGCACTTTCAGGGGCGAGCCCTCGCGCGTCCAGATGCTTTCATACTTTTTCGCCGACTTGCCCGAGCGGAAAGGCAGGATGATCAGGTTCAGGATGAGCCACCATACCAGGCGCGGAATTTCAACCACCCGCGGGTCCGACAGGAACTCCTTCAGGTAGCGCCGTACCGCACCGCGTGTCGGCTCGTCGGGGGTGCCAAGGTTGACCAGCACGACCGCGCTGCGGGCCACGGTGCCGTGAATAAAAGGGGGTTCTTTTCGGAAGGACATGGAGGGCTGTGTGGAAAATGGAGGCAAGGCCGCTATTATAGATTCGCCACCTCGCGAAATGACGTTTTTTAACCAAACCGCACATTGGCGCCGTCGTCAAGGTCAACCCCGGGGTCTGACCCAAGAAGCAGGTCAGACCCTGAGCCGTTCAGAAACCGCGAGGGGAAGTACTGATCCCCACCTAAAGGAGTTTACTGTCCCGCTCGTGTCCGAATGTCGGAACTGACCCCGGAATTGCTCTTTGTAAGTAAGCATTTTATGCCGCCGTTCTGGTGGTTCAAGACGCCAGCAGTTCGCGCGCGTGCTTGCGGGTGATCGCGGTGATTTCGAGCCCGCCGAGCATGCGGGCGACTTCTTCGACCCGGGATTTGCTATCCAACACGTCGATGTGGGAGACGGTCTTGCCCGCTGGCGTGGTGCCCTTGGCGACCTGGAAATGCTGATTGGCCTGGCTGGCGACCTGCGGCAGGTGGGTCACGCACAGCACCTGGCGCTGCTGGCCGAGGCGTTTGAGCAAGCGGCCAACCACTTCGGCAACGGCGCCGCCGATGCCGCTGTCGACCTCGTCGAAAATCAGGGTCGGCGTGGTGGTGGCGTTCGAGGTGATGACAGAAATGGCCAGCGCGATGCGCGCCAATTCGCCGCCGGAGGCAACTTTTGCCAGCGGACGCGGCGCGACGCCGGCGTGGCCGGCCACCAGAAATTCGACCTGCTCGAGGCCGCTCGAACCCGGTTCGCACGGGTTCAGGCCGACGGCAAACCTGCCGCCCGTCATGTTCAATTCCTGCATTGCGGCGGTGACCTGGCTGCCGAGCTGTTTGGCGGCGGCGGCGCGGATCTTCGACAACTTGGCGGCCGCTTCCATGTAGCGCGCCTCGACCAGCGCTTCCTGCTTGCGCAAACCGTCGAGGTCGGTGGCGTCGGCCAGTTGCAGCAGGCGCGCCGACAGCAACGCGTGTTCGTCCGGCAATTCGTCGGGCGTGACCCGGAACTTGCGGGCAGTGCCGTGGATGGCCTCCAGCCGCGCGTCGACCTGACGCAGCCGTTCGGGATCGAGCTCGACCCGGTCGAGGTAGTCGTTGAGCGCGTACACCGCTTCCTGCAGCTGGATGCGGGCCGGCTCCATGCAGTCGAGCACGCCTTGAAGGCCGGCGTCGACGTCGACCAGCTTGCCGAGCTTGGTGTTGAGCGCGGCCAGTTGCGACAGGATCGGGTGGTCCGATTCGGAAATCGCGGCCAGCGCTTCCTGGGCGCCTTCGAGCAGGCTGGCGGCGTGCGACAGGCGGCTGTGCTCGTTGCTGATGTCGGCCCATTCGCCGGGCTTGACCGCCAGCTTGTCGAGTTCGCCAACCTGCCATTCGAGCCGCTCGCGCTCGGCCAGCACGTTGCGCGCGTCTTTTTCGAATTCCTCGCGCTGGCGCACCATGGCGCGCCACTGCTTGTGGATGGCGGCCACTTCGTGCGCCAGCGCGGCGGCGGCGGCGTCGCGCAAGCCGGCCTGATTGTCGAGCAACGCGCGCTGGGCCTCGCTTTTGAGCAGCGACTGGTGGGCGTGCTGGCCGTGGATGTCGACCAGCATGTCGCCGAGATCGCGCAGCTGGGTGGCGGTGGCGGCAATGCCGTTGATGAACGCTTTCGAGCGGCCGGCGTTGTCGATCACGCGGCGCAACAGCGCGCCGCCGTCCTCGATGGAAAATTCGTTCTGATCGAGCCAGGCGCCAGCGGCCGCGCTGACGGTAAAATCGGCGCTGATGTCGGCCTTGGCGGCACCTTCGCGCACCACCGAGGCGTCACCGCGCCCGCCCAGCGCCAGTTGCAGCGCGTCGATCAGGATCGACTTGCCGGCGCCGGTTTCGCCCGTGAAGACGGAAAAGCCGCTGGCGAACTCAAGTTCGATGGTGTCGACGATGACGAAATCGCGGATGGTCAGTGTACGCAGCATGCGGGTTTCAATTGAGTGTCGATTCAGTAGGTTGGCGGGTTGGCGAACAGCTTACGTGAGCTTGCCCTCGTCCGACGGATATTCGTTCCAGTGCAGCTTTTCGCGCAGCGTGTCGTAGTAGCTCCAGCCTTCCGGATGCAGGAACGTGATGCAGTTGGGCGAGCGCGAGATAGTGATCTGGTCGCCGTGGACCAGGCTGGCGAAAGTCTGCATGTCGAAGTTGACGCTGACGTCGCGCCCGCTGACGATCTCGATCACGATCTCGCTCGAGTCAGGCACCACGATCGGCCGGTTCGACAGCGCGTGCGGGGCAATCGGCACCAGCACGATGCCCGACAGGTTCGGGTGCAGCAGCGGGCCGCCGGCCGACAACGCGTACGCGGTCGAGCCGGTCGGCGTCGAGATGATCAGGCCGTCGGAGCGCTGGTTGTACATGAAGTGGCCGTCGACCGTCACTTTCAGCTCGACCATGCCGGCGCCGGCGCCGCGCGCCACCACCACGTCATTGACCGCCAGCCCGTAGGTGATCGTGACGCCGGCACGCATCACCCGCCCTTCGAGCAAGGTGCGCTTTTCCGCCTTCGACTTGCCGCTCAAGATGTCGTCGAGCACCGGGATCATGCGCTCGGTCGGAATGTCGGTCATGAAGCCGAGCCGCCCTTGGTTAATGCCGATCAAGGGCACATCGTAAGGCGCCAGCTGGCGCGCGATGCCGAGCATGGTGCCGTCGCCGCCCATGATGATGGCGGCGCACGCCGTTTGGCCGATCTCGGCCGCGCTCATGGCGGCGATGCCGGGCAGGCCGAGGTGGGCCGCGGTCTCCGTTTCGAACACCACGCGGTAGCCGGCGCCTTGCAGGTAATCGACGATGCCGGCGACCGGTTTTTCGATGTCGGCGGTGTTGTGTCGGACCACCAGCGCGACGGTTTTTTGCGGGGCAGGCGTAGTTGGCATAAAATTTCGAAGGGGTTATGTAGATGACACTGGATGCTACGAGGCGACACGCAGCAGATTAACCCAAAAACCGCACACTTGTGTAGGTGGCGGTCACTGTATGCATTCCCAGTATAGGGGGCAGCGCGGCTTTTCGGCAAGCGGGGTTCCCGTGTTGCTCGCCCGTGCCACCCCGGTCAGATAACGAGAGTGGCAGCGAATACGGCAGCGAACACGACGGCGACATGTGTTCGCCGTCGTGCCGGCTTGAACCCGGGTACAGCTGCTTCCGGTACAAGGCCAGCGCTGGCATCAGGCAGAACATGGCATACGGCATATAAGCAAAAAGCTGCCCTTAAATAGCGCCACCGCCTGCCACGCCGGATTAAAGCGGCCCAGCTTGGTCGGTGATGACTGCGCCGTCATCAGTTCGTTCGGCCCGCATTTGAACAACGCGAACAACAGGAAGGAGAGGGTCAGGTACAGGCGCAGCGACCAAATCATCCGTCATTTACTTGCAAAATTTTATTATTTCTTCGCGCCAATGAATGGCAACTGCGCGCCCCGATTCCCCTTGCCGTCTTAAAATTAGTACAACAGATCACAGGAGGTTCGAATGGATAACACCAGCAGCAAGGACAGCAAACCGAAACACCCCACGATCAACACTGCAGCGCCGACCAAGGACGACGGCGTCAAGCGCATGCCGCACGAGCGCGACGAGTCGCCCGAAGGCGTCGACCAGGAGCCGCGCGGCGTCATGAAGCAGGCCGCGGCCGACCTCGAGCGGGGATTGGTCGATACCGACATGCACGGCATGCCAGGCCTCCCGCCGGCCGCCGGGCCATCCGGCCAGGCCAAGCCGTTGCAAGATGCGGCGGACGGCATGCGCGACCAGGCTGCGCCTAATTCAACTGAAGACAAGCCTGGACAATGACCAGGATGATTAAAATCACCGGTTTGGCGCTCGCCCTGTCGACCATCGCCGCCGCCGCCGTGGCGCAAACCGCGGTGCCAACGTATGCGGTCGGCTTCGGCCCCAACCCGGTGCTGCCGGCCCCGCAAAAGACGCTGTTGCCGACGGTGAACGTGGCGCCGGCCGAAGGCTGGCCGGCGGGCGCCACGCCGGTCGCCGCCAGCGGCATGGCGGTGACTGCTTACGCCGCCGGGCTGGACCACCCGCGCTGGCTGTACGTGCTGCCGAACGGCGACGTGCTGGTGGCCGAAACCAACAAGCCGGTGCCCACCGAAAAGGAGTCCAGCGGCATCAAGGCCGCGGTGACGAAGTTCCAAATGAAAAGAGCCGGTGCCGGGGTGGCCTCGGCGAACCGCATCACGCTGCTGCGCGGCGTCGGCGCCGACGGTGCGGCGGCCAGCAAGACGATTTTCCTCGAAGGGCTCAACTCACCGTTCGGCATGGCGCTGGTCGGCAGCGACCTGTATATCGCCAACGCCGATGCCGTGCTGCGCTTTCCTTACCAGACGGGCGAAACCCGGATCGCCGCCAAGGGCGAGAAGGTAATCGACCTGCCGGCCGGTATCAACCACCACTGGACCAAGAACATCGTCGCCAGTCCCGACGGCAAGCGCCTGTATGTGTCGGTTGGCTCGAACAGCAATATCGGCGAAAACGGCATGGACAAGGAAGAAGGCCGCGCCGCGATCTGGGAAATCAACCGCGCCAGCGGCAAGAGCCGGGTGTTCGCGAGCGGCCTGCGCAATCCCGTCGGCATGAGCTTCAACCCGTTCAACGCGGTGCTGTGGACCAGCGTCAACGAGCGCGATGAACTCGGCAACGACCTGGTGCCCGACTACATGACGTCGGTAAAGGAAGGCGCGTTCTATGGCTGGCCGTACAGTTATTACGGCCAGCATGTCGACACCCGCATCACGCCGGCCCGGCCCGAGCTGGTGGCCAAAGCTATTTCGCCCGACTACGCCCTCGGCGCCCACACCGCTTCGCTCGGCCTGGCGTTCTATAACGGCGCGCTGTTCCCGGACTTTAAAAATGGCGCGCTGGTGGGACAACACGGTTCGTGGAACCGCAAACCGGCTTCCGGCTACAAGCTGGTGTTCGTGCCGTTCGCCGGCGGCAAGCCGAGCGCTGCGCCGCAGGACGTGCTGACCGGCTTCCTCAGTCCCGCCGGCCACGCGTGGGGCCGGCCGGTTGGGGTGGCGGTCGACAAGGGCGGCGCGATCCTGCTCGCCGACGACGTCGGCAACGTGGTGTGGCGGGTGACGCCGGCAGCGAAGTAAATAAATAAATCAAGGCGAATTTTCAACCCACCCCGTCCAGGCCATCCGGCCTGGACGGGGTTCTTACAAAAAGGAGCACCTCATGATCATCAAGAAAAGTGGCAGTGCCGTCTGGAGCGGCGGCATCAAGGATGGCATCGGCAGCGTATCGACCGAGAGCGGCGTG
>Ga0326735_1000275_pt1 | contig 12219 bp, 13 predicted proteins | sample 37_GP2_1092_FD_207945 | JGI IMG/M metagenome (GOLD analysis project Ga0326735, IMG submission 207945) | Glacier ice microbial communities from Ngari, Tibet, China - 37_GP2_109.2 | ecosystem: Environmental > Aquatic > Freshwater > Ice > Glacier | place: China: Ngari, Tibet | collected 2018-07-31
AATGTATTCAACTGATCTTTACTGGACAAATACCAAAGGTGTTCAGATCGTTAAATCAATCCTCGACAAACTAACGCCTATTCAAAGACAAGCTTTTGTTTACACAGGCGACATGTACCATCTGATGTTGTACAACGAAGCCGTTGTTAGGAGGTTAATCACAGGCCTGTCAACAAAAGTCGAGGGCGTTTGTGAGAATGCAATAGATGTAGTTCATGCAGCCAATGAGGACATTGTCAACTTGGCACATCAAATTTGTTCTAAAGAAATGATGGGTAAAGGAAAAAATCATAAGGCTTTGGTAGGAACACCAGAGTTACAGATACTTGCCTTGACAATAATGAACATTGAAAATGTATTAACAGACCATTCTGACCTTATCAAGGTTTTATGGGTAACTAACAACATGCCTTCGTCTGTTGCTTATTTTCCAGAAAGTATCAGAAGGTCAGCTCTAACTTCTGATACTGACTCCACTATCTTCACGGTCCAAGACTGGGTTAAGTGGTACAGTGGTGAAATAGGTTTTGACCAAGAACATATGTCGGTTGCTGCTACAATGATATTTTTAGCTTCTCAGACCATCACTCATGTTCTTGCGAAGATGTCAGCGAACTTTGGAATATCTGAGAAACGACTCAGCCAGATTGCGATGAAAAACGAATTCAAGTTTGATGTGTTTGTCCCTACACAAGTAGCTAAACATTATTTTGCTATAATTTCATGTCAAGAAGGAAACGTTTTTGAAAAGCTGAAAAAAGAAATCAAAGGCGTGCACCTTAAATCTTCTAACGTCCCCACACAGATCATAAAACAAGCTACTGATTTGATGGAGTCGATAATGACTACGGTAATGCAAGGCAAAAAAATTAAGATCAAAGAGGTTTTAAAATTAATTGGTGATTCAGAAAGAAACATTGCAAACTCAATTAACACAGGTAACCTAGACTTTTTCAGACTAGCTCAAATCAAAACTCCATCTTCTTACAAAAGTAGTGAGAGATCATCGCCTTACGGACACCATCTGTTTTGGAACGAAGTGTTTGGAGTTAAATATGGTAAACTGGCTGAGCCACCTTACTCGTGCGTCAAAGTCTCAACAATTTTAGAGAACCCTACAGCCCTTAAAGCATGGGTAGACTCTATACAAGACAAAGACGTGGCTGCCAGAGCCGCTAGATGGATCGTTGACAACAAGAAAGAGAGAATGCCTACCCTACTCCTGTCCGTTGAAACAATTCAATCCAAGGGCTTTCCTGTTGAACTTGCTAACATCATCGATGTACGCACGATGGTCTCAGACTTAACTAGTGTGTTTTATTTGATTCTTGAAACGTTGGGTATTTATCTGTCCACAGATAAGAAAACTAAACTAGTTTCAGACTTTCATTAGAGACAAAAAAGTAACGGCATAAAGCTTACAGGAACTTGACATTCCTGTAAGCTACTATGTTATCTGAATTCTTTACCAACTAAAAGACAGATCTTTTTAATGTCGTAGAATGCGTCGCTATAAATTTCTCTAGGTAAAACATTTTGAAGTGATCTATCTTGGGAATAAAGCACGAACTCTCTGGCAAAATAATTCAGTACAGAAACATTGCGTTTAATAGACTCTTGGCCACCCAGGTCAATCATTAGTTTTAAAGCTTCGAGTCTGCTTAAGACTTCAGCCCAAACAATCTGTCGTGTAGGGGGGTTAGAGGGCAGTATCAAAACCTCTTCCATGTTAAGTTTGCTGACTGCTGGAATTGTTTTTAGCAAAGACTTGTATTCCATGCTCTTGCCTCTGAAGTCAGAAACAATTTGCTGATGCACTTTATCTGATGCTCCCGTTAGGTCAGCTAAAGCAAATGGTTGCTTTCTGATAGCTTCTGGAAGAGGAGCACCATTTAGAATATTGTTCAGTCGGTTAACAACACAATAATCAAGGTGACTAGGCAGCATATTTGGTAGCACAAACCGATGAATAAAATGTGCAGTAGATTGTAGTCCGGTTCCATCTTGTCTGTCTAATTGTAATTGGTCTGCTGTAAACGCTTTAAATTGTACGGCTAGCATGGTAATATTAATACTGATAACTGCTAGTCCTTTTTCACTGCTTGTCTCTTTACCGTTAGGTAGCATCAAATTGTAGTCGCTTCTGGGGTGAGAAATAACCTTGACAGCACTAACAGTCTTCCAGTTTTTATAAACTTCAAAAGGATTAAACGATTCAAAGTCTGTGATAATAATTTCGGGACAGCCTGGTCCATAGAAAATACCGTTGAATAAACCACTCTTCTGATAAGACGTTGACATTCTCATGGCTGAAGCCAAGGCTGCTGACTTACCGTCAACAATATCATAGTAACGCTCTAATTCAAAATTATGAGATACATTGATGTTTTCAATCAATCTGGCTAAGAAATGATTAGTCTTAACGGAGTAGACTCTAGAGTAATAATAATTCTTGGTGGTCTCTAAATTACGAAGTAAACCATCACGCACATAGTTCCAACCTGCATACCTCAGTATGCCGTAGTTTGCAACTGAAGGAGTATTAAAGAATAATTGCATATAGATTTTGTTTGTTTGCTAGAAGTAGCTATTATAACTGTTACATAAAATGAACAGTGTTTTTCAATTGTAGTAAAAAAATACTCCAACTACTATGATATAGTGGATGAGGTAAAACAAATCCATAAACTAAGATGCTTGAAAAAGTGGTCTTAGGATAGCGGCTATGTTAATTGTTCAATAGTCTTTGCCCTTAATAGGCACTGTATTGAAATAAATTATAGTCACTTATTATCGTTATGTAACCAGTAGCGTACACAGTCAAACGTGCTATCGGTTGCATAACAAGCTTGTTTTAATGTTAGTAAGAAAAGGGAAAAGAAAATGTCTATTCAGCCTGGTAACAACAATACCTCAATTAACCAAACGTCAAACACCAGCGTTCCCCCTGTGCAGCAGCAGCCCGCAAGCAGCCCAGGTACACAGCGTTGGTCATTTCACAACAAAGGAGCTTTCGGCAAAGGACCAATCGGTTCTGTCCTTGGTAGTGAAGCACTGACAAATCTGCAAACGGCAATGGCTGAAGAGTACAAGAACTCTGACGAACGGATGAAAGTCAACTTGATTCCCATCGACAATGCAAACGAGAAAGCTCACTTCAGCTGCCTCGTGATTTGCTTGACCAGCGCTACTGATGTCAAGGCCGGTGTCGCGTACCACACGCTCTTGATCGAAGCTAGCGCCCCAGCACTGACAGCTCGTAACGAAGTGATCAACCAAGTCAACGTTGAGATCTTCCCAGTTGCGAGCGACGCTTATGACGCCGATCTGATCGGTATGATCACTGAACGTGTACGCGCTGCATACCCAGGTGTTGCGTTCTTCAATGCATCTGCAGCTGTTGTGCCTCGCACCTTCGACATCCAAAACAAGAGTGCTGTTCGTGCACTGGCAGCTAACGCAGGCCTGGCTTGCGCAACTGAGTTGGAAATGCGTTCCAGTGGTTTCGTCGATCTTGACTTGAGCTCTTTTGCTGGTGACTCCAAACTGCAAGTGGCTTTGTCTTTCAGCAATGACCATCAGGAAAACCCTGTTGGTCTGCCAGTTCGTTCTGACGTGAGTGTTAACTTCATCTCGCAGCAAAACAAATGGACTCCGAACGCATCCGTTAACAGCGGTGACCGTGCAGAGCACATTGGTAATGTGACAGGTTTCGTTGACTTGCTGTGGTCACCAGTGGTACAACCATCAAACATGTACGGTGGCGGATATCAGCAACCAGTGTACGGTCAACAGATGATGGCTCCTACCCAGCAGTACACAGCTCGTTTCGTCATTACGTCAATGCGCAGCGACTTTGCGTTTACTGTTCCATTCCAACTGTTGTCACTCGTGACTGCAATGGCTGTGGGTGCTGATGCAAACTGGATGCAAGCTCTGCGTCCAACACCTGTCAGCTCTGTCGGTAAGAAGCGTCGTGTGGATCTGCATGACATCGGTGCGATTGGCTATGAGGTCAACGCTGAGATGAACACTGCTGGTGCAAGCAAACGCATCGTGACCAACACGGACAGCTTCCGTCCAGAACAGCTCGGTCAGTTGATCAGTGCGTTCATTCGTCCTGGTATGTTGATGTCGATGGATATCCCAGAAGTTGGTCCTGAGTCATGGTATTCTGGCATCTTCTCGTCAGGTGCTAACAGTATGCATGAGGCTTACGAAGCGCTGTACAACGCTGCTGTCAAACTGACGGGTCGCCATTTCGAGAATAACTTCTCACGTGGTACTCCAATGTTTGACGACGTTGGTAACCGTGTACACATGGGTTACTACACGGACGACAACGGCATGAAGCGTGACATCCGCGACATCGACTACTTGGCTATCGCCAATCTGTCAGGTGAGTTGACACCAGCTACGATCCGCGACTGGTCTGACACATTTGTGCGTACGGGTTATCCATTGCCGCTGCGTTTGTCAGCACGCAAGAAGATGATCATGCACGCACTGCCAGACGCAGTGTTCACAGGTTACGCTAACCGCGTGACTTTCACGACTCCTTTCCTGGAGGCTTTGGTCCTGTCTTGCCGTCAAGCCGGTCTGGACATGTTCATCACGACACCGATGAATAGTGGCGATCTGAACAATGCACGCGCTGTGCCGTCCTTCATCAGCAACACCATCATTCCAATGAACATGCCTTCGGTGTTCAATCACAGTGGTGGTTCGATGCAAGTCGGTCAGAGCTACAACAACTACGATCCACGTTTCTCGCGCTAATTAACTTCCTGCATCTAACAGCCGAACATTGTCTCACAGCAATCAGTTGGCTTGTTAGAAGCTTGATGTTAAGACACAAGTGCATAAGCAGTAAGGGCCATAAACCCTTACTGCTTATGCCTTAATTATTTTTTTACTCCTAGCTGAAAGTAAAAATGAGCATTTCGCAAGAACCAGTTGACTTTGATTTAATCTTCAATCAACTGAAATCCAAACCGATCATTATTAACGATGTCATGGGATCTTCGCAAGAAGAAAAAGACAACCTTAAGTCCATGATCTATACTCGTTACAACTCGGACCTGTTGAGTAACCTGCCATCGTGCGCGTGCGGTTCTGGTTTTGAAAATGAGAACACAGGTATTACTGGTCAGTACAACATCGGAGTGATTTGTCCTAACTGTCACACGGCTGTGAAGGCAGAGTTCGATCAGGTCATTGAACCATTGATTTGGCTTAGAGCACCTAAAGGTGTTAAAGGATTGATCAATCCAGTCATCTGGACAATGCTTTGCAAAGAGTTCAATATCTCTGACTTCAAAACAATGAAGTGGCTTTGTGATTCTTCCTACAGATCTGCCTCATCAAAGAAGTCTGCATTGGAAATAGTCCTGCAGAAGATGCTTGACGATACAGGTATTCGTCGAGGCTACAACAGCTTTATCGATAACTTTGATTTCATTATTGACTTTTTATTTACAAACACGGATACACGTTCGAAGACAAAATCTAAACGGGTTGAGCGTGATTGTCTTAAGGAGCTCTTAAAAATTCACAGAAATTGTATTTTCAGCAAGTATCTACCGCTTCCAAATAAATCTTTGTTGGTTATCGAGGAAACTAACCTTGGAACGTTTGTCGACCCGATCATTGTCGGTGCTATCGACGCTATCCTTACGGTGGCAGGTATTGAGAGTGCTTTGTTTCAGCACAGCTTGACTGTGAAAGAAAACAGAACCATTCGTGCATTGATTGAGTTGGCTAACTTCAACGACAATTACATGAAAAGTGGTTTGGCAGGTAAACCAGGTATTTTCCGTAAACACGAGTTTGGTAGCAGGGTTAATTGGGGTTTCCGTGCTGTTATCACATCACTGACTGATCAACACGACTACGATGAGTTGCACATACCTTGGGGTATTGCAATTGCTGTGTTCAGGTATCACGTAATGAACAAACTGTTCAAGATGGGGTACACAATAAACTCAGCAATTCATCTGTTGAACTTCCATGCTAAGAATTACAGTCTTTTACTAGACAACATCTTTAAGGAGTTGATAGATGAAGCCAAACCGTCCGTCTGTCCCTTGACGGGTAGACTACTTAAAGGTATTCAGTGCACACTGGGTCGCAACCCTAGCTTGCATCGTGGTTCGCTACAGACGCTCAGAATCACGCACATTAAGACTGACGTGAACATTCCGACTATCAGCCTGAGTATTTTGATTGTGAGGGCTTTGGGTGCTGACTTTGACGGCGATGAGTGCAATTGCATGTTACTGCTTGATAACTCAATGGTTGAGCAGATGAAAGATTTTGCACCTCACAAGAGTGTGCTGAACCTTGATAAACCCAAAGCAGTGTCTGCTATCATCTCGATGCCTAAACCTGTTATAAGCTCTATCAGTAGCCACCTTGACGTCAAAGAGCCTGTGGACCCAGAAAAGTATGAGCGAATGAAAAGCTTATTTATTGCTTAAGATAAACTCAGAGCTTACAAGCGTAAAAAACTTTTAGCTTCTGTTTTTATAGATGCAGTCAAAAAGTTTATGACAACATATCACTTGTGTGATATTAATAAAGAACGTCTAAAGAAAGGATTGTTCAGTTATGATCAATTTGATTTACAACCATGATAATGCTTTCGATGCGATTGTCTATGGCGAACAGCATCCTGCTAACTTGGAGTTCTTCAGGCAGCAGACAAGGAGTTTGAGTGAAACACTGACCGATGCTGGCAGAAACTTTTTCTCTAACGTGCAGCAGTTGCACGAACAGTTCAATGGTTCTGAGGCCATGCGGTTGACTAAAGCTGCTATCAGAGCATCAAAGAGTTTGTTCAAACCCGATATCATATCTTCGATCTTTGATGTTGGTGAGATGCAGCAAGCCCAACCGATTATGCAACGTTTCATCATGGCTAACCCTGTGATAAGGCAGATGTATCATGATCAGCGCTGCGACGGTTTTGGTGACTCCTACGTGGACATGGAGCCCGGTAAGATAAGTGATGGTCATTATGACTACCGCCGCGTGATGCATGGTATGGTGCAAGAAAGTGAAGTAGACGACTGGACAGCCAGCTTTTACATGGAAGATCTTCACGAAGGCGACAAGCATTTGACGATGGATGAGAAGGTAGATGTACTACAGACATGGGAGATCATCGAGATGTTCATGGCTAAAGGTAACGAAGACCCTACTTCTCCGTTTAACAATTTGTTGTAAAACTTTCTAAAATGCTGAACATTGCCTAATAAGCGTGTTCAGCATTTTTTTTTTATCTATTTTTAGGATTGACATGACTACAAATATCATTCCCGTTCCAACACTTTCTTATAGTGGTTGGGTTAAATCAACGGCTGAAAAGGCAGACTATATTTTCTCTCATTTCTATTTATCGGAAAGAAGCCAAACTTATATCTACAGAGATAAAGTTTCTAGCCTGCAATGGATTATACAAAACAAACAAGGCGACATGACTGGGACCTGCCAGCTGATTCGAGAAACTTTAGGTTCTTATTTTGGAAGGTACTTTAAAAATGTTTCCATTGAAGTTACTTTCAAAGAAGATCCCCCTAATTCAGGCAAAGTAGCTATCAGAATGTTCATTGCCTTGATCGACGACGAAGGAATTGAGTTTAATTTGACCCGCATAGCAGAGTTAGAGAATTCTAAGTTTCAAAAAATACAGAAGCTTAACAACGATGGCACATCTTTCTAGGTATTTTTTATAGACTCTTTTGATAGTATATAGCTAATTATCAAAACTTCAAAAGAAAATAAAATGAGTAAATTACAAGAAACTATTGAGCGTCAAATCAAACAAAAAAATGATGCTATGGCTAAGGAAATGTCTGATCGCGGAGATGCTTATTTCGACATCTTGGTAAAAGGACCAAATAAAGATCTCACACGTTTGCCTGAGAGTACGTTTGTTGTAAATTTCCTACCTTATTTTAATGGTAAGAAATCCTTAGATGATAATAAGGATGTGATTGCGTTGTGGATTTCAATCGCAGGATCAACAACTAAGGAAGTGATGGTGGTAAACAACAATAATGAGCCACTCTACACTGTGCCTGCAATGAACGACACTTCCATTTTTGATATGTCGGACAAGAACAACTCGCAGAAATTTCAGATGATTGTCCAGAACTTTCAGATGTATAGTAATATTACACCCGTCTCTGGGCAGAACTATCTTGAAAATGCATTAGGTGTAAAAATTGAAAAATTAAGGACTGAGTCAACTGCATTTATAGAGAATGAAAAAAGATGGCTGGAAATCTTTGCAAGGTATGACGAATCTTCGGTTCAAGGTAAAAATGTTAAGCATAAACCGCTGGATGACAAACTTCCCGATGATGACATGATTTATGAATAAAACCATACATATGGCTGTAGTCAGCGATATCCATTTAGGTAACGCTAGAAATAATTGTAAAAGCATTATAGATGCTTTAGACAAAGCGTTTCCAGATAATGCTGAGACAGGTGAGTTAGATATATTGTTCTTGGCAGGTGACGTTTTCGACAGACTACTTGATCTTCCAAACAATGACGTGTCTGAAATTCAGATGTGGATGCAAAGATTGTTGTGGGTTTGTACTAAGAGAAACATCTCTCTTCGCGTGCTTGAAGGAACTCCTTCCCATGATTGGAGACAAAGTAAGTTGTTTGAAGATGTCATCAAGATGACAAACTATCCACTGGACTTTAAGTATGTCACAGACCTTAGCATAGAACACATAGAACATTTAAACATTGACGTGCTCTATGTACCAGATGAGTGGGGTATTTCTGGCGACAACACATTTGAGCAAGTCAAAAAGCTTTTGGAGGTCAACAACTTAACAAAAGTTGACTACGCTATTATGCATGGTCAGTTTGACTACCAAGCTCAATGGGAAAAACATAAACCGACTAAAGATTCAGTGAGCCATAACTCACAAGCTTATCTCGATATTGTTAGACATTATATCTTCATCGGACATATCCATACCCACTCAACGTTTGACAGAATCATTGCTCAGGGCTCGTTCGATAGATTATCTCACGGTGAAGAAGAACCCAAAGGTCATGTAAGAGCTACTGTTACTGATAATGATGAAAAAGCTTTCTTCTTCATTGAAAACAAACATGCACGAATATACAAAACTATCAACTGCAAAAAGCTCGATTTACAGCAAACACTTGAGTCAATTAAGAAAAAGGTAGAAGGTCTACCACTGTTTAGTTGTGTGCGTTTAAGTGCAGATGCAACGCATCCCATTTTTGGCAACATGAACCAGTTAGCTAATATGTACCCTTTGATTGTCTGGACAAAGCTTCCTAAAACAATCATAGATAAAAAAATAGCAGTTGTTGAGGAAACTCAATATTCCGCACCAATCGCAATTACTAAAGAAAACGTTTCTTTCCTGCTAAAAGAACGCATGATTAAATCAGGCATTGACCATGCTCAAATAGAGTTAGGGATGCAACTGCTCACTAGGCTTATTTAAAGGAGCTACCCCATGAATCAATTAGACCCAACATCCAGCAGAGTAACATCGGCGTTTCCACTGTCAGTAGGAACTAGCTTAGCCTTTGAGTCTGTTTTCCAAATAAGCTCACCCAGCATCGACCCTGATAGAAAGATTCCTCAAAAAGTCAATCTGGGTGACTACAACGAATTATGGATTAACCTTAAAACTCTTTTCAGAAACATGATGGGGTCTTTGTCAAAGGAAGACGCTCAACGTGTCAACTCGCACAACTTCAAAGACGCAATTATCCAGGAGATGGATACAATTGCTTCTTTGGTTCGTAACGAAGGCTCGTCGCAAGCAAACCTAATCTTTTATACTTGCGAGTATAAAAAACTATACTCTGAGGAGAATAAGTTTACTGTTCTGCGGAGAGACTCAACGGATAACCAAAAAATCTACACGGCTCTTCAAGACCAAGCTATTGTGCTCATTTTGAAAGAGCTCAAACAAAGTGCTTCGTTAAGAGTGTATGACACTGAAATTAACAAAGAAGGTAGTGCTAATAAGAAAAATGCACTGATCATTACACACGCAGCTTACGATTTATTAAGTCAAAGGAATTTCTCAAGACTCGATTTGTTAGAGTCTCATAGTGGTGTGCTCAAATCAAAGTCTATGTTTTACACCAAATTTTCTGATGGCAAAAACATCCCAATGATTCCTTTTATTAAAGGAATGTTTCCTGTCTTTGGGGATAGCGAGCATTTTAGGCCTGGTGATATCAGGTTAAAAAGAGCAGTCATCGAGATGGCTACAAAAAACAACTGGACACAAATAACAACTCTTGCAAAGATCAAGGCAAATATTCAAGAAATGCCTAATCGGCTTTATGCAGACGTTTTAAAAGAATTGTTATAAAAATAATTAGGGAACTCTTTAATGAATGAAATGATAGGTAAACATTTTGTCACACCTAGAGACTGGTTAGACAATCTCGAACATGAAGATGGATTTACACCACTGCGCTGCTATAAATGCAGTTTAGACTTTCGTGGATGGAAGTTAAAAAAAGTTTGCAGAATTTGTTCTGTTCCTGAGTTTCCAACAGGCATCAGGCACATTACACATGTCGCGGTAATACATGATGGCGTTACTTACAGTCTCGCAGCGCCTGACAGACACCATCATGTATTAAGAGAAATTTACAAAATCAAGGAAGAGTGTACTTTTAACACTCAGGGTTTTTTAGACAATCAGGGTGTTTTCGTAACAAGACTAGAAGCCATAGACATTGCTCTTGCAGCGAACCAGATTAAAGACACCAGCAATTTAAGAACAACAGGGCTCTTCTCTGAAGACTTGTGGTAGATTAATATAACAAGGAGATACACCATGAGTGAAATGACTTTCAGCGACAACCTTCAAGACGCATTAGATAATCTAGAAAAGGCTAGGAAGTCTTTGAGAAAGACCTCCAGAATCTCATCGATTGATATCGAAAATATGAGAACTTTATTAGTGCAAACTAATCTTGCTAAAAAAGATATGATTGCCATTATGGCAATTCAAGGTAAAGTAGCTCTTGTAGCAGAACAATTCGCAATGACCAATGGTAGAGTATATCAGCTAAAAACAGAATATCTAAAAGGTCAGGATGAAAAATAACGAACTAATACCAGCTCTGAATGATAAAGGTTTTGTAGTAGGTATTTTTGATAAAAAATACATTGAAGCTCAGTTAAATATTAAGAACAAACACGATAAAGTCATTGTTGTAACCAGCGAGGCCATGACTCAAGCAAAAGCAGAACTTGCTTATGGTATCACTAAAACAAACGAGGGTATGGAATTAACCTATTACAATAAACATTGTAGTCGGTCTGAGTTCGCATTAACTTATACTTTATTATTCGAAAATGAAGAACACATGTTGTTTACCCTGTTTAATCACGTCAAGAGAACTTCTCAGATATTGATAAATTTAATGCATAACAACAACGATAATAAGGAAACAAAAAAATGATTGAGTTTGTCAAGGGAGACATCTTTGAGTCAGGTTGCCAAGCATTGGTAAATCCTGTTAATCTCAATGGAGTTATGGGTGCAGGTGTTGCAAAAGTATTCAAACAAAAGTTTCCCGTCAATTACAAGATCTATCGAGAAGCTTGTAAGGGTCATCCTCATCCAGGTAGTGTTTATAACAGTAAAGAGTTAGCGTGGTATGAAGACAAAAATAGGTTTTCAATAGGAACACTTTGTTGTGTCAGGGATGTTCATGTGGGGCGAGTATTTTCTGTCCCAGTCACAGTCATTAATTTTCCGACCAAGACAGCTTGGAAACTACCTTCTGAATTTAACTATATCCGTGATGGTTTGTTAGTGCTCAGAGACTTTCTAATGGAAGGAAAGATATCTTCCATTGCCATTCCTGCGTTAGGTTGTGGTAAAGGTGGTCTGCCTTGGGACAAGATAAAACAACTCATCACACTGATGCTTGAAGACGTTGACAATGTTACTATCAAGGTTTACGAGCCATTGGAAGAAAATACACAGTAAGCGTATCATTTGAAGTAAACACCTGCCCTTAGTTCAATGGATAGAACAGCATCCTTCTAAGATGCATATACAGGTTCGATTCCTGTAGGGTGGACCAAAGTTAGAAAATAGTTTATATCCCCGAGTGGTGAAAATGGTATACACAGCGGATTTGATATTGGGAAGTTTTCGAAATTAGTTTAGGAGATTT
>Ga0326735_1000276_pt1 | contig 12196 bp, 13 predicted proteins | sample 37_GP2_1092_FD_207945 | JGI IMG/M metagenome (GOLD analysis project Ga0326735, IMG submission 207945) | Glacier ice microbial communities from Ngari, Tibet, China - 37_GP2_109.2 | ecosystem: Environmental > Aquatic > Freshwater > Ice > Glacier | place: China: Ngari, Tibet | collected 2018-07-31
TCGTTGATCTGCTTGAAGCGGTCGAGATCGACATGCAGCATGGCCATGCTGCATGTCGATCTCGACCGCTTCAAGCAGATCAACGACACGCTGGGCCATGCGGCGGGCGATGCCATGCTGATCCATGCCGGCGCCGTGCTGCGTGACAACTGCAGCTACAATGACTTCGTTGCCCGCATCGGCGGCGACGAATTCGTGGTGCTGACCAGTGCCGAAGACGGCCACTTTTATCTTGGCGCGCTGGCCGAACGGATCGTGCGGCAGATGCGCCAGCCGGTGAAGTACCAAGGCCACGAATGCCGCTTTGGCGTCAGCATCGGTATCGCAGCGGACCGGCGGGAAGTGATCGATGTGCAGCGCCTGCTGATCAATGCCGATATCGCGCTCTATCGCGCCAAGGGCCGCGGCCGCAATCGCTACGAGTTTTTCACCGATGCGCTGCAGGCAGAAGTCGTCACGACCAAGCGCATCGCCGATGAAATCCTCAACGGCTTGGAGCGTGACGAATTTGTCGCCTGGTTCCAGCCCCAATTCGACGCAAAAACGCTCGAAATGGTTGGCGTCGAGGCGCTGGTGCGCTGGCAACATCCCATCGAAGGGATCAAGCCGCCCGCCGATTTCCTGCTGGTTGCCGAAGAGCTCAATGTTGTCGCCACCATAGACCGCGTCGTGCTGGCGCAATCGCTTGAAGCGCTCGATCGCTGGGATGCGATGGGCCTCCATGTTCCGCGCGTCTCGGTCAATGTCTCGCATCGCCGCCTGCACGACGAAGACCTGATCAGGGGCCTGCTCGAACTCGACATCGAGCCCGGACGGATCGCGTTCGAACTGGTGGAGTCGATCTATCTTGACGAGGGCGATGCGATGATCGGTTGGAATATCGCTCGCATCAAGGAACTCGGCATCGACGTCGAGATTGACGATTTCGGCACCGGCTATGCCTCCATCGTCTCGCTGCAGAAGATGCGGCCCAAGCGGCTCAAGATCGACCGCCAACTGGTCGATCCTATTCTGGTCGATCCGGCGCAACGGCAACTGCTGGCCTCCATTGTCGAGATCGGCAAGTCGATGGGCATCGAAGTCGTCGCCGAAGGCGTCGAGACCATGGAACATGCAGCCATCCTGCGCGACCTGGGCGTGGATATCCTGCAGGGCTACGCTTTCTCCCGTCCGCTCAGTATCGCCGATCTTGAAACCTTCCTCACCGCTAAAGCCTGGCTTGAGGCGTCCTAGGCCGATGCTGCCCTTCTCAAATCGCCTTCGCCGTGCATTCTTCCCGCAATAAATGGGGGGGAACAGCATGAGCGACGCACAAGGACGGTTCGGGATCGGCGTTATCGGCGCGGGGATGGGTGCCAAACCACACGCCTTGGCCCTGCAATCGCTCAACCAGGACATTGCCGTACTCGGCGTCTATCGGCGTGACGCCGCCCAGCGCGCCGAATTCTGCCGGACCTACGGCTTCCCCGAAGCGGAGAGTTTTAACGCCCTGCTCGCCGATCCGCGGCTCGACGCTCTGTTGGTGCTGACGCCGCCCAATGCGCGAAAATCCATCGTGGAGGGGGCTGCAAAGTCCGGCAAGCACGTGCTGCTGGAAAAGCCGATCGAGCGCACACTCGCGGCAGCGGAAGATATCGTGGCCATTGCCAGCCAAGCCGGTATTACCCTTGGCGTCATCTTCCAACACCGCTTCCGCCGCGCCTCGCGCTACCTCGCCGAGGCCGTCGCCGAGAACCGCTATGGCCCGCTGGAGGCGGTCAGTCTCACCGTGCCATGGTGGCGTCCCCAAAGCTATTACGACCAACCCGGACGCGGTACGTTGCAACAGGACGGCGGCGGGGTGCTGCTGACCCAGGCGATCCACTCGCTCGATCTGATGCTGAGCCTGTGCGGCGAAGTCAGCGCCGTCACCGCCATGGCCAAGACGACGCGCCTGCATAAGATGGAAACCGAAGACTTCGTCTCGGCGGGCCTCGAATTCGCCAATGGCGCCATTGGAGCCGTGACGGCAACCACGGCCAGCTTTCCGGGCGGCCCGGAAAGCCTGACGCTGAACTTTGCCCAGGTCACCGCCACACTGACAGCCGGCAACCTCACCGTCCACACTATGAGCGGCGAAACCATCACTGAAGGCGACGCCACCCAGGGCGGCGGCGGCGCCGATCCCATGGCTTTCCCCTTCGACTGGCACGCCGCCCAGATCGCCGAATTCGCCGACGCTGTGCGCCATGGAAGGCAACCGGTCAGCACCGGGCACACAGCCTTGCGGGTGCACAGGTTGATCGATGCGATGATGGCTTCTTCAAAGGCCGGGCAGAAGGTGGTGGTTTCCTAGGAAGCAAGAATACCCCCACCTAGCCTCCCCCTGAAAAGGGGGAGGGACTTCATCGAGTATTGGGCTCGATCCAGCCCAGGCACAGTTGGGATTCCTCCCCCTGATCAGGGGGAGGCTAGGTTGGGCTACCCCAACAAAGACTCTTCCGGCCGCAACCCCTACCCGACCAGAGCCGCCTTCTTCGCCAGCCGCGCCTTGATGCTCTCGACGCTCGAATTCGGCGTCGCGGCAAACAACGTCCGCGTGTACTCATGCTGCGGATCACCAAACACCGCGTCGCGCGTGCCGTGCTCCACCACATCGCCAAAATACATCACCATCACCTCGTCGGCGATGTAGCGCACGACGCTGAGGTCGTGGCTGATGAACACATAGGTCAGCCCGAACTCGTCCTGCAGGTCCTTGAGTAGGTTGAGAATCTGCGCCTGCACCGACAGGTCGAGCGCAGACACCGGCTCGTCGAGCACGAGGAAACTCGGATTGAGCATCAGCGCCCGCGCGATGGCGATACGCTGGCGCTGGCCGCCCGAGAACATGTGCGGATAGCGATTAAAATGCTCCGGACCCAGACCGACCTTGGTCAACATGGCCATGGCCTTGTCGCGACGCTCCGGTGCCTTCATGTCGGTATTGAGCAGCAGCGGTTCGCCCAGCACGTCGCCGATCTTCTGGCGCGGATTGAGCGAGCCATAGGGGTTCTGGAACACGATCTGCACCTTTTGGCGCATCTCGCGAGTGACGTGGTGGGCATCGGCCTTGAGGCCGTCGATCAGGATTTCGCCCGCTGTGGGGGCGTCGATCAGCGTGATCATGCGGGCAAGGGTCGACTTGCCGCAGCCGCTTTCGCCCACCACAGCCAGAGTCTTGCCCTTCTGCAGCGTGAAGTTCACGCTTTTGACGGCATGCACCATCTTCGCCGGACGCAGGAAACCACCGGAGGTGACATAGTCGCGGGTGAGGTTGCGGACTTCGAGAACGGGTGTCGCCATTATCAAACTCCCGGCGCCGGTTCGAAGACGAAGTCGGACACCGTCGGCAGACGATCACCCACCGCATTTTCAGGCAGCGCCGAAAGCAGCGCCCGCGTGTAGTTGGATTTCGGGTTCTCAAACAAAGTCAGCACATCGGCCTCCTCCATCTTACGGCCCTTATATTGAACAATGACGCGGTCGGCCGTCTCGGCCACCACGCCCATGTCATGGGTGATCATGATCAGCGCCATGCCGTGCTCGGCCTGCAGCCGCACCAGCAGATCGAGGATCTGCTTCTGGATGGTCACGTCGAGCGCCGTCGTCGGCTCATCGGCAATCAGCAGCTTGGGATTGCAGGAAATCGCCATGGAGATCATGACGCGCTGGCACTGCCCGCCGCTCATCTGGTGCGGATACGCGCCAAGCCGTTCGGCGCCGTCCTTGATGCCGACCAGCTTGAGCAGTTCCACCGCACGATCGCGCGCGGCGCGGCCATGCAGGCCGAGATGCTTGCCCAGCACTTCTTCGAGCTGGAAGCCCACGGTGAAGCAGGGATTGAGGCTCGCCACCGGCTCCTGGAAGATCATGGCAATGTCCCGCCCGATGATCTGCCGCTTTTCTTGCGGCGTCATCTTGAGCAGGTCGATGCCCTCGAATTCCATCTTGTCGGCAGTCACTGTCGCGGTGCCGGGCAACAGCCCCATCACCGCCAGCATGGCCACCGACTTGCCGGAACCGCTCTCGCCCACGATGGCCAGCACTTCGCGACTATCGACCGACACATCGACGCCATCGACGGCCTTGAACAGGCCGACGGAGGTGTCGAACGAGACGGTAAGGTTCTTGATTTCAAGCAGGGGCATTATGATGCGCTCCCTTCGGTTTGTTGTAATGCGCCAGGGGAGGCGCTATAATGTAATGCAGTTACAGGAGAGAGCATCATGGCGAAGCCTTCCGTCCAGCCGAAGCCGAAACCGATTGAGCTCCCGAAGCCGACGCTAGGGTCGGTAGGACCGCGCCCGAGCTACTAAGCGAAGAATCAAGCTCCTGCAGGGCCTTGCGTGCGAGCACTTCCAGCCGCCCCTGCATTTCCAGATAATCACTGTACATGATGAGCTGCCGTTCAGCGGATAGTTGGCTGAAGCCAGGTGCTCTCATATCGTCGATGAACTGATCCAGCGTCTGACGCATCCGTGCGTAGTGGATCACTGGAGTGATGACATCACCCGGCAATATCGGAATGTCCCCCACGATTGCTTCAAATACCACGTTGCGCGACAGCGTCGGTATGATCGGCGAATAGGTCAAATCAGCCTTATATCGCGCCGATACCTCATCGAGGAACGCCTGCCGGTCCGGCACTTCGAGTATGATCAGGTCGCTGGCGATCTCTGCCCTTAGCGCGATTTGAAAGTCGTGCACTTTCTCGTCGCGCCGCATCTGATCCCGTCGCTGCGCCTGCCAGGTCGAGACAAACCAGCCGGCGGCGCTGACAAGCGCCGAGACCAGCGCCGCCACGATCGCTGGGCCGATCCAAACCTCCATGCCCTCAGCTCCTCTTGAGCTTGGGATCGAGCGCGTCTCGCAGACCGTCGCCGATGAGGTTGATGGCGAGCACAGTGATCAGGATGGCCAGGCCCGGGAATGTCACCACCCAGGGGGCGCGCAGGATGAATTCGCGGGCCGTAGCCAGCATGGTGCCCCATTCCGGGGTGGGCGGCTGGGCACCAAGGCCGAGGAAACCGAGAGCCGCAGCGTCCAAAATGGCGCTGGAAAAACTCAGCGTCGCCTGCACGATCAACGGCGCTACGCAATTTGGCAGGATGGTGACCAGCATCAACCGGAGGTGGCTGGCACCCGCAAGGCGCGCCGAGGTGACGTAGTCGCGGCTGGATTCGGCCATCACCGCTGCGCGCACCAGGCGGGCAAAGTGCGGCTGCAGCACGATGGCGATGGCGAGCATGGCGTTGACCAAGCCCGGGCCCAGCACGGCCACCAGCACCAAGGCCAGCAGCAGCGAGGGGAACGCCAGGATGATATCCATGACGCGCATGATGACGATATCGACCCAGCCGCGGAAATAGCCGGCAACCAGCCCGAGCGTGACGCCGCCAACAAGCGCCAGCACCACGACGACCACACCGATGACCAGCGAGAAACGGGCGCCATACATTAGACGCGACAGCATATCGCGCCCGACGGGATCGGTACCCAAAACATAGGTCCAAGAACCGCCCTCCTGCCAGGCCGGAGGCTTGAGCAAGGCGTCACGATATTGCAACTCGGGCGCGTGTGGCGCCAGAACTGGTGCAAACAGCGCGATCAACACCATTATCAACAGCACGACGAGACCAATGACGGCGCCGCGGTTTTGCGAAAAATAGTGCCAGAATTCGCGCAGGCCAGAGACGGGCTTGCGCGTTTCAGGTGCGTTGGTAACGGTACTCATGAGCTCTGCACCCGAATGCGCGGATTGATAACGGCGTAGAGCAGGTCCACGACAAGGTTCACGATCATGACGATGACCGCCACGATCAACAGGCCGTTCTGCACTACCGCGTAGTCGCGCTTATAGATGGAATCTACCAGCCAGCGGCCGATGCCGGGCCAGGAGAAGATGGTCTCGGTCAGGATAGCGCCACCCATCAACACACCGACCTGGAGACCGATAGTGGTGACCACAGGGATCAGAGCGTTACGCAGGGCATGCAGACCAATGACGCGCCGGCCCGAGAGGCCCTTGGCGCGCGCGGTGCGCACATAGTCCTCGCCCATGACTTCAAGCATGGCCGAGCGCGTCTGCCGGGCGATCACTGCCAGCGGAATGGTGCCCAGCACGATTGTCGGCAGGATAAGGTGCCGCAAAGCCGACACGAAAGCGTTGAAATTGCCGGCGAGCAGGCTGTCGACCAGCATGAAGCCGGTGACTGGCTTCATAAAAAATTGCAGGCCAATGCGGCCCGAAACCGGTGTCCAGCCCAGATAGCCCGAAAAGAAGATGATCATTAGCAGGCCCCACCAGAAGATGGGCATGGAATAGCCAACCAGGGCCGTTCCCATTAGTCCCTGATCGAGCCAGGTGCCGCGTTTGACGGCGGCAAAGATGCCTGCCGGAACGCCGATAGCGATGGCAAAGATCAGCGCGAATATCCCGAGCTCGACCGTCGCCGGGAACAGCTTGAGAAATTCTTCGACCACGGGGCGATGGGTCGCCAGCGAGTCGCCGAAATCGCCGCGGACCACCTGTCCGAGGTAGCGGAAATATTGCTCCCAAATCGGCCTGTCGAAGCCGTATTTTTCGACGAGCGTGGCATAGCGCTCGGCAGTGACGCCGCGCTCGCCAGACAAAGCCAGGATCGGGTCGCCGGGGATGAGGCGCACGAACCCAAAAGAACAAATGGTGATGCCGATCAGGGTCGGGATCACCAGGAGAAGCCGGTTCAGGATATATTTGAGCATGGATCAGCAGCGGGCAGCGCTGGACTGATCCAGCGCCGCCCTACCTTAAAGTTTATTCCGCAACGTCGACATTGTCGAAGCGATGCATGGCCAGAGGGTCCATCGTGTAGCCAAGAACCTTTTTGCTCATTGGCATGTAGATGGTCGAGTGAGCCATCAGGAATGCAGGCTCTTCAGCCGTCATCAGTTCCTGCGCCTTGACATAGATCGCAGCGCGCTTGGCTTGATCGGTTTCAAGAACGCCGTCCTTGATCAGCTTTTCAAACTCGGCATTGTTCCAGATCGAGTAGTTCTGGGTGCCGATTGCAGCAGCGCCAAACAGCACTGCGAAGAAGTTGTCCGGATCGCCATTATCACCACCCCAACCGATCTGAAATGCACCAGGGCGGTCGGACTTGGCGCCGTCGATGCGGTACTGCGTCCACTCAACAGTGTTGATGGTCGCCTTTACGCCGACAGCGGCCCAATCCTGCTGAATGATTTCAGCGGAACGAGCGAAAGCTGGATTGTAGGAACGGGCACGGTCCGAAGCCCAAAGCTCGATCTCGGTGACGCCCTTGGCAGCAAGGATTTCTTTGGCCTTCTCGGGGTTGTATTCCTGCTCAGGGGTCGCGTCGTTATACGACCACATGGTGGGCGGGATCAGGTTCTTGGCTGGCTCGGCATTGCCGGCGCCAAACAGCGCTTCAACCAGAGCTGGCTTGTTGATGGCCATGCTGAGGGCCTTGCGGACTTCAACGTCATCGGTGGGCGCAACGGTGGTGTTGTAGCTCATGTAGCCGACGTTGAGGCCGGCCTGGTCGAGCACCACGAGATCGGTGTTTTCCTTGAGCGAGGCGATATCGGTCGGGCTCGGATAGCTCATGATATCGCATTCGCCAGCCAGCAGGCGCTGAGTGCGTGCAGTGGTATCGGGAGTGATAGCAAAGATCAGGTCGTCGAGCGCGACCTTGCCCTTGAAGTAGTCGGGGAAGGCGGCGTAGCGGATGACGCTGTCGAGCTGATAGTCGACATACTGGAACGGGCCGGTGCCGACTGGCTTGGACGCGAAATCGGTTTCAGTGCCGGAAGCGATCAGCTTGTCGGCATATTCCTTGGAAACGATGGACGCGAAGTCCATGCCCAGGTTTGCCAGCATCGGCGAGTTTGGCGTGTTCAGCACGATCTTAACCGTCAGGTCGTCAACCTTGACCACTTCCTTGATGTAGGACGGCATGGCCATGGCTTCGTAGTATTCGTACTGGCTATCGGCCAGGTAGGCGTGGAACGGATTGTCTTCCTTGAACTGGCGCTCGAAGGAGAACACCACGTCATCGGCGTTCAGCTCACGCGTGGGCGTGAAATAGTCGGTGGTCTGGAACTTGGTGCCGGGGTGCAGCTTGAAGGTGTATTCCAGGCCATCGGCCGAAATTTCCCAGCTATCGGCCAGGCCGGGCTCGAGTTCGGTAGCGCCGTGCTTGAATTCGACCAGACGGTTGTAGATCGTCCGTGCGGACGCGTCGAAGTCGTTACCACCTGTGGCCATCGCTGGATCAAAATGCTTGGGCGAAGCTTCCGAGCAATAGATCAACTGCTTAGCCTGGGCGGCGCCGGCGGCCACCGCCACCATGGCGGTCGCCATCAGCAGCGTTTTCATCAATTTCATGATTGTTGTCTCCCGAGTATCTTAGCGCTCCCGGCTTGCCATCCGGGGCTTGGGCGTCAACAAAGCGTAGAATCCAAAAGAGCGCAACAGGGAGTTTGACCATTTGGTCAATCTGATGACAGCGAGAACGTCCTTCCACAGGATTGGACGGTTTTGAAATGAACCGTTCGCCGCACCGATGACGGCTTGACCCGGCGCACGGGCTGGTGATCCATGATCGCCATGACTCAATCCCTTGCCACCGTCTCCCTCCTCGTCACCGATTACGACGACGCGATAGCTTTTTACTGTGACACACTCGGCTTCAACCTCGTGGCCGATACCGATATGGGCGGCGGCAAGCGCTGGGTGGTGGTCGCCCCGGCCGGTCAATCCGGCGCGCAACTGCTGTTGGCCAAGGCCGACGGTCCGGCGCAAATAGCTGCCATCGGCAACCAGGGCGGTGGGCGCGTGATGTTTTTCCTCAACACCAGCCACTTCATCCGCGACCACGCCGCGATGCTGGAAAATGGCATCAAATTTCTCGAAGCGCCCCGGCAGGAGCCCTATGGCACCGTCGCCGTGTTCGAAGACCTGTACGGGAACAAATGGGACTTCATCGAACCCAAAAAGGCCTGATCCTGGCTCTGGTCGTGTTGGCTACGCCTGCCGTGGCGCAGCAGTCGGGCTGGCATTATTCGCCGCAGCCCGGCGAAGGCGACCGTGCGACCCTGGGCTGCGACCGCGACGCCACGCCGCAGGAATACACCTGCGTTGCAGTCCGTTGCGAGGATGATCTCTCTACCGGCGTGCATGTGCATACCAACCGGCAGCCGGTGCTTGGCGAATGGGAAATGACGCTGGACCGCGAGAACGCCAGTTTCACCGCCGAGCCCTCCAGCGCGCCCTATGGTGGACGTTTCATGGAGCGTACCGATTGGCTGCTCGACCGCATCGAGCAGGGCAGCTTTATTTACCTGCGCCACGTCGATAATACCGACCCCAGCTTTGCCTATATCGACTTGAGCGGTTCGCTGCAGGCGATCACCCGGGCGCTGGCCTTTTGTGCACCGCGTGTCCCGCCTGAACCGAAAGCGGCTGCAGGCGTTTAAGCTCACACACCACAATGGAGAAGCATCATGGACCGTCGCCCCTTGGGCCGCAGCGAACTCGTCATCGAACCCCTGGTTCTGGGCGGCAATGTCTTTGGCTGGACCGTCGATGAGAAACTCGGCTTCGATATTCTCGACGCCTATGTCGATGAAGGTTTTACCGCCATCGACACCGCCGAGGGCTATCCCAACTGGGTGCCCGGCAACCCACCCGCCATGAGCGAGACCATCATCGGCAAGTGGCTGAAAGCCCGCGGGAACCGCAACGCAGTGCATATTTTCAGCAAGGTCAATTCCGCCAAAAAACCGGGCGGTTTGAGCGCTGCTTCTATCCACGATGGCATCGAAGCCTCGCTGCAGCGGCTGCAGACTGACTACATCGACCTGTATTTCAGCCACTGGCCCGACGCCGAAACCGAGCATGCCGAAACGCTGGAAGCTTACGATCCGCTGGTACGCTCCGGCCGCGTCCGCGTCATCGGCGCCTCCAATTACACATCGCAGATGGTGAAAGAGGCCAACGAGACCGCCGTCATCAAGTCGCTGCCGCGCTATGAAGTGCTGCAGCCGCGCTACAATCTCTACGACCGCGAAGAATTCGACGCGTTGCGTGATCTGGTGATCGAAGACGAAATTGGCACCGTGGTTTATTACAGCCTCGCCTCGGGTTTCCTGACCGGCAAATATCGTTCCAAGGCCGACTTCGGTAAGTCGCCCCGCGGCGGCGGCGCCGAAAAGTACCTCGATGCCAAGGGCGAAAAAATCCTCGGCGTGCTCGATCAGGTCGGCAAGGCTAATGACGCGACGCCGGCTGAGGTATCGGTTGCCTGGCTGGTTGCCCAGCCCGGCGTTACGGCGCCAATTGCGTCGGCCACATCGGTCGAACAGGTCAAGAGCCTAGCCAAGGGCGTGCGGCTGAAACTCAGCGACGAGGATATCAAGCTGCTGACCGACGCTGGGAAGTAGGAAGAATACCCCCACGTAACCTCCCCCTGAAAAGGGGGAGGAATCCGATCTGCGAATGTTCTCGATAGCGCCCAAAACTCGATGGGGTCCCTCCCCCTCATCAGGGGGAGGCTAGGTGGGGGTACCCTCTAAAGTACCCCTACCATTCAAAATCCGGCCCATTGACCCGAGCGCCCATCAAAAACACATCGCTCATCAAACGCAGCGGTGCCGCATCGACATCGCTCTGATGCCGCTCGAGCAAATCCGCGAAATGGTCATACATGGCCGCATATTCGCCATCACCGTGTTCCAGCGCCAGCTGGCCGTTGATCGTCAGCCGCCGGCCGCCGCCCTCGAGCTTGAGCTTGTCGCCAGTGCCAGTCTCGATGGCCAGCGTCCAGATCTCGCCGCTCTCCTCAAGCCAGTTGAAGCCCGCCGATAGCTGCGGCTTGTGCAACTGGCCCGACTTGAAGCCGATTTCTACGTCGACTGGCGTCTGCCGATTGGCCGGAAATGTCAGCTTGGCGCTTTCGACAAACACCGGAAACGGCATGATCTTGGTTAAAATCGAGAACGCATTGATGCCCGGATCGCAGACACCAAACCCGCCCGGCTCCCAGACCCAATCCTGGCCGGGGTGCCACTTGCGCACGCTTTCGCGCCAATCGATACGCACAGACCGAACGCCCTGCGCCAGAAGGATTGCCCGCGTGCGATCCACCGCTGGATTCCACTGGCTGTGCCAGGTTTGGTACAACACCCGGTCCAGGCGGGCCGCATGGGCGATCAGGTCGTCGAGCTCGGAAATCGTGGTGGTCGGCGGTTTTTCCATCATCACGTCCTTGCCGGCGTCGAGCGCCTCGCGGACATATTGATGGCGGATGCCCGGCGGGGTGCAGATCGACACCAGCGACACATCCGGCAGCGCAGCATAGAGCTCGGCCGGGGTCTTGAACACCGGCAAGCCGTTGCGGCTCAGCCCGCGGGTCGAGACCGTCGCTGCCAGCTCGAAATCACTGGACGCGTCGATCACCGGCAGGTGCTGGTCCTGCGCGATCTTGCCCAAGCCGATAACGGCAATCTTGTGTTTGGCCATAAAAGGCTCCCCTCAAAAAGTCGCCGTATAGAACAGAGCCCGCCCCTTTCTGCCAAGGGGACTTGTATCATTATTTTGCTTCGAGCCGGCCAGAGGCCAAATCACGCCAGTGGCGCGATTTTAGATGGGAAGGCCGCGAGACCTATGGTCGAGTTGCTGGTTGCCAGAGTTCGACAGGATTGCCCTCAGGATCGTGAATGCGGGCAAACTTGCCGGTCTCGGGCGTGTCCCATTCTTCCCTGGTCTCCACGGCAATATCCGCCGCGCGCAGCTGCACCAGCAGCGCTTCCAGATCGTCGACGCGGAGATTGATCATCCACTGCTTGCCAGCGGCGAAATAATCGCTGTCGTGCTTGAACGGCGCGAACACAGTCATGCCCGCTTCCTGACTCCAGAAACCGGGAATGCCGAGATGGGTCTCGTACCATTCTGCCATCGCTTCGGTGTCTTGCGCCCGAAAAAATACGCCGCCTATGCCTGTCGCCTTGGCCACGTCGGCCTCCCTTTATCGGATCAAGATCGCCCGGAAATCATTCACATTGGTCCCCGTCGGCCCGGTGACCAGCAGGTCGCCGATGGCCGCGAATGCCGAATAAGCGTCATTGCCGGCCAACGCCGCCAGTGGATCGACCCCCGCCTTGCGCAGCCGGT
>Ga0326735_1000277_pt1 | contig 12180 bp, 12 predicted proteins | sample 37_GP2_1092_FD_207945 | JGI IMG/M metagenome (GOLD analysis project Ga0326735, IMG submission 207945) | Glacier ice microbial communities from Ngari, Tibet, China - 37_GP2_109.2 | ecosystem: Environmental > Aquatic > Freshwater > Ice > Glacier | place: China: Ngari, Tibet | collected 2018-07-31
GGCGGGCGGGCCGCAAGCGTTGCGTTTCTAGCCTGGCCAGCGGTGATTTTTAAATACGGGAACTGTCCGTCGCCCGAGCGATCAAAATGAAATTGAACGTATTCGTCTCGACGAAAAAAAGGGGCAACCATGCAAGAAGTTCTTGTACAAAAAATCGTAGCCAACCCGCACTATCAACAGCTCGTCAAGCTACGCACGGTCTTCGGCTGGACGCTGACGGCGCTGATGATGATCGTGTATTACGGCTTCATCCTGTTGATCGCGTTCGACAAGGAGTTGCTGGCAACCCGGATCGGCAGCGGCGTCATGACCTGGGGCATTCCTGCCGGCCTGTTCGTGATCGTGTTTACCGTCGTGATAACTGGCATTTACGTATCGCGCGCCAACAAGCAGTTCGACGAACTGACCGAAACCATCCGCCGGGAGGTGCTGTGATGCGCCGGCGCCGCCAACGGCCTGCCGCCGCATTGCCGGCACCGGCGACCTTGCTGGCACTGCTGACACTGCTGATACTGAGCGGCGCAGCCAGCCTCGCGCGCGCCGCCGACGTCATCGGCCCCACCGTACAGCAGCCGAAGAACTGGACCGCCATTGCCATGTTCGCTGCCTTCGTCATCTTCACCCTGTTCATCACCCGCTGGGCCGCCAAGAGAACCCGGTCAGCCGCCGATTTCTATACCGCAGGCGGCGGCATCACCGGCTTTCAGAACGGGCTGGCGATTGCCGGCGACTACATGTCGGCCGCTTCTTTCCTCGGCATTTCCTCGGCCGTTTTCCTGAACGGTTACGACGGCCTGATCTATTCGATCGGCTTCTTGGTCGGCTGGCCGATCATCACCTTCCTGATGGCGGAGCGCTTGCGCAATCTTGGCCGCTTCACGTTCGCCGACGTCGCCGCCTACCGTTTCGCGCAAACCCCGATCCGCGCGTTCGCTGCATCCGGCACACTGGTCGTCGTCGCGTTCTACCTGATCGCCCAGATGGTCGGCGCCGGCCAGTTGATCAAGCTGCTGTTCGGCCTCGATTACTGGATCGCCGTCGTCATCGTCGGCACCCTGATGATGGTGTACGTGCTGTTTGGCGGCATGACGGCCACCACCTGGGTGCAGATCATCAAGGCTGTCATGCTGCTTTCCGGCGCGACCTTCATGGCGCTGGCGGTGCTGGCGCAGTTTAATTTCAGCCCGGAGGCCTTGTTCGCCAAGGCGGTCGAGGTGCACCCGAAAGCGCAAACCATCATGGGGCCGGGTAACTTCATCACCGATCCGATTTCGGCCATTTCGTTCGGCATGGCGCTGATGTTCGGCACCGCCGGGCTGCCGCACATCCTGATGCGTTTTTTCACCGTGCCAAGCGCGAAGGAAGCGCGTAAATCGGTGTTCTGGGCCACCACCTGGATCGGCTACTTTTATGTCCTTACCTTTATCATCGGCTTCGGCGCAATCGTCCTGGTCGGCACCAACCAGGTTTTCATGGATGCGACCGGCAAACTGTTAGGCGGCAATAACATGGCGGCGATCCACCTTGCCACCGCAGTCGGCGGCAATGTCTTCCTCGGCTTCATGTCGGCAGTCGCCTTCGCCACCATCCTGGCAGTCGTTGCCGGGCTGACCTTGTCGGGCGCCTCGGCCGTTTCGCACGACCTGTACGCCACCGTCTTCAAGAAGGGAAATGCCACCAGCGCCAACGAATTGCAGGTATCGCGCCTGACCACGGTGGCGCTGGGGATTGTCGCAGTGGTGCTGGGCATCGTTTTCGAAAAACAGAACATCGCCTTCATGGTGTCGCTGGCGTTCGCGATCGCCGCATCGGCCAATTTCCCGGTACTGTTCATGTCGGTGTTGTGGAAGAACTGCACCACGCGCGGCGCCACCATCGGCGGTTTCCTCGGCTTGTTCACCGCGGTTGGCCTGACCATCGTGTCCAAATCGGTCTGGGTCGATGTGTTCGGGTACAAGACCGCCATTTTCCCCTACGCCTCACCAGCGCTGTTCTCGATGACTGCCGGGTTTGTCGGGATCTGGCTGTTTTCCGTACTCGACAACAGCGATCGGGCGCGCATCGACCGCCTGGGCTATGAGGCGCAGGAAGTTCGCTCCGAAACGGGGATCGGCGCCGTCACGAGTTCCGGCCATTAGTTGAAATGAAATATGCCTACGTTGACAGTAAGCGATCCATGAACCCCAGCCTGTTCAGCCAGGCATATCGCTGGTTAAATCCGGGGCATGCATATCCTTCACATTCCACGGCAGCAGCGCCTCGACGTCATCGACGGTTTTCGCGGCAGGCAAGTCACGCAGCACGCGCCGCAGCCACGTGTAAGGTTCAACGCCATTCGCCTTGGCCGTCTCCAGCACCGAGTAGATGACGGCACTGGCGTTGGCGCCGGCCACCGTATCGCTGAACAGCCATGCCTTGCGGCCGATGACGAACGGCCGGATCGCGTTCTCGGCGCGGTTGTTGTCGATCGGCAGGTCGCCGCGCTCCGTGTAACGCGTCAGGCGCGGCCAGTCATCACGCAGGTACGACAGCGCCGTGCCGAGCGCGCTCTTCGGCGTTACGCCCGGCAGCGTCTTGTCGAGCCAGATGCGCAGCGCCGCCAGCGCCGGCACGCTGAGGGTTTGCCGTGCCAGCAGGCGCGCATCGTCGCCAGTGTCCTTGTGGTTACGCTCGACTCCGTACAGCTTGCCGATCAGTGCGACGGCCTCGTCGGCGAGCCCGCGCCGGCCTTTCGGCTGCACCTTGACGGCCTCGACGAACCGGCGGCGAACGTGGGCCCAGCAGATCAACTGGTCAATGCCGTCGGTGCGCATCAGCTCGCTATAGCCGCTGTAGCCGTCGGTCATCACGTACCCCCGGTAGTCGTGCAGCAGGCGCACCGGCACCTGCCCGCCGCGGCTCGCATCGTAGTCGAACACCACCACCGGCCGCCCCGGCGGTCCGCCCGTCTGCACCCACATGTAGCTGTTCGAGGTCGGCGCCTTGCCGGCTTCCTTAAGCACCTGCACGACCGTTTCGTCGACGTGCAGGAACGCGCCCTCCAACAAGGCGTCGCGCATCAGGTTCAGCAGCGGCTGCAGCACGCCGGCCGCGCATATGACCCAGCGCGCCAGCGTCTGGCGCGGCCCCGTCACACCGTGGCGGGCCAGCACGGACTCGAAGCGGGCCAGCGGCAGGCCGTCGATGAATTTAACTACCAGCAGCATGGCCAGCAGGTCGGCGCTGGCGTTACTCTTGGGCAGAGGCTGCGGCGGCAGGGGCGCGGTGATCGGCGCGTGCGCGCTGCCCGGGCAGCCATAGCGCTTGCGGATATGACGCAGCACGCGCACCTGCATCGGCACCAGGTCGAGCTGCTCGCTGACGTCCTCGCCGATCGCCACCATCGGCGTGCCGCACGGGCAGGTGCGCTCGGCCGCAGGCACGTAATGCACAACATCGACGCGTGCCAACCCGGACGGCAACGGGCCGCGCTTGCCCCGTCCCGGCTTGTTGTCGGCCTTGCCGTCGCCCTTGGTGGCCGGCGGCAGCGGCGCCACGTCTTGCGACGCGTCGCTGCCGGCGGCCAGGTCCTCGGCTTCGTCGAACAACCGACCCTGGCTTGATGCCTGCTCCGAGCTGGCGCCGAACATACGGTGGCGCGCTAGGATGAACTGCTCCATCATGTGCTGCATATGACTTAGCGCTTGTGTCTTGACGTCGTTATGCGCGGCGATGACCGAGTGCAGCAACGCCGTCAGCGCCGCCGCGTCGGTCAGCAACACGGCCGGCAACGCCAGCTCGGGCAGACTGTAGCGCGGTGGCAGATTGGTCGGTTTGACGGTGGCGTAAGGCATGCCGTAGTTTACCAAATTCCCCTATGAAACAGAACCGAAATGTAGCGTTTTATGGGGTGGCTTCTGCCATAAATTGAAGCCCTCCAGCAGCCACTCGAACTGCTGCAGCGTGACCCCTTGCGTGGCGCCGTCGACAGCACGCGGCCAGGCGAATTTCTCGGCCTCGAGGCGCTTGAGCCACAGGCAGAAACCGTTGCGGTGCCAGTACAGCACCTTGATCGTGTTGCGGTCGCGGTTGACAAACACGTACAGCGCGCTGCCGAACGGAACGAGTCCCAGCGCCTGCTCGACGAGTACCGACAGGCCGCCGATCGACTTGCGGAAGTCGACCGGCTCGCGGCATAAAAACACCTGGTCGATGCGGCAGCCCGGGTGCATCAGCGCGCTCCCGCGTAGGCTTGGTCGAAGGCCAGCAGCCACGTCGCCGATGGTAGCGCCGCCAGCTCCAGACGCAGGCCGCAGCGCAGCACCAGTGTGCACGGGCCCGTTGGTGCGCCCGCCGCCACGTCCATCACGCGCAGTGCGACGAACTTGCCCGCCGGACCGCCGCCGCCATCGTCGTTGACTGCGGCGGCCAGCTTCAACTTACGCTGCCAGTAATACAGCGACGCCAGCGTCAGCCCGTGCCGCCGCGCGTACACGCTCGCCGCACTGCCTTCGCGGCGGCATGCCTCGACGTGTGAAATCCAGAAGTCGGTGTTGCCTTCCATGCTTGCTCCCGTTCAAATTGAAACGGCAAGCATGCGGAAATCGGGATCAAGCTACAAGGCTGTGGTTCATGGATCGCTTACCGTTGACAGGCCAATTTAGACCCTATTGCGTTGAAAAAGTTTCGAGGCAACTATTTAAGCATGTTTTTAAAGGTATCAAACGTCCGACCGGCCGGTGAACTTTCAATGTAGGCAGTTTTGGACAGTCGAGGTAACAATTGTTTGTATCCTGCACGCAAAGGAACCGAGTTTTTCAATGCAATAGACCCCATTGCGGACATTCCAGACTGGGTTTCGGTGCCCAAAGCGTTCTTACATGGAGCGCGGATTGCGCGGGAAATATGTTCAACGGGCTACGGAGGGCGATGGCGCGCATCGAAGTCGACCGCTATGGCTGGGACGGGGTGGGCAATATGCTTTTGCTGATGAGCACCGAGTTATTCCTGTCCAGCGGCGATGTATGGACGGTGCCCAGCAAATACCTGCTAGCTGCCAAGATATAATTTTTACAAGATTTCTATGAAATAATATAAATCCTGTCGAAAAATCTTACAGTTGGGAATTACAATGTCGCTAGTTAAACCATAAGTAATTGATTTTCATAGAAATTAAATTTCTGGCATGGGTTTTGCTTTATAGGAAATAAATCTAAACCACAATGGGATACACCATGAACCTGAAGCTGATCATTGCTGCAATCGCCGTCATCTCCGCCAGTGCTGCCAACGCTAACATCATCATTAACGGCAATTTCGAAGCAGGTAGCCTGGCTGAATGGACGGCGTTGAATAATGTGCAAATCGTCCACGGTGACGGAGTCTCTCCCAATAATTTCTACCAAGGCGCAGGCAATTCGCAGAACGGCGACTGGGCGGCCTTGTTTAACACGGGCAAGTCAACCCCGAATGGTATCTTGTCGCAATCGTTCGCAACGACAATCGGCAAAACGTATCAAGTGGTGTTTGAGTTTGGCGTGACCAAACCGGGCAGCGCGAAGGGCGAGCAGAATTTGATGGCGACGGTCTCGGGTACGGGCGCAAATCCCCTGTTCTCGAAAACGTTTAACGACACAAATCCAAACACCATTTTGAAGACATTTTCGTTCGACTTTGTCGCCAATAGCGTTAGTTCGACATTGAAGTTTTCCGATCTTGCCGCCAACGGCACCGATGTATTCGCAGGCTTGCTGGACAACGTCATGGTCGACGAAGTGAGCGCTCCTGCAGCTGCCGTACCGGAGCCAGCTTCCCTGGGCCTGTTCGGGCTCGGCATGGCTGGACTTGCCGCGTTGCGCCGCAAGCGTTCCGCCTAAACGCAGCTGTCGGCGTCGGAATTATGGAAAAGCCGTCGTGATTACGACGGCTTTTTTACGTGCGCCCAGCATGGGCGCACTCTTGTGGGTGAAAGTCCCGCCGCAAGCTGACCACAGCGAGCGAAGTGAAGCGCAACTGTGAAAGGCGACCGACCGTGGAGAGGAAGCGTGGAGCGAAACTGAAAGTGAGCCAGGAAACGGCTGACGAAGCACTTCTCGCAGCGACTATGTCGGCTGAGCGCTCTCGTCGCCGCTTACGCATCTGGACTATACCTCGGTCCCCTGCAGTTGTTGAGGCGAGCTTGTCAAGCCTGTCTCCTGTAGAAATCGAACGAACTTACAAGCTCAACAATTAGGCCTTTGTCCGCCCAACTAAAAACGGCTGCATCGGGTCTATTGCGTTGAAAAAGTTTCGAGGCAACTATTTAAACATGTTTTTAGAGGTATCAAACGTCCGACCGGCCGGTGATCTTTCAATGTAGGCAGTTCTGGACAGTCGAGGTAACGATTGTTTGTATCCTGCACGCAAAGGAACCGAGTTTTTCAATGCAATAGGTCGGTTGCGGCCTGTGTACTGGTGAAGTCGAGCGAGCCGGAGCAGATCGAGCCTCGCGAGACAAACTTTACGGTCTGCAAATCTTACACTTCTTGCCCAATTTTTTCCAAAATTGTGAATGACTGCTCTTGGCCTATTGCGTTGAAAAACTCCCCTTGATGATCGCCCCGCCATGGCCCACCGTGATCTAAATTACGGCACAGGGCGGAGGCTGCGATGATAGGACGTCAGGCAACGAAGCGGGAGCTGTTCGTCATGATCAGTTTAGATGAGTACGTTTCCGAAGACCATCTCTTGCGGGCGGTGGACCGGTACCTCGACCTGAGCGAGTTTCGGCTGTGCCTGGCAGATTCATACAGCCATACAGATCGACCATCGATCGATCCCGAACTGATGGCGCGCATGCTGATCATTGGCTACTGCTACGGCATCCGGTCGGAACGCCGCTTGTGCGAGGAAGTGGGCATGAACCTCGCTTATCGCTGGTTCTGCCGTCTCGGCCTGAAAGACAAGGTCCCGGATCACTCGAGCTTTTCAAAAAATCGGCACGGCCGGTTTCGTGACCACGACGCTTTTCGCCAGCTGTTCGATATTGTGCTTCGACGCTGCATGGCCGAAGGCCTGGTGCAGGGCGAAGGATTTGCCACCGACGCCAGCATGATCGAGGCTGACGCCCAACGCCACCGCTCCCGTCCAGGCGAGCTCGGCATCAATTGGGGCGATCCGGAGCAGGCAAGGCGGCCAGTGCGAGAGTATCTAGCTGCGTTGGAGCAGGCCAATCCAGTGCCTGCGCCGCCGAAAAGAGTTTCCCTGACCGATCCGGCTTCAACCTGGACTGCGGCCGCCGGCGGGCCGGCTATCTTCGCCTACTCGACGAACTACCTGATCGATTTGAAAGCGGGGGTGATTGTCGATGTCGAGGGATCGGCCGTGAACAAAACTGCCGAAGTCGAAGCCACCAAAACGATGATCGATCGCGTCGAGGAAAAATTCGCCATCAAGCCGCAACGCCTGGTGGGCGACACCAATTACGGTGTTGCTGAGATGCTGGGCTGGCTGGTGGACCAGAAAAAGATCGCTCCACACGTTCCGGTATGGGATAAATCCGAGCATCACGACGGCACTTTCAGCCGCAGCGATTTCATCTTTGATAGCGACAACAACTGCTATATATGCCTGCCGGTAAATACCTGCAACCGGCTCAGCGTGATCAGAAGAAAAACCCGTTTCGCTATCGCGCCAGTCTGTATGACTGCAAGCCATGCGACCTTAAACCGAAGTGCTGCCCCAACATGGCCATCCGTAAAATCGACCGCAGTCCGCATGAGCTTGCACGTGACGTCGCTCGCGCCATCGGCAAGACAGAGGCGTATTGCCAATCACGTCGCGAGCGAAAGAAGGTGGAGATGCTGTTTGCCCACCTCAAACGCATCCTCAAACTCAGGCAATTGCGCTTGCGCGGGCCCAGCGGTGCACATGACGAGTTTCTGCTGGCGGCAACGGCGCAAAATCTTCGACGAATGGCCAAAAAACTGCTTCTGCCGAAACAAGACATGAAACCAGTCATGAGTTAAGCGGACCTAGCATGGGCTACTCCGTTCATCTGTAAGCGTCCAGCCGACTCACCTTCAAAGTTTTAAATGATCTGACCATACTTCGATTTTTTTGAATCGGAGATGCGAATGGAGAACGACGAGAAAGCGGTACTGTGGCGAGAGCGCGTTGCGCAATGGCGCGCAAGTGGGCGGTCGCAACGGGCATTCGCGCTCGACCAAGGCTATCCGCAGCGCCAACTCAACTATTGGGCGCGACGCCTGGCCGCGCAGGACGCTACGCCGGCGCTGCTGCCGGTGGCGATCAAGCGTGCCGTGAGCGCTGCGCCGGCAATGAGCCTGCGCAGCCCCAGCGGGTGGACCGTGATGCTACCGCCCGAGTTGCCAACGAGTTGGGTGGCAGAGCTGCTGCGCGGCCTGGCATGAAGCTGCAGGCAGAATCGGTCTGGCTGGCCACGCAGCCGGTGGACATGCGCATCGGCGCCGAGGGACTTTCTCTGCATGTGCAACAGGTGCTGGGGCGTGCGCCGTGTGACGGCACCGCTTACGTGTTCAGCAACCGCCGCCATACCCGGCTCAAGGTGGTGTGTTGGGATAGCAATGGCGTGTGGCTGTGCCAACGCCGCCTGCATCGCGGCCAGTTCGTCTGGCCGCAGGCGGGCGATGCCACCTGGGCACTGACCGATGCGCAGTGGCAGTGGTTGATCGCAGGCGTCGACTGGCAGCGCTTGACGGCAGAGCCCCCCGCACATTGGCAGTTGTAAACGTCGCTCGGCTCGGTTAACATTGAGCCATGGACTTGCTGACCGAACTGACCCGCACCGAACACGATCCCGCCGTGATCGCGCAGGTACGGGCATTGATTGAGCAGGCAGAAAAGGCCAAACAACTTCTGGCGCAGAACGATGCGAAGCTGGTGCAGCACGATGCCAGACTGAAAGAGAAAGACTTCAAGATTACGGCGCTGACGTTGGAACTGGCGTACTACCGCCGTATCCGCTTCGGCAGCAAAAGCGAAGCGTTCAGCGGCGAGCAGCGCGACCTGTTTGAAGAGACGGTCGATGCCGACCTGGCGGCGATCCTGGCCGAGTTGGAACCACCGGACAGTGCACTGGACGGTGCGGCGCCAAAGCGCAAGCGCAGCGGCGCAGGCCGACAGCCGCTGCCGCCTGAACTGGAGCGCATCGAATACCGCCATGAACCGGCGTCGTGCCAGTGCGACGCCTGCGGCAAGGCGCTGGTGTTGATCGGCGAAGACATCAGCGAACAGCTCGATGTCGAACCGGCGCGCTTCTTCGTGCACCGCCACATCCGTCCCCAATACGCCTGCCGCGCCTGCGAATGCGTGACGGCGGCGCCGGTGCCGCCTGCCATCATCGACGGCGGCATGGCCGCGCCAGGCCTGCTGGCCTGGGTGGCGGTGAGCAAATACACCGACCACTTGCCCCTGTATCGTATCGAGCAGATCGGTGCACGCCAGGGCGTGTCGCTGGCGCGCTCCACACTGGCCGAATGGATCGGCAAGATCGGTGTCGCGCTGCAGCCCTTGAACGAACGGCTGGCCGAACTGCTCCGGCAGCGTCCCTGTTTGCACGCCGACGAAACGCCCGTGCGCCAACTGGACCCTGGCAAAGGCAAAACCCGTCATGCCTATCTGTGGGCCTACCGCTCGAACAACTTCGACGAAGGGCCGCCCATCGTCGTGTTCGACTACCAGACCGGGCGTGCAGGCGCGCATGCGCGCGTATTTCTGCTCGGTTGGCAGGGCCAGTTGATGGTCGACGATTACAGCGGCTACAAAGCCATGTTCGCCACAGGCATCACGGAACTGGCATGCCTGGCGCATGTGCGCCGAAAATTCTTCGACCTGCATGCCGCCAACGGCAGCCCGATCGCGGCCGAGGCGCTGCGTCGGATCGGGCTGCTGTACGCCGTCGAGCAGCACGGCAGCGCACTGGCTGCGCCAGCGCGTTTGCAGCTGCGCCAGGAACAGGCCAGGCCGGCGCTGGCCGAACTGCACGCCTGGCTGCTCGTCGCCGGCAAGACCGTCGCCACCGGCAGCGGCACCGCCAAGGCGATCGACTATACGCTCAGGCGCTGGCCGGCCCTGATGCGCTATGCCGATTCGGGCATGCTACCGATCGACAACAATCCGGTCGAGAATGTGATCCGGCCGATCGCTGTGGGCAAGAAGAACTGGCTGTTCGCCGGCTCAGAACGTGCGGGCCGCCGCGCCGCCGCGATACAAACCCTGCTCGCCACGGCCAAGCTGAACGGTCTCGAACCGCTGCGCTGGCTGACCGAGACGCTCGAGAAACTGCCTACTTGCCCCAACAGCCAGATAGATTCTCTGCTGCCGTTTGCGAAATCTACACGGCGTTAAACCGGCAGCCTAGGTAGGCCGGCTGCACGCTTACGTTCATCTTTCCTGTACAGTTACTTCATCAGGACTGCTCTTGCCTGAGAGTTTGTCAACGCAATAGACCCAAAGCAGCCATCCAACGGTACTTAGGCGTCTCAGCGCTTAAGTTGCCGGTAGCAAGCGTCATTGGAGGCGCCAATGGGCTCAGGCAGCGCCAGGTAAATAGCGCATCGCCACGTTGCAGCGTGCGTAACGGGCGCCGTATCGCACCATGATGTCGGCGTCATGCTGAAAACCTGCTTTCTCATACAGGTGGATGCCAGCGGCGCATTTGGTGTTGGTAAGCAGGTACAGTGGCTCGGCACCGATTTGCATGGCACGTTCGATCATGGCACGCAAGAGGAATTCACCGACCTTCAGGCCGCGGGCGGTCGCCCGCACGCCCATCTTGGTCAGCTCGAAGCTCTGTTCGGCGGTCTTTTGCAGCGCGCAGGTGCCGACGATGCCGAGACCCTTGGCTTCAACGAACAAGATCACACCACCCCGATCGACAATCCGCGCGCGCGGGTGTTCCAGCACTTCTCGGTCGGTCGCTTCGAGCTGGAACATGTCGTTGATCCATTCGGCGTTGATGTCGTGGAAGTACGGCGCCAAGTCGTCGCTATATTCACGGATCGTCAGGAGAGGCGGGTTTGATTGGGCGGCAACGACATCGATCGGCGTCGCATCCAACGCGGTTTCGAGTTCGGCCAGCTGCGCCATGAAGCTATCGAGCCGGTCGTGCAGGAGCGTACCGACGGCCGCCCCGACCTGAGGGAAAACCTTGAGGCGCGCGCGCGCCATTGCCGCTTCGCCTGCCGGCGTGAGCGAGATCGTGCGCAGGCGCTGGTCGCCCCCCGTCTTAGAAAGCACCAAACCCAGTTCGACCAACTGGCCGACCGCGCGCGTGACGCCAGGCTGGCTGACCCCGACGGCCTGCGCCAACTGGCCGATCGACATCGGTTGCTTGTCGAGTGCGGCAAGCAATGGCATGTGCGAAGGTTGCACAGGCAACCCAGCATCGGTGATGACCTTGGCTGCGCCGGCCTGCATCCGGTCGCCCAGTCGTTTCAAGCGGCTGCCAAGGAAGACGGCGCCGTAGTCTCGCAAGATATCCATCGCTGTAGATCCTTTCCTATTTTATATAACGCGGTATATAACAATATATGGATATGTGTTCAGGATGTCAAGATCGCATGTCTGTAGGTGATCTGCAAAAGGAGGAGTTGCCCAGTGGCTCAGCGTGCAGGGGCGTACGTGGTGCAGAACATGGCGATCCTGAGCTGTCCGGACAACAAGACATCGGATGGAACGCTCGTCAGTGCAACGAATTGGTCAAAAGGTGTTTTGCCAACGTCGTTCTGTTATGGCCGCTTCTGGCCGAAAGCGGAAGTTGCGTATGGACGGTTGTACCGTACAGGTACACCTGTAAGAGGCACTGCCAGTGAGACACTTTCACGTCTCACATGGATGAATACGTCGCATTTGAGACATCGTCGTCCCATTGTCCAGGCCCTAGCGAGACGATATCCATGCCTTGCGGTATTTGCAGGTAGCGTGAGCAAGAAGTCGTGGAATGCGAGCCAGTGTCGTCGATTGCAAGCTCATTTGCAGATAGCGCGAGCACGAGCGTCCCGTCCGTTGCAGTTAATTTGAGCCGAGATCGGCGCCGAATGCGAGCACGGTCTGTTTGAAATGCGAGCCGCTACAATTAGTCATCGCATTAGTCATTGCATTCGTCATCGGACATGCCCACCGGTGACCAAGCAATGCCGCTGGCGGCAACTTTCAAGCCGGGGATCACACCCCTGACAG
>Ga0326735_1000278_pt1 | contig 12138 bp, 10 predicted proteins | sample 37_GP2_1092_FD_207945 | JGI IMG/M metagenome (GOLD analysis project Ga0326735, IMG submission 207945) | Glacier ice microbial communities from Ngari, Tibet, China - 37_GP2_109.2 | ecosystem: Environmental > Aquatic > Freshwater > Ice > Glacier | place: China: Ngari, Tibet | collected 2018-07-31
GAGCAGGTTCTTGGCCGCCAGTTGGCTGGGCGACATGTTGACCGAGATGAAGAACTCTTCGGACAGGCCGGGCATTGTCGTCATCCAGTCACGCATCTGGAATGCCGCCTGTTCGAAGGCGATGCGTCCCAGGCGCTCAATTTGGCCTGAACGTTCGGCAAGGGCGATGAATTCGGTCGGTGCCACCGGGCCTCGGGTCGGGTGCAGCCAGCGCATCAGCGCCTCGGCGCCGGCGATCTTGCCCGAAATCATATCCATGACGGGCTGGAACTGCACCTGTAGCTCGCCCTGCGACATGCCGCGCTCAAGGTCTTCCTCGCTGGCGCGATTATAGGCGGCAATGGAACGGGCCGAGGCGCGATAGGCCTCAATGCGATCGCCGCCCAGCCGCTTGGCGTAGTACATCGCCAGTTCGGCATCACGCAGTACGTCGGCAGCGGTGGCCGGATTGCTGTCGTAGATGGTGACGCCGATGGAAGCCGACAGCGTCAGGTCGCGGTCGCCGAAATTGAACGGTGCCTTCAGCGCCTTGCGTATCTGCTCGGCGGTCTCGGCAATCTTGCCGGCGGCCTGTTCGGAGGCGAGGATCACTGCGAACTGGTCGCCAGTGACGCGGGCAACGGTATCCAGTGGCCGCATGATGCGGGCAATGCGGCGTGAAATCGCCAGCAGCACCGAATCGGCCGCCGAATGACCGATGCGCTCTTCGAGCTCCATGAAGCGGTCGATATCGATCAGGAACACCGCAGGCTTGGTGCCGCCGGGCGTGCGGGCCCGCACCAGGGCGCGCTCCAGCCGGTCTAGGAACAGCATGCGGTTGGGCAGGCCGGTCAGGCTGTCGTGCACGGCGTCATGCAGCAGCCGTTCGCGCGAGGCGCGGTCTTCGGTGACGTCCTGTAGAGTGCCGACGATGCGGTTGACCTGGCCGTCGCCGCCCAGCACTGGCTTCACCCGCATGCGGAAGCTGCGATAGCTGCCATCGTGGCTGGCGATGCGCATGTCGGCGGAAACCTTGCCGCGGCGCAGTTCGACCAGCGTATCGAAGGCAGTGCGGAAGCGGTCGCGGTCATCGGGATGGACGCGGTCGAGCCAGCGCTTGATGGCGCCGCGCAAGGCACCACGCTTCTCGCCTAGGCGCGTCGCCAGTTCGTCGCTGACCGAAACGCGGTCTCGCTCGATATTCCAGTCGAAGACGAAGTCGCCCGAGCCGGTCAGCGCCAAGGCGCGGCGCTCGACTTCCGACAGCGTGCCGATCGACACCTGCCCTTCCGAGAAGGCGTGCTGCACCGCGGTAAAGCCGAGCAACATGACGATAAGCACGAGGCCGCCACCCACGGCGGGCTGCGCCACATCGTTGGAGACCTGGCCGGATAGCACCAGCCAGGAATAGAACAGCCAGGCAATCAGGATGATCCATGTCGGCACCAGCAGCACAGCGCGGTCATAGCCGCGCAAAGCCAGCAGCAGGATCAGGAAAAAGCCGGAGACGCCGAGCAGCGCCAGCACCAGCCGCGCGATCGAGGCCGCGATGGCAGGCTGGAAAAAGGCAAAGCCGAACAGCGCCAGAAAAAGTGCCGCCAGCCCAAGCGCCAGATGGATGAAGCGCAGATGCCATCGGTGCAGATTGAGATAGATGAACAGAAATCCGGCCAGGGTCGTCGCTATGCCCGCCTCCGCCGCAGCACGCAGAGGTTGCACGCCGCCCGCCGGCAGGCCGAGAATTCGTCCCAGCACGCCAAAATCGATCAGCAGATAGGCCAACACGGCCCAGGCAAAGGCCGCCGTGGCAGGGAACACGCCGCGCCCCTTAACCACGAACATGATGGTGAGAAATATCGCAGCCAGCGAGGCGACGCCCAGTACCACGCCGCGGAACAGCGTGAACGAGTTCACGTAGTCGCGGTACGCGTTGGGCTGCCACAAATACAGCTCGGGCAGTTCGGCGCCGGCCAGTTCGGCCACGAAGGTCACCGTGGCGCCGGGGTCGAGCGTCACTTCGAACACGTCGGCTTCACTGTCGACCAGGCGCACCGGACGAATGCCAGCGCTCGGGGTAAGGGCGCTAAGCCGTTCATCACCCAGATCGGGCTGGAAAATGCCGGAGCCCGGCAGGCGGAAGAATGGCGCGACGAGCAGGCGCTCGATCTGTTGGTCGCCTTCGTTGCGCAAGGCGAACAGTGCAAAGTTGGGCGTAGTGCCCTGCTGGCTGGCCAAAACTTCGATGCGACGGATGATGCCGTCTTCACCCGGAGCAGTGGATAACTGCACGCGTCCCTCTGGACCGGGTTGGATCTCGACCACGTCGCTCAGATTGACGGCGTTGACGTCTTCTGGGACGGAGATGACTTCAAAAGCGGCGGCTGGGGCCATGGCGCCCAGCGCGAACGCAAGACACATCGCAAGTGCAAAGAGGTGGCGCATCAGGGGCGATTATATCCTGCGATAGGCTTCATTGTGGCAACGTCCAAAGCGATGGTCGAAACAAGTGACCACACGTTGCGACGGCATCCTCTTGGCGGGAGCACGCTTTGGTAGCGGGGATTGACGCTTACGACAAGGTTAGCAGACTGTTGCCGAATGGCCACAAGGTTTAAACGCGACGGCCGGTGTAGCGGCAAATCTCGTAGCGCTCCCTGGTCAGACCGAATAGCACATGGTCTTCCCAGCGGCCGTCGATCTGCAGGTAGCTCTCGGAAAACCCTTCCTCGACGAAGTGGTTTTTTTCCAGCACGCGGCGAGACGGTACATTTCCCGGCAGGAAAGCCGCATGGATTCGATGCAGGTCGAGGGTGTCGAACACGAATGGCAAGCTGGCGGCGACCGCCTCGCTCATCAGGCCCTTGCCGGCAAACTGCTGGCCCATCCAATAGCCCAGGTTGACGAATTGGGCTGCTCTGCGCCGAATATTGGACAGCGTTACGCCGCCCACCAGCGTTTGCTGGCCGCCATCGGTCAGGAAAATGAAGAAGGAGTAGTCTGTCCCCTCCTCCGCCTCTACGCGAGCGCGCTTGACCCGCATGGCGAAGACGCGGCGCCCCAGATCGGCTTCAGTCCAGCGCGGCTCGAACGGCTTCAGGAAATCGCGGCTGGAATGCCGCAGCTGGTACCAGGCATCGTAATCGCTCATCTGCGGCAGGCGCAGCATGACGCGCTGCCCGCGCAGCGCGATCGGGGGAGCGGAGGATGACCAGGGCCACAGCATGGTGGAATAGTGGCCTCAGCGCTTCAGGTAGTCGCTGATGGCGCCCAGATCGGGCAGATTGCCGATTGGCCCGATACCCGCTACCGTTGGCAATCCTTGCGTGAAAATCCGTTCGGCCACTTCCTGCACGCGCTGGGTGGTGATCGCATTGATGCGTTCCACCGTCTCCAGCATCGGAATGGGGCGGCCCCACAGGATCTGCTGGCGGGCAAGCTGTCCGGCGCGTGCCGACGGGCTTTCCAGTGACATCAGCAGGCCTGCGCGGATCTGGTTGCGGACGCGGATCACTTCGTCGTCGGTGATGCTTTCAGTTGCGCGCTTGAGCTCGTCGAGCACCACGGGGACCAGGTCGGCTACCTCATCCTCGCCAGTCGCTGCCGCAACGCCGAACACGCCGCTATCGGCGAAAGCCCAGTGGAAGGAATAAACCGAGTAGCACAGGCCGCGCTTCTCACGGACTTCCTGGAACAGGCGCGAGCTCATGCCGCCGCCCAAAATCGAAGCCAGCACCTGCGCTGCATAGAAGCCATCAGCATTATAGGCACGGCCTTCAAAGCCGATAACAATGTGGGCCTGCTCGTGTTCGGAGATCAGCCGCTCTTCGCCACCCTGATACTCGGCGCGCTGCGGCGCCGGGGCGCCATTGAGTTTGAGGTCGGCAAAACGTTCGCGCGCCACTTCGACCAAGCCTTCATGATCGACGCTGCCGGCGGCGGCGATGACCATGTGGTCGCCGACATAGTTGCGGTTCATGTATTTGCGGACGGTGTCGGAGGTGATGTCGCGCACCGAATCGACTGTGCCCAGAATGGTGCGCCCGATCGGCTGGGTCGGGAAGGCCGCGGCTTGGAACAGGTCGAAGACATGATCGTCAGGGTTGTCGCGAGCCGCGCCGATTTCCTGGACGATGACCTGCTTTTCGCGGGTCAGTTCGTCTTCGTCGAACAAGGAATTTTGCAGAATGTCCGACAGGATATCCGCGGCCAGCACCACATCGTCCTTCAGCACGCGGGCGAAATAGCCAGTGTGCTCGATCGAGGTCGCGGCATTGAGATCGCCACCCACATTCTCGATGGCTTCGGCAATCTGCAACGAGGTGCGTGAGGTGGTGCCCTTGAAGGCCATGTGCTCGAGCAGGTGCGAAATGCCATGCTCATTCTTGCGCTCGCTGCGGGCGCCGGCTTTCACCCAGACGCCGAGCGATGCACTTTCCAGATGCGGCATGTCGTCGGTGAGCACCACCATGCCGTTGTCCAGGGTCGTCGATTGTACGCTCACGCTAGGCTCCTCCCCGAGGCCTGGCGGTCGTGCGACCGCCGGCTCCCGAATGCGTCAGGCAGCGCGCGTACGCGCTGAAATGAAATCTTCGACTGCAGACTGGTCGTTGGCAAGGACGCTGAAGCGTTCCTCGCGCGCATGCAAATCGGCTAGCCAGGTCGGAAGCGATGGTTCAAACCCAGTCGCTTCGTGCACGGCGGCCGGAAATTTTGCCGGATGGGCGGTGCCAAGGGTAATCATCGGCGTCGCGCCATGGGCCTGATGACGGGCAACGCTGACGCCGACCGCCGTATGCGGATCGAGCAGATAGCCCGCCGCCTTCAGCGTCATCGAAATCGTCGCCTTGGTCTCGGCCTCGCCGGCAGTGCCGGCAGCGAAGTCGCGGCGGATGGCGGCCAGTGCGTTGTCGGGCACGGCAAAACCGCCCGATTGCTTGAGGCCGTCCATCATGCGCAAAACGGCCGATGCATCGCGCCCGGCGCTCTCGAACAGCAGGCGTTCAAAATTGGACGAGATCTGGATGTCCATCGATGGGCTGATGGTGGTTGCCACGCCGTTCATTTCGTAGCGGCCGGTGTCGATGGTGCGGCGAAGGATGTCGTTGGCGTTGGTGGCGATGATCAGCTTTTCGATCGGCAGGCCCATGGCCTTGGCGCAATAGCCAGCAAAGACGTCGCCGAAATTGCCGGTCGGCACGGTGAAACTGACCTTGCGATGCGCGCTACCGAGCGAAACCGCCGCGGTGAAGTAGTAGACGATCTGCGCGACGATGCGGCCCCAGTTGATGGAGTTGACGCCCGACAGGCGTACGCGGTCACGGAACTTGTGGTTGTTGAACATCGCCTTGACGATATTCTGGCAGTCATCGAACGTGCCATCCACGGCGATATTGTGGACGTTGGGGTCGAGCACCGTGGTCATCTGCCGGCGCTGCACCACCGAGGTGCGGCCCTGCGGATGCAGGATGAAAATGTCTGTGGTGTCGCGGCCACGGAACGCTTCGATGGCAGCAGAGCCGGTGTCGCCCGAGGTGGCGCCGACGATGGTCGCCTTGAGGCTCCGCTCGAGCAGGATGTGGTCCATCACCCGGCTGAGGAACTGCATGGCGACGTCCTTGAACGCCAGGGTCGGCCCGTGGAACAGCTCCAGTACGAAGTGATTTGGCTCAAGCTCGACCAGCGGCGTCACCGACGGATGGCGGAACACGGCATAAGATTCGTTGAGGATGGCCTTGAGCTTGGCGGGCGCGATTTCGTCGCCGACGAAGCGACTGATGATTGCATAGGCCACGTCGGCATAAGGCTTGCCGGCAAAACTGGCGATTTCGTCGGCGCTGATCTGGGGCCAGGTCTGGGGCACATATAGCCCGCCATCGGAAGCCAGACCCGCCAGAACTGCGTCGGAGAAGCCGAGCACGGGCGCCTGGCCGCGCGTAGAGACAAACTGCATTCGGGAAAAGTGCCCTTTTAGAATTGTTGCAACCTAGTCAAACAGGCGCTGAACCGCAAGTTTGCTGGCTCAGCCCTTGCGGTCTGACCGTTCACGAATGATCCAGAAGCCCAGCATGACCAATGCGACGATGGCGAAGCCGTACCAAGTGTAGGCATAGCCGAGATGGTTGTTGGGGAATTCGACGACGGTCTCGCCGCCCTGCGGAAGCTCGCCGGGAGCGCTGGCGGGTAGATCGACATAGAAGGGCGCAATGGGCGCCAGCGCCGGATCGACCATGGCGGCAAGTCGCACCGGGTCGCGCACCCATTCGATGCGGTCCGAGGTATTGGGGCCGGGCGTCACGAAGCCGGCCTTTTCGCCGGGACGGAACAGGCCGGAAATGGTCACCTGTGCATCGCCATTGTCGCCATCAGCTATGGCGGCTTCCTGGAAGTCTTCCGGGATGAAACCACGGTTGATGAAGACTGTGCCACCATTCGCCAGCACGAACGGCGTTACCACCCAGAAGCCGGGACCGGAAGCCGGACCGCGACCGTCGAGCAGGCTTGTAAACACCGTGACGGTCTGATTGTAGCGGAAGCTGCCGGTTAGCGAGACCGGCTGGAAGTTGAGCGCTTCGAGATCAAGGCTTGCCCATTCGGTCGATGGCGGCACAGGAATGGGATCGGCATGCAGCCGCGCATCGACCGCCGCGATCAGCGCTTCCTTCTCGGCCAGCCGGTGCATTTGCCAGTTGCCCAGCCAGACGCAAGTGGCGGCAAGGGCCAGCATCAGCACGATGAAAGTCCAGGTCATGCCTCGGCCGAGGCGGCGCGTTTCGGTCATTGGTGCCCCTCGTGGGCGTCGTGGCGATATTGCAGCGCGACCAGCACGCCCTTGAACGGCGGCAGCAGCGCCAGCGACAGGATTAGCGTCATCGGGATCCACAGGATCAGGTGGACGTAAGGCGCCGGATTGAAAACAGCCCCCACAAATAACGCCATGACGATGATGACAGGCGCGACGAGGAAAATTACGAAGATCGCCGGACCATCGCCGCTATCGGCAAACTTCAGATCGAGGCCACACTTCTCGCAGCTCGCCGCGACCTTGAGATAGCCGGAGAACAGCTTGCCCTCGCCGCAGCGGGGGCAGCGGCATTTCAGACCGGTCAGGATAGGTGAGGGCTGGACCAAGCTGGTCTCCAATAGGATAGGGGCGCAGCTTGCCGCTGCGCCCCGTCGAAGTTATTTTCCGTTGAATTAGTGGTGGATTGCCACGCCCCAGCTGCCCCACACATAGATGGAGGCAAACAGGAACAGCCAGACCACGTCCACGAAGTGCCAGTACCAAGCGGCAAATTCGAAGCCGATGTGACGTTCGGGGGTAAAGTCGCCGCGCATGGCGCGGACGAGGCAAACCAACAGGAACACCGTACCGATGAAGACGTGGAAGCCGTGAAGTCCCGTCGCCATAAAGAACGTGGCGCCATACATATTGCCGGAGAAGCTGAATGCAGCCTCGCTGTATTCCAGCATCTGGACGGCGGTAAATACGGCGCCGAGCAACACGGTGAGGACCAGGCCCCACTTCAGGCCATCGCGGTCGTTCTCGAGCAGCGCGTGATGCGCCCAGGTCACCGTGGTGCCCGACGTCAGCAGCAGCAGCGTATTGAACAGCGGCAGGTGGAACGGGTCGAACAGTTCGACGCCAGTCGGCGGCCAGATGCCGCCGGTGGCGGCAACTCGAGCATATTGTTGAACGTCATCAAGGCGGAAGAAGCCGTCGAAATAGGCCCAGAAAAAGCCGAAAAATACCATGATTTCGGAGGCAATGAACAGCATCATGCCGTAGCGGTGATGCATCTGGACGACGGGTGTGTGGAAGCCCGAATTGGCTTCCTTCACCACGTCGCTCCACCATGCGTACATGGTGTACAGCACGCCTGCGAGGCCGATGAAGAACACGAATGGCGTCCAGTGGTGCATCCAGAAGATGCCGCCCATGGCCATGATGAGGACAGAGACCGACATGACGAACGGCCACGGGCTCGGTTCGACCATGTGATAGTCATGGTTCTTGGCTAGATCGGCCATGCTCAGCTTCCCTCGTTGTCTGAAGCGTAGAAGGTATAAGAGAGTGTAATCTCTTTGATGGTGTCGAGCTCTTGATTATCGTCGAGCTCGGGATCGATGAAGAACACGATAGGCATGTCCACGGTTTCGCCTGGCTGCAGCGTCTGCTCGGTGAAGCAGAAGCATTCGATCTTGTTGAAATAGACGCCTGCCCGCTCGGGCGAAACGTTGAACACGGCCATGCCGGTTATCGCCTTGTCCGAGGTATTGGTCGCTACATAGTTCACCGTATCGACGGCGCCGATCTGGTCGGTGATGTGCGGCGCGGCCGTGACGTTCCAGGCCAGATCATTGGCCACATTGGAATCGAACCGCACGGTCATCTCGCGGTCGATGATCCCCTTGGGATTGTCGGTCGCTTGGCCGGGCGTGCCGCCGAAGCCGGTTACCTGGCAGAAGATATTGTAGAGCGGTACCGAGGCGTAGGCGAGGCCGACCATGCTGGCAGCGATAAATAGTCCAGACATAGCGACGCGCTTGTTGCGCCTGGCCATGACAGGATCGATGCCTGAACGGTGCAGGTCTGCCATCAGAGCGCCCGATCAAATAGCGCCGGACCCATCTTGACGATGGTCAGCGTGTAAAAGGTGATGGCGAACAGCGCCAGCGCGATGGCCAGCGCAATCGAGCGACGACGACGCACACGAGCCTTGGCAGCAGCCACTTCGGGCGTATCGGCTTCGACGGCGCGAATTTCGTACGGTGAGCTCATCAGCTGAAAGTCCCCAAGCGGGTCAGCATGTTGTCGGTCATGAACGCAAAGAACACGATGAACAGGTAGCTGAGCGAATAATTGAACAGTGTGCGGGCAGCCTTGCGCATCGGCACGTCTTCGTGCGTCACCATCAGGCGCCAGGCGAGATAGCTGAAACAGAAGCCGGTGACTACGGCCACAGTTCCATAAACCCAGCCAGCAAAGCCAAAGAAGGTCGGCAGCATGGCGGCCGCCGCGAGGATCAGCGTGTAGACGAAGATCTGGATCTTGGTGGATTTCTCACCGACCACGTTGGGCATCATCGGCACGCCGGCCGCGCCGTAATCGGACTGTTTGTAGAGCGCCAACGCCCAGAAATGCGGCGGGGTCCACAGGAAGATTATCAGGAACAGCACGATGCTTTCATAGGAGACCGTGCCGGTGACGGCAGCCCACCCGACGATGGGGGGGAAAGCACCGGCAGCGCCGCCGATGACGATATTCTGCGGCGTCAGGCGCTTGAGCCACATCGTATAGATGACGACGTAGAAGAAAATAGTGAAGGCGAGCCAGCCCGCAGCGACCCAATTGGTCGCCAGACCAAGCAGGGCAACGGAAAATATCGAAAGCACCATGCCGAAGACCAGGGCTTCCTCGCGGGTCATCCGACCCGATGGGATAGGACGGTTCTGGGTGCGGCTCATGATGGCGTCGATATCGCTATCGTACCACATGTTGAGGGCCGCCGAGCCGCCAGCGCCGATTGCAATGCAGGCAACTGCGATGATGGCGATGAACGGATTGATCCCGCCTGGCGCCACGACGAGGCCGACAAAGCCAGTGAACACCACCAGTTGCATGACGGTCGGCTTCAGCAGCGCGAGGTAATCCCCCACGCCTGCTTCGCCGGTCATGCCGGATAGGTTCCTGCTGTCGTCGATCAGAGCCACGGGCTTGCCTTCGTCGATTTAGGGTTGGACCGCGCGAACGCGGCCCTGATTGCTTGCTTAGTGCGCGTTGGTCGATTCGATGCGCGGCAGGGTGGTGAACTGGTGGAACGGCGGCGGGCTGGACAGGGTCCATTCCAGTGTCGTTGCGCCATCACCCCAAGGGTTGTCACCGGCCGGTCGCTTCTTCTTGAAGGCTTCCCACGTTGCATAGAAGAAAATCGCCATGGCAACGAAGGTGATGTAGTAGCCGATCGAGGAGATGCGGTTGAAGAAGCCAAACGCATCCGGATAGTCGATGTAACGACGCGGCATGCCGGCAAGGCCGAGAAAATGCTGCGGGAAGAAAATCAGGTTCACGCCGACGAACATGATCCAGAAGTGCGCCTTGGCCAGCGTCTCGTTGTACATGTAGCCGAACATCTTGGGGTACCAGTAGTACCAGCCCGCAAAGATCGAGAACACGGCACCCAGCGACAGCACGTAGTGAAAGTGGGCAACCACATAGTAGGTGTCGTGCAGGGCACGGTCGGCGCCGGCATTGGCCAGCACCACGCCCGTCACACCGCCGACGGTGAACAGGAAGATGAAGCCGATAGCCCAGAGCATGGGGGACTTGAAGCTGATCGAGCCGCCCCACATCGTGGCGATCCACGAGAATATCTTGACGCCCGTAGGCACCGCGATGACCATGGTGGCGGCCACGAAGTAGCGCTGCACGTCGAGACTGAGACCAGTCGTGTACATATGGTGAGCCCACACCACGAAGCCGACGAAACCGATTGCAACCATGGCATAGGCCATCGCCATGTAGCCAAAGATCGGCTTGCGGCTGAAGGTCGAGACGATGTGGCTGATGATGCCGAAGCCCGGCAGGATCATGATGTACACTTCGGGGTGACCGAAGAACCAGAACAGATGCTGGAACAGGATCGGATCGCCACCCTCGGCGGGCTTGAAGAAGGCTGTGCCGAAATTACGGTCGGTGAGCAACATGGTGATGGCACCGGCCAGCACTGGCAGGGCCAGCAGCAGCAGGAATGCAGTCACCAGCACGGACCAAGCGAACAGCGGCATCTTGTGCAGCGTCATGCCGGGAGCGCGCATGTTGAAAATTGTGGTGATCAGGTTGATGGAGCCAAGGATCGAGCTGACGCCTGCAACGTGCAGCGACAGGATGGCGAAATCCATGGCCGGCCCAGGGTGACCGGTGGTCGATAGCGGCGGATAAATCGTCCAGCCGCCACCAAAGCCCATAGCGCCCGGGCCAGTGCCTTCAAAGAACAGCGACATCAGCAGCAGGATAAATGCCGGTGGCAGCAGCCAGAAGGCAATGTTGTTGATACGCGGGAAAGCCGTATCGGGCGCGCCGATCATCAGCGGCGCGAAATAGTTGGCAAAGCCACCCATGGTCGCCGGCATGACCACGAAGAACACCATTATCAGCGCGTGGGCAGTGGTGAATACATTGTACATGTGCTTGCCAGCGTCGAGTGCGGCATCGCCCTCGACACCATAAACCATGGCGGCGAGGCCGTGGAAAATCTGGATACCGGGTTCCTGCAATTCCATGCGCATCACGCCGGACAGCAGGCCACCGATGATGCCCGTGAAGATCGCGAAGTACAAATACATCAGACCGATGTCTTTGTGATTGGTCGAATAGACCCAGCGGCGCCAGCCGGTGGGCGTGTGGTGCGAGGCCGCATCGTGGCCGGTCGCGTGGGCTTCGAGGTGGGCGGTAGTGTCAGCCATAAGTTTTCCCCTGACCCGTGTTCTTACTGCACAGCTGCAAGCGTGGCGTTGGCAGCGGCGTAATCGCCACCTTCGAACGCTGCCAGATAAGCGGTGAATTCATCCTTGGTGACGACGCGAACGGCGATCGGCATGAAGGCATGGTCCTTGCCGCAAAGCTCCGAACACTGGCCATAGAAAATGCCAGTTTCGCGGGCGTTGAACCAGGTTTCGTTGAGACGGCCAGGCACCGCGTCGATCTTGATGCCGAAGGACGGCACGGCAAAGGCGTGGATCACGCCCATCGGATCGGCGGTAACCTGAACGCGCACCGTCGTATCGACCGGAACCACCAGTTCGTTATCGACGGCCAGAAGGCGCGGCTGGTTCGGCTTGGCGGCGGTGCGGGTCGGCTCGTCCATCATGATCGACGTCAGAGCGAGGCCCTGATCGACGTATTCATAGTCCCAGTACCACTGCTGGCCGGTAGCCTTGATGGTCAGTTCGGGCGCGGGCACTTCGACTTCGCCGAACGAGAATATGTTGGAGCCAAGATACTTGCGCTCGCCATCGGGCGTCGTCAGCTGGTCGCTCAGCACGCCGAATGACGGGATGGCGATTACGATCAGCACGACGATCGGCAGGACCGTCCAGGCGATCTCGACCAGCGTATTATGGGTGAATGCAGCCGGCACCGGGTTCCGTTTGGCATTGTAG
>Ga0326735_1000279_pt1 | contig 12127 bp, 8 predicted proteins | sample 37_GP2_1092_FD_207945 | JGI IMG/M metagenome (GOLD analysis project Ga0326735, IMG submission 207945) | Glacier ice microbial communities from Ngari, Tibet, China - 37_GP2_109.2 | ecosystem: Environmental > Aquatic > Freshwater > Ice > Glacier | place: China: Ngari, Tibet | collected 2018-07-31
AAAACGATCAGTCGCTGGATTTGTTCGCCGAAGAGCTGCGCCTGGCCCAGGCCCAATTGTCCAGCATCACCGGCGCCTTTTCGTCGGACGACCTGCTGGGCGTGATCTTCAGCCGCTTTTGCATCGGCAAATAGAATCTAATCTGATACTGTCCAGGCCGGTAAATGTGGTCAAAAAAAATGACATGCACAGAGGGTGGGGGTGTCTATATTGGTCTTAATGATTCCATGGACATCTGAACAAATTAGGTACACACTTAGGCACACGTTGAAAATTATCAACAAAATGTGTACCTAAGGATTAATCATGCCGCGTCAAGCCACTCCCCTCTCCGATACAAAAATAAAATCCTTCAAGGCCAAGGCTGAACGCTATCGTGTCAGCGATACCGGCGGACTCCTGCTGGAGATCATGCCTAGCGGTTCAAAGATCTGGCGCTACCGTTATCAACTACACCAAGTTAGGCAGCCTACACTCACAATCGGCAGTTACCCTGGGATAGGGTTGGCCGATGCGCGAAGGCAGCGAGACGAGTGGGCCGCCATTGTGGCTCGCGGAGATTCCCCGAAGCGGGCAGTTCAAGCTGCGAAGACGGAGCGGTTGAGCACCGTAGCAGCATTTTCCTTGGAATGGATAAAAGAGCAGATGCACGACAATTCTGACCTCTACGTAAAAACTGTGCGTCGTGTGCTGGAAAAAGATGTATTCCCTTGGCTCGGAAAAGTGCCGTTGGTTGACGTTAAACCTGCTGATGTGATGGAGTTGTGCGATCGTATCAAAGCGAGGGGTTCCCCCAAGATGGCTTTGCTAACCCGTAACGTCGTCAGGCGAATGTATGACTACGCAATTGCTCGACAAATGGCAGAGAGCAACCCAGCAGCAGTCCTCGCAGCGCGCTTCATTGCAACTGAAGAAAGTCGTACCAGGGTACTATCGCCAAAGGAAATTGGAGTAGTTCTGCGTGCTGTGTACAACTCTGATATTCGCCGACCGTTGAAGCTGGCACTGCACCTGCTGGCCATCACGATGGTGAGGAAATCCGAGTTGATCGAATCGAACTGGGGGGAGATTGACCTTGATGCCGGTATGTGGGACATTCCAGCCGAACGCATGAAGAAAGACAACCCACATCGAGTGTACCTATCACAGCAGGCCAAAGAGTTGCTGCAAGAGCTGCAGGGACTGTCAGGGGGATCTCATTACTTGTTCCCGAGTTCAAGGGGGGCCGAGGATCGTCCGATCAGCAAGAGCACCCTAAATCAGGCCGTGCGTGCCCTGTCCATAGACATCCAGCATTTTGTATTGCATGATTTCCGTCGCACTGCATCAACCCACTTGCACGAGATGGGGCATCCGTCTGACGCCATCGAAAAGGCGTTGGCTCACAAAATCGGTGGTATAAAAGGCGTTTACAATAGAGCCGAATATGCAGACCAACGTCGTGTGATTCTCCAGGCATGGGCAAATTTTGTCCAAGCACAACTTGATGGTGCTACGATTACGCCGCTTTTTAGGAGTGCATGTTGAGCTTGCATGAAACAGGTTTGCCTGGTCAGTCGAACGAAAGAGATCCCGATATACTCATTAAAAAAGTGAGTGGTCAGACGCTTGCGGATTTAGAGACTTATTATGCCGAAATGAAGCCGGATAAGTCCGAGGATGCTTTCATTATGGATGTCTTTCTTCCCATGAGTGACGATCTGATGTCGACAGGAGAGTCCCGACGAACCGAATTTTTCGCTATCGTTGCCTCGAAAGCTCCGGTCGACGTGCGCTTCGCAGCCCTGATGGTCAGTTGTGCATTTTGTATTGATGTTGCCCGGTTCTTGCACAAGGGCAAGCGTGAGTTGGCATGGCAGGCCATATCGGATGCTCAGTATTGGTGCGGATTTACTTTCGCAAGCAAGGGATTCGAGGTCATCCGGGATGAGACGATCCTGGCGACACGAAAAAGTACCGGTCAGAATGCTGCCAACGTACGGGTCACAAAAAAGTTAAGCCCCACAATGCACGAAGCATTTAGACTTGCGCGAAAAATGCGCCCAGCCGTACATGGTTGGAACTCACGATCACAGGCCGTGCACGCAATTATTGATCTCGTCGTGGCTTTCTCGGATCAAGATATGCTTCAACCCCTGAAACGCACTGGTGCTCCCAAAACAATCGACGGTTGGCTTTCCCAAATGCCGGATGCGAAGGACCTCTTTACAAAAAAAACCCATACGAAAGACTAAAAAGCGGGCAAGTAAGCGGCATGGAGCAATGCAACACGAGACCGACCCACGCTCGCCGACCTGCAAGATCACTCTCCTGAGCCCAAGCTTTGGCATGCTGCCATTGGGGTTGGTCATTACCTGTCTGCTAGCTGACATACACCCCGAGCTAGCTCACCACCTATCAGATATCGTTCGAATTCCCTAAACTTGGTTCCGTTGTCCAGCCACTTATAAGGAATTCCAAAAATGTCTACCCTGATCCAAAGCATCTATGTTGTCCTGAGAAAGCGCCAGCTCTGTCAGCGCATCGGGCTGTCGCCTGCACAAATTTATGCAATGCTCGACCTGAAGTCACCGAGCCATGACCCAAACTTCCCGCGTCAAATCCGCCTTGGCGCATCTGCTGTCGGCTGGCTAGAGCATGAAATTCAGGCCTGGCTGGAGATACGCGTCAAGACGAGTCGCGGCGAAAGAAAACTGAGCGAGCCATCGTGCATCCAAACTAAGACCCGCACTGACCGCCATCCCAAGACAGTGCCATTGGCTGAGCACTTGCTTAATGGTGATGCCAAATGAACTTCCCCAATAAGCCTAGCGACCCGAGTGAGTCGAACTTACGAGCTATGCAGCACGACTGCTGCTTAATGGAGTCCATTACCGCGCTCGTCGAGGTAACGGCATCTCTCGTCAAGACATTGCCACTTGGTGGAACAACGGCATTCCCCTTTTGCTACTGCCCTCTGAACTGCAGCATAACGACCTCCGAGTGCGCTGCAAAATCAGGGATGGAGCCAGCGCCAATTCAAAAAAAATATCTGGACTATAACGATTCTTGCTGCATCAAGCCTCGGCAATTGCAAAATGGCAATATCGCTTGGCCTGTACTTGGCGCGGATAAGCTTGTGCAGAAGTGTCCCACGTGAACAACATGAATTCTTTGCCCTACCCAATCGATGCCATTCCTCGCAATCTACAGGATCTTGTGATCGAATTTCAGCAGAACTCAAACGTTCCGATTGAGCTAGCTGCACCTATGGTGATCGCTGTCGCATCTGTGGTGTGCCAGGGTCTTGTAGACGTTGCTCGACCTAACTGTGATCCTTCGCCTTGCTCATTATTCAGTTTGGTTATCGCAGGCTCTGGGGAGCGCAAGTCAACCGTCCTTAACAAACTCATGGCGCCCATTCGCGACTTCGAGGCTACGCTGGCAGCACGAGTAGCTGCGGACAGTTCTGATTATGAGGCAAAGTTCCTTACGTGGGACGTGCAGCAAAAATTCTTGCTGCAAGAAATAAAACGCAGCACTAAGAAAAATGAATCGGTAGATGCATTGAAAGACCGGCTTTCTCGACATATTGCCGCGCAACCGCGCAAGGCGCAACTTCCGAAATTTGTGTACGAAGATCCGACACCAGAAGCTGTAATCGAGGGAGTGTGCTCTACATGGCATTCTATCGCAGTCGTCTCGTCTGAGGCGGGAGGACTTCTCAACGGACGCACCATGAGCGACTTGTCGATGTGGAACAAAGTATGGGACGGCGCTGGTATTGGGTCTGAGCGCATTGGCCGTGGCTTAAATTCAAACCGAAACGCAAGGGGGAGTGTATTACTCGCGGTCCAAGAAGGGCCGTTCAAAACATTTTTTGACACACGCGGTACTCAAGCGATGGATATTGGTTTCTTGGCACGATTCCTAATTGCGCGGCCACCTAGCACAATTGGAACGCGCCTTTTAACGCAGGATGTGTACGGTCGCCAGCCAACATGGAAAGCACTGACAGCGTTCCATACGCGTGTTCGTGAGTTGCTCGAATCTCAAGTCGAGAAACAACTTGCGGGGGTGGTTGGTCGTACCTTGCTAAAGTTCTCTTGGGACGCCGAGCGCCGTTGGATCGATGCATACAATCAAATCGAGGAAATGCAGAGATGCGGAGGGCATCTCAGTACTGTTCCAGGCTACGCTTCTAAGATAGGTGAAAATGCGGCACGAATAGCGGCGGTCTTTCATTGTTTTGTTGGTTTGAAAGGATCGATCAGCATCGAAACAATTGAATCCGCTCTAATGATTGCACGCTGGCATACCCAAGAATTTCTTCAGATTTTCGGTCCAGCCTCACAGATTTCAATAGAACAGCTGGATGCTCAGGAAATTGAGCGGTGGCTTTTCAATTCGGTATGGTGTTGTAATTGTTCGGAAATCATGAAAAATAGAATTCGTCAATATGGCCCATCTTCTATAAGAAATAAAATTCGACTTGATAATGCGTTGTATTTCCTCTTAGGTGAAGATAAAATTTTCATAGATAAGCGTGAAGAAGGGCAATTCGTTAAATTAAATCCTAACTTCTTTCAATCCACATATTTTCAAAAAAAATCTAAGTGAGCAGAATCTACTTTCTGTTGCATCCAAATCATGTATAGCTATAAATTGACGTTGCTATCACACTGGTTAAAATTTAGTGATTTCTTGGCATCTGTATATTGCTGCTGCTATTTCTGCTACTAATAGCATAAATAGCAGGAGTAGCGTTGTGGCGAATCGAAAAAATTCACGATGTTGAATTCGTAAAAGCTATTGTAAATGCTGAATAGAGCAAACTCATGATAGAAAAAAATTAATCAGTAATAATGCTTTGCCAGAGTTGCTGTTCAGCCAATTTTGCATGATTAGCAGCGGATATTCAACTTATTTTGCCGCTATGGGAATGATTGAATTCTGGTATTGGTAGTATGTTTTTGACTTTAATAATAATATTATTTTTTAAATTTAAAAGATGCTAATTTAGTAATTTAAAGAAAATTATTAATGAAATATAAAAGCACGATAAAATAGCAAAGCAAAAGCCTATTGCCAGAGATTATTAAAAATTTGTTAGTTAATCCGTGTAAAAAATATTTAATATATACAAGGTATGAACTAAAACCAACCTCTGGAGTAATTAAATGACCCGACATCCTAGAAATTCAAATCTTACCCTTCACTATGAAGGAACCTATCTTGGTCTGCCAGTACAATGTGACAAAGGTCCCTTCATTCGAGAGTATCTGAATCGACTTCATCAAACGATGAATCTCGCCATTGAGCAATATCGTCGAGTCTTTGCATTCAGATTTGACCTTCGTCTTCCGATAGCCTGGAACCCACACAATCTTTCATATGAGAACGAAATAATTGATAGATTCATCGAATCATTCAAGGCAAAGATCAGAAATAATCGTCAAAATGCGTTCCAAGGCAACAAGTACGCACATGATACGATCGTGCGGTATGTCTGGACCAGGGAGGTCGGCCAGCAAGGCCGTCCCCATTACCACTTGGCCATCCTTTTGAATTACGATGCATTCTGCTCCTTGGGTAAATTTTCTCCAGGAAGAGATAACATGTTCAACCGACTTCAGGATTCTTGGGCCAGTGCATTAGGTCTGCCAGTCGATGCGACAATGGGATTGGTCGAGATACCAAGCAATCCTTACTATCACATGATGCGAAATGACAACGGAAGCATCGCTGAATTTTTCTATAGGGCTAGTTACCTCTGTAAATCAGCAACCAAGGTATTCGGAAATGGCAGTCATGGCTTCGGTGCAAGTCGAATTTAAGGCTGCTTTGATATATTTTCCAGTGGCCACTCTGTGGGTGCCAATATCCTAGTCTCAGGGTGCCCCCATGACTGTTACAGCAATGTCGGCCAAGCTGCGCCAGTGGCTTCGTCGACATTGACTATCCCAGAAGGAAATTATTTATTGAGAAATAGGTGACTATTCAGGCGCTATGCGGTTGTTTGGATAAGACTTCCAGCGAAGACACGCTGTAGTAGCTCATCTAGAATGCTACGGCCTTGCTTACGAAGGGTATCGAAACAAACGCGATATTTAATTTACATTCAGAGGTTGCAATTTAATTATATAAATTACACTATTCTATTTTGTTATTGAAATAGAATAGTGTATCTATGATAAAAAACTTAAAAATAGACGTAATCACTTAATCTGTCACAGGCAATCCGTAATATATCGCGATCTGTCTTTGGATTTTCTCGCGGAGCGAATTAGTATCATCTACGCGTATCTGTTTGATAGCGGCAAGATTAAATCCGATGTCAGATTGAACGTCGCCAATACTGCCGTTGTGCAACAGGATGAAGTTTTCATGCATTAATCCTTTGCCTTGGTTTAATCCCATCAAGTAGCCGATTTCATGGTATACGTTCTTGTTGCCGCAAGTTAGATCAGCAATCAATAATCCCGAGTCTTCAATTAGACGTAAGACCTCCTCATTGATTTCATAAGAAAATCCAGTTTGAAATTGATCGATCCGAATAGGGCACAATTTTATGTCAAGGCTATACTGCGTATTTAACCCATCAATGGCAGCCTTGATTGCGTCGAAGTTCGGTTGGGTTTTTGGTGAAAATTGCATCGAAATAAAAATCTTCGATTTCCGAGATTCCGCTATTTTTTCAAAAATACGTATTACGTCCGATGCATTAATTCCTTGAAGTTCATATTGATGATTTTTCAGCACCCAGTTTTCAAATTGTTGGTAACGGTTGATATGGCCAGTATTGCTTGCTTCAGCAAGTGCAAAGAACAAAAAGGCTGAGAATAGCCCAGTCGAGTGAGAGAGCGCCAAGCGTGTATCGCTATAGCTAAAATTGATGCGCTGAATTGCAGTAAGAAGCATGCTGACAGTTGGTAATGTGATATCTTGCTTCAAACGCTTTCGCTCAACCTGCCAATCTCGCAATGTCTCGATCAAGACAGAACATCGGTTATCCTGTTCCGTCGCAGCTTGACCGAATACGGCTTTGATGTTGCTAAGATAAACAAAGTCGAGACGCGTTCTAACATGACGGCACAGCACAAATTCAGCACCAAAATCTCGCGATAGCACATCGTCAGGAAAGCTAACCTCATCGTCAACGATGCCCTTATAGACCTCTTCTGACGTGAGTGCTAGCGCCTTCGAGTTTATGTTGTAAAACAGCGCCTTCTCGTTTTGTTGGGCGCTACTGCCTTGCGGCAGCAAAAGAATGCAAAAAGAAACAGGATTACGGTCGAGGATCGTTTTGTCAGCAAGTGCTTCAAAGGCGCTGATGCGATGGTTGCCATCTATTCTTTTGAGAACCTTACCTGCGGCAGCGGGTACGGTGATGTTGACCCGAGTCAGACCAGTCGCAGCTCTAGTCTTTGTAGGCTTGATACTCACTCCGTTGACATTTGAGGTGAATGTATCCATCTGTCGCAGTTGTGGCAAGGGATCGATATGTTGTGCACCAGCTATCTCATAATCCACCAACAGCTCTAAGGAAAGAACAAGCTCAGGAAAAAATAAATATTCGCCTCGCCCATAAAAATCCTGAATTTCTTTGAGATGCTTGGGTTTTAAATCACGTTGATAATTATTGTTGGCAATCGAATGGGCTGCTAGCTCACTTATTTTGGCATACCCACGAATGACGGAAAAGCCACCAAGCGTGTCGGCATAAACGCCACGCAAAATTAGGCTCATGAAATTACCTCTCGCAAAAGCCTATTTTCGATGTGAATTTTTGCAGCTTGGAGTTCGATTCTAGCTTGGGTTCGAATCTGTTTAGCTTGCGCACGAATTTCAAACATTCGATCTGCAATTTCGCGTTGCTTTTCGAGTGGTGGGATTGGCAAAAGAAGGTTTTTATATTCCATAGCGTTTATGTTCGGTTGCCCTGTGGCTCGTTGAATAGCTGAACACCACTCCTTGTAAGCTCTACACATCGTGTATGCAAAAGCAAAAGTGGGAAGAAGCGTTGCTGGGTTCAATCTGAAACGAATCATATAGCCGGCAAAGAGGTATTGTTCATTCTCTGCGTCAAAATGGAGGTAGGTTTTTCCAACTGTATTTCCGCTTCTGGCAAAAAGGAGATCTTCATTTTGAAGAAAATATTTACTATCTGAAAATTCCGCAGCAACCCCAAGCCCGTCTGCAAGTTCGCCGAATTCGCTAACATCAGTAATCCGAACATACCGAGGAATTTCTTTGTCTAAACGTTCAACTCCGCGTTCATTTGCGCCATACTGCGGCTGTGCCAACATGTGCTGTTTTAGCTTAGACAGGCTATATTTTGACGTTCTTGTATGCTTAGAATAACTAGCCATATCAGGGTCAAACCGCCATCCGACTATATCTAGCCTCTGTGTTGTAAAAATACGGTTGGCAATGGTGTTTTTCAGTTCTGGTGGCAGGCTGATACCGAGTTCGGTACTTACAAACTCATCAATGCTTGCCAATTTCTTGTCGGCTTGGTCGAGGGCTAGCTTGTACGTGTCGTAAGCTGAACGCATTTCCCGTTCAATCCGTTCATCAAGAATTATGGGGATTGAACGCAATGCAGGGTAATCCAAAGCCGGTCGAGTCCCTCCCGTTGAGCGTCGTTTAGCAAGAGCTTCAGCAATATCGGTATTCAGCCAAGCCGCAAGCGCTTCACTGCTAGCGCGATCTTTTGTCCGGATACGGGCAATATGCTGGTTGATATTACCTTCGAAACCAAGTGGCGGAACGGATGCAACCGCCATGCGTCCCACTCCTGTGATTTTTACTAGTAAGTCGTCTTGTTTAACTTGGCTGCGCGCTAGTAAACCATGATGTGTTTCATGATTGATGTGCTTCACTCCATCGAGAGATAGTATCCCGCTGGCAGTTAGATTCTGGACCCGTACAAATGGGATACCAGTTGCTGCATTTGCGTAGTATTTTTCTTGTTCTTCAGCTTTAGGTGTTGATCCGCCGGACATTGCCACAATGAAGTCTCGTAATTTACCAGTGCTACGTGATTGAACCAATGCTTCCAATTTGACAAAACGTGGTAAGTAAAAATAGGGATCATGTCGCGCCTCTATTTTCCCCCGGAAAATGACAAAAACTCGGTTTTCATCAAATCCGGGGGTTAAACGAAAGGGAGCGATTCTCCTTGTTCAATATTCTTTAAAAACCGTGCTAATTCATGGCTCACAGTTTCCAATTCATTCTGCGCTGTAACACGTCCCGTGGCGTCGTAACCTATATCTTCTGTAATGGCCATGAAGATGGGGTAGTTGTCTACCTGTGCCTTGACCTTGGCGATAAAATCCTCTTCAAGCGCTTCACGAAGTGCTGCGATACGTTCATTGAAGTCGTCATTAGTAACTTGTAACCAATCCTTGAACACTTCAGTATCTCTGTGTGCAGTTGTTTCGGCCTTGGCTTGCAATTTAAGTTCTCGCTTAACTGGCGCTGTAAGTGTTTTTTGTATTGCCATAATTTCGAGCATGGCAATCAGATCATTTTCAATTTGTTGGATCACTGTATCGCCACGTTTAATATCGTTTTTTTTCTCTTCGATCAGTGCTTCCAATGCTACACCTTGCGAGTGCTTTCCAAACAAGTCATCCTGTACTTTAGTTTTTATATCTTTTATTGCAGAAGTAGTTTTTTCGTTATATTTTTTTAAGAATAAAACTGAACTTTTTACACCAGCTCCATTCGCTGCAAAGGCAAACTGTGGCAATGACACTACGGCCGCGATCCGCCAGTGCTCTTCTATCCAGTCGCGGACATATTGCATTGAACTATTAGTAAGGATGCTATCGGGAATGACCATCGCCAGCATACCACCAGGCTTAAGAAAATGGTGGCACTGCTCAATAAACAATACTTCAGTAGTTTGCTGGTCCCGCACGACTTTGCGAAACAGATTAACATTGTTGAGCTTTGCGTCGATCCAATCCACGCCCTTATGTCCCAGCGTGTAATTTTCCAAGTAGCGCTTTTCAGCGAATTTCACCTTGGAACCGAAGGGCGGATTGGTGATGATAAAATCAAAGGAATTTCCCTTGAATCCGTTATTTTTTGTTTTTTCTCGCATCATGGCGATGGATTCCAGTCCATCGAATGCAATTACATTAGTATGTCCGTCATCATGAATAATCATGTTCATCTTGGCAGTACGGGCAATACCTTCTGAAATTTCAATGCCAAAAAGCTTATGTTCTGCGAAGTCGTGCCAGAAATCAAAATGTTCTTTATATCCTTGCGGGGTTTTTCTATCGAAATAGTCTTCAAGACCCCTTTGGTCTGCCTGTTTGCGTACCTTGTCCAATGCGTGGAGTAAAAATCCACCGCTTCCACAACTAGAATCCAGTACTTTGCTTTCGTTGGTGATAGGCAATGTATCGACGATGAATTGAACAATTTTTCGTGGTGTAAAGTATTGACCAAATTCACCCCGAAAGAAATTGGTCATAAAAGTTTCAAATGCACGCCCCTTGCTATCAAGGTCAGTTTCACTAAGGTTGGTAGCAGCCAGATAGCCTACAACTGTTTGCAATTCGGCATTGGATAAACGAATGTCTTCCTTGAAGACTTCTTCATCTTTCTCTCTACCCTTCAGATACAAACCGTGAATTCGGGCTTTAAGGTCGTTTCCCGTGTCGTCGCTGAAAACTTGAAAGTCATACGCATCACCATTTTTTCGGCTAGTACGCTCATCCCATATTTTGCAAAAAATTAATTTATCAAGCTCATCGAAGGCTTCTGCCGGATTTCGCTTGCCTCCCGCCCATAGCGCATCGTGGGCTTGTTTGAAAATACGGGTCAATTCAATTTCTTCAACTTTTTTCAGATCGAAACCGTCAAGGCCACCTTTTACATACTTTGCCCGTGCTATACCCTTGCCTCGTCGTGGCAAGTCTGCCAAACGGTTGGCAATGCGCTCCTTCGGAGCAATTCGGTCGCGCCGAAAATAGTCGTTGCGAATACCAGACGTCATCCATATGAAATCCGCATCGATGGAGTTCGCATAACCGAATCCCTGTTCAACGGCTTGATCCAGTTCACCTTGACTTGCTTCCTCGCGCTTACATTCGACAACGATCAGCGGTTTTTTTAATTCCTTGTCGGCGTAAACGACGATGTCGGAATAGATGTTGGGGAGACGATGCTCAACTGCGACTTCAATATCGATTTGTTCTGGTTGGTAGCCATACTCTAGCACCAGTGAAACATAAGCACGTGCACGTACTTGTTCCTCGGAGTCGCTGTATCGTAGACGTTTATTCTGTTTAATGTAGCTGATGTTTTTTTGGTCGGCATCAAAAGCGATCAGATTTTTTTGAATGCCTTGTTCAAGGAGTTCGTTCATTTTGTCTTTTCAATTATTCGGTGAGGGGCAGTCCAACACTACGAGAAATTCAATGGCCAGCGCCGTGGGCTGTACGTCGCGCACATTACGTCGCAGCGCAACTAGTCCGTAGCCCTCCATCGTTCGTAATGTGCGCGACAGATTGGGCACCTTGCGTCCAGTAAGTTGAGCCAATTCGGTTAGCGACTTGGGCTGTTGGTCCTGGATAGTTCGCAGTAGCGCCCGGTTAGCGTCTGACAATACTGCCGCGAGCGACGCCATCGATGCAAACCAAACGGTGGGAACGTCCCTTCCGTTTGGCTTGGGCTTCTGCTCACCAAGGCGACAGATCCCGACAATGCAATTTTTCATCGGAGGTAGCCAGGTTCAGTTGATATGAAATTTCTATTTTATCAGTGCTTGATAAGTGTCGTTCAGAAAATTATTTTGCTGGAAATTTAAAGACCGTTTAAGTGCCTAAATCGGCCAAAAAAAAGAGTCAGTAGCCTACGCAAGGTATCTCAACGCGAAAATTTAGTCTAAATTTTTGGCATGTCAGCCTTTTCATCCAATTTTTCCATCAAGCTGGGCTTGGTATTTTTGGGGGAGAGACCGTCTGTCGAAACAATGTTTCTTTCATAGTTATCGTCGCTCCCCCTGTGCCAATATAACTTGAGACACCTACCCGATTAATTTAGAGTACGACGGTAGGTTTTCAACATGCACAACCGAAAGCAGCAAATTAGCAATTCAACAAATAACATTCCTAGCAATGAA
>Ga0326735_1000280_pt1 | contig 12117 bp, 11 predicted proteins | sample 37_GP2_1092_FD_207945 | JGI IMG/M metagenome (GOLD analysis project Ga0326735, IMG submission 207945) | Glacier ice microbial communities from Ngari, Tibet, China - 37_GP2_109.2 | ecosystem: Environmental > Aquatic > Freshwater > Ice > Glacier | place: China: Ngari, Tibet | collected 2018-07-31
GTGTGGCTTTCTGGATGGCTGATGGTCTGTGGCTGGCGGAAATCAATGCAGGTGCAAACCATGCTACTCCCTTGTCCCAGTTCACCGGGAACGACTTCGACGTCTACATCAAGCCGGTTCAATGCACCGGTAACATGGCAGCCGCCATTCAAACAGCGTTACGAGTAAGAATTAACTATGGGTACGCTTCGTTGGCAGTCATTGGTCTGATGAACTGGCTGCGCATCAAGGCGTTCATCCATGCACGTAGGAATATTTCCTGTGCTGGTTTTTGTGTAATGGTCTACGAGCTGGCGGGACTTCCGGAGCATACCCGGATTCTTTCACCAGCTGACCTGGCGGCAATCCTTACCCTTCGATTGTCAGTGCTTGGTACCGTAGATGTAGTGCTCAGTCCTGTTTAAGTACAGGATTAATCGACCTAAACGACTGTCGATCGCCTTATGTCTACTACCTCAAGGTACTAGACTGTTCAAGCGTGCACTATCTACCAGGAAATTTGCAATTTCCTCGGTGTAACTCATTTATTTAGGGCAATTTTAATTATGAACAGGTTAAAATACCGTCACAACTCACTCACTACCAAAGAAAAGCTCATGGGCCAACAATTTAACGAAACAACGGTCAACGCAGTCGCTAATCAGGGTGCCAAGATCGGTGCTGTGTGGTTGTCCGTAGGGATTACCTCATGGACGGATGCCGCAGCCTTCTTGGCTTTTGTACTATCAGCCTTGGCCCTTGCAGAGTACGTTTGGAAGAAGATTGTTCGACCTACTTTGGTCAACCTGGGTTACTTGAAGTCCGCTAAGAAGCGCATCAAGCTGATTGAAGTCGAAGATGTGGATACCAACAAATATGAATAACTTCCTCGCTGCATTTGCAGAACTGATTGGTCATGAAGGTGGCTTCAAAAAAGAAGCCAAGGACCGTATGGACTGGACCGGTGGTCGTGTAGGTGTCGGTACCCTGGTAGGTACCAAGTACGGCATCTCGGCCGGTACGTATCCAAAACTGGACATCGTCAACTTGACATTAGCCGAAGCCCAGGCCATTTACAAACGTGACTGGTGGGACCGTTTCAAGGGTGACCTGCTGCCGTATGAACTGGCTTTCCAGATCTTCGACTCCGAGGTAAACCACGGCGCCAAGATGGGCGTCAAGTTCCTTCAGCGTGCGCTAGGTGTCATTGATGATGGCTCGCTCGGTCCAGTAACCCTAAAGACCATTGGTGCTCATGATGAAGACCAGATTATCATGCGCTTTCTTGCAGTACGCCTTCGCTACTTCACCGAGTGTGCGACCTGGGACACCCATGGTCGTGGTTGGGCTCGTCGGGTAGCCAATAACCTGATGCTCGCCACTGAGCCTAACTAAGTAACCGATCAAGGACACCATGAACAAAGACGAAATGTTGGGCTATGCCAAGAAGGCAGTACCCTGGATTGCAGCGGCTGCCACCGGCAATGTGCCGGCATTGATCACCATGGCCGCTAATGCGGTCGGTGACGCTTTGGGTGTGGATATTGAGCCGACTGCGGTAGCGGTGGCGTCGGCGGTAGCCGGCGCAACACCCGAACAGCTGGCGGCGATTCGTATGGCAGAAAAGAATTTCGAGCTTGAGATGCGCCGGATGGAATACACCCAACTGGCTGAGCTTAATGCAGGCGCTTATGCAGATACGGCCAGTGCCCGTGCTCGTGATGTCGAGCTGATCAAGATCACCGGTAAGTCTAATCGCCGTGCCGACATTATGCTGGGGCTCACCTATCTTGGCTTGGCGGCGCTGGTGACTTGTATGCTGGTGCGCGATATTGATGCCAACTCGGCTTTGGGCGGCATTGTGGTGCTGCTCATCGGTAAGTTGATCTCCCAGTGGGAAACCGGCTTCCAGTTCGAGTTTGGCACTACCCGTGGTTCCAAAACCAAGGATGACACGATCAAGTCGTTGTCCGGCCAATAATTCATTCTAAAGAGAGTATCTATATGGGTAAGAAATCATACGAATTGCCTGGTGGTGACTGGGTAGATGGTGCTGTTGTTGTGGATGTAGGTTCCCACGCTTATGCCTATGACGGCAGTGGTAACCTGACGACTGACACTTGGACTGTAGGTGGCCTAGTCCGTGTTAAAACGTACACTTACACGGCGGGTAATCTCACGTCAGAAAGCGCTTGGGTATAACTTATGTCGTTCGGTGAATTCAAAAGAAATCTTAAACTGGCGAAAGCCGCCATTTTATCCACTGCCCCAGATGGTAGCGTGGGTGTTGTCGGTAAAGGTAACCTTACGCCGCTTGCAGCCCGCCACACGTTCACGTTGATGCTGGGCGCGGATCATTCCGGCGTCCAAACCTGGGGGGCTGTCAACAACGGTATTCCCATCACATCGTCATACGCGGGGGTCTTGAGCGCCGAAGGTAAAGGCTACATGCAAATGCTGCTGGACGGCGGCATTAAGCCTTATCTGGCAACCACCACGGCAGGTTCAGGCCATGCCCCTGGTAATGCGTTCGGTATGACCTGGCAGCAGCTGGTAGCCCTACAAGGCCGGAAAGTTGAAATGCTTTCACATTCCCATCAGCATATCCAGCGCTGGGACCGCATGAACGTCGGCATTTACGTTGGCTACAACGGTACAGGTACCGCGGCGACCATGCAGATTTCCACGACTGATGTAATTCTTACGGTTACGGGCGGGGGTAACGCGGTGGGTGAATCGGTAACGCTGACCCGCAGCGCATACCCGACTGTGGCCGATCTGATTACCGCCATCCGTGCGGTTGGCGTTGTCGGCGGTGTCAATGTATGGGACGCATCGTTACGGGCCGATTGCGTGATGCTGGGCACTGAATCAAGTAAATGTCTCGTGCCGATTTCTGGCGCACGAAACGTTCGTTCGGCTGGCGCGTCCACAATCGACAACCGGCTTTTTTGCTGCGGCGGCGGTATGCACGTCTGGTGCGGCAACAGCGGTTCGCTTGCTCAGATTCCAGAGCACGTCGAAGTCAAAGTGCGGTCAAACGGCTGGATGGTCATCACTGTTGACGGTGTAACGCAGACCTATACCAATTTGGCGACAACGTTTTCCGCATTGGTGTCGGCGCTGAACACAGCCTTGAATGCGAAGGGTGTTTATTTCGCCTTAGCCGACAACGGGCAAAGTGACGCCGGTGGTTCAAACTTTATTAACTACATGCGCGGCGATGAAATCCCATCGGGTTTAGCAGGTCTATCTGATCGGATACTTGCGCCGGGTAACTTCGCCATTATTCCTGGCATTGTTGAAATCGGCTTGACGCAAGACTACATGCGCGAACGCCAGTATCAAGCGTCCATCGACAAGGCGGCGGCGAACGGTGTTAAGTTTATCGGTTTCGCTGAACCGGGCAACCAGTGGTTCCCGTGGCACATGCGTGGCTTCAACAAGTTCAAATCCTACCGGGGCACGCTGTATTCCCGCGAGAACCAGCAGCCGGTAACGTACCCATTGGCGGCGCTCAATACCCCGTTCTTTGTGAGGTCGTCTTGCATTTACGGCACGTCACCCACCGGCGATCCGCAATACAACGTTGCGGCCAATATGGTGGCATTGGCTGAAGCGATGGCTGATTCGCCGGGGCATGCATGCAATGTGTTGTGGCATTCCGTATCGACTGCAATTGGCGGCAATATGGGCTACGAATTGGGAGAAAGCACAAGTGCGGGTCAGGACCAGGAAGCAGCCAATGTTATTGCGTTCATGAATGCAATTGCGCCGCATATCGCATCGGGCAAAATTACGCCTAGCACGATGGGCAACGCGGCTGACGCTATCCCGATGTCACCAGAGCCATTCAATCGACTGTTCAACGCCAATTTCAAAAATGCGGGGCTGCCGATCCCTTCAGCGAACACCGTGGCGATGGTCAACAATAACAGCATCATTCCCGGCTGGATTACAAGCATCGACGGTGTAACGTCGGGCGTATCATGCACCATACGCCCAGACGGCATGCTCGTACTAACATCGCCAAATGCCGCGGTGAATTTTTCAATGAAGCAGTCTGTCATCCTTGACCGGAATACAGACTGGGCGTTTGGCATGGATGTACGGGAAACCAACCTCACTGGCGGTACTGGTGCAGTGGTGCAAATCCTTCGCACGATGGGCCGGGCATTAAACGGCAACAACGCCGAAGCGTCTACCGCCATCGTTAATGCGATTGCTACCGCTGGGCAAATTCCAGGAACCGGCAGTGGCGTGACCATGCCAGGTCAGATCGAAAGCCGGCTAACGTTAAACAACACAACAACAGGTTTTGATGCAGCACGTATGATTGGTTTGGTTGGTCCGTTCAACATTCAAGCTGCGGTCAACGACACGCTGGCCATCATCATCAACGGCGCAGTCACCGCTTCCATCACCTTGGCACCCGGCGCTGCTGTCACTGCTGCTCAACTTGCCGCAGATATCAACAACAAGCTTTCGTTGGACGTTGCAATGGTCGCGTATCCTGAGTATTGGAATCTGGCGAAAGCCCGTCGTTCGGGTCGGACTGCTGCGGCGTTGATTCTGGGCGATCTGCAAAACGTGTTTAAAATCAACGTCACGGGTACGGCTGTAACAGCAGGTGGTAACGTGATTTTTGGTGGTAACACTAGCACTGGGCAAGGGCATACCGCAGTCGGTTACAGTGGCCCTGACATGGACAGCGGACTGTTCGCTGTAACCTTCAATATCAATGTCAACTTCCAGGGTGGTGCTGGTGCAATGATACTGGGCCGCCCATATATCAAACGAATGGGGATGATGTAATGGCTATCGAAATTATCTGGGGGGCATCATCGAGCTGCTGTGGTTCACATAGATCCGGTGATGGTGTATTCCCTGATGGGGAACGCCTTTCGGTGTATGAATTGGATCATGGGGCACGCTACTCGGTGCGCGTGTTAAAAGGTGGCCGGTTGAACACAGCTTCTACCCGCGTTCCTGGCGGGGAAAATATGAATATGGGTGTGGTGGTGTTCCAATCATTGATTGAAGACGCCAAGCCACAAAAGTAATGCAGGCAGTGCCAATGTAGTACATCGAAAGGTAGGTGATCCTGTCTACAGCGAAGCCCCGGTAACCTGGGGCTTTTCTGTTTCTAGTACTTACTTACTTCATACTGGCCAGCTTCATGATCTGCTCAACCTGCTCAGGTGTAACCCCAAGCACGGTCCAGCTCTTGCGAGACTGCTGCTTGATCTTGAAGATGGCGCCGGCAGTACCTGTCGACGTCAAGCCAATGGCCAACAGCTTCTGGATCCGCTCACGGTAGGAACCCTCTACTGTGTTAACAGAAGGAATGTCGCATGTAGAAGGTATAGGTGCCTTGACCTTCGGCATCGGCGGGGTCTTTGTGGATACAGGTAAGCCTTCTGCTTTCGGAAACACCGATGGCGTCACCGACTTTTTCTTAAACACGCTTGGAGTGGTCACTTTCTTGCCTTTTCCTTTCTTGGCTTTACGGGCTTTGGATGTGAAGGCGTTAGCTACTGCCTCAGATGCTTCTGCGCGTTCAATTGCCCGTACTTTCAACGTTGCTACGACCCGCTCGCCGAGCACGGCAGGGTCACTAATACCCAGTTTGTCCCAACCTACCTTTGCTGCTTTCTTGAACGCCAGCAGGGCATCATAACGATCCTGCTTGTTGATTCGTGGTGCATCCAGCCAGGCTTGATACATCGTCTGGGCTTGTTCCTTGCGGGACAGCACAGCCTTCTCAATTGCCTTCACCACGTCCAGTGGATCGGTTGGCTGGTCCAAGATTTCCTCTTCAGGATTGACCAGGGCTTCAGTTTCCACCACCACAGGTGAGGTGACTTCAGCTTCAACAACTGGCGCCGGCGCAGGTTTATTCAGCTTGGTGACCACTACACCATCCCCCTTGTGTCCGGTAACACGAACTTCATGGGTTTTGTGTTTGTGGGTACCAGCAAGTACCTGAGCCAGTAATTCCTTACCGGCTTCGGTATTGGTAATGGGCCGGTTGTTTTTTACTTCGGTGTACTGTGTTTCCGTCAGCTCGGCGATGATGTGGTAGCCACAGACACGCATCTTGTTTGCGTCACCGTGAGGTACGGCAATCACATCTTCAGGTGCCAGCTTGGCCAGTACGCATACATCGCCGGAAAACGACCTAACGTAGCCACGACGTGCCACATGCAAGCCATTACTACATTCAATACGTCGGTTATGGTCCACCAGTTTTGCGTCCATACAGACGTAAGCACCGACAAACTGCTCCACTTTACCGCTGTGGCAGTCGACGTAGTAGTTCTTCTGGCCAGTCTCCTGACCATTCTTGGCTTTACGGCGCAGCACCTTGTAGATCACGATGCTACCATCGTCGGCAATCGGCAAGTCAGCCCGCTCCAAGAATTTCAACAGGTCTTCCACCGAGTGCTGATGTTGCTCAACGACACTGGCACAGCGACGCAGGAAGTTTTCCACGCCGATGGTTGAGCCCATTTTGGCAGCACGGCCGAACTGGGTCTTGATCATCTCCATGCCGGGGATGATCTTGTTGTCCACCACCGCGATGATGGTGTGTGTGTCAGTCTCTTTGTTTACACTTTGGAGGGTGAACCCATTGGTTTCAACGATGCGGCCTTGTACTGCCACATCAGTTTCATGGAAGTCTGTCGCCTGCACCGGGACAGCATGAGCCATGATCTCGTTGATCGCGGACATGGTCTGTTCCAGCTTGGGCACCAGGTATGTAATGTTGTGAACCCCCACTTCTTCAACAGGAAGCGATTCGTCCTCAACTTCATCAATGTCGGCTTCGACCACATCAGCAAGTGACGTAACTTCCATGGCAGCCACTGCTTCATCTTCTTCCGACACGTCGTAAATGCCGGCCGTGGTGATGTAATCAGTGACCGGCGTAGCCGAAGCCAATGGAGCTGATGAGGCTTCGATGTACTTTGCTATAGCCATGGCCACAAATGCCATTTGATCAATTGGTACAGTACCGATGCTCATCGCCAGTACTGGCGTGGTGACTTCCGGTTCTGGTTCCTTGACCTGGGTAAACAAGCCTTTCAGTTTGTCTTTGGCGATGCGAAAAAACTTCACAGCTCCGCTACCCTCCTGTTCGAACTTGGCGTAGCTGTTGTCCATTGACACGTCAATGAAGACTTCGGCCCAGCCTTGACGAATCAGTTGGGGTGTGGCTTCTTCGACGATGCGGCGCAGACGGACATCACCCTGGGGGATGATGATCGTTTCGCCGTCGGCCTTGTACAACGTGAGGTTGCGCGTGTCAACTACAGCTGCGACAATGCGAACCCCTTTGGGTTTGTTTTCGGTAGTCATTCAGGACTTTCTTTATTTTTTAAGTGCCGTACATAGCACATTGATGGCGCCGGCAAGATCTTCCGGTTTGGTGGTAGAACCATTGACCAGGTTAATAAACTTGGTTACGTTAAGGACAGTTAATAATGGATTGTTTTTAAATCGTTCCAGAAACGCTACATTAGCCGGGTCAAGTGGGATTGCGTTCACTTGTAGTTTTACCTTGGCTACACTGTCCACATGGGACATGTAGCGATCGGCAATTATGGCTTTCCACAGACACACGTAGTTTTTATCCTTTTCAGTTAAGTTATTAACCAAGCCAAATTCTTTCTGCAACACCGGAGTGTCGTAGGCAAAATACACCAGTGCGTTATCGTTGGAATGATAAAAATGATAGCCTTCGGTGATGGCACGATGGGGATCGAAAGCCAGGTACTCATGAATGCGTTTATTGATAGCAATTTCTGCTGACACCATTTCATTGAGATAGTCCTTCATTTCTTTAACACCCTGCATGATCCACTTGTCGTGAACAGCCGAATTGAAGGTGATACCACCCTTGTCACCAAACAGGCTGACAATCGCTTGAGAAGCCTCCGCACTCCAGCCTGCAAAGCAATCCTTGGCGACCTCGCTGCGCATCGACACCTGGGTAACAAACTCCGGATTGTCAATCCGTTCGGCGTCGTCCTTGCGGGACAGGACCGTACTTATGGTCTTGTTCTTTGGGTTGCTCATACGGACGCTGAGCATCGACACGGTGCCTTTCAATGTTGGCTTACGTGGTGAAAGATTACTTGCTTTATCCTTTGCATCACGAGTTTCACGGTCCGTCTTCACGTTCAAGTCGATTACCACCATGCCGGATTGCTTGAAGAATTTCAGAGCGTTTTCACGATCATTTTTCTTCAAGCCAACATGATAAAACAAGAAACCCTGGAGTACGGGCATTTCTGTGATGTTCATTTCCTTGAATGCCTCCCGCTGATTGGCACGATCCAGAATGTCCCGGCAAGACGTTGAAATGACGACGATATTGCGCAAATAAGGTAGCGTATAGAAGATATCCCTTGGCGAAATGGATACTGCCTTGACCAATGGCGCAATCCCCCTGCGTTCGTAGTTATCCGGCGCGTTATGGTCCATATTGTCGTAGCCGTACAGCTTAGCCACGTCTAATTTGGCCTTGACCATACCTACCAGCAACGGTGCGATGACCTGGCGCTGTAACCAGTTAGGGTCGTTGTAGCCACCTGTGGTAGTAGCCAAGACACGTAAGTAAGTTTGCACCAGGCCGCGGTCAAGCAGCTTCGCATCGACCATGCCTTGCAGGCGCCAGGTAATGTCCTTTTTACGAAAGGCCATACCTCCAGGATAGTTAACCTGCATGTGGCGCTGTGCCATCTCATCCAGTTCAACTATCTTTCTGGGCGCGTTGGTTTTTACTGTGTACGGTAATTTCATCGCCGGCGACAGCAGGGCTGGGATTTGTAATGCCAGCACCGCTTGCTTGACCGACTCTTTCGCATACATGTCGCAACGTTGACGGAAGCCGCTTACCGGATTGTCGAGCATGTCGATGAAGTCATGGAACAGCTTCTTCAGCGTATTCATCGTGTGCTCTTGCATCGACAACGATTCCCGACTTGGGGTCACCGAAATACTGTGTGGCGGTGCCTGGAACAAGATACGGTAGATGTCGCCACCTTGCATCTGAATCAGATGTAAGCCAATACGCTCGTACTCGGCAGTGATGCCGTCCACTCTGTCAACCGGGTACACCACGTTACCGTAACGGACCATGATTTTCGGTGCGTTGTCGATGATCTGGGATTGTAACGTGATGTAGTAATTCGACTTCATGGTATCGAAACCAAGACCTTCGATCTTGCCTCCGTTGACTTCCATGTTCATGTCGCCGTTGCGAACAATCCGATGAATCAAAGCCATGAATTTATTACGGTCGGTGCTGTTGGCAACGTTGATCGACACTTGTAATCCGGATTCATCGGTAGGGAACGATGCGATCGGGACGATCCCCGGCTTGCCCATGGCCTGGGCCGAGGACTTGGACATGTTGTAGATGGTGCGTACACCATCATGCGACGAGATAACCTCGAAGTGGTCGGTATAGGCAAAAGGTGCCTTGCAGCCCAGGCCGAAACCACCGGTCTGCTTACCGTCGTTCTTCTTGGTTGAATTGCCGTAGGTACCGTAGATCATGCCCATGTCATTGCGGTGGATACCGGTACCGAAGTCACGGATGGTGAACTTGTCCTCGGTCAGCGTGATCTGTACCGGAATGTGCGTACAGCCGGCTTCGATGTGGGCATCCCATGCGTTGCACAGCACTTCACGCACCACCGCCAAGATCTGGTCCTTGTACAGCGTGCTGGACAGGATGTTGAAGAACTCGGCACTGTTCGAGATACCGAAGTCAATTGTTTCCGCACCTCCGATAACAGCATGGGTGATAAAGTCATTTTGATGTGCAACTTGCATGAGAAATCCTTATGGGTATTTACGAAACGCTTCGTTAATGAAAGCGTCGATGGTAGGTGGGTTGTCTTCAGGGTACGTTGTCTCTACATGTTGCCGGATATGCCCGTAGAGTTCCTTGAGGTTATTTGAGGCGTAAAATGTGCCGCAATGTATCAGCCGACGTAGTAACCACCCCAATACGATACGTTCTAGCTTACTCATCTAGCTCACCGTATCAGTATCGGTATTGAGGTGGGGATGGACGTAGTCCGCTGCTTTGTGCTGACCTGAAACCATCAGCTGGCGAGCTTGCTCGCTGCGCTGTGCTACAGCACATTCACTATGGGTAGTGAACAAACTGGTGTAATACTTAGCCGATCGTCCGGAGACATCTTTAGCAGCACGTTCAGCTGCTGACGGTACCAAGACAATAGGTTTACTACAGATGGTGCAGTTTTTAATGGTCATGCAGAGTCTCCATAGAGATATTTTTGTTCCAGTCGGGTGACATGGAACTCTTCGCGCATCCGGACTTCGTCATCCTTGTCCATCTGCTTGTCCAGCCAGGGTGCCTTGATGTAGCGGCTATCGAGAATGGTGTAGTTGAACTCTTCATCGGAGCCTTCTACCGCATCCTCGAATGCACCACCTACCTTGTCAGGCACGCCGGCAGCATAGTGATCCACCCTGCAATAGCAGAGAATCCCATTGATCCGGGTTTGAAAGATCATGATTTGACATTCTCCAGGTGATCAAGGTAAGTGGCCAGCTTGATGCGTGCCTTTACCAGGTCCGCTTCAATTTCTGGCGTGTCTTGTGGATCACCCCCACCTTTCCAGGAGTTGGTGATTTCGGCTTCAATCAGCTCACGTACCAGCATGGCAATGCGACGGGATTGGTTAGATGTAATACTCACGCTGCTTCCTTTCTTGGTTTGGGGTTGAGATAGTCATTCTTGGCTTCCTGACAGATCTTGACGATCTCCATGGCCGATGCACCGTTGGGTAGGGTGATGGCGTTGTTCCAGCTAGGCCAGAAGATCTCCAGTGCAGCACCAAGTTTGACGGTTGGGTGCACAATCTCCGGCAGCTTCTGCCATTGCATGCTGGCGATCAGTTCACGGTTAACCCATTCAGCAATGACCGGGTCTTCCCGGAACAGTACGTAGTTGGCATCATGAATCATGGCCGATGGCTTGATGTCAAGACGGTAAGGTGAGGCCCATACCTTTTGCATGAAGTCCACCATGGAACGGCTGGTCAGCATGCAGTAGGACTGACCAAGCGCGTTGCCGGCAGTACGACCTTCAGCTAACGCTTCATACGGCATACGGGATGAACCGTAGATCGTTTGACCCATCAGTGGTGTTCTGACCCGTAGTCCGAAAGCCACGGTGACATAACCATCGGTGTGTGCCTGTTTAAGCTTGGCCTGGATGTACTGATCCGACACCACATACATGATGTGGTAGCTGGCCTCGATTGCCTTGGCCTTCTTTTCCGTCCAACCCAGATTGGTCATCAGGGTATGGTAGGTACCCTGGTACGTCAAGGCAAAAGTAGGTACTTTCGACTCTTGACGGAATGGATGCTCATGACCGCCGTACTGTGGACACTTCTTCAGGGAGTTGACCGATTTAGGATCGTTGAAGTTGATGTTGATACCTTCAGCGATCAGATCGTCCTTGTAGTAGTACGCAGCACGCAAGCAGTGACCATCGAAGCCATCGGTGTAGACCTTGAGCTTGTTTGGATCCTTGGTGGTTAAGGCCGAGATCATGTCTTCCAGCGAGTTGAAGTCGGCGCCTGCGAAGCACCAACCTTCAGGTGCCATGAAGCATTCCTTGATCAGCTTGGCGAAGATAGACTTGGCTGGAATGTTCTGCAAGTTCGGATCGGACGAGCTGAGCCGGCCGGACACGGTACCGTTGAGATTAAAGCTGCCATGCAGCCAGATGATGCCGGAACCATCTCGGTCGATGGAGCGCTTGAAGGCGGGGATGAAGGTGGACAGGATGGTACTGCACTGGCTAATGCCGATTAAGGCTTCGAGCAGTGCCTTGTTGGCGATGCCGATCGGGTGATCGAGCATTTTGGCCATCGACTTTTCACCGGTAGCACCCATTTTGGTGTCGGTACGGTCAATGATCGGAAAGCCAAGCATGTCGTACAGCAGCACGCGCAACTGTGGGTCACTGCCTGGGTTAAATTCCCATTGAGGGAACGTGACCCGGTCCTTCTGCTTGATCTTGTCAGGGTTTTTGGCTTTATCCCTACGTTCCTCGTAGTCATCAACCCATTCCTTCTCGGTGCG
>Ga0326735_1000281_pt1 | contig 12089 bp, 11 predicted proteins | sample 37_GP2_1092_FD_207945 | JGI IMG/M metagenome (GOLD analysis project Ga0326735, IMG submission 207945) | Glacier ice microbial communities from Ngari, Tibet, China - 37_GP2_109.2 | ecosystem: Environmental > Aquatic > Freshwater > Ice > Glacier | place: China: Ngari, Tibet | collected 2018-07-31
AATGCAGTCGCCCTCGGCGCGCACACCGGCTTGCTCGGCGTGGTCGGGCAGGACGAGGCCGGCGACGAAGTGCGCAAGATGGTCGGCGAGCTGCGCATAGCCGATTACCTGAACCGCGACGCGACCATTTCCACCATCATCAAGCTACGCGTGATCGGGCGTCAGCAGCAGCTGCTGCGCATCGACTTCGAAGATGCGCCGAGCGAAAGCGTCCTGCGTGACAAGCTTACCCAGTTCAATGCGCTGCTGCCGGATTTCGACGTGGTGATCCTGTCTGATTATGCCAAGGGCAGCTTGGTCAATGTTTCACACATGATCGCCGCCGCGCGCGCAGCGGGGAAACGGGTATTGGTCGATCCGAAGGGCGAAGACTTTTCACCGTACGCCGGCGCTTCAGTATTGACGCCGAACCGTGCGGAATTCAAGCATGTGGTTGGCAGCTGGCGGAGTGAAGCCGAGCTGACCGAAAAGGCGCAGAACCTGCGCAGCAAATTGTCGCTGGAAGCGCTGCTGCTGACGCGCTCGGAAGAGGGCATGACGCTGTTCACTGACGATGGCGTGGTGCATATTCCGGCCATGGCGCGCGAAGTATTCGACGTTTCCGGTGCGGGCGACACCGTGATCGCCACGCTGGCCGTCATGCTCGGCGCGAACCTGCCGATCGCTGAGGCAGTCGCGATCGCAAACCGCGCCGGCGGCATCGTGGTCGGCAAGCTCGGCACTGCGACAGTGACGAAAGAAGAATTGTTTCCTGCATAATGCATGTCAACCGCTGACATGCCGCAACGTTACGGTTGAACGGAGCGGGAGCCCAGACTTGATCTGCACCCTGATCCAGGCCAGCGGATCGTCGGAGACATTACCTCACCACGCAAAGGAACTGACATGTTCAAGAAATTAATGATGATATTGGCAACATTGGTCGCTACCATGGGCATCGCATTCGCCCAGGTCGATGTGAACACGGCCGACAAGGCTGCACTGGATGCGGTCAAGGGCATCGGCCCGGTCACCTCGAAGATGATTCTCGACGAGCGTACTAAAGGCGGAAAATTCAAGGACTGGGCTGACTTCGAAGCGCGCGTCAAGGGCGTAGGCGATGCCAAAGGTACCGCCTTGTCGCAAGCCGGTCTGACCATCAGCGGCACAAAGAAAGCCGCTCCTACTCCTCCTGCCGACAAGGCCGCCACCAAAGCTAATGCCAAGGAAGTAAAAAATGAAGCCACGGCTGACGCCAAAGCTGCAAAGAGTGACGCCAAGGCTACAGCGAAGGACGTGAAGGCGGAAGTCAAGGCAGATGCAAATACTGCCAAGGCATCGGTCGACAAGGACGCTGCCAAGGCCAAGGCTGAAGTGAAGAAGGATTCAGTCGCTCCGAAAGTCGAAGCCAAGAAGGATGCAAAGGCGGCGACTGGCACAACAGCACCTGCCACAAAATAAGCGTTTCAAGATCGAAATCAGCCCGCCAGTAATGGCGGGCTTTTTTTTGCCAGCGAGTCCTGGACTGCGCAGTGCAGCAGACGGGCAAATATCCCGGCCAGCGATTAAAATACCGTCTCAAACCATCCACCGCAGGACACCATGCCTTACCTCACCCTCGAAGACACCATCGGCAACACTCCCCTCGTGCAATTGGTCCGCCTTCCGGGAGAGGAGGCGCAGCGGCGGAACAACGTCATTCTCGGCAAATTGGAAGGAAATAATCCGGCCGGTTCGGTGAAGGACAGGCCGGCGCTGTCGATGATCAAGCATGCCGAGGCGCGCGGCGATATCACGCCGGGCGATACGCTGATCGAGGCGACCAGTGGCAATACCGGCATTGCACTGGCTATGGTGGCGGCGATGCGTGGCTACAAGATGACTTTGCTCATGCCGGATAACCTCAGCATCGAGCGGCGCCAGAGCATGGCGGCGTATGGCGCGAAGATTATTCTCACGCCCAAGTCCGGTGGCATGGAATTCGCGCGCGACCTGGCCGAACAGATGCAGCGCGAAGGGCAGGGCGTGATTCTCGACCAGTTTGCCAATCCAGATAATCCACTATCGCATTACGAGGGCACCGGGCCGGAGATCTGGCGCGACACGGAAGGGCGGGTCACGCACTTTGTCAGCGCTATGGGTACCACGGGCACCATCATGGGCGTCTCGCGCTACTTGAAGGAAAAAAATCCGGCCGTGCAGATCATTGGTGCGCAGCCGGAAGAGGGATCACAGATTCCGGGCATCCGCAAATGGCCGGAAGCCTATCTGCCGAAGATCTTTGATCGCAGCGCGATTGATGTCGTGGAATCAGTCAGCCAGGCCACGGCCGAACACATGGCGCGACGTCTGGCGGCGGAAGAGGGCATCTTCTGCGGACCGTCGGCGGCCGGGGCCTGCGATGTCGCGCTGCGGCTGTCGCAGAACGTCGAGAATGCGACCATCGTGTTCGTGCTGTGCGACCGCGGAGACCGGTATTTATCGACCGGGATTTTTCCGGCCTAAGCACAATCCCGGTAACCTTCAATCAAAGATGCGCGCCCGACGAAGCAGGCTGACCTTCCTTCGGCTTGAATTGCTTGTCGCTGATGCGAAATTTGTCGCGCCGGTCGCCCATCAATGCGCGCAAATCCTGAATACTCAAATCGCTTACTTCATGCATGCGGATTAACAGCGAAGCCCCGACCGGCAGACGGCGGTGGCGAATCTTGCTGATGACGGGCGGGGCCACTTCCAGCGCACGTGACAGCGCGGCATCGTTTTTCAGACTCAGTTTTTGAATCAGCGAGTCGAGCAGATGGTTAGGATCGTAAGCGGCCAGGTCGGCTAATTTTGTGCTGGTCATAATGTCTTTTAAAAAATAGTAAGTGAGTAAAAATAATTTCTGCAAGAAACGTTATGCGGGAGGATGAATTTCCCGGTTCGATAACATCCACACTGAAGATGTCACCAAATTTATTTCCTGTAGGAAATATAAGCGCTTAGCCGGTGCATCGCAATAGCTAATTCATTTCCCTTGCAGCAGATATGTACTGGAGTGTAATGAGCGTGGACGCACGGTTTTTGAGCGCGCGCAATGATGCGGCACAGCAGGCTTGCCGCGGTCGGGAAATGCAGGAAGGGGACTTACTTTTCCGGGGTGGCGGGGGCAGTTTCCGTGTCGTCGGCAAACAGCGCATCCCAACCCGACCGACCTAGCGCGTGCATGGTCGCGATATTTTTCTCGTAGATTTGGGATGCTTCCGGGAAGGCAGCCACAGCGGTTTCGATGCTCGCTTCGCGCAACAGATGCAGGGTAGGATAGGGCGAGCGATTCGAGAAATTATCGATGTCGTTGACTTCGGTGCCGGCAAATTGGTAATCCGGATGAAAGCTGGCGACCTGGATCTCGCCATCGAGATCTTCTTCTTCGACCGCCGCGTCGGCCACTTCGAGGAAGTCGTTATAGTCGAGAAAATCGCGCAGCACCAGGGGATGGATCAGCAGCGTTGTATCCAGCGCAGCCGGATCGGAGGCGGACAAATGGCGCAGTTCAAGCACCAGATCGCGGTGCAGCTGCTTGGGTGATTTCGCATCGCTGACCGCGTAACGGATCTGGCGCTTGGTGTGCACTGCCTTGGCGAAGGGGCACAGGTTCAGGCCGATTACTGCTTTTTCAATCCACGCCTGGGTGCGCAGGATGATCTGCCGCGTTTCGTCATCGGGGAAGTCGGCGTCGTCAGGATTTTGCAGGGTGGTGCGAATCATTTTTCAGCTCACGTAAATGCGCGGAACGACTAGCCTACCATGGGTCTGCACGGGTGAAAAAAATCATTGGGAGCTGTGTGTTCTTATCAGCTATCCTTGCCATCTTTTCTTCGCATCATTTTCTGCAGTATAAAGATACCGGCACGACTTCATGGCAATCAAATCGACTATTTTCAAAGCGGACGTACAAATTGCCGACATGGACCGGCATTACTACGCACAGCATGGATTAACCCTCGCGCGCCATCCGTCGGAGACCGACGAACGCATGATGATGCGCGTGCTGGCCTTCGTGCTGAACGCCAGCGAAGCGCTCAGCTTTGGCAAAGGCATCAGCGCCGATGACGAGCCCGATCTGTGGCAGAAGGATCTGACCGGCGCGATCGAGCTGTGGATCGAAGTCGGCCAGCCGGACGACAAACGCATCCTGAAAGCCTGCGGCCGCGCGACGCAGGTGATCGTTTATCCGTATGCCAGCAACAGCACGATCTGGTGGAATGGCATCGGCAGCCGTATCGAGCGCGCAAAAAACCTGCGGGTCCTGAACGTGCCGCACGCAACCAGCGCGGCGCTGGCGCGCATGGCGCAGAGGAACATGCAGCTGCAATGCACGATCCAGGATGGCCAGACCTGGATTACTGCGGATGATGAAACGGTACAGGTCGACCTGATCGACTGGAAGTAGACTCTAGCCTCGTGCTACAGCCTGCTGCGCGCAACCCGCACCGCCCGGCTTAAATCAACCACCGACATCGCGTAAAAATAGCTGCGGTTATAGTGCGTGATGGCGAAAAAATTGGCCGCGCCCAGCCAGTATTCGGTCGGCTCCAATCCATTCTGCAAATCGACCAGGCTGAACAGCATGTCGTTCGGCGGCGCCATCCCCGGCGTGACGCCTGCAGTGCGCATTTCGTCCAGCGTAAACTTCGCTTCCAGTCCGCCTCCGATGAATTGTTCCCAACGCGCTTTTCCATCACCATCAGGCGCGCTGACAGTCACGGGAAAGACGTAAGGCTCGCCAGTCTTCCAGCCATGCTGCACCAGGAAATTCGCCACGCTGCCGATCGCGTCGACCGGTGAATTGCGCAGGTCGACGCGGCCATCGCCATCAAAATCCACAGCGAATTTGCGTATGCTGCCGGGCATGAACTGCGGCCAGCCGATCGCGCCGGCGTACGAACCGGTGAGCGAGAATGGATCAAGGCCGGACTCGCGCGCGAGCAGCAGCGTGCTCTCAAGTTCGCTGCGGAACATGGCCATGCGCGCTACCCGCGTTGGTGTATCCGGATAGGCAAACGCCAGCGTGGTGATCGCATCCATCACGCGAAAATTCCCGGTATTGCGGCCGTACATGGTTTCCACGCCGATGATGCCGACGATGATTTCCGCCGGCACGCCGAAGCGCGCCTCGGCCCGTTCCAGCGCCTCGGCATGCGCATTCCAGAACTGCACGCCGGCGTCGATGCGAATCGGTTCGACGAAGCGTGCACGGTAGGCGCGCCAGTTCTTTGGCCTGCCCGGCGGCGCAGGCTTCATCAGCTGGATCGCGCTGTCGATGTAGCGGGTCTTGTTAAAGACGGCTTGCAGTTCGGTGCGATTGAAGCCGTGCGTGGCGACCATCGTATCGATGAAGCTGCTGACTTCCTTCCAGTCGGCGAAGTTGGCGAATTCGCCGGCGACCACTTTCTTCTCGACGGTCTTGACCTGGCGCGCAGCAGGGCGCTTCGATGTTTGAGCTTGCGCCTCCGGGAGGGCCAGTGCAAGTGCTAAAACGGAGGTTAAGGCTAGGGTAAATTTCATCGGCATTGAGGCAGTAGATTCTTGAGTTGGGCGACAGTCGGATGACTGACACGGAAAGGCAATTGTGTTCGGTCGCGCTGCGGCTGCGGCGCGTATTGCAGTGATTCGTACAGGGTCAGGAAACGTCCGATCGCGATGCGCTGCGTGGCAGGCAGGCGCTGGTCGGCCGCGATGCGCCCGCCATAATCGCGCGGGCCTTCATGCGGCGCGCGTGGCAGCCCGCGCCGCGCGAGATCACGGCACAGCGTGTGATACAGCGCAGTGGCCGGGTCGATCTTTCGACGATTCCAGATCAGCGGCAGCACGACGATCGCCAGCGCCACGCTGCCAGCGGCAAACAGCAGGCCGATCAGCGCCGGCCAGTCAGTCTGCGTGAAGCCGAGCGAGCGCAGCAAATTCTGTTGCTGGTCTGCTGAATAATTCAGCACCCATTGATTCCATTGATTGGTCACGGCGTCGAAGTTGAAGCGCACGCGCCCCAGCAACGTGTCTTCGCTCATGTCGAGATTGAGCAGGCCGCCGAATGCCTGGCGTGGTATCACGCTGGCAAGATTGCGTTCGACGCGCTCGGGCGCGACCGCGGCTGTTGGATCGACGCGCAGCCAGCCTTTGCCGGCCAGCCACACCTCTGCCCAGGCATGCGCGTCGGACTGGCGCACCGTCAGGTAGCCGTCGACCGGATTAAACTCGCCGCCTTGATAGCCTGTCACGACCCGCGCCGGAATTCCTGCCCCGCGCATCAGCACCACGAAGGCGCTGGCGTAGTGTTCGCAAAATCCTGCGCGTGTACTGAACAGAAACTCATCCACGCTGTCGCGTCCCAGCAGGGGCGGCGTCAGGGTGTAGCGGTAGGCCTCCCGGCGAAATTTGGCCAGGACCTGGTTCACTAACGCTGATGGCTCTGGCGTTTCGGCGCGCAGCCGGGCGGCGTAGGCCAGGGTTTGCGGATTGAAGCCGGCCGGCAGCGAACGCCAGCGTTGAAGGGCAGCCTCGGTCAGGTCGAGCCCCGTGTCGAAATCGAGATGCGAACTGACGTCGTAGCGCACGCGCTGCTCGATCCGATGCGCGGAATGCATTTCTATTTCGCCCGTAAAGCCCGCCGGCCTGCCCGCGACGACCGGCGCATACTCCGGCAGCTCAAGAGCGAATAGCCACGGGTGGCCGCTGGGCTCGAGCGTTACTGCATGGCGCACAGGCGGCCCACGGCGCTCGACCATGAGCGGGCCGGCATCGTTACGCAAGGGCGTCATGCGCGACCACGTACGCCCGTCGAATGCGCTCAGCACTGGTCCGCGCCAGTACAGGTTGCCACGCCGCGGGATCGGGTCGATGAACTCGACGCGGAAGGCGACCTCTTCGGAATTCGCCAGATCGGAAATATTCCCCGGGGTCATATTCTCGGACAGGCCGGTGCGGCCGGACCTGGCGTCGCTCGGCATGCTCCACAGCGGCCCTTGAATGCGCGGGAACAGCACGAACAGTACCAGCGTGACCGGCAACGCGAGCGCAAAAATAAGCGCGCCGTGCGCCACACGCGCCTTCAGTGGCGGCACTAGTCCGGTGTACTGAAACGATAACTGGGTAACCAGCAGCGCCACGACCGAGAGCGCCATCAAGGCCGCCATGGCGATTTTTTGTGAGTAAAAGAAATTCGCCAGCAGCAGGAAAAAACACACGAACACGACCGTGAAAAGATCGCGTTTGGCGCGCATCTCAAGCAGCTTCAGCGCCAGCAGCAGGACCAGCAAGGTGACCCCGGCATCGCGGCCAAAAAAAGTCCGGTGACTGAAGTAACCACCCGCCATCGCTGCGCAGGCGATCGGCAGCAGCAACCACTGCGGCGGCATGCGATTTCCGCGGAAGGTGATCCACCCGCGCCAGACGAGCAGCAGGCCGCAGAACAACGAGACCCAGCCGGGCAGGCGCAGGAGGTGCGGCGCCAGCACCAGCAGGCAGGTGCCGAGCAGGAGCAGGGTATCGCTTTTGTCGCGCGGGAGCGGGCTGGCGGCGAACTTCATGCGGCGCCCGGATACAGCGCCAGCGCGCTCAGGCAAGCGGCCTGGTGCGCCGGTCCGAGCGCCGCGGGGAAGTGATGGGCGCCGAGGCGGAATGCGTAGGGCAGTCCGGCTGCTTCGGCATCCAGCACCCAGCGCGTCATGCGTGAGAGGCGGTCTTCCAGGTCCATTTGGGGCGGCAGTGCAGTCAGGTCAAGGCACAGTTCGCTCGCGCCGCCGCCTTCGAAATGCTTGGTAACCAGTGTTCCGCCATCCTCCAAATCGATACGGGCAATCTGGCGCCAGGCGAGATGCTTGAGCTGGTCGCCGGGCTGGTAAGCGCGAATGCCGGCGAAATCGTCGTGCCCGGCGCTGCCAGCGCCGGTGTCGTCGCCCTTGGCCCGCATCGGCAGCGGTGGCGCCTGCAGTTCGGGGCGCGGGTATATCAGCGCCTGCAGATCGGGCCGCCAGTAGCTCCAGGCGCGCAGCAAGCCGAGCGGGAAGCGCGTTTGCAAGCGCACGCGCGGCGTCTGTAGCCAGCCGCGTTTGACGGTGTGGCAGGACAGCGTGATATTGCAAGTCGTGTTGGCTGGCACATCGACGGCATGCGCGATGCCGAGCGCGCCATCCTCGAGAAAGCCGAGCCAGAGCGCGTAGCGGTCATGCTTGCGTCGATTGATCAGGTGCAGTTCGAACTGGGCTTCTTCGCCGCAGAATACCGGCTGCGCGCGGCCGGCGCGTAGATACAGGTGCGCGAGGTTACGGAAAGTCAGGTGCATGTCGATCAATGCGCAGCCGGCGATCAGGAAGGTAAAGCCAAAGCCCAGGCTGAGGTTGTAATTGACCGCGCCGATGAACAGCACGATCAGCAGCACGACGAAGGCGAGGCCGGCGCGGGTGGGCATGATGAACACGCGCCGCTGGTTCAGAAATGCTTCGCCGGGCTCCGCATCGCGCAACTGGAATACCCACTGGTTCAGGTGATTTCTCAACGATAGTCGCAGTCTGTGCAGCATGTCAGCCCAGCCTTAGAGCGCGACCGATTTCATTAACTGCAGAACCAGGTCACGGCTGCCAAGCGCGGTGCCCCCGGCTGACTTGAGCGGTCGCAGGCGATGCGCCGCGACCGGGATCAATACCGCCTGCACGTCTTCGGGAATCACATGATTTCGGCCTTCCATAACGGCCCATGCGCGCGCGGCTTGCAGCAGCGCGATGGTGGCCCGCGGGCTCAGGCCCTCGGCGAACATGCCGTTCTCGCGTGAAGCCTGCGCCAGCGCCTGGACGTAATCGACCAGCGCGCTCGAGACGTGCACCTGTTTCAGGGCTCCCTGGGCCAGCACCAGTTCTTCCGGCTGCATTGCGGCGCGCATGGCTTGCAGTAAAGTGCGCCGGTCTTCGCCGAGCAGCAGCGCGCGTTCGGCAGCGGAGTCGGGGTAGCCGAGCGAGAGGCACATCAGGAAGCGGTCCAGCTGCGATTCGGGCAATTGGAAAGTGCCGATCTGGTGGGTTGGATTTTGCGTCGCGATGACGAAGAACGGCTTGGGCAGATCGCGCGTGACACCATCTGCGCTGACCTGGCGTTCTTCCATCGCTTCCAGCAGGGCAGACTGAGTCTTGGGCGTGGCGCGATTGATTTCATCGGCCAGCAGGACCTGGGTGAATACGGGACCGGGATGAAACACGAAGTCATTTTTTTCACGGTTAAATACCGAGATGCCGATGACGTCGGCGGGCAGCAGATCGCTGGTGAATTGCACGCGATTGAAGCGCAATCCAAGCGAGACGGCCAGCGCATGCGCCAGGGTAGTCTTGCCAACGCCAGGCACGTCTTCAATCAGCAAATGCCCGCCGGCCAGCAGGCAGACCAGCGATTGGCGAATTTGCAGTTCCTTACCGACGATGATATGACTGACTTGCTGTGAAACGGCGTGCATCTTGGCGAGCATGGAAGGTCCGTAGTGCGGTGGGCTGCCGAGGTCGGCAAAAAAATGGCTGGGGCAGGGTAGTTCGTGTTTACACTAGGCGATTCTAGTCGAGAATGCAGGAATTGAGCTCGACACCTTACCCCGGAAGTCCATGCGCACTGCAATTTACACACACCCGGACTGCGCCCGCCACGAAATGGGCGCGCTGCATCCCGAATCCCCGGCGCGGCTGCGCGCTATCGATGACCAGTTGATCAGCAGTCGCCTGAGCGACCTGCTGGAACACCGACAGGCGCCCGAGGCGGCCGTCGTCGACCTTGAACGCATCCACAGCAGTAAGGCCATCGCGCTGGTGCGCGACAATGTGCCGACCGATGCGGGCTACTACCCGCTGGACGCCGATACCTCGCTCAATGCGTATAGCTGGAAAGCCGCCTTGCGCGCGGCCGGCGCCGCGGTAGCGGCCACCGACGCGGTGATTGCCGGCGAACTCGATAACGCTTTCTGCTCGGTGCGCCCGCCCGGGCATCATGCGCGGCCCTCGGCGCCCATGGGATTTTGCATGTTTAATAACGTGGCCGTCGCTGCGCGTCATGCGCTGGATGTGCATGGGCTTCGACGCGTCGCCATTGTCGATTTTGACGTACATCATGGCAATGGCACCGAAGAGGCCTTCATTGATGATGCGCGCGTGTTGATGGTCAGCTTTTTCCAGCATCCGTTTTATCCGGGTACTGGCGCTGAGCCGAACCTGCGCGGGCGCGAGCATATCGTTAACATTCCCGTGCCGGCATACACCGGCGGCGATGCAGTGCGCGCGTTGGTAACGCAGCACTGGCTGCCGGCGCTTCATGCGCATCAGCCGGAAATGATCTTTATCTCGGCCGGCTTCGACGCGCACCGCGAAGATGATCTCGGCCAGATGAGCCTGGTCGAAGCTGACTACGCGTGGATGACGGCGCAGATCATGGACGTCGCGCGCATACACGCGGGCGGACGCATCGTCAGCTGTCTGGAAGGTGGTTATAACCTGTCGGCGCTGGGGCGCAGCGTGGTCGCGCACCTTCGCATTCTGGCCGGGCTGGAGTGAACCATCATGAAAATGCCTGTGCGTCGAGACGCAGCATCCTGATGGAATAGGCACCGCGCTTGCCGGCTGCGGTTAAAATGGCGGCTCGCTCCTTTAAGTCAGTTTTTAATGTCCATACAATGGTTCCCCGGTCACATGAACGCCGCGCGCAAAAAAGCCGCGGAATCCATGGAAAAGACCGATCTGGTGATCGAGGTCGTCGATGCTCGTTTGCCGCAGGCCAGCGCCAATCCGATGATCGAGCAGCTGCGCCTGTTTCGCCAGCGCCCATGCCTCAAAATCCTGAACAAAAGCGATCTGGCCGACCCGGTCGCCACCAAGGCCTGGCTCGATTTTTACAATAGCCAGAAGAACGTGCACGCCGTCGCGCTCAGCTGCAAGAAGCCGTCCGACGTGGCCAAGGTGCCTGGCCTGGCAATGAAGCTGGCGCCGCACCGCGGCACAGCGCTCAAACCCCTGCGCATGATGATCATGGGCATACCGAACGTCGGCAAGTCCACGCTGATGAATGCGTTGCTGAAAAAGCGCGTGGCCGCCGTCGGCGATGAGCCGGCAGTGACCAAGACCCAGCAGCGCCTCTACCTTGGCAATAACATGGTGCTGATCGATACGCCCGGCATGCTGTGGCCGAAGATCGCCCACCCAAGCGACGGCCTGATGCTGGCGGCCAGCCATGCGATCGGCGTCAACGCCGTGATCGAAGAAGAAGTGGCGACCTTCCTGGCCGACCAATTGCTGGTCGATTACGCGCCGCAGATCGCTGCGCGCTACGCCATGAATACCGATGGCGTGGATGGCGTCAGCGTGATCGAAGGCGTGGCTAAAAAGCGCGGCTTCCGTCTGAAGGGCGGCGAGCCGGATTACGAAAAGGCTGCGCACACGCTGCTACAGGATTACCGCTCCGGTGCACTCGGGCGCATCAGTCTCGAAACGCCAAAAAGCCGCGCCGCCCTGCTGGCCAGTTACGTGGCGCCTGTGCTGCTGGGCGAAGCGCCCGAGCCGGACCAGGACAGTGACGCCGAACCAACAGGCCCCTATTGATTCGAGGCTAGTGCGTGGTGGAATCGGCTAGAGTGTTTGTCATGCCGTTGTTCCCGCCAATTTCCAGGATCTGTCGCGATGATCATCGTTGAAACCGAACGGCTGCTGCTGCGTACATTTTCGATTGACGACGCGCCATTTGTGCTGCGCCTCGTGAATGATCCAAGCTGGATCGAATTTATCGGCGACCATGCGGTCGGCGACTTGGAAGAGGCCTGCAATTACATCCGTAATGGCCCGCTGACCATGTACGAGGACTATGGTTTTTCCCTGTGCATGACCGAGCTGAAGGCGACTGGCACGCCGGTCGGCGTATGTGGCCTGGTCAAGCGCGACAGCCTGCCTGAAGTGGATCTGGGATTTGCCCTGCTGCCCGAATACTGCGGCCGGGGCTATGCCAGTGAAGCCGCTGCCGCCATCCTCGAATTTGGCCGCAGCGAGCTGCGCATACAGCGCGTGCTGGCCATCACCATGCCGGCAAATCTGCGCTCGATGCAATTGCTTGAGCGG
>Ga0326735_1000282_pt1 | contig 12077 bp, 10 predicted proteins | sample 37_GP2_1092_FD_207945 | JGI IMG/M metagenome (GOLD analysis project Ga0326735, IMG submission 207945) | Glacier ice microbial communities from Ngari, Tibet, China - 37_GP2_109.2 | ecosystem: Environmental > Aquatic > Freshwater > Ice > Glacier | place: China: Ngari, Tibet | collected 2018-07-31
ACGATGGATTGCGTTCAGGCCTGATCACCCCGGCGCAGCTGGAAGAGCTCGATCTGTTCGCCCGTCACCGGCGCGAAGTCGAAGCCAATTTTCCCGGCATTGTCGGCCGGCGCGCGATCCACGAAATCATTCGACGCATGATCAATGCGCTGATCGTCGACCTGATCGACACCTCGCAGGCGCGCATTGCTGCGGCTCAGCCGGGTTCTCTTGACGACGTGCGCAATGCGCCGCCGCTGATCGCATTTTCAGAGGCCATGGCGGCCGAGGCTGCACTGCTCAAGCGCTTCCTGCGCGAGAATCTATACCGCCATTACCAGGTCAATCGCATGACCAGCAAGGCGCGCCGTATCGTTGGCGAGCTGTTCGATGTGTTCATGCGCGAACCGAATTTGCTGCCTCCAGATCACAGTGTCGCCGGTGCCGATCGGCATCGTCATGCGCGCAGGGTGGCCGATTACATCGCCGGCATGACGGACCGCTACGCGATTCGCGAGCATCGCCGCCTGTTCCTGGTGGACGAGATTTAACTGCCTGTGCAGTAATTTAAGAATTCAGGCGAGGCTGCGCAGCGGATGAGCCCAGGCGGGCCAGACCGGCCTGAAAAAATGCGTGACCATTCCCGGGGTCACTTCTTCAAGCGTACGAGGCGACCAGATCGGCGCATTGTCCTTGTCGATCACCAGCGCGCGCACTCCTTCCAGGACTTCTCCGCCTTCGAAACTCCGCCGCACCATCGTGCGTTCCATGCGCAGGCAATCTGCAATGCCGAGTTTTGCGCCGCGGCGCAGCTGCTCGAGCGTGACACACATCATCAACGGCGAACGCTTCTGCATCACAGTCAGCGTGCGCTGCGCGAAGGGATCCCGGTCGCGCGCCAGCGAGTCCATGATTTGCGCAACGCTCGGGTGGGCGAAATGCCGGGCGATGCACGTGCTGGCGCGCGCCAGCATGCTGTCGCGCGGCTGCGCCTGCGCTTCGAACTGCGCAGCAAGTCTGCGCGCGACGGTGCGGTGATCGGTGTCATTTCGATCAAGCAGCGCGAATAAATTCGCCAGCTCGGAGGAGGGTACGAACAGGTCAGCCAGGCCGGCGTGCAGAGCGTCCGCTGCGCCGATCACCTCGCCGGTCAGGCCCAGATAAGTTCCCAGTCTGTCCGGCAGGCGCGACAGGAAGAAGCTGCCGCCGACGTCTGGAAACAAGCCGATGTTTACCTCGGGCATGGCCATCCTCGTGCGCTCCGTGACGATGCGCAGCCGCGTATCAGAGCCGCCTTGCGCGATGCCCATGCCGCCGCCCATTACCACGCCATCCATCAGCGCAATGTAAGGTTTCGGATAATGATGAATCAGATGATTAAGCGCGTATTCTTCGCTGAAAAAATCTTCCAGCAGGGCGCTCCCGCCGCTCGGAGCAGAGCGACCTGCATCATAGAAAAAGCGAATGTCGCCACCCGCGCAAAACGCCTTGGCGCTCGCGCTGCGAACCAGCACGGCGCGCACGTTCGTATCGCCGCGCCAGTCGAGCAGCGCGCGCGTCAGGCTGCGCACCATGTCGAGCGAAAGCGAATTCAACGCTTGCGGACGGTCCAGCGTGAGAATGCCGAGGCCATGTTGCACGGTGCTTTGAACGAAGTCAGTCATGCTGCAGCCCGGAAGAAAAGTGAGTTGCCATTCTATCGATTTTGCGCCGCAACGAATTGCATTTGCAGGATGAGCCGAAGACGCCCATGAAAAAGGGCGCAATAAATTGCGCCCCAAGTCGGTTAGCCGAGTTGTTCGGCCATGCCACCCACTTACTGGGTTAGCGGTTCAGGCTCGGGCAGATGCTTGATCGCCGCGTGCTGATGGTCCTGCAGTTTCGATTTGTACTTGATGACCTGGCGATCGAGCTTGTCGATCAGCGTGTCGATGGCGGCGTATAGGTCCACGGCGATGCTCTCGACATGGATGTCCTTGCCACGCAGGCGCAGGTTGATTTCAGCTTTCTGTCGCTTATCTTTTTCAGGGAGCTTGTCGACGGTCAGGATAACCGCGACATCAATGACATGATCGAAATGGCGCTTGATACGTTCAAGCTTGTTCTGAACGTGTTCGCGGATGGCTGGCGTTAATTCGAGGTGATGTCCACTGATGGTGAGATTCATACTGCGCTCCTTATGTGGGTGCCTCTGGCGGTTCGCGACGGATGGCCCATCGGGATGACGGACCGCGCCTGAACACAGGGGCGAAAACATTACTGCAAACTATAACGATTTACGCAGATTAACCGGGGGGATTTTCAAAGCTTCGCGGTATTTTGCGACTGTACGGCGGGCTACCACCATGCCTTGTTCCCCGAGCATGTCTGCAATTTTGCTGTCGGAAAAAGGTATTTTTGGGTCTTCAGCTCCTATCAGTTGTTTAATGAGTGCGCGTATCGCGGTGGATGAAGCCTCACCTCCCGCTTCTGTCGCAACATGGCTGCCGAAAAAGTACTTCAGCTCGAACATGCCGTGTGGTGTCAGCATGTATTTTTGCGTAGTTACACGGGAAATGGTGCTCTCGTGTAAACCAAGTGTATCAGCTATTTCGCGCAAGACAAGGGGCCTCATGGCGACCGCGCCATGGGAAAAAAAGTTCCTCTGCCGCTCCACAATTGCTTGTGCAACGCGCAAGATGGTGTCAAAGCGCTGGCGCATGTTTTTGATCAGCCACTTCGCTTCCTGCAGCTGTGAAGTCAGCGATCCTTCGCCCTTGCTCTGCTTCAGAATGCTTGCGTACATCGCATTCACGCGCAGGCGCGGCATGACTTCGTGGTTCAGCACTACCTGCCAGCCTGTCTTGGTTCTTTTGACAATAACATCGGGCACAACGTAGTCGGATACGTCAGCGGCGAATGGCGCGCCCGGATGCGGATTGCATGCGCGGATGACTGCCTGCGCTTCACGCAAATCTTCGTCATCACAGTCGAGCGTCTTTTTCAGCTTGGTAAAGTCGCGCTGGGCGAACTGGCTGAGATAGCCTTCGACGATGATCAGCGCAAGGCGCCGCGTGACCATGGCCACGCCCGGCATGCGGCGAATTTGCAGAGAAAGGCACTCGGCTGCATTGCGCGCCGCCACGCCGGGCGGATCGAAGCTCTGCAGCATGCGCAACGCAATGGCCAGGTCGTCGAGTTCGACGCCCAGCTCTTCCGGCAAGCGCGCATGGATGTCTTCCAGCGATTCTTCCAGGTAGCCGTTATCGTTCAGCGCGTCGATCATCAATTCGAGCAGCGCGCGGTCGCGCAGGTCGCGCAAGGTCACGCGCATTTGATCAAGCAGGTGTTCGCGCAGCGTGGTTTCGTGCGCTTCAAGCTGTGGGCGCGCATCGTCGTCTTCGGGCGCCTTGGCAGTGCGCGCGACATCGTCAAAGCTCCAGTCATTGTCGGCCGTCGCTGGCGCCTCGGGCGCTTCACTGGCGTCGATGCTGGCCGGCGCTTCTTCGCCGCTGGCTTCGTGCGCGGCCGGCGTGCTGGCCGCCGTAGTGCCGGCCGACGGCGTGTCATGCGATGCGATCGCGCCATCCGCCAGCAGGCGCACCGAATGATCGAGCGGATCGTCGAGGCGTTCAAGCAGCGGATTGTCGGACAGGATCTGTTCCAGCTCCTGATGCAGTTCGAGCGTAGAAAGCTGCAGCAGGCGTATCGATTGCTGCAGCTGGGGAGTCAGGGCCAGATGTTGTGATGTCCTGAGCTGGAGAGACTGTTTCATGGCTGCTGCTTGATCACTTTGTGCGTCCTTGTTTGCCTCATTTTCAACGCCACTTCGCCTTACATGCGGAAGTGTTCGCCGAGGTAGACGCGCCGCACGGATTCATTCGCGATGATGTCGTCAGGCCGGCCGCTGGCCAGCACTTCGCCCTGGTTGATGATGTAGGCGCGGTCGCAGATGCCGAGGGTTTCGCGCACATTGTGGTCGGTGATCAGCACGCCGATGTCGCGCTCACGCAAAAAGCGCACGATGCGCTGGATTTCGATGACCGCGATCGGGTCGACCCCGGCGAACGGCTCGTCGAGCAGCACGAAGCGCGGATTGGTGGCCAGCGCGCGGGCGATTTCCACGCGCCGGCGTTCGCCGCCCGAGAGCGACAGCGCGGTATTCTCGCGCAGCTTCTCGATTTGCAAATCGGCCAGCAGCACATTCAGGCGCACGTCGATCACGGCGCGCGGCAACGGCTTGCCGTCTTCGCGCTGCAGCTCCAGCACAGCGCGGATATTGTCTTCCACGCTCAGCTTACGGAACACCGAGGCTTCCTGCGGCAGGTAAGACAAACCGAGCATGGCGCGACGGTGGATCGGCTGGCGTGAGATGTCGACGCCGTCGAGATTGATCTGCCCCTTATCTGAAGGCACCAAGCCGACGATCATGTAAAAGGAAGTGGTCTTGCCGGCGCCGTTCGGCCCCAGCAGGCCGACCACTTCGCCACTGTCGACTTTCAGCGAAACGTCAGCCACTACCTTGCGCGCGCCATAACTCTTCTGCAGGCCCACGACCTCCAAGGTACTCGCCATCACTTGCCTTTCTGGTCGCTGTGCGGCTGGAATACACCGCGAACCCGTCCCGCGCCGGACTTGCTTTCGCCGGCAGCGGTATTGTTCACCGAAAAAAACTCGGCGCGGCTGTCATACGAAATGAATTGTCCTTCGACTTCGTCCGAGGATTTTTTGCCTTCAAGGCGGCGCATTTTCGCCTTCGAAATCAGCCTTACGACTTCCGTTTTGCCGTCGTATTCAATGCGTTCGGCCTGGCCCTCCATCCACAGATCGGCGCCGCCGTCGCGCTTCTGGCGGAAGGTCGCCAACCCGCCGGGCGCAGCAAACAATTTCGCGAACTGGTAACCGGCCGGATCTTCGGTCAGGACCATTTTGTCGGCCTTCAGGATCATCGTGCCGCGCGTCAGGATCACGTTGCCGGTCAGCGTGCGAATTTGTTTCACGTCGTCGACATCCATCTTGTCGGCCTCAAAATTGGTCGGCTTCTCGGAATCGCCTTTCTCAGCATGCACGGCGACCGTGCAGACCATGTTGAGGCCAAACAGGAACAGCAAAAAAAGTCGTTTCATTACTCTGTCTTTCAAAATGTCCGGCTATTGTTTCGGCGGCGGCAGGGTGCCGCGCACCCGGCTAGCCAAATGCAGCTCACGCGTCGCATTGTTGGCTACCATGCCAGTGCCATACAGCTGCGAGGCGCCGGATAAAATTTCCACCGCCTTGTCAGTTTTCAGGAGGTCTTCATCGGGCAGCACCAGCAGGTATTCTGAACGCAGCTTGAATACTCCGGCGGTGGCCGATGCCGGCCGGTCGACCACCACATTGCGATGCAGGTGAATTTGATTCTTGACGTGGTCGATGACCGCGCGCTCGGCATGCAGCGTCAACGGCGCCTGGCCCTCGGCCAGATTGTGCAGCACCGGCTGGCGAATTTCGAAGCTGTCGTCATTCGGAAAATGCGTCAACTTCAGGCCGGACACGTTGTAGCGCGCCTGGCCGGTCTTCGACATGCGCACGAAATTGAATTTGTCCACGGTGTAATCCGGTTCGCCCTTCGGAATCGCCGCGCGCTCGTCGTTCTTCGTCTGGCGCAGCACTTCAAGCACCCAGAAGCTGCCCAGCGCGACCGTGGCGGCCAGCGCCATGATCACAGCCAGACGCACGCGTCCTGTGCGGACCGGAGCGTTCATCGCAAATACGGCGCGAGCGCCATTTCGTAATTGCCTTGCGCGCGCAGCAGCAGGTCGCACAGTTCGCGCGCGGCGCCACGTCCACCGTGCGCTTGGGTGACATAGTGCACGCGACTGCGCACTTCAGCGTGCCCGTTCGGCACACTGGCGGAAAAACCTACGCGCGTCAAAACCGGCAGGTCGATTATGTCGTCGCCGATGTAGCCGCAGTCCTCGGCTGCGAAGCCGCATTCCCGGGCCAATTGTTCAAAGCCGCTGCATTTGTCATGCACGCCTTGTTGGACGTGCACGATGCCGAGGTCGGTCGCACGGCGCAACACGATGGGCGACAGGCGCGCGCTGATGATGGCCGTGGCCACGCCCGAATCCTGCAGCATCTTGATGCCCTGGCCGTCGAGCACGCTGAAGGTCTTGAGCGCTTCGCCGTCGGCGCCAAAGTGCAGGCTGCCGTCGGTCAGCACGCCGTCGACGTCGAAGATCATCAGGCGCACGCGGGCCGCGCGGGCTTGCACGGAAGTCTGGTCGGGCAGCGTCATCAGATGACCTTCGCCCGTGTCAGGTCGTGGATGTGCAGCGCGCCGACCAGCTTGCCACCGGCATCCACCACCAGGACCTGATTAATGCGGAACTCTTCCATCAGCTGCACCGCGTCGACCGCCAGCTGATCGGGGCCGACGGTACGCGGATTCAGGTGCATCACGTCGGCGATCGAGCCATGCGAAAAATCCTGGCCGTTTTCTATCATGCGGCGCAAATCGCCATCGGTAAACACGCCGCGCACATGAAAGCGTTCGTCGACAATGGCCGTCATGGCCATGCCCTTGCGCGTGATTTCCATCAGCGTCGCGCTCAGCGAGGCGTCGGCCAGCACTGCAGGTATCGCATCGCCGGTGCGCATCACATCGCGCACATGCGTCAGCAGGCGGCGGCCGAGCGCGCCGCCCGGATGCGAGCGGGCGAAATCTTCTTCGCGAAAGCCGCGTAAATCGAGCAGCGCCATTGCCAGCGCATCGCCCAGCGCGAGCGTGACAGTCGTGCTGGTAGTCGGTGCGAGGTTGAAAGGACAGGCTTCGCGCGCGACGCGTATGTCCAGGTGAACTGAGGCCAGCGCAGCCATGCTCGAGCCCGGCTTGCCGGTGATCGCAATCATCGGCACATCCATGCGTTTGATGCTCGGGATGATGGAAGTCAGTTCATCGGCTTCGCCCGAATAGGAAATTGCGATGAACACGTCTTCCGCTGCGACCATGCCGAGGTCGCCATGCGAGGCTTCGCCTGGATGCAGGAAGAGGGAGGGAGTGCCGGTAGAGGCCAGCGTGGCAGCGATCTTGCGCGCGATGTGGCCGGATTTACCCATGCCGGACACCACTACCCGGCCGCGGCAGTGAAACAGTAATGACAGCGCATCGGTGAAGCTGCTGTCATCTTGGTTCAACTTGTCCCGGAGCGACAAAATCGCGTCGGCTTCGAGCTGCAGCGTGTCGCGCGCCAGGGCTACGGCGCGTTGTGCGCTTTTATCATCAAAAGCGTTCGAGACAGTTTTTTCATGGGGTACACTCATGCGGAAAGTATAAACGAAATCACCAAGCAAAAAACTTGCCAGTGGCAAGATAAATAGCTCCTTTCCACCCTGCTCAACTGTTTCTTTCGTGGAAAATGTTTTCAGCGCTTGAACTGACTTTACTGCTGCTGGCCTCAGCCGTTTTCGGCGTGGTCATCTTTCGCATGCTGCATTTGCCGCCCATGCTCGGCTACCTGGTGGTAGGCGGCATTATCGGACCGCATGCGCTCGGCTGGGCCGAGGCCAACCACACCACGCATTTGCTGGCGGAGTTCGGCGTGGTGTTCCTCATGTTCTCGATCGGGCTGGAATTTTCGCTGGCCAAATTGTCATCCATGCGCAAGATCGTGTTCGGTCTCGGCATGGCGCAAGTCCTGCTGACGATCGTGTCTGCGATGATATTCGCGTTCGCCTTGAGCTATCTCATGCCGGACATGGCGATCGGCTGGAAGGGCGCGTTCGCGCTGGGCGGCGCTCTGGCCATGTCGTCGACTGCCATCGTGTCGAAGATGCTGACCGAAAGTCTTGAGCTGGAGAGCGAACACGGCCGGCGTATTCTCGGCATCCTGCTGTTCCAGGATCTGGCGCTGGTGCCGCTGTTGATCATGGTGCCGGCGCTGGCCAATCCCGAGGGTGACATGGCCTCGGAACTGGCATGGGCCGCCCTGAAAGCTATCGGCGTCCTGTTTCTGCTGCTGGTGGTCGGGCAAAAGCTGATCCGCAAATGGTTCAACATCGTGGTGCGCCGGCGCTCGCAGGAATTGTTCATGCTGAACCTGCTGCTGATCACGCTGGGCGCGGCGTGGATCACCGAAAAAGCCGGCTTGTCGCTGGCGCTCGGCGCCTTTGTCGCCGGCATGCTCATCTCCGAAACCGAATACAAGCATCAGGTGGAGGAGGACATCAAATCCTTCCGCGACGTTTTGCTCGGTCTGTTTTTCATCACCATTGGCATGCTGCTGAATGTACCGCTGGTGCTGGAGCACTGGTGGCTGGTGCTATTGCTGCTGATCGGGCCGGTGCTGTTCAAGTTCGCTCTAATCGCGGTACTTGCGCGACTGTTTGGCGCACCCACCGGAGTCTCACTGCGGACCGGGCTTGCGCTGGCGCAAGCGGGCGAATTCGGCTTCGTGCTGCTGAACCAGGCCGGCGGCCTGAAGCTGATCGATCCGCTGCTGGTACAACTGATCCTGGCGTCGATGGTGCTATCCATGCTGGCAGCGCCTTTCATCCTGGCCAAGAGCGATGCGATAGTGATGAAATTGTCGCGCAATGAATGGATGATGCAGTCGATCGCGCTGACGCAGATCGCTGCACGCACCATGTCCACGCACAAGCATGTGATCATTGCCGGCTTCGGCCGCAGCGGGCAGAACCTGGCGAATCTGCTGGAGGAAGAAAAGATCGCCTATCACGCGCTTGATCTGGATCCGGATCGGGTCCGCGAAGCGCAGGCCGCCGGCGCCAACGTCTCGTATGGGAACGCCGCGCGGCGCGAAAGCCTGGTCGCGGCCGGTATCCATCGCGCCGCGGCGCTGGTGATCAGCTATGCCGATACGGCCTCGGCCCTGAAGGTACTGCATTTCGTGCATGAACTCGCGCCGCATTTGCCGGTACTGGTGCGCAGCCACGACGATACCGACCTGGACCAACTGCGCGCCGCCGGCGCCACCGAAGTCGTGCCGGAAGCGATCGAAGGCAGCCTGATGCTGGCCTCGCATGTGCTGGTCATGCTTGGCGTCCCGCTGCGTCGGGTGGTGCATCGTGTGCAGGCTGCGCGCGATGAGCGTTATGCGTCGCTGCGCGGGTATTTCCATGGCGCCGGCGATGCGCTGGACGACGCCGATCACCTGCATGTGCGCCTGCATTCCGTGATCCTGAATCCGGGCGCGTATGCCATCGGCAAAACCCTGACAGACTTGCGCCTGGCAGAATTGCATGCCGAAGTGACGGCGATCCGCCGCGGTAAAGCGCGGGTCGAAGCCATGCCCGAGACGGTGCTTGAAAGCGGCGATATCGTCGTGCTGCGCGGCGCGACTGAAGCAGTCGCGCGGGCGGAAGACCGGCTGCTGAAATAAACGGCAGGCAGCGCAGGATGTATTCCCTCGCGGCCACACCAGCGCTTAAGCCTCTATACTTCCCGCCTGAGACCCCATTAAGAATGTTACATGACATGATTGAACGCATCGTCGACATCATCCTGCCGGTCATCATCATCATCGCGCTCGGTTATCTGTTTGCCCGCGTGCGCGGCGAGCGTGTCAAGGCCGACATGGGCGGGGTGAATCGCATCAGTATGGATTTGCTGTGCCCGCTGTTGGTATTCACTGCTCTGGCCGGCAAGAATTTTGACCTTCTGCACAACGGCACGCTGGTCTTGGCCGGCGTGTTGATCTCGCTCGGCTCAGGCCTGCTGGCGTGGCCTGTTGCACGCTTGTTTGGTTACGATATACGCAGCTTCGTGCCGCCCATGATGTACAACAATTGCGGCAACATGGGTCTGCCGCTGGCAGCACTAGCCTTTGGCAGCGGCGCGCTGTCCTCGGCGGTGGCGTTGTTCATGGCTTGCAACCTGGTCTACTTTTCGGTCGGCATGAAGATCATTCAGCATGGGCGCCCCGGCGCGCCCAGCCACTCGCTGAAATTCCTCAGCAGCCCGATGATGCTGGCAATGATGGCCGGGATTGTGTTCTCGGTGTTCCACCTGAGTCTGCCCGCGCCGATATTCGTCGCATTAAAAATGCTTGGTGAAGCCTGCATACCCGTCATGCTGTTTTCACTCGGCGTGCGTATGCTCGACGTCAGCCTGAAAAGCTGGCACATCGGCCTGGTCGGCGCGCTGATGTGCCCGATCGGTGGGCTGCTGATCGCGGCGCTGCTGGACCCGCTGCTGAATCTGCCGCCGGAACAGCGCGGTCAGATGTACCTGTTCGCGTCGCTTCCGCCGGCAGTGTTTTGCTTCATGGTGGCGGAGCAGTATCAGCAGGAGCCGGAGAAGGTCGCCTCTATTGTCTTGTTGGGGAATTTGCTGGCGATCGTGTTCGTGCCAGCCGGGCTGTGGTTGGGCATGCGCGGGGCCTGAGTTGGGTCAGGCCGCCGCTTCGATCTACTTATGCTTCAACAATGGTCCGAGATAGGCGCCAGTCACGCTGGCTGGATTCTTCGCCACCTCTTCAGGCGTGCCGGTCGCAATGATTACGCCGCCACCTGCACCGCCTGCCGGTCCGAGATCGACCAGCCAGTCGGCCGTCTTGATCACATCCAGATTGTGCTCGATGATGACCACGGTATTGCCCTGGTCGCGCAGCCGGTGGATCACCTTCAGCAGCAAATCAATATCGTGGAAATGCAGGCCGGTGGTCGGCTCATCCAGGATGTACAGGGTGCGGCCCGTATCGCGCTTGGACAATTCTAGCGACAGCTTGACGCGCTGGGCTTCACCGCCGGACAGGGTAGTCGCGCTTTGCCCCAGCCGGATATAGCCAAGGCCAACATCCAGCAGCGTCTGCAGCTTGCGCGCGATGACCGGCACGGGCTTAAAGAATTCATGCGCTTCCTCGACCGTCATGGCCAGCACTTCGGTCACGTTCTTGCCCTTGTAATGCACTTCCAGCGTCTCCCGGTTATAGCGTTTTCCGTGGCAGACGTCGCAGGGCACATACACGTCCGGCAGGAAGTGCATCTCGACCTTGATTACGCCATCGCCCTGGCAGGCTTCGCAGCGGCCGCCCTTCACATTAAAGGAAAAGCGCCCGACGCTGTAGCCGCGCTCCTTGGCTGCGGGTACCGTCGAAAATAGATCGCGGATCGGCGTAAACACACCTGTATAGGTGGCAGGATTCGAGCGCGGCGTGCGGCCGATCGGCGCCTGATCGACGGCGATCACTTTGTCAAAATGTTCCAGGCCGCTGATCGATTTGTGCGCCGCCGGTTCGCCGTGCGAGCCGTACAAATGACGTGAAGTAGCCAGATACAGCGTATCGTTGACCAGCGTCGATTTGCCGGAACCGGATACGCCGGTGACGCAGGTCAGCAGGCCGATCGGCAGATCAAGCGTGACATTCTTCAGGTTATTGCCGGTCGCGCCGCTGATGATGAAGCGTCGCTCGGGATTGAAGGGCGTGCGTTTTTTCGGCACGGCGATCTTGAGTGTGCCGTTCAGGTATTTCGCGGTTAGCGATTTCTTATTTTTGAGGATTTGCGTGATAGTGCCTTCGGCGATCACTTCACCGCCGTGCACACCGGCGCCCAGGCCCATGTCGACAATGTAGTCGGCGCAGCGGATCGCGTCTTCATCGTGTTCGACCACCAGTACGCTATTGCCGATGTCGCGCAGATGCTTGAGCGTTTCGATCAGGCGATCGTTGTCGCGCTGATGCAGACCGATGGATGGCTCGTCGAGCACATACATTACGCCGGTCAGTCCGGAACCAATTTGCGAAGCCAGCCGGATGCGCTGTGCTTCGCCGCCGGACAGCGTATCTGCGCTGCGCGCCAGCGACAGATAGTCGAGGCCCACGTTATTCAGAAATTTAAGACGCGAGATGATTTCCTTGACGATGCGGTCGGCGATATCTTTCTTCGCGCCGGTCAGTTTTAAGGCCTCGAAAAAGTGCAGGGTTTCGCGCAGCGGGGTCTCCGCGATTTCATAAATTGCGCGCTGCTGCTTGCCGGCGCCGACCTTGACGAAGCGCGCTTCGACGCGCAGGCGCGCGCCAGCGCATTGCGGACAGACTTTTTTGTTGATGAATTTCGCCAGCTCTTCCTTGACCGCCATCGAATCGGTTTCGCGGTAGCGCCGCTGCAGGTTATTC
>Ga0326735_1000283_pt1 | contig 12071 bp, 16 predicted proteins | sample 37_GP2_1092_FD_207945 | JGI IMG/M metagenome (GOLD analysis project Ga0326735, IMG submission 207945) | Glacier ice microbial communities from Ngari, Tibet, China - 37_GP2_109.2 | ecosystem: Environmental > Aquatic > Freshwater > Ice > Glacier | place: China: Ngari, Tibet | collected 2018-07-31
CAAGCCAGAAAGCAGTTTGTTGCGTATCAAGAAATACCGGTCAACAAATCACGCCTGCCAGCGCATTGACCAGCCCGATCAGGCCGGCGGCACACCGCACAGGCGTAAAAAAGCCCCTGACTGGAGGGGCATTTGACAAACCTGTTGTTGTGTAAGCGATCCATGAACCCCAGACTTGTCGGCTGATCGGAATGTCCGCATCCTTGCACTTCGATTTGAACTCGGAGCTAGCAATGGAAAACACAATGGAATTTTGGGCGACGCATGTCGCGGCGGTGCAGCGGGAAGGCGTTTCGGCAAGCGGCTACGCAAAGCGGCATGACATATCTCTGGCGTCGCTGTATTACTGACGCCGAAAATTGAAGACTTCTTCCGAAATTGGCGCTGTCGCGCCAACTGGCAGGTTCGTCGCGTTGCGGATGGCGAACGCCGAGCCATCGGTTTGCGCTTGTACCCTGGTGCTGGCATCGGGCCTGCGCCTGGAATTGCCGGCGTTGCCGGCGCCGGCCTGGCTGGCCGCGCTGGAACAAGCGCGCTGTGGAGTGCGCTGATGCATCCGGGCTGTCGCGTCGAGCACGTCTTTCTTTGCCGCGATCCGGTCGATTTCAGGAAGTCGATCGGCGGCCTGTCCGTGCTGGTCGAGCAGGAACTGGGGCTCGACCCGTTCGGCAGTGCGCTGTATGTGTTCGTCAATCGCGATCGCAACAAGATCAAGGTCTTGTACTGGCACCGAAACGGTTTTTGCCTGTGGCTCAAGCGCCTGGAGGCGGAGAAATTCGCCTGGCCGCGCGAGGTGGAAGGGGCCACGCAAACGGTCACCGTGCAGCAATTCGAATGGCTGCTGGAAGGCGTCGATTTATGGCGAAATTCACCGCATAAAACATTGCATTTCGATTCAGTTTCATAGGGAAATTTGGTAAAATACGACATGCCTTTCGCTGTCGTCAAACCGTCCATTTTGCCCCCGCGCTACCAGCTCCCCGAGCTCGTCTTGCCACCTGTTCTGCCGGCCGATGTAGCCTCGTTGACCGCGTTGCTGCACGCTGTCATCGCATCGCACAACGACGTCAAGACGCAAGCGCTGAACCACATGCAGCACATGCTCGAACAGTTCATCCTGGCGCGCCACCGATTGTTCGGTGCCAGCTCCGAACAATCAACAACCCAGGGCCGGCTGTTCGACGAAGCCGAGGTACTGGCAGCGGGCAGCACCGGGGCGCAGGACAGCGCGCCGCTGCCGCCGGAGTCGGAGCGCGGCAAAGACAAGCCGGCGGACAAACCGGCACGCGGCAAGCGCGCCCCGTTGCCCCCGGAGTTAAAACGCGTCGATGTTGTCCATGACGTGCCTGCCGCCGAGCGCACCTGCCCGTGCGGCGCGCCGATGGTGGAGATCGGCCAGGACGTCAGCGAACAGCTCGACATCGTCCCGATGCAAGTGCGCGTGCTGCGCCATATCCGCAAGCGCTACGGTTGCCCTGGTAGCACGCATGCACCGGTGACGGCGCCGCTGCCGGCGCAGCCTCTGCCCAAGAGTAACGCCAGCGCCGACTTCCTGGCCATGCTGCTGATCGCCAAATTCATCGACGGCTTGCCGCTGGCGCGCTTCGAGTACGTGCTTGGTCGCCACGGCGTCGCCGTGCCGCGCCAGACGCTGGCGCGCTGGGTGATCGGCGCGGCCCGTCTGCTGCAGCCACTGCACAACCTGATGCGCGACGCCCTGCTCGACGGTTCCTTCATCCACATCGACGAAACGGTGGTGCAGGTGCTCAAGGAGCCGGGAAAGAAGCCCACTTCGAACAGCTACATGTGGGTGCAAACGGGTGGCCCGCCTGGCAAGCAGGTGGTGCTGTTCGACTACGATCCGAGCCGCAGCGCTCAGGTGCCGGTGCGCCTGCTGAGCGACTATCGCGGCTATCTGATGACCGATGGCTATGATGGCTACAACGCGCTTGCACGCACCAATGGCATCGAGCACCTGGCATGCTGGGCCCACGTTCGCCGGCGCTTCGTCGATGCCGTCAAAGTGCAGCCCGAGGGCCGCCGCGGCTTGGCCGATGAGGCCGTTGCCTTGATCGGCAGGCTGTACGGCATCGAGCGCGAATACAAGGGTGCCAGCGACACGGTGCGCCTGCAGGCACGCCAGGAGCACAGCCTGCCGGCGCTGACTGCCCTGCGGGCGTGGCTGGACAAGACGCTGCCGGGAGTGACTCCGAAAAGCGCGCTTGGCACGGCACTGTCGTACATGCGCGATTACTGGAGCCGCCTGACGCGCTACACGGAACGCGGGGATCTGCCGATCGACAATAACCGTTGCGAGAATGCGATTCGCCCGTTCGTGGTCGGTCGCAAGGCGTGGCTGTTCAGCGACACGACGGCGGGCGCAAACGCCAGCGCCGTTATCTACTCGTTGCTGGAAACGGCCAAGGCCAACGGACTGGAGCCGTACGCTTGGCTGCGGCAGGTGCTGCGCGATTTGCCTGCGGCAAAAACCGTCGATGATATCGAAGCGCTGTTGCCGTGGAACCTGACGCTGGCCGACCTGACCGATGAGAATGCGACCGATTCCACCCAGCCGATGGGGCAGGCTTGATGGGACGGATCTCATGTGAGGCACTGTGCCGTGCCATCGAAAAAACACGCACGCTGGACAGGGCCCAGAAGGAGACGCTTGCCGACGAGTTGTTCCACGACCAACCGCATATGTTCGGTTCCTTCCTGGTCCAGCACCGGCTTGGCGTGTCACCGGAAAAAATGGAGTTCTTGTTAGAGCTTCTGTTCGTCTGCTTCCTGGCAATGAGGGAGTCCGGCCTGGCATGGCCAATGATCACCGAAGACGAACAGGACAGGCAGATGGCGCGATACGTCGGCACCGTCAAATTTGGCGAGGACTTAACAGCGCCGCTGCGTGAGTTAGCCATGCAAAAATATATCGAGGCTCACCCAGAGCAGCAGTTGCTGGCGTATGTAACTGTGGAGACCGCAAACTGGCTTAAACGCATCGTTGCCGAGGAAACCGACACGCACGTCATGATGAGCGCAATGAACTTCGTGAACTGTATTGCGTTCGTGCCAATGCCGATCTCAACGCCAAGCACCTGCCGGAAACAAGGCGCCGCCCAGCGGGGCCGAAAATAGGCAGTTGGACCTGCTGGGGTTCATGGAGCGCTTACGTTGTTGTGTCAATCCGACACCGGTTTATTCAGGCGCCGAACTTGATGACGGCGCTCGATCCCTTGGGATTGTCTTCCGGGTACAGCGTGACTGCGATCCGATCGCCGACGGTGAGCACGCCGAAATTGCCCCGCGCCCCGCCGACATGCGCGAAGCCGCCACCGAGTCCGGGCCGCACCGCTCCCGAGGACGTCACTTCGGCCACGTGGTGGCTATGTTTCATCGGCAGTGCATTCTTGTGAATGTCGCCACTAAAGCACGATGATATGCCCTGCCGGCAGTCCCAGCAGCCACGCATAGTCGACGTATTTGTCCCAGCTTTCTTCCGAGCCCGTCATCACGCTGCCGGAACAAATCACCACCAGGCCATCCCACGCGCTGTCATGATCGTCCCACACCATCGCCAGCTGAACTGCGCCCGCCAACAGGTCGCGAAACGACTTCACCGACCACTGCAGCTTGTAGCGTTCGTGCATCGTCGTGGCAAACGTCTCGTCGGCAAGCTTGCGCGGCCAACCGACCGGCCGGTCGCTAACGAGCAGCGCGATACCATAATCCATATACATGGTGTCGCCGAGCAGCACCAGTACATCGGGCGCCAGTTTGCGGATCCGACCCCAGACGGCCTAGCTGGGATCGTCGATCGCGTCGATGCACGAGGTGAAGGCGAGTTTCATGAGGTCCTTCCTTGCCGCTCCCGCCCTGATGCCGCCTGGGCCGATTGCAAATGCGCCAACTCCGGTTCGGTAAATCCCGCCAGCCGGCGCGCGTCGAGGTTGAACGGCCCCTTCAGTACCGGCGCTTCGTAACGCGCCGCCAGCGCGTCGTAGGTAGCGCGCGGCTCGAACCCGCGCAGTTGGCACAAATAGCCATACCAGCGGTTACCGATCTCGACATGCCCGATCTCGTCGTTCAGGATGCGGTCGAGGATGGCCGCCGCCGCCAAGTCGCCTGCCTGCGCGAGCTTGGCGCGCAAGGGCGGGATGGCGTCGAGGCCGCGCGCTTCCAGGGTGCGCGGCACCAGCGCCATCCGGGCCACGACGTCGCCGCGGGTTTTCTCGACCATTTCCCACAAGCTGTCGTGGCCGGGGAAATCCCCATATTGGTAACCGAGCAGCCGCAGATGCGCCGCCAGCATCGCAAAATGCTCGGCCTCTTCCTTCGACACGCGCAGCCAGTCGGCGTAGTACTCAGGCGGCATGTCGGGGAAGCGCCACAGCGCGTCGAGGGCCAGGTTGAGGGCATTGAACTCGATGTGGGCCAGGGCGTGCACCAGCATCGCCCGCCCTTCCACCGTCACCATCGAACGGCGCCCGACCAGGCGCGGCGGTACGAGATCAGGGCGCGCCGGGCGGCCGGGAATGGTCCCCGCCACCCGCAGCGCCGCGCTGCTGTCGAGCTCCCATCCGCCGGCGATAAAACCTGCCGCCATGGCGGCAACCTGGGCCAGCTTGGCGCCCGGATCCGTTTCAAGCAAGCATTGCAGCGCATTTGCGCGCAGCTCAGGCGGTCGCGCCATCGTAGACCCTGTGCAAAGAAAAGACGCAGTGTACCAAATTCATCGATCAGCGCCGCCGCGCCGGCGCCCGTTCCTGGTCCCTACGTGGTCCCTACCTGGTCACCGCCAGCATGCTGCGGTGGCCTCCCTTGAACGTGTACAGCGTCAGCGTGCCGTCGCGGATGTCGCCGTACTGGTCGAAGGCGATCGGGCCGGTGACGCCTTTGTAGTGCGTCTTTGCAACCGCCGGCAAGTACTTCGCCGGCGCTGTCGAGCCCGCCCTAACCATCGCATCGGCCAGCACCATCACAGCATCGTACGCGTACGGCGCATTGATCTGGACGTCGATGCCGAAGCGCTTCCTGTAGGCTGCCCGGAAGTCGTCGAGCGCCGCTTTGCCGGAACTGTCCACCCCGCCTGCTTCGGCGCACACCACTTGGCCGTCGGCCATTGCGCCACCCGACAGTTTGTCGATCTCATCGGAACAGATGCCGTCGCCGCCCATCATGCGTGTTTGCATCCCGAGCTGCTTCATCTGGCGCAGCATCGGCCCGGCGACGGCGTTCATGCCGCCATAGAAAACCAGGTCCGGTTGGGTCCCCTTGATTTTCGTCAGGATTGCATTGAAGTCGGTTGCCTTGTCGTTCGTGAACTCGCGCGCAGCGACGCTGCCGCCCTGCTGCTGCAGCTCTTTGGCGAATTCGGCAGCGAGGCCCTGGCCGTAAGCGGTACGGTCGTCGATCACGGCGACGCGGCGCGCCGCCATCGCCTTCACCGCGTAGCGGGCCAGTGCGCGGCCCAGTTGGGTGTCGTTCGCCACCACGCGAAACGTCGTGTTGAAGCCTTGCCGGGTGTACTTCGGGCTGGTGCTCGAGTGCGAAATCTGCGGGATGCCGGCGGTAAAATAAATGTTCGAAGCGGGAATGGTGGTGCCCGACGTTTGATGACCCACCACGCCGTTGACCCTGGCGTCAACCAGCTTTTGCGCGACCGTCGTGGCCTGGTGCGGTTCGCCGGCGTCGTCTTCCGCCGCCAGTTCGAAGCGCACTTTCTTGCCGGCGATGACGACAGCGCGCGCATTGAGCGCATCGATCGCCAGGCGCGCGCCATTTTCGGTGTCTTTGCCAAAATAAGCCACCGGCCCGGTGACCGCCGCGACGTGGCCGATTTTCACCACCTCCTGTGCTGATGCCAGGCTGGCCAAAGACATTGCAACGACAGCTCCAACGGCACATCCACGTGAAACTGATGCCTGCTTATCCATAATTCTTTTAAAAATAATAATAATCCTGGTCCCGCAAGGTGCCGGTGCCTATCGATCGATCAGGTGCCTGAAAGTCGGCTCGATTCGCTTCGCATGGAGGAATCGTACGATGTCCTCGAGGGTGGCGTCCTTGAGCAACAGGCCATCTGTCGCGGCACGCTGCAACGCCGGCACGCCGGGCTCACGCGCAACGCTAAGCAGCGTGCCGGCAAACGGCGCCGTGTCGGGCGACTGCCGCAGCATGGCAAGGGCGTGCTTGAACTGCGCCTCGCCGATGCTCTGCACCCCTTCCAGGAACGCGGCCTGGCCGGCCAGCGGCGGCGCCATCTCGAGCCCGGACTCGTCGGCAAAAGCGGCGCCCATGCCGGGATGGATGAAGGCGGCCCACTTGCCGGTGGACAGGTTCAGGCAGGGCGGCAGCTCGACCGGGGCGCTGGCGGCGTCGGCACCCAGTTCCATGTCTGGGAAGTATGCCTGGCGCAGTAGCTCGAGGAAGGTTTGCGCCTGCGCTATCGGTATCGGGGTTGCCAAAGACAGCCAAAGACCGTAACCGTCGGCGCCCGAGATGCTGACGGCCGGCGCCGGCAAGCCGAGCTCGGCCTGCAGGCCGTTCGCCGTCGCGCACAACCGCGCCCAGTGCTGGGCCGGCTCGCCATGTGGCATTCGCCGAAAGGCGATCACCATCGCCCGTACCAGACCATCGGCACTCGCCAGATCGACGGCAAGCGTGGTTTCCCCCAGCGCGTGCCGGGTCAGCACTTGCGGCGAGACGGCGTCCGCCGGCAGGTAAAGCCTTGTCAATTCCCAAATCAATTTTTGCATGTGCTTCCTCGAAAGTGCATGCGCCATTTTACACAATGGTCAATGCCGGGCAAGCCGGCGCATTCGCAGTATCGCGTCCGCCACGCGCTTACAGCGAGGCCTGGCCTCGCACTGGTCAAAACCAGTATCATCTCGAAAGGTAGACAGCAGCGCCGCATTGGCGCGGCTGCAGGAATTGACGTCCCGCCCTGGCGTTATGGATTGGAGTAATCATGGTCATTGTGACCCACAGCGGCAAATTTCACGCAGATGATGCGTGGGCGGTAGCGGTATTGAACATTTTGTTTCCCGAGTGCGAGCTGATCCGCACGCGCGATCCGGCCGTCATCGAGGCCGCCGACTTCGCCATCGATGTCGGCGGCCTTTGGGACCCGGCAAACGGGCGCTTCGACCATCACCAGAAAGGCTTCGATGGCGCCAGGCCCTGCGGTGTGCCCTACGCCAGCGCCGGCCTGGTATGGAAGGAATACGGCGCACGCTGTGTCGCCGCCCTGGCCGCCGTCCATAGCGGGCACGCGCTGACAGAAGAAAGCGCCCGCAGCTTCGCCTTCGCCATCGATGCCGACATCGTGCAATACCTCGATCTGTCCGACGTCGGCGCCGCCAAAAACGCGCCGGGAGGATATGGACTGTCGGCCGTCGTTTCCGGCTTCAATCCGAACTGGCTCGACGAGCAAAGGTTGGGCTACGGGGAACAAGCCGATGCATACCGGCTCGCGCAATTTCGCAACGCCATGGCCTTGCTAACCGACGTCATGATCAACGCGGTCAAGTATCGCGTCGGTGCAATGCTCGCCCTCGAACAAGTGCGGCAATCCGAACTGATCGAGGACGGCAAGGTGCTGGTGCTGAACAACAGCGCGCTGCCGTGGACAGCCGTCGTCCGCAAGGAGATGCCGACGGTGCTGTTCGTCATCAGCCACAGCCTTGCCGAGCAACGTTACATGATCCATACCGTCCCGGTCAGCGCGGAAAGTTTCAAAGCCAGGGCCGACCTTCCGCTGGCGTGGGCCGGCCTGCGCGACGCCGACCTTGCGGCCGTTACCGGCGTGGCCGATGCCGGCTTCTGTCACAACGGCAGGTTTATCGCCGCCGCCAAGTCGTTCGAGGGAATCCGCACGATGGCGATGCAGGCCCTGCAGGAGCTTGAGCAAGAGCAGCCAGGCCAGCTGCCGCCGCAATAACTCCACCGCTAGCCTGCAGCCACCAGGCGCCAGCCACAGCAGCAAGCCCAGCGGGCCGGCCAAGTTCCAGCCCCAGCCCCTTTCGCTACGCCCGTTTCGTGCCTGTCCGCTTGCGTGCCCGCAATTGATGAATATCTGACAACTTCTGATTGTTCATCAATTTCCTACGATAAATTGAATGCGCGACATGGGTTCTGGGGTGAATAACGTTCCGGGAAACCTCCCGGAACCCTCTTCCGCGGTTCACTACCAAAAAGGAGACGTTCACCATGCACGCCCTGCCTTCCGCGTCGATAGCCAGGTTGCTATCCTCGTTCGCTATCGCTTCTTCCACCTTGCTCCTGGCCCAGAGCGCAACTGCTTATCCGGGCGGCGGCGGTGCCTTCAACGGCAAGGGATTCGATACCTGCGCCGCACCGTCGTCGTCGCAAATGCAGGCTTGGTGGAGCAACAGTAAGCGTGACGGCAGCACCGTCTGGACATAAATAATGCTAGAGCCCAGAGTAGATCCCACCATTTTTTGACGGGAACTACTTTGGACACAGACATCAAACGGGGCACACGCAAGGGTCGCCCGAACTATACGATTGACTTCAAACGCAGGCTTGCCATGGCGGCATGCGAGCCCGCCATCTCAGTTTCCAAGCTGGCACTGGCACATCAAGTCAATGCCAACATGGTGTTCAAATGGCGCCGCCAGTACCGGGCGGGGCTATTCGGCGCCGAACCGGCATTCCTGCCGGTGGCACTGGTGACGGCAACGAAGCCGGCTTCCCCTGCAGCGCCGTCGCCGCAGGTTGTGGCCTGCGAGGGCAGCATCGAAATCCGCATCGCCGACGCCGTCGTGCGTGTGCATGGTGCTGTCGACGCCAAGATGCTGCGCATCGTCCTTCAAAGCCTGCGTTCATGATGGGCCTGCCGGCGGGCACGCGCATCTGGATTGCAGCCGGCTTCACCGACATGCGCTCGGGGTTCAATGGCCTGGCCGCCAAGGTGGAGAGCGCGCTGTTAGATGACCCGTTCAGCGGCAACGTCTTTGTCTTTCGCGGCCGGCGCGGCAACGTCGTCAAGCTGCTCTGGTCCAGCGGCGACGGCCTGTGCCTGTTCGCCAAGCGTCTCGAACGGGGCCACTTCGTCTGGCCCCAAGCCGAGGACGGCAAAGTGCATCTGACTCAGGCCCAGTTGTCGATGCTGCTCGAAGGGATCGACTGGAAGCAACCCAAACGCACCTGGCCGCCGATGTCGCTGTTGTAAACTCGGCCACATGCGCGTAAACTGCGCGCATGCCTGTTTCCGACTCCCTTCTTGATGACGTCAACGCCCTCAAAGCGCTGCTACTGCAGCGCGACGGCGAGATGGCGCAGCTGCGCAATACCGTCTCGACGCTGGAGCAGGCACTGAGCGTGCGTGGCCTGGAAATCGAGCAGCTCAAGCTGCAACTGGCCAAACTCAAGCGCATGCAGTTCGGACGCAAGTCCGAGAAAATCGACCGCAAGATCGAGCAGCTCGAAACGCGCCTGGAAGACCTGGTGGCAGAGGAAGGCGCCAATGAATAGCAGGCGCCGCCGAGCTCACCGCGGCGCAAATCGGAACGCCAACCATTGCCGGAACACCTTCCACGCGAAAAGCGCGTTCTTGAACCCGGCGAGGCAGCCTGTTGCAAATGTGGCGGCGAACTCAAACCGCTTGGCGAGGATGTCTCGGAGCAGCTTGAAATCATCGACAGCGCCTTCAAAGTGATTCGCCATATCCGGCGCAAGAAAGCCTGTGCATGCTGCGACCATATCGCGCAGGCGGCAGCGCCAAGCCGGCCGATCGAACGCGGCATTGCCGGCCCTGGCCTGTTGGCACAGATTCTGGTGGCCAAGTTCGCCGATCACCAGCCGTTGTACCGGCAATCGGCGATCTAAGCCCGGCATGGCGTGGAGCTGGACCGTTCGACAATGGCGCGCTGGGTCGGCGCCTGTGGCGCCCTGATGCGCCCGCTGGTCGACGCGCTGCAAGCGTACGTCCTCGCGCCGGGCAAGATTCATTCGGACGATACACCCATGCCGGTGCTCTCGCCCGGCAATGGTCAAACCAAGACCGGACGCATGTGGGTGTACGTGCGCGCCGACCGTCGTTCCGGTTCAACGGCAGCGCCGGCGGCATGGTTCGCCTACACGCCGAACCGCCAAGGCCTGCATCCGCAAACGCACCTGGCCAATTTCGACGGCGTGCTCCAGGCTGACGCTTACGCCGGCTACGATAAAATTTACGCCGGCGGCCGCGTGAAAAAGGCCGCATGCATGGCCCACGCGCGCCGCAAGATCCATGAGTTGCACGTACGCAAGGCGACCATTACGACCACTGAAGCGCTGCGCCGGATCGGCGAGCTGTATGGCATCGAGGAGCAGATCCGCGGTGCGCCGCCAGATCAACGCCGACGCATCCGGCAGGAACAAGCGCGTCCCTTGCTCGACGACTTCGAGCAATGGCTTCGCACCCGCTTGCTCACGCTGTCGACGCAGTCCGACACCACCAAGGCGATCAACTACATGCTCAACCAGTGGCAGGCCTTGGTTCATTACTGCGATGATGGCCGCGTCGAGATCGACAACAACCTCGCCGAGAATGCGCTGCGCGGTGTCGCATTGGGGCGCAAGAACTACATGTTCCTCGGCGCCGACAGCGGCGGCGATCGTGCCGCGACCATGTACTCGCTGATCGTCACCGCCAAGCTCAACGGCATTGATCCGCAGGCCTACCTGCGCTATGTCCTGACGCACATCGCTGACTACCCGATCACGCGCGTCGCTGAACTGCTACCGTGGAACGCTGCGCGTCACTTGCCGCAGTTGGCAGCATAAAACGCTGTGCAATTGCCTGAGAATGTCAACGACGGTACTGACGCCACGCTTACGGTACTTCAGCGGGAGTCACGCGCCAAATGGTGTTTGCGAGATCATCGGCAACGATAAGTGCGCCGCGTGGATCTACAGTTACGCCGACTGGTCGGCCGCGGACCTTGCCATCCGCACCTAAAAAGCCTGTTACAAAGTCCACTGGTGGCCCGTCAGGACGGCCGTCGCGAAAGGGGACGAACACTACTTTGTAGCCGACAGGACTGTCGCGATTCCAACTGCCGTGCTCGCCAATGAACACACCTTCTGCGAATTTGGCACCCATCGCAGAATCCGAGAAGTCAAGCCCGAGCGCGGCTACGTGCGACCCCAAAGCGTAATTCGGCTTGATTGCCGAAGCGACCTTCTGTGGATCCTGGGGCCGCACACGTTCATCGATATGCTGGCCCCAATAGCTGTAGGGCCAGCCATAGAATGCACCTTCCTGAACAGCCGTCAGATAGTCAGGCACGAGGTTCGGTCCGATCTCGTCGCGCTCGTTCACCACCACCCACAATTGACCAGATCCTGGCTGGATGGCGAGCGCAGTGGGGTTACGTAAACCGGTAGCGTAATTCCGGCGCGCACCCGTTTCGGCATTCACTTCCCAGATCATCGCACGGTCGATTTCGGCCGTCATGCCGCGCTCAGTAATGTTGCTGTTGGAGCCAATGCCAACGTAGAGGAAGCGTCCATCCGGACTCGCGGCCAGCGCTTTGGTCCAGTGGTGATTGATTATCGACGGTAAATCGGTAACCTTGACCGGTGGTTCACTTGCCCGAGTATCGCCCTCACGATAATTGAAGCGTACCAGTGCGTCTTGGTTAGCTACGTAGAGCTTGGCGTCGACCAGTGCGAGTCCGTAGGGCGCATTGAGGTTATCGGCAAAGACTGTGCGTGTTTCGTATACGCCGTCGCCATCGGCATCTCGCAGTAGGGTCAACCGGTTGCCACTCTCTACGGGGGAAGTTCCTTTTGACTTGATGTATCCGGCGATCAGATTCTTTGGCTTCATCGGCGACGCATTACCGCCTTTTCCTTCGGCGACAAGAATGTCACCATTGGGAAGGACCAAGGTCTGGCGCGGAATCTTGAGATTGGTAGCGATGGCCGAGATGGTGTAGCCTTGGGGAACAGTCGGCTGTTGGTTCCCCCACGGTATCGGTTCTGCAATTTTCATGGAAGGCAGTAGCCCGCGTTCCGGCTCGGGAAGGGTCGGCTCGGGGCCATACTGATCCAGGTTTGCGTCG
>Ga0326735_1000284_pt1 | contig 12059 bp, 8 predicted proteins | sample 37_GP2_1092_FD_207945 | JGI IMG/M metagenome (GOLD analysis project Ga0326735, IMG submission 207945) | Glacier ice microbial communities from Ngari, Tibet, China - 37_GP2_109.2 | ecosystem: Environmental > Aquatic > Freshwater > Ice > Glacier | place: China: Ngari, Tibet | collected 2018-07-31
GCATTCAGGCTAGCAATTTTCATCGATTTCTTGTTAGAATACGCGTCTTCGCCGTTGTAGCTCAGTTGGTAGAGCAGCACATTCGTAATGTGAAGGTCCCCAGTTCGATTCCGGGCAACGGCACCAGGAATAAGCAGAAAAATCAAAGACTTACACGCTTCGGCTGGTGAGTCTTTTTTCATTTCTGGCTGGCGCTTGGCTTCGTGTAGGGCCTGTGTAGGATTTGCGAGGACGTGTAGGAAGTCTGTCGCATCGTCGCCACGGCCGGCTGCAAGCGTTTCGTTTGATGGCACCCTTCACGCGACGGTATGCCTGCGCCAGCGGGTCGATGCTTACCGAAGCTGCTTGCCACAGCTTTAATCGTCGGCGTGCCTGTTGTGCCAGTTTGCCCCACCGGCGCCACCGGCAAGAAATCATCTTCGCAGCGGCTGCAATCTCGGTGCGGGCGTGGTCGCTACGCGGAAAGCAGGCCGGGCCGTTATCGTCGCTTTAGCTGGCTTCCAGCAGGAGTCGCTTGCCGTGATCGGAAAAGTTGGCGACAGCAGGCCCGTGATACTTCATCGATTGGCGGTCGGGGTGACGTACGCAAGCGGGTGGGGGTGGCGCGCGCTCGCCTTTGTGCAAGTTCGAGGCGCGGCGCCTAACCGGCACTGGTTAAAGCGATTCGCGGAACATAGATCGAAGTAATTTTGCATCGATCTCTTTGACTGTCCCGGCAACGGTGTTCAACGCCCGTAGAACTGCACCATGCGTCTTGTCTGAGGCGCCACGCGCCTCGTCATCCTGGCCTCCCATAAACCCCCATGGCTAAGAGGATGAAGCCGTCGTGGGTCATCAGAAGCTCGCGTTGCGTCTGGCCTCTACTGTTTGGATAGGAGGTTTCGCGGAAAATCTCACGAAGCATTTTTGCATCACGAGATTTGACAGACCCAGAAAGCGTATCGTATGCCCGTAGAACGGCACTATGCGTCTTGTCGAAGCGGCCAACTACGCACCGCGTCATCCTGCCTGACCATGAACCCCATGACTAAGAGCATGAAGCTCGTCGCGGTTCATCGGAACATCTAGCTTGCTTCGCCCTACCGTATCGATGTAATGCGATTCACGGAATATAGATCAATACAGTTTTGCATCGATCGGTTTGACTGCACCGAAAAAGGTCGTTTTCTGGCAGCGCCATGGGCTGCCAAGCACTAAACCATGAGACGACAACTTTTCACTTAGTCAACACATATAAATGGGCTAATATGTAAATCCATCATCCAATTTCAGCCAAGACTTCCACTTCATGATCGAAGACATCAAAAAAACACTCTGGGCCACGGCCGACAAATTGCGCGCCAACATGGACGCGGCCGAATACAAGCACATCGTGCTGGGCCTGATTTTCGTCAAGTACATTTCCGACACCTTCCAGGCCCGCCGTGCCGAACTGACGCGCCGCTTCGCCGATGAAGCCGACGATTATTTTCTGCACGATGTCGACGACGAGCTGCTGGCGGAAGAACTGGAAGAGCGCGATTACTACCGCGAAGTGAACGTGTTCTGGGTGCCCGAGGCGGCGCGCTGGGAGACGCTGCGTGCGCAGGCAAAGCAAGCCGATATTGGCAAGCGCATCGACGATGCGTTGTCGCTGATCGAACTGGAAAACCCGAAACTGAAGGGCATACTCGACAAGCGCTATGCGCGCGTGCAACTGCCCGACGGCAAGCTGGGCGAACTGGTCGATCTGGTGTCGAAAATCGGCTTCGGCGAGTCCGGTGACATGGCGAAGAACCATGCGCGCGATCTGCTGGGCCAGGTGTATGAATATTTCCTCGGCCAGTTCGCCAGCGCCGAAGGGAAGCGCGGCGGCCAGTTCTACACGCCGGCATCGATCGTCAAGACGCTGGTCGCCGTGCTGGCGCCGCACCATGGCCAGGTCTACGACCCGTGCTGCGGTTCGGGCGGCATGTTCGTGCAGTCCGAAAAATTCATCGAAGCGCATGGTGGCAAGATCGGCGACGTCGCCATCTACGGCCAGGAAGCGAACCCGACCACGTGGCGACTGGCGGCGATGAACCTCGCCATACGCGGCATCGACTTCAATCTGGGCAAGGAGCCGGCCGACACTTTTGTTCGCAATCAGCATGCGGACTTGCGTGCCGACTTCGTGCTGGCCAATCCGCCGTTCAACATTTCCGACTGGTGGCATGGCAGCCTGGAAGGCGATCCGCGCTGGGTCTACGGCACGCCGCCGCAAGGCAATGCCAACTACGCGTGGCTGCAACACATGCTGCACCATCTGAAACCGAGCGGTCGCGCCGGCATCGTGCTGGCCAACGGATCGATGTCGTCCAGTCAGAATAGCGAAGGCGAGATCCGCCGCGCGATGGTCGACGCCGACAAGGTCGAAGTGATGATCGCACTGCCCGGCCAACTCTTTTTCAACACACAGATCCCGGCCTGCCTGTGGTTCCTGGTCAAGCAAAAGCGCGCGCGACAAGGCGAAGTGCTGTTCATCGACGCGAGAAAACTGGGCAGCATGATCTCGCGCGTCCAGTGCGAGTTCACCGATGAAGTGATCGAAAAAATCGCCGGCACCGTAGCAGCGTGGCGCGGTGAAGAAGACGGCGGCGACTATGCCGATGTCGCAGGCTACTGCCGCAGCGTCACGCTGGCGGAAATCGCCGAGCATGGCCATGTGCTGACGCCGGGCCGCTATGTCGGCGCCGAAGCGGTCGACGATGACGACGAAGCGTTTGCCGACAAGATGCAAAAGCTGACTGAAACGCTGGGCGAGCAGATGGCCAAGGGCGCGGAACTGGATCAGTTGATACGCCAGAAGCTGGGAGGGTTGGGGTATGAGTTCTAATATATCTCTACCTTCTATTTGGCCTTGGGAAACGCTCGACTCCGTGAAGGCCCTGGGACGGTCAGTTGTCTCCGGTCCATTTGGTTCAAATATCGGAAAAAGGTTCTTCGTCGATCAAGGGGTTCCAGTAATTCGTGGAAATAACCTATCTCTTAGCATGACCCAGTTCTCGGATCGAGGTTTTGTTTACCTTACCGAAGAAAAATCTGCAGAGTTTAAAAATTGCGAAGCGCATCCCGGCGATTTAATTTTTACAGCCGCTGGAACCATTGGTCAGGTTGGATTAATTCCAGCAAAACCAATATATAAAAAATATATTATTTCAAATAAGCAATTAAGGGCACGATTAGATATAGAGAGAGTTCTCCCTCTATTTGCATATTATTGGTTTACATCCCCAATAATGGTCGCAATGATTCAAAGTAGGAATACAGGATCAACTATTCCGCTTATCAATCTATCGGTCTTAAAGTCATTGCCAATTCCATTACCTCCACTAACCATTCAGCTTGAAATCGCTAATTTTTTAGGTGCACTCGACGACCGAATCACTCTGCTACGCGAAACCAACGCCACGCTCGAAGCCATCGCCCAGGCCATGTTCAAGTCGTGGTTTATCGATTTCGACCCGGTGCGCGCCAAGCAGGAAGGCCGCGAACCGGAAGGCATGGATGCCGCCACCGCCGCGCTTTTCCCCTCCAACTTTGAGGAATCGGAATTGGGATTAGTGCCGACTGGATGGCGAGTTGGTAATCTTGGCGACAATACGATTTATCTTAACCGTGGAATTTCACCAAAATATTTGGAATGTGGTGGTATTTTAGTTATCAATCAAAAATGTATCCGTGATTTTATTTTGGATCTGGAAAAATCGCGTCGACACGATATAGCTCAGAGAAAAATCGATGGGCGCGAGTTATTGATTGGTGATGTTTTGGTCAATTCCACTGGAGTCGGAACGCTAGGTCGCGTCGCTCAGGTGTTATCTATTGATGAACCGATGATAGTCGATTCTCATGTAACCGTTGTGCGTGCAGGCGATAATTTGACATGGAATTATTTAGGTTTGTCGATGATGCAAAGACAATCTGAAATCGAAGATTTAGGAGAAGGCACAACTGGCCAGACCGAATTAAGTCGTATGAAGCTGGCAATTCTTAAACTCGTCTTGCCGCCACAAACAGTATTAAATAAATTTGATCAAATCACGCTACCGTTGCGCCAAAAATTTTCAGATAATCTTAAACAAGCTCAAACCCTCGCCACCCTCCGCGACACCCTGCTCCCCCGCCTGATCTCCGGCCAGTTGCGCCTGCCGGAGGCGGACGCCATCATCGAGAAAGCCGCAGCATGATCGATTTGCACGCTGCACTGCACACGCTGACCGACCTCGATCTGTTGGCCGAATCGGTCTCGCTGGAATGCAAGCTGGCGCAGGGGCGCGACGGCAAGGGCGAACTGCCGAACGATTTCTGGCCCACCTATTCTTCGATGGCCAATACCCACGGCGGGTTGGTGCTGCTGGGCATACGCGAAAGCAAGGGCAAGTTCACGGTAGCCGGCATTGAAAATCCGGAAAAAATCCGCAAGGACCTGTTCAGCACACTCAATGATCCGCGCAAGGCCAGCGTCAACCTGCTGACCGATGCGCAGGTCGAAACGATCACGCTGGCTGGCAAGACGGTACTCGCAATACAGATACCGGCCGCGGGTCGCAAGCAAAAGCCGGTGTACATCAATGGCAACCCGCTGGGCAACACCTACCGTCGCTTGAATGAAGGCGACATGCGCGTGAGCGACGAGGGAGTCCGACGCATGCTGGCCGAGCAAGTCGAGGATGACAGGGATGCACGCATCTTGCCGGGCTTTGGTCTTGCCGACCTCGACCCGGACAGCTTGCGCATCTATCGGCAGATGCTGACCGACAAAAAGCCCGGTCATCCATTTCTGGAGCACCAGGGCGAAGCCTTCCTCCAGAAAATGGGGGCGTGGCGGCGCGACCGGCAAAGCGGCGCACAAGGTTTGACGCTGGCCGGCCTGCTGATGTTCGGCACTTGGCCTGCCATTCAGGAAGCGGTGCCGCATTACTTCGTCGATTACCAGGAGCGGCCCGAAGCCAAGACCGAGCTGCGCTGGGTGGACCGGCTGGTGCCGGATGGCACCTGGTCGGGCAATGCCTTCGACTTTTACCGCCGCGTCTATCGCAAGCTGGTGGCGGAATTGAAAGTGCCATTCGCATTGAAGGATGGCCAACGCCAGGATGACACGCCACTCCATGTCGCGCTGCGCGAAGCACTGGTCAATGCGCTGGTGCATGCCGACTATACCGGCCGGGTCTCAATCATGGTGGTCAAGCGCCCCGACCTGTTTGGCTTTCGCAATCCGGGATGCTTGCGACTGCCGCTGGAGCAGGTATTGCAAGGCGGGACCAGCGATTGCCGCAACCGCTTGATGCACCAGATGTTCCTGATGATCGGCCTGGGCGAGCGCGGCGGATCGGGCATCCCGAAAATATTCAGCGGTTGGCAAAGCCAGCACTGGCGGCAACCGGTGCTGCGCGAAGTGGACGAGCCGGAGCAGACGCTGCTGGAACTGCACATGCTCGATTTGCTGCCGGAATCGGTATTGACGGATTTGCGGCAACGCTTCGGTGACAAATTCAATGACCTTGAGCGGGGCGAGCGCCTGATTCTGGTGACGGCGGCGATCGAGCAAGTGGTGAATCATGCGCGGCTGGCGGATATATGCGGCCTGCATGCGTCCGACCTGAGTCACAGCCTGGCAAGACTGGTGCGCGAAGGGATGCTGGAGTCAAAAGGCCAGTCGCGCGGCAAGGTGTATTACTTGCCGGGAGCGACGCATATTTCACCAGATCAAGTGTTTCCAGCCGCGCCTGGCAGCTCCGGACATAACGGCGCCAGCTCCGGACATAACGAGACCAGCTCCGGATATAGCGGCGTCAGCTCCGGACATAACGATGCCAGCTCCGGACATACGAACCTCACCCCAGGAGCTGACGATATCGATCCAGGCGCCACTCAGGATGCGGCCAGAGATGGCGATGGCTGCCTGGTGTCAACCTTGCTGGATGCACCCATCATCGAAGACCTGAGCCTGGTATCGGCACCATTGCTGGCCGAGTTGCAAGAACGGGCAACAGAGGCCCGCACCAAGCAGCGACTGCCCCCGTCACGCATGCGAGAGATCATCCTGGCCGTGTGCCGCGAACGCTACCTGACGTTGAACGTGCTCGCACAATTACTTCACCGCAATCCTGAAGCGCTGCGCAAACAGTATATGAACGCGATGGTCAAGAACGGTCATGTTTGCCAGGCGTTCCCGATGACGCCAACGCATGAAAAACAGGCATACCGGTCCGCCAGCGGCATCCAGGCAAGCAATGAGAACAGCACGTGATGACCGAAGGCCGACTCGAACAGGAAACGCTGGCGGGCTGACTTGCCACCAGGCGCCGCCGACGCCAATGCCGACGGTCTGCGGGAAGTGTCGGGAAAAGTGTCGGGGAAAGCGTCGGTGAAAGCGTCGGAGAAAACGTTGAGGAAAAATACCATATCAACGATGCCCGCCTGTAAAATTGCTAAAGTAGAAACAGGCTGATGGGATCGACGCATTTGATGAACGTGTCGACTCAATCGACAGTTCCGGGCCACAGATGACCGAAGACCAACTCGAACAAGACACCCTGACCTGGTTGTGCGATGTCGGCTATACGCCGGTCTTTGGCCCCGACATCGCCATTGCCGGCATCGATGACAACATCAAATTAATGACAGGAACCTGACCCATGGCAGCACTCAATCTCGGCAAGCGCGTCATCGAATTTTTGCAGGAAAAAAAGGACGAAACATTTACCGGGCGTGAAATTGCGCAAGCCATTTTCGAGCGGTTTCCCGATGAATGCGCCGAGAAGAAGGCTGCCAGCACCGGCCAATACATGCACACGGATGCCGATGTCGTGCAGCAGCTTGCGGCTGAAATCAGCGGCTCACGGCCGCGCTGGCAAAAACAACACGCGCAACTGAAGACAACCGAGGGACGACCTCGACACTACTACTGGACCGACAAGGATGACGATGCCGAAGTCGCAGCCGCCGAAAGTCCAACCCTAGTATTGGTCGCAAAGCCGGGAGAGTCGCCAAAATTGACCGAGCACGCCCTGTACCCGATGCTGGCGGTGTATCTGCTCGAAGAGCATGGCGTGCATGCCAGCCGGATCGATGAAAAAACGTCCTCCAACAAGTCCGGCAGCGGCGCCAATGAATGGCTGCATCCCGATATCGTGGGGCTGGAAGATTTGTCGTCTGGCTGGACACGCGAGTTGCGCGAATGCGTGCGCGAACTGGCCGAACGGCGGGCGCGGCTGTGGTCGTTTGAAGTGAAGGTGTTGCTGAACAGGTCGAATGTGCGCAAGAGCTATTTCCAGGCGGTGTCGAACTCATCGTGGGCAAACTTTGGCTATCTGGTCGCGGAAAAAATTGAAGGCGATGACACGATGAAGGAATTGACGATGCTGGCGGCGACGCATGGCATCGGCGTGATCCATCTCGACAGCGCCACCCCGAGCGAGAGCCAGATCCTGATTCCCGCCCGCGAACGCGCCAACATCGATTGGGACATGTGCAACCGCCTGACCGCAGAAAACAAGGATTTCGTGTCTTACGTAGAACGGGTCAAGCATTTTTATCAGACGGGCAAGGTGAACAAGGCCGAATGGGCATAGCGCCGGAGTTGGCAACAAACGTGTGAAATCAATGCGCGGATGACCGAAAACCAAAGCAAGGATGGCATGACCGAAGACCAACTCGAACAAGAAACGCTGGCCTGGCTGGTGGATGTCGGCTACACGCCGGTCTTTGGCCCCGACATCGCTTTCGATGGTGCGACGCCCGAGCGCGCCAATTACACGCAGGTGGTGCTGGTCGAACGGTTGCGCAGTGCGATAGCGCGGCTCAATCCCTTGGTGCCCTTGGTTGCGCAGGGCGATGCGCTGCAGCAGGTATTGAACCTGGACACGCCGGTGCTGCTGGCGGCAAACCGGCAGTTTCACCGCTTGCTGGTCAACGGCGTGCCGGTGCAATACCAGAAGGATGGCGAAACGCGCGGCGACTTCGTGCGGCTGGTCGATTTCTCTGACGCCAATGCCAACGAGTATCTGGCCGTCAACCAGTTCACTGTCAAGGGCGCGCACCACACGCGCCGGCCGGACATCGTGCTGTTCGTCAATGGCTTGCCTTTGGTGGTGCTGGAGCTGAAGAACCCGGCCGACCAGCATGCCGACATCTGGCAAGCGTATCAGCAGTTGGAAACCTACAAGGCGCAGATACCGGACCTGTTCCAGTACAACGAAGTGCTGGTCATCTCGGACGGCAGCGAGGCGCGCATGGGGTCGTTGTCCAGCAATGCCGAGCGCTTCATGGCGTGGCGCACGATCGACGGCGTAATGCTGGACCCGCTGGGCCAGTTCAACGAACTCGAAACGCTGGTGCGCGGCGTGCTGGCGCCAAGTTATCTGCTCGACTTCATGCGCTTTTTCATCTTGTTTGAGGATGACGGCACGCTGGTGAAGAAGATCGCCGGCTATCACCAGTTCCATGCGGTGCGCGCCGCGATTGTGCAAGTGATTGCGGCGTCGCGCCCGGGCGGCAACCAGAAAGGCGGCGTGGTCTGGCATACGCAAGGCTCGGGCAAGAGCATCACGATGACGTGCTTTGCCGCGCGCGTGATGACGGATGCGGCGATGGAAAACCCGACCATCGTCGTCATCACCGACCGCAACGATCTGGACGGCCAATTGTTCGGCGTGTTTTCGCTGGCGCAGGATCTGCTGCGCGAACAGCCGGTGCAGTGCGAGACGCGGCAAGATCTGCGCGCAAAATTGGCCAACCGGCCGTCGGGCGGCATCGTGTTCGCAACGATACAAAAATTCATGCCGGGCGAGGATGAGGATGCGTTTCCGGAATTATCGAACCGGCACAACATCGTCGTCATCGCCGACGAGGCGCACCGGACGCAGTACGGCTTCGAGGCCAAGCTTAAATCTGTGAAAAGCCGCAAGCTTCCGGCGACGACGTTCAATACCGGATCGGTTCCGTTCGAGCAGTTGGGCGCGACCGAAGCACCGCTGCACTCGTCTCAAGATTATTCCGTTGAACGGTACCAGGTCGGCTACGCCCAGAACCTGCGCGATGCGTTGCCGAATGCGACCTTTGTCGCGTTCACCGGCACCCCGGTATCAGGCGAAGACCGCGACACGCGCGCCGTGTTCGGCGATTACATCCACATCTACGACATGCAGCAGGCGCGCGATGATGGCGCGACGGTGGCGATCTATTTCGAGTCGCGCCTGGCCAAGCTGGGCCTGAAGGAAGAATCGCTGCCGGGCATCGATGCCGACGTCGATGAACTGGCCGAGGACGAGGAAGACGATCAGCAAGCCAGACTGAAAAGCCGCTGGGCGGCATTGGAGCGCGTCGTCGGCGCGCAGCCGCGCATCGATCAGGTTGCTGCGGACCTGGTTGCGCACTTTGAAGAGCGCAACAAGGCGCAGAATGGCAAGGCGATGATAGTCGCGATGAGCCGCGACATTTGCGCCCACCTGTACGACGCCATCGTGCTGCTGCGGCCAAGCTGGCACGATCCCGACCCTGAACGCGGCGCGATCAAGATCGTGATGACCGGCTCAGCCAGCGACAAGGCACTCTTGCGGCCCCATATCCATTCCAAGCAAGTCAAGAAACGGCTGGAGAAGCGCTTCAAGGACCCCGACGACCCGTTGCAACTGGTGATCGTGCGCGACATGTGGCTGACGGGTTTCGATGCGCCGTGCGTGCACACGATGTATATCGACAAGCCGATGAAGGGCCACAACCTGATGCAGGCGATTGCGCGCGTGAACCGGGTGTTTCGCGACAAGCAAGGCGGTCTGGTCGTCGATTACATCGGCATCGCCAGCGAGCTGAAGCTGGCATTGAAGGAGTACACCGCCAGCAAGGGACGCGGCCGCCCTACCGTCGATGCGCATGAAGCGTATGCGGTGCTGGAAGAAAAACTCGACGTGCTGCGCGCAATGCTGCATGGCTTCGACTACAGCGATTTCCTTCTTGGCGGCCACCGCACGCTGGCGAAGACCGCCAACCATGTGCTCGGCATCAAGGAAGGCAAGAAGCGCTTCGGCGACACGGCGCTGGCAATGTCAAAAGCGTTCACGTTGTGCTGCACTTTGGACGAAGCGAAGGCAGTGCGCGAAGAAGTGGCGTTCTTCCAGGCTGTCAAAGTGCTGCTGACCAAGAAGGACATCAGCAGCGCGAAAAAGACCGATGAAGAGCGCGAACTGGCGATCCGGCAAATCATCGGCTCGGCGCTGGTATCAAGCCGGGTGGTCGACATTTTCGACGCGGCGGGCCTGGACAAACCGAACATCGGCATACTCGACGACGATTTCCTCAACGAGGTGCGCAACCTGCCCGAACGCAATCTGGCGGTGGAATTGCTGGAGCGCTTGCTCGAAGGCGAGATCAAGACCCGCTTCGCCACCAACGTGGTGCAGCACAACAAGTTTTCCGAACTGCTGGCCGGCGTCATTGCGCGCTATCAGAACCGCTCGATCGAAACCGCGCAAGTGATGGAAGAGCTGATCGCCATGGCGAAGAAATTTAAGCAGGCCGCTGATCGCGGCGCCGAGCTGGGCTTGAACTCTGACGAAATGGCGTTCTACGATGCGCTGGCCAACAACGAAGAATCGGTACGCGAACTAGGCGACGAAACTTTGAAAAAGATCGCGCATGAACTGGCGACCAGCCTGCGCAGCAACGTCAGCGTCGACTGGGCGGTTCGCGACAGCGTGCGCGCCAAACTGCGGCTGATGGTCAGGCGCATCCTGCGCAAATACAAGTACCCGCCGGTCAAGCAGGACGAAGCGGTACAGATGGTGCTGCAGCAGGCGGAGTCGTTGTGTGGGCAGTGGGCGTGAAAATGTAGGCACAACCGGACCTTTGCCCGGTCAAATTAATTGTTATTTTCAACCGACTCGCTTGTAGCGAAATCCTTTGCCCTGCATGCAAAGGTTACGCAAATTATCTTGCTCTGGTAACGCCGTTTTATTTAACTTTATTTGGTAGGAGCACTCCGAAAGAGAATTTTCTTTTTCAAAGGCGCTGGCACCATCTTTAACGTAGGCATACTTGGCGGGCGCCCCTGCACATCCTGCAATCAATCCTGACAATACGGCGATACCACAGAAAATTTTCAACAAAATATTTTTCCTTATAAATTAAATTTCTTGACATTGTAAATAATACAACAAAAAATTGAAATGTCTATTGTTTTGCGTTAATATTTTATTACTTAAAAGAAATTAATCAGTAACCTCTAAAAATAGCACATGAACTGGCCGAGAGTCTGCGCAGTAACGTGAGCGCCGACTGGGCGGTGCGCGACAGCGTGCGGGCCAAGCTGCGCCTGCTGGTCCGGCGCATCCTGCGCAAGTACAAGTACCCGCCGGTCAGACAGGATGAAGCGGTGCAGATGGTGCTGCAGCAGGCGGAGTCGTTGTGTGGGCAGTGGGGGTGATCACACAGCGCAACTTCAGCCCCGGGTTGGGGGTCATGCGCGTCAACTCCTCCTACCTGACTCAAATGATCCAGGAAGAATTGGCGACCACCGGTATTTTGGTATAGGCGGTTTTTTGATCAAAATTTCCAGTTCTTTAATTTCGTTCTTCAACCCAGGGTGAAATGAGTCGAGAGGATGATTTCGTAGCATCTCTTTAAGTTCATTAAGTGTAGCCTTCAAGGCCACCAATCTTTTATTTTCCATTGCTTCATGGCTAAACGAGTTCTTTATGTGCTGACGTTTGCATGTTACGCACAAGTGCACCGGACCTCTCGAAGTTTTTTCAAATAGCCAAGTTTCAACATTCTGTTTACTGCATCCGAAGCATGCTTGAATAGCTGGGGATTTTGTTGCGGATTTGGTATTCAGAATTAGAGCAACCCCAACGTTATGAGCAGCGGAACGTGTCAATCGATTTGAAACACCTGAGTTAAATCGGTGAGAGTTTTAATCTCAGTATCAAGCGGCTTTTTTCTCCATGATGGGCGGGTTGATCCAGGCGGCGGTGGGTAGCTTGTGTGGCTGTGGCAACCGATTCTTGAAACGGTTCGGAGTCCGCTCGAAAGCGCTTTGC
>Ga0326735_1000285_pt1 | contig 12050 bp, 11 predicted proteins | sample 37_GP2_1092_FD_207945 | JGI IMG/M metagenome (GOLD analysis project Ga0326735, IMG submission 207945) | Glacier ice microbial communities from Ngari, Tibet, China - 37_GP2_109.2 | ecosystem: Environmental > Aquatic > Freshwater > Ice > Glacier | place: China: Ngari, Tibet | collected 2018-07-31
CCGGCCTGAACCTTGCACTTCCAGAAAGAAGGCCTCGACCGCGTCGTCCACCCACAGCAATTGTTTGCCGTCGATGTCGGCGCGCTCGATTTCGGCGCGGGTATTGTAGGGAATTACCTTTTTGCCGACCAGCCGGCCGCGCAGGCGCATGGCTTTCAGTTCCGGGTACACGCTACCTAGTTCCACCGTCAGCAAGTCGTCCGGCACCCGGTACAACGGGGTCTGGAAAGCGCCGCCGCGCTTGCGGGCGCCGTACAGCATCGGCTCGTAGTAACCGGTGATCAGGCCGCTGTCGTCGCCGTCAACGGCGCGCACCTGGTTTGGCACGAACCAGGACTCGAAAAACACGCGGATGGCGGCGCCATCGGCCTGGTTCACGGTTGCAGCCGCCGTGCAAGGCGCCGCCCAGTCAGTCTTGCGAACCAGCGCCTTGCACGAACCAATAAACGCCGGCCAGGCTTCGCGCAGGTCATCCTGCTGCCAGCCAGGCAACGCGCCGAAGGTGGTTGGCGTCATCAGCGACGCAGGCGCCGGCGGCAAAGGCACGGCGACCGGGCCGACCGGCGGCGGCATCATGACCGCAGGCCTCGGCTGCGGCGCCGTAGTGCAGGCGCTCAAGGCTGCAGCGACGACGGCTAGCAAAACGGGTAGACTGCGGCGTGTCGATAACATGAGGTTCTGTATGTGGCTATTATTGGTTGAAGCAGGCGTGGCGCTGTTCCTGCTGGTATTTATCGTGTGGTGGACAATGTATCAAGGCAAGCAACCCAGCCACGACGACATGCATGACGAGGTCAAAGCGCCTGAAACGCTCGACGCCCCGGCCACCAAGGCCCTGGAGCAGACCGAGCAGCCTGGCGGCCTGGAGCGTTGATCAGTGCAGCGTGCGCGGCAGCGACAGCACAAATTCCGGGATTTTCGCTTCGAACTGGTGTCCATCTTCGGCCACGCAAAAATATTCGCCGAGCATCGAGCCTTGCGGTGTCGCCAGTTGCGTGCCGCTGGTATATTCAAACTGTTCGCCGGGCTGCAGCAGCGGCTGGTGGCCGACCACGCCCAGGCCGCGCACTTCCTGGATCTGGTTGACGGCGTCGGTAATCACCCAATGGCGCGCAATGAGCTGGGCGGCGATGGTGCCGGTATTTTTGATCGTGATCGAATAGGTAAACACGTAGTTGGTGCGTGCCGGTTCGGATTGCTCCGGTAAATATTGCGTCCGGACGGAAACAGTAAACTCGTAAGCGGCCATCGGATTCCCTCAAATGAAGCTGTTATTGTTGATGCCTTGAAATTGGCCGGCGGCGTCTGGCACCGCCTTAGTGTCTATCATACATCGCACTGCAAAACCGTGAGCCGCGCAAGGGCCTGGCAGGCAAGCGCGTAAAATAGTGGCTCTTTTCCATTTCCCGATTTTTTCGCGCCCTTTTCCATGACAATGACAACATTTCGCATCGCCCCCAGCATCCTGTCCGCCGATTTCGCCCGCCTCGGCGAAGAAGTGCGCAATGTCGTCGCCGCCGGCGCCGACATCATCCACTTCGACGTCATGGACAACCATTACGTTCCAAACCTCACCATCGGACCGCTGGTATGCCACGCGATCCGCCCACACGTGCAGGTGCCGATCGACGTCCACCTGATGGTCAAGCCGGTCGACCGTATCATTCCCGATTTTGCCAAGGCGGGCGCGAACATCATCACCTTTCACCCGGAAGCGTCCGAGCATATCGACCGCACCCTGCAACTGATCCGCGACAGCGGCTGCAAGGCCGGCCTGGTATTTAATCCCGGCACGCCGATGCATTACCTGGATTACGTGATGGACAAGATCGACATGATCCTGATCATGTCGGTCAACCCGGGCTTCGGCGGCCAGTCGTTCATCGCCGAGGCACTCAAGAAGATCACCATCGCGCGCCGCATGATTGACGAGTCAGGCCGCGACATCCTGCTCGAAGTCGACGGCGGCATCAAAGTCGACAATATTCGCGCCGCCGCCGAAGCGGGCGCCGACACCTTCGTGGCCGGCTCGGCGATTTTCAGCCAGCCGGACTATAAAGAAGTGATTGACGCGATGCGCGCCGAATTGGCCAAAGTGGGGAGATAAGCTTATGCGCCACGGCTCAGGCCCCATCCGCGCGGTCATCATCGACCTTGACGGCACCATGCTCGACACGGTGCCCGATTTCCACGTCGCGATCAACCGCATGCGCGCCGAATTCGGCCTGGGGGCGATCAACCAAGAATCCATCGCCGCCATGGTTGGCAAGGGTTCAAGCAACCTGATCCGCGGCGTGCTGGCGCTCGACTTCGACGCCGCCCTCGTCGACCAGCACCATGAAGCCGCGATGCGCGCCTACCAGCGCCACTATTTGGAAATCAACGGCGACTACAGCGCCCTGTACGACGGCGTGTTGAACGGCCTCGACGCGATGCGGGCAATGGGGCTGCGCATGGCTTGCGTGACCAACAAACCGCTCGACTTTGCCGCGCCGCTGCTGGCAAAAAAGGGGTTGGCGCCGTATTTCGAAATCGTCTACGGCGGCGAGTGCCTGCCGCAAAAGAAGCCGCATCCGATGCCGCTGCTGCAGGTGTGCTCTGACTTCGCGCTGGCTCCTGGCCAGGTGGTGGCGATTGGCGACTCGTCGAACGACGCCGAAGCTGCGCGCGCGGCCGGCTGTTTCGTGCTGGTCGTCCCCTACGGTTACAACCATGGACGCCCTATACACGAAACCGATTCCGATGGTATAGTCAATACGCTGCTGGAAGCGGCAAGCACAATAGATTCGCACAACCGCGGTGGGCGCTAATTTCACGCCAATCCGCGCTAACCCGACAATAGACTACATACGCATGTTTTTCACCAAAAAACACACTGTCACCCAAACCGGCTCGATTGAGGCCTGGCTTTGGCGACGCTGGCAATCCTGGGCCAAGTAACCCGCATTGATTGCTGTCGGCTGCCCTCCTCTTTTGGGCACCGCCAGGTTTTTTGAAACCCACCGCTGTCCATTTTCCGGCGGCCTGGAGAAAAAGCATGACCGAACTCGAATTCAAGTCCCTCGCCAACCAAGGCTACAACCGCGTTCCGCTCATTTCGGAAGCGTTTGCCGACCTCGAAACCCCGCTCACGCTGTACCTGAAACTGGCCCAGACCCAGAACGCCGGCAAGAACACCTTCTTGCTCGAATCGGTGGTCGGCGGCGAGCGTTTCGGCCGCTACTCCTTTATCGGCCTGCCGGCCAATACCCTGCTGCGCACCTTCGGCTCGCGCACCGAGATCGTCAAAAACGGCAGCGTGATCGAGACGCACGACGGCAACCCGCTCGACTTCATCGAAACCTTCCAGGCCAGGTTCAAGGTCGCGCTCAGTGCCGGCCTGCCGCGGTTTTGCGGCGGCTTGGCCGGCTATTTCGGCTACGACACGGTGCGCCACATCGAGCGCAAGCTGGCCGCCACCACGCCGAAGGACGACCTCGGCCTGCCCGACATACAGTTGATGGTGACCGAGGAACTGGCGGTGATCGACAACCTGTCGGGCAAGCTGTACCTGATCGTGTATGCCGACACCACCCAACCGGAAGCGTTTTCGAAAGCGCGCCAGCGCTTGAAAGACTTGCGCATGATGCTGCGGCGCGGCGTCGACGCGCCAGTGACGTCGAGTTCGGTGCGCACCGAAGCGGTACGCGACTTCAACAAAAAAGACTACCTGAAGGCGGTCGCCCGCGCCCACGAATACGTGATGGCCGGCGACCTGATGCAGGTGCAGATCGGCCAGCGCATCCGCAAGCCCTACGTCGATTCGCCGCTGACGCTGTACCGCGCGCTGCGCTCACTCAATCCGTCGCCGTACATGTATTACTACAATTTCGGCGACATGCAGATCGTCGGCGCTTCGCCCGAAATTTTGGTGCGCAACGAAACAGCGCCCGACGGCAGCAAGAAAGTCACGTTGCGCCCGATTGCCGGCACCCGTCCGCGCGGCGCCACGCCCGAGCGCGACGCCGAATTGTCGCGCGAGCTGCTGGCCGACCCGAAAGAAATCGCCGAGCACGTAATGCTGATCGACCTGGCCCGCAACGACCTCGGGCGCATCTCCGAGATCGGCAGCGTCAAGGTCACCGAACGGCTGGTGGTCGAAAAATACTCGCACGTCCAGCACATCGTCTCGAACGTCGAAGGCAAGCTCAAAGAAGGCATGTCGAACCTGGACGTGCTGCGCGCGACCTTCCCGGCCGGGACCCTGACCGGCGCGCCGAAAGTGCGGGCGATGGAAGTGATCGACGAACTCGAGCCGACCAAGCGCGGCATTTACGGCGGCGCCTGCGGCTACCTCAGCTTCGGCGGCGAGATGGATGTGGCGATCGCGATTCGTACCGGTGTGATCAAGGACGGCATGCTGTACGTGCAGGCCGCGGCCGGCATCGTGGCCGATTCGATTGCTGAAATGGAATGGCAGGAAACCGAAAACAAGGCGCGCGCTGTGCTGCGCGCGGCCGAGCAGGTGCAAGACGGCCTGGATGGGGAGTTCTGACATGCTGCTAATGATCGACAACTACGACTCGTTCACCTACAACCTGGTGCAGTACTTCGGCGAGCTGGGCGAAGAAGTGTGCACCGTGCGCAACGACAAAATCACGCTGGCAGAAATTGGCGCGCTAAAGCCGGACCGCATCTGCATTTCGCCGGGGCCAAAGACGCCGGCGCAAGCCGGTGTCTCGGTCGACATCCTGCGCGAGTTCAAGGGCAAGCTGCCGATCCTGGGCGTATGCCTTGGCCACCAGGCGATCGGCGCGGCCTTTGGCGGCAAGGTGATCCGCGCCAAGACGGTCATGCACGGCAAGACGTCGCTGATTGCCCACACCGGCGAAGGCGTGTTCAAAGGCCTGCCGAGCCCGTTCACGGTAATCCGCTACCACTCGCTGGCGATCGAGCGCAGCTCGCTGCCGGCCTGCCTGGAGGTGACGGCGTGGACCGACGACGGCGAGATCATGGGTGTGCGCCACAAGGAGTTCGACATCGAGGGCGTGCAGTTCCACCCGGAGTCGATCCTGTCCGAGCACGGCCACGCGCTGCTGAAGAATTTTCTGGTTCGCTGACCCTTCGCTGACTCTTTTCAGGACCCACATGCCGATTACTCCGCAAGAAGCGCTGCTGCGCTGTATCGAACACCGCGAGATTTTTCACGACGAGATGCTGTACCTGTTCCGCCAGATCATGTCGGGCGAGATGTCGCCGACCATGATCGCGGCGCTGACGCTTGGCCTGCGCGTAAAGAAGGAAACCATCGGCGAGATTGCCGCCGCCGCCCAGGTGATGCGCGAATTCTCGACCAAGGTGCCGATGGCCGACACCACCAATTTACTCGACATCGTCGGCACTGGCGGCGACGGTGCCCACACCTTCAACATCTCGACGGCGTCGATGTTCGTCGCCGCCGCCGCCGGCGCGCGCGTCGCCAAGCACGGCGGGCGCAGCGTGTCGTCGTCGTCCGGCAGCGCCGACGTCATCGAGGCGCTCGGCGCCAACATCAACCTCAAACCGGAGCAGATCGCCCAGTCGATCGCGCAGACCGGCATCGGCTTCATGTTTGCGCCGAACCACCACGCGGCGATGAAATACGCGGCGCCGGTGCGGCGCGAACTGGGCGTGCGGACGATTTTCAACATCCTCGGCCCGCTGACCAATCCGGCCGGCGCGCCGAACATCCTGATGGGCGTCTTCCACGCCGACCTGGTCGGCATCCAGGTGCGCGTGCTGCAGCGCCTCGGCGCCCAGCATGCGATGGTAGTGTACGGCCGCGACAACATGGACGAAGTATCGCTCGGCGCCGCCACCCTGGTCGGCGAACTGGTGGGCGGCGAGATCCGCGAGTACGAAATTCATCCGGAGGATTTCGGCTTGCCGATGATCGCCAGCCGCAACCTGAAGGTGGCCGATGCGAGCGCATCGAAAGCGATGATGATGGCCGCGCTGAGCGGCGAAGCAGGCGCGCCGTACGACATCGTCGCGCTCAACGCCGGCACCGCCCTGTATGCGGCCGGTGTCGCCGGTTCGATCGAGGACGGCCTGGCAAAGGCGCGCGCGGCGATCGTTTCCGGCGCCGCCCTCGCCAAGCTGAACCAGTTCGTCCAGGTCACGCAACAGCTCGGGAAAAACTAGGCCAGCTTGAAGCCGGCCGTATCCCACACAAACTGAGTAAACAATCATGTCCGATATCCTCAACAAGATCCTTGCCGTCAAGGCCGACGAAGTATCGGCTGCCAAAAAATACCGCAGTCTTGCCAGCCTGCGCGGCGAAGTGGAAGCTGATGCCGGCCTGCGCGCCGGCTTGCGCGGTTTCGAAGCGAGCTTGCGCAGCAACATCGCGGCGGGGCGCGCCGGCGTGATCACCGAAGTAAAAAAAGCGTCGCCGTCGAAAGGCGTGCTGCGTGCGGATTTTCGTCCTGCAAACATTGCCGAGAGCTACGCCCGGCACGGCGCAGCCTGCCTGTCGGTGCTGACCGACGTGCAATTTTTTCAAGGATCGATCGACTACCTGCGCCAAGCGCGCGCCGCTTGTGAAATCCCGGTGCTGCGCAAGGACTTCATGATTGACATGTATCAGGTGTACGAGGCGCGCGCGATGGGCGCCGATGCTATTCTACTGATCGTGTCCGCCCTCGATCATGGCCTGATGGCCGAACTCGAAGCGTGTGCGATGGAACTTGGTATGGATGTGCTGGTCGAAGTACATGACGGAGATGAGTTGGACGCGGCCCTCAAGCTGCGTACAGCGCTCGTCGGTATCAATAACCGCAACCTGCGCACCTTCGACACCTCGCTCGATACCACGATCGGCCTGCTGCCGCGCATTCCGCCAAACAGGCTGGTAGTGACCGAGTCAGGCATCATGGGGCCGGATGACGTCAAGCGCATGCGCGACGCGAACGTGCATGCATTCCTGGTCGGCGAGGCCTTTATGCGCGCGCCTGACCCCGGTGTCGAACTGGCAAGGCTTTTCGAGTAACAGTCATGAACATCAAGCGTACTTCCAGGGCTGCCTGCGCGGCCCTGCTGGCTTCGCTCGCCGCTTGCGGCGGTGCGCCGAAGCTGGCGTCGCAAGCGCCGGCGCCGGCGCCGGCGTCACCATACGCCCGTCACACGCCGGGCGCCCCGCTGTCCGGCCAGCGCACCTCGTTCGACAACGTCGAGTCGTACAAGGCCGACGTCGCCGCACAAATCATGCGCTACAACACCGCGCATACCTTCAACGGACGGCTGCCGCCGATGTTGCCGGCAATCGTCGTACTCAGCATCACGGTCGACAAAACCGGCAATCTGACCAAACTGGCGGTGCAGCGTTCGCGCGATAGCGACGCCTCGAACGTGGCGCTGGCGTCGATGCGGCGCGCCGGGATTCTGCCCAAACCGTTCAACCTGGTCACCGGCGCCGACAGCTCGCTAACGTTTTCCGAAACCTTTTTGTTCAACGCCGATTACCGCTTTCAGCTGCGCTCCCTGGCGCCGATCCAGCATTCGGACTAGGCACCCGGCAATCACGCACTCGGGCGCGTGGGCCTGGTTTTTGGTTTCTTGTCGCTTTCAAGCACTTCCAGCGTGATCGCCGGCACCCGTTCGCCCTGCAAAATCACCTTGAATGTCATCAGCTCGTCGCGCCGGAAGGCGTGGACCTTGACGCTGTCGCCGACCCGGTAACGCCCCAGCAGCGCGTCCAGGTTGGCCGGATTGCCGGCCACCCGCAGGCGGTCGAGCGCCACCAGCACGTCGCCGGCCGACAGGCCCGCGACGTGCGCCGAGCCACCCTCGTGCACCTGCGTCAGCTTGTAGTCGCCGCCATCGCGCCCAAACGAAGCGTCGAGCGAGGGCTTGGTTTTCCTGCGCTCGTCAGTCAGCTTGATTGCGAACGGCGCGTACAGCTTCGCCAGCGGCAGGTCGTCGGTGCCGCGCACATAGCGCTCGAACAGCGGTGTCAACCTCAACCCGCTGACCTCGTCGAACAGCGCTTCGACTTCGGCTTCGGTAACGCCGCGCGCGCTTGACGCGTAAAAATCGCGGCCGAAGCGCTGCCACAGCGCCAGCATGACGTCGTCGAGCGACCTGGCGCCGTCGGTCTTGGCGCGGATGGTCAGGTCGAACATCAGCGCGACCAGCGACCCCTTGGTGTAGTAACTGACGATGGCATTCGGCGCGTTCTCGTCCTGGCGGTAGTATTTGCCCCAGGCGTCGAAGCTCGAATCGGCCACGCTTTGCTTGGTGCGGCCGCTGCCGCGCAGGACGCTGCCGATGGTCTTGGCCTGCAGTTTCAGATAGACAGCTTCGTCCAGCAGGCCGCTCCTGACCAGCAGCAGGTCGTCGTAATAGCTGGTAAAACCCTCGAACAGCCATAGCAGCGGCGTGTAGGTCTCGGCCTGCAGGTCGTACGGCGCAAACGCGGCCGGCTTGATCCGCTTGACGTTCCAGGTGTGGAAGTACTCGTGGCTGCACAGGCCGAGGAACTTCAGGTAGCCGTCGCCCGCCTCCAGCTTTTTCGGCGTGGTGGCGGTCGGCAGGTCGGCGCGCGCGCAAATGAGCGCGGTCGAGGCGCGGTGCTCGAGGCCGCCGTAGCCGTCACCCACGGCAAGCGTGAGGAAGACGTAGCGCTGCATCGGTGCACGCTTCGATTTCGGCTCGAAAAACGCGATCTGGGTTTCGCACATCGCCTTCAGGTCGGCCTGCAGGCGCGCCATGTCGAGGTTCGGCACGCGGCCGGAAATGACGATGTCGTGGGCGACGCCGTGGGCTTTAAAAGTAGCCAGCGCGAAGTCGCCCATTTCGACCGGATGGTCGATCAGCTCGTCGTAGCCGGCGGCGATATAGGTACCGAAGCCATAGCGTTTGGCGCCCAGTTCCGCCAGCGCCGTGGCGACGCGCCAGGTGGTCCCAAAGGCGTCTGGCGGGGGCCCGATGTCGACCTGGTGCGCCATCTGTTCCTGTCCCAGCACGCGCAGGAAGACGCTGGTGCCGTTGAAAAAACCGTGGTTCTGGTCGAGGTGAGCGGCGCGCACCGACAGGTCCCAGGCGTAGACTTCGTACTGCACCGTAAGCGCGCCGTCAACCGGCGCCGCGCGCCAGGTATGCTTGTCGAGCTTGACCAGCGCGACAGGCTTGCCGTCCGATTCGGCGCGGATGCGCACGATATTGCGCGAAAATTCGCGGATCATGTAGCTGCCCGGGATCCATGCCGGCAGTGCGAATACCTGCCCGTCGGCGGCCGGCAGGTCAAGCTCCAACGTGACCTCGAACAGGTGGCCGGCCAGGTCTTTCGGCACGATTGCGTAGCGGATCGCGGCGATGGCGGGCGGTTTTTCCAGGTTTGCTTTTTTCATGATCATGGTGTGCGCTGGGAGATTAATCGGTTGGGGTAAGGTCGGCCGGCCGGTCGATGTCCTGGAAAATCCCCGGGTCGTCGACGGCCACTTCGGTTACCGGATACAGCGTGAGGATGCGGCGTGCGCCTTCGTCGCCACCCAGCGCCAGCAGCTGCGGCAGGCAGGCGGCGCCGAAGCCGACCGGGTTGCCGCGCCTGCCATCTTTAATCGGCGCGGCGATGACGGCGCCGTCCGCCACAGCAATCGCCAGCACCTGGATGGTCGAACGCTTCAGGTGCGGCATGTCGCCGAGCGCGATCAGCCAGGACTGCGCCGCCGGCAGCGGATGGGACACGCAATGGCGCACAGAGTAGCTCACGCCATGCGCCAGCGATGCCCCCATGCCCTGGTCGGCCTCAAGGCAGACGGTGACGTCGCAGCCGAGCGCGCGCAGCGTTTTGGCGACGCCATCGTCTTCAGGGCGCACCACCGCGATCACTCTCGACAGCACCGCCAACAAGGTGCGTGCGCTGGCGACGGCCACCGATTCGCCGCCACCCCCTGCCAGCGGCTGCAGCAGCTTGTTGATGCTGCCGGAGGGATCGAAACGGCGGCCCCTGCCGGCGGCGAGCAAAATACCGACAGGGGTCATGGCTCAGGCGGTGAGGTCGAACGGCAGCTTGCGCAGGCGTTTGCCGGTCAGCTTGAAGATCGCGTTGGCGAACGCCGGCGCCAGCGGCGGCAAGCCCGGTTCGCCCATCCCGGTCGGCGCCTCGCCTGACGGCACGATGAACACCTCGACGTGCGGCATGTCGGGCATGCGCGCGACGACGTAGTCATTAAAATTCTGCTGCTCGACGACGCCGTCCTTGAGGGTGATGGCGGCGCCCGGCAAGGTGGTGCCGAGCGCCATCAGCACGGCGCCTTGCACCTGCGCCTCGATCGTCAGCGGATTGACGGCCAGGTTGCAGTGCACGCCGGCGGTAACGTTGTGCAGCTTCGGCACGCCCTTGGTCACCGATGCCTCGACGACGTAGGCGACAACCGAATTGAACGACTCGTGCATCGCCACGCCGAAAGCGCGGCCCGCGGCCAGCTTCTTCTTGCCATAGCCCGATTTGGCAACCGCCAGGTCGAGCGCGGCCAGGTGGCGCGTGTGCTTGGCGTTGATGATCGTCTTGCGGTACGCCACCGGGTCCATGCCGGCGACGTCGGCCGCTTCGTCGATCAGCGTCTCCATCACGAAGGCGGTATGGGTCGAACCGACCGAACGCCACCACAGCACCGGCACGTTGGCCTTGGCGGTGTGCGCGGTCAGGTTCAACGGCAGGTCGTACGGCGCGCCCATGCCTTCGACCATGGTGTTGTCGACGCCGTTTTTGACCATGAAGGCCTCGAACGGCGTGCCGGCCATGATCGACTGGCCGACGATGGCGTGGTCCCAGGCGACAATCTTGCCGTTCGCATCGAAGCCGAGGTCGGCGCGGTGCACGTGCGACGGCCGGTAATAGCCGCCTTTAATATCGTCCTCGCGGCTCCAGATCACTTTCAGCGGGCCTGTTTTGCCGGCCGCCCGGTACGCCTTGGCGACGTTGACCGCTTCAACGATGAAGTCGGAACCGGGCACCGCGCGGCGGCCGAAACCGCCACCGGCCATCATCGTGTTGACGCTCACCTGTTCGCTCTTGAGGCTTGTTGCCGCGACGACGGCGGCGTGATCGGCGCTTTGGAACTGGGTGCCGGCCCACACGGTGCAGCTGTCGGCCTTGAGGTCGACCATGCAGTTGAGCGGCTCCATCGGCGCGTGGGCCAGGTAAGGAAATTCATACACGGCCGAGATTTTTTTCGATGCCGACGCCAGTGTCGAGATGTCGGCCTCGATCGACTTGGCGCCCGGCGTTTTTGCCAGTGCAAGAAAATCGGCCATCTGCTTGGTGCTGCTGACTTTGTCGACGCGGCCGGTATCCCATTCGATCGCCAGCGCGTCGCGGCCCTGCTTTGCCGGCCAGTAGCCGTCGGCGATCACGGCCACGCCGCTAGCGCCGCGGTCAAGCGGCACTTCGAGCACGGCAATGACGCCCTGAATCGCTTTGGCCTTGCCTGCATCGAACCCGGCAACCCGGGCGCCGAACACCGGCGGCCTCGCCACCAATGCCACCTTGGTACCGGCCAGCATGAAGTCGATGCCGAACTGCTGCTTGCCATTCGACTTGACGCGCGCATCGATACGTTTGGTCGGCTTGCCGATGATGCTGAAGTTTTTAGCGTCCTTCAGCGTGATGGTTGCCGGCATTGGCTGGCGCATGGCGGCGTCGGCGAGCGAGCCGTAGCTGGCCTTCCGGCCGGCCGGCCCCATTACAAAACCTTTCGCGGTCTTGCATTGTTCGGGCTTGACTTTCCACTGGTCGGCCGCGGCGGCAACGAGCATCGCACGCGCCCGCGCGCCAATTTCGCGGTACTGCAAGTACGAGTGGGCGATGCTGCCCGAGCCGCCCGTCATCTGCATGCCGAAGGCCGGGTCCTTGTAGACGTCGGCGGCCGGCGCCAGTGCGCCGCGCATCTGCGACCAGGCGCAATCGAGCTCCTCGGCGATCAGCATCGGCAGCGACGTGTGCACGCCCTGGCCAAATTCGAGCCGGTTGACCATCACCGTCACCGTGTTGTCGGGCGCGATGCGCAGAAAGGCGTTCGGCGCGTACG
>Ga0326735_1000286_pt1 | contig 11988 bp, 13 predicted proteins | sample 37_GP2_1092_FD_207945 | JGI IMG/M metagenome (GOLD analysis project Ga0326735, IMG submission 207945) | Glacier ice microbial communities from Ngari, Tibet, China - 37_GP2_109.2 | ecosystem: Environmental > Aquatic > Freshwater > Ice > Glacier | place: China: Ngari, Tibet | collected 2018-07-31
AGCATCTCGACCTCCATGGAAGCGCTACACCGCGAGAATATTCTGCAATCGGTCAATACCCCGCTCAGCAAGAACCTGATCGCCGACGCACTGCCGCCGCACCAGGGCTGGACGCCGACCATGCATTACGTATTCGTGCAGGCCTATAACACCACCAAGGTGAAAAAAGAGGAACTGCCGAAGACCTATGAGGATTTACTCGATCCGAAGTGGCGCGGCAGGATCGCCATCGAAGCCAGCGATTACGACTGGCTCGCGGAAGTCATCAAGACCATAGGCGAGGCAAAAGGCCGCGCGCTGTTCTGCGCGCTGGGCACCAAGAACGATATGTCGGTGCGCACCGGTCATGCGCTGCTGACCAACCTGGTCGCGTCCGGCGAAGTGCCATTGGGCCTGACCGTCTATCAATACAGTCCGCAGCAGGCCAAGCAAAAGGGCGCACCGATCGACTGGTTCGCCATCGAGCCGGCCATCGCGATCACCGACGGCCTCGGGATAGCGAAGAAGGCGCCAAATCCACATGCCGCGGTGCTGTTCTACGATTACATGCTGAGCGACGAAGGTCAGGCCATCCTGGCGAAGATCGGCTATGTACCGGCCAGCATGAACGTCGAGTCGCCGATCAAGGGGACCCGTATCAAGCGGCTGAATGCGGCGACGCTGCTGGCTGATGGCGAAAAATCGCGCATCGCGTTTGAAGATACCATCGTGAACAAGAAGGCCTGCAAATAAGCGTGGCAGCCGGGCAGCGTTATTGGCGCGTAGCCCTGCTCGGCTAGTATCGTAGAGCGCAACATATTCCCGGGGCTGCCGAGGCGACATGCCGTTAATGTCTTGATGAGTGCATTCAACCCACGAAAGGCATGCGGCCCCGCCGGCCCCGCGCTATGCGTTGCACCAGAGGCGCCGAGCCCTACGATCGAATGCTTCGATATCCAGTCAGGGGCCATTCCATTCAAGGAGCGCTGGGGTCGGCCAGTTTTTTCATCTCGGCGTACAGGTCGGCCTTGCCCTCAAAGCCAATGCCCGGCAGCTCGGGTATGGTGATGTAACCCTTGTCCACTTTCACGCCATCCGGAAAGCCGCCGTAAGGCTGGAACAGGTCCGGGTAGGACTCGTTCCCGCCCAGTCCCAGGCCAGCCGCAATGTTGAGCGACATCTGATGCCCCCCATGCGGAATGCATCGCTTTGCCGACCAGCCATGCTCATGCAGCATCTCCAGCGTGCGCAGGTATTCCACCAGCCCGTAGCTGAGCGCGCAGTCGAACTGCAGCCAGTCGCGATCTGCGCGCATGCCGCCGTAGCGAATCAGATTGCGCGCATCCTGCATCGAAAACAGATTCTCACCGGTGGCCATCGGGTTCTTGTAATAATTTCGCAGCGTCGCCTGCAATTCGAAGTCGAGCGGATCGCCGGCTTCCTCGTACCAAAACAAGTCGTACTGCGACAGCGCCTTGGCATACGCGACCGCGGTGTCGAGATCAAAGCGGCCATTCGCATCGACCGCCAGCTTCTGGCCATCCTGCAGCACGCTCAGGATGGCGTCGATGCGGCGCAGGTCTTCATCCAGCGTGGCACCGCCGATCTTCTTCTTCACGACTGTGTAGCCGCGGTCGATGTAGCTGCGCATTTCATCTTTCAACGCGTCGTGGTTCTGGCCCGGGTAGTAATAACCACCGGCCGCGTACACAAAAATCTTTCGATCCGGCGTGCCGTTGCCGTAACGTTCGGCCAGCAGCTGGAATAGCGGCTTGCCGGCGATCTTTGCCACTACGTCCCACACCGCCATGTCGATGGTTCCGATCGCGACCGAGCGCTCACCGTGGCCGCCGGGCTTTTCATTCGTGAACATGCAGTTCCAGATCTTGTGCGGGTCGAGGTTCGTGCCGCTGTCGTCGATCAGCGTGTCCGGCGCAGCTTCGAGCAAACGCGGCACGAAGCGTTCGCGCATCAGCTTGCCCTGGCCGTAGCGACCATTCGAATTGAAGCCGTAGCCGATTACCGGTTTGCCGTCGCGGATGACGTCAGTTACGACTGCGACCAGGCTGAGCGTCATCTTGCTGAAATCGATGTAAGCGTTGCGGATCGGTGAGCTGATCGGAATGGTTTTTTCGCGGATTTCTACAATTTTCATGGTCCAGGTTCCCAGTATCGAAGTGGTTCAACGTGGGCAAAGCATACCGGGGAATAGTCTGCTTATAATGTGAGCTAACTTAAACCATTATTTACCTGAGGTGAAAAATGATGAGCGACGCCGCCTCTGAACTGGTCTTTTTCGTCCTGCTCGCCAAACATGCGAATCTGTCTGCCGCAGGGCGCGAGCTCAACATCACCCCACCCGCAGTGACAAAACGCTTGGCCATGCTGGAAGCCCGGCTGGGTGTGCGGCTGGTAAATCGCACCACACGCCGCGTCAGCCTTACCGGCGAGGGCGAAATTTACCTGGCGCATGCGACCCGGATTCTTGCTGAAATCCGCGAGATGGACGAGCTGGTCGCCAGCAGTCGTGCAGCGCCGCGTGGACTGCTGCGCGTCAATGCATCGCTGGGCTTTGGCCGCACCACCGTTGCGCCGCTGATGTCGGAATTTGCGCAGCGCTATCCGGAAGTCGAGATACAACTGCAGCTGACAGACCGGCCGGTAGACCTGGTCGAGCACGGGTTTGACCTGGCGATCCGCTTCGGCGAGCTGCCGGATACGCGGTTGACTGCACGGCGCGTCATGTCGAATCGGCGTTTTCTTTGTGCGTCGCCGGCCTATCTGCGCAGACATGGCGCGCCGGAGAGCGTGGCCGATCTGTCGCGGCATCGCTGCATCATTCATCGGCAGAACGACGATGCGTATGGGACTTGGCGCTTCACACGTAATCGCAAGACGGACACCGTCAAGGTGCACGGCGCATTGTCCAGCAACGACGGTGACATCGTGCTTGGTTGGGCGCTCGACGGGCATGGCATCCTGATCCGCTCGGAGTGGGATCTGGCCAAGTATCTTGAAAGCGGCCGTCTGCTGGTAGTCTTGCCGGCTTACCTCCTGCCGCCGGCAGACCTGTTCGTGTATTACCCGAGTCGCAGCAATATGGCGGCGCGCGTCCGGGTATTCATCGATTTCTTCGCCGAAAAAATCGCGGGCGCGCCATCTGGCGCCCGTGCACCTTTTCAATAGGCCGGCTGCAGTTCGACTTCCTGCCCAACGCGAAGGACAGCGCCTTCGCCTTCCAGCAGGATCATATTCATGCCAAAGGTGACGGCGCTATCGAGGCGCGGATCGGCCCGGTACGTCGCTAGAATGTCGAGCGGGTCGGGTCCGATTTCGCCGGTGGCCTGGTCGATTGCCGGTATCGGGCAGCGCGCGCAGGGCTTGGCCGGTCTCAGCAGCGCGCCGCCAATCTGCAGCGCCTGCGTAAAATCTTCTTCGTGCGCCGCAACGTCACCGATTACCAGATTCGGCCTAAAGCGATCCATAGGCATGGGCGCGCGGCCATGTTCGGCGAGTTTGCGATTCAGCTCATCGAGCGAAGCCTGGCTAGTCAGCAGCATGGGAAATCCATCTGCAAACATGGTCGGCGCGGCGACGCCATCCAGCCATTTCGCGCTCGCGCTGCGCTCAGCATGCGGATGAAAACGCACCAGCCGGCACGGCGCGCCGATCGCCTTGCTGAACCAGGTGGCAGTCACTTCGTCGCAGTCGTAAGCTTTTACGACATCCTCCCAGATGCGCACCTGCAGGGTCGGCGCCGTATCCGGATCGCCCAGGTCAAGCGGAATATCGAGCCGCAGCATGCCAGGCGCGCGTAGCTCCAGCGTTTCTGATTTGATGACCGGCTGGATCAATGCCATCTTCGGATATTCGCGCTGGCTGAGGAACTGGCCCTCCGCGTCGACCAGCATCCATTCGCGATCGTAGATATCTTCGCTCATCAGGCCGGCCGGGGTCAGAGTAGCTTCGCGCAGGGCGATGCCGGCGCAGGATTTGATGGGGTAGAGGTTGAGCTGTGTGAGAAGAGGCATGGCGCAAGAGCACGAACAAAATAGTGGATGCGTGAGTTTGCACGAATTCTATAAATGACTGACTGTTTTTTGATAGCCAGCGTTAGATTTTGTTAAAAAATAATGGATGACACTACATGCGTCGGTAGCCAGAGCAGGTGTTTGGAGTTCGCCATAATCAGAAGACAGAACGCGTGGCTACTATTACAAATCGTAATTCGCCCTATGCACAATCCTATTTGACGTCATAAACGCCATCGGTAAGACTGCGCCAAGCTCCGGAAGGAGATCTGACCAAGCCACACCGCACATCAGGAAGACCATGGACACCAACACCGCCGTCAGCACCCAGCGCCAGGAATACTACGACCAGATCAAGCGCCTGAACCTCACGCCGCTATGGGAGTCACTGCACGCCCTGGTGCCGCGTGAGCCAAAGACGCCGTGCCTGCCGGCGATCTGGCGGTACCAGGACATACGTCCGCACCTGATGCGCGCCGGCGAACTAATCACTGCCGAAGAAGCAGTGCGCCGTGTGCTGATTCTGGAAAATCCCGGCCTGCCCGGCCAGTCATGCATCACGCAATCCATGTACGCCGGCCTGCAATTGATCCTGCCCGGCGAAGTCGCGCCCTCGCATCGCCATGTGCAGTCGGCGCTGCGCTTCATCGTCGACGGCAAGGGCGCTTACACGACGGTCGGCGGCGAACGCACCACCATGTACCCGGGCGACTTCATCATCACGCCGTCCTGGGACTGGCACGATCATGGCAACGAAGGCATTGCCGGCGTGACCGAACCAGTCGTGTGGCTCGATGGCCTGGACATTCCGCTGCTGCGTTTCTTCGACGCAGGCTTCGCCGAGAACGACAGCCGCCAGGCGCAGCAGGTAATGCGCCCGGAAGGCAGCAGCTACGCGCGCTTCGGCTTCAACATGGCGCCGGTGCGGCATACGCACAGCTCGGCCACTTCGCCGATCTTCAGCTATCCGTACAGCCGCAGTCGTGAAGCGCTGCATACGCTGCAGCGCCAGGAAGGCATCGACGCCTGGCAGGGCTACAAGCTGCGCTATACCAATCCACTGACCGGCGGCTACCCGATGCCGACCATCGCCACCTTCCTGCAATTGCTGCCCAAAGACTTCCGCGGCAAGACGCATCGCGCTACCGATGGGACGATTTATTGCGTAGTCGAGGGCAGAGGCACGGTGCACATTGGTGACAGCGCGTTTAACTTCGGGCCACAGGATGTGTTCGTGGTGCCGTCGTGGGCCAGGTCGCGCCTTGATGCGCAGGATGACGTTGTGCTGTTCAGCTATTCGGATCGCCCGGTGCAGCAGGCGATCGGTGTGCTGCGCGAGGAATTCCTCGAAGACTAAAAGAAGACTAAACCTCAGGCCAAAAAAATCGACCGGTGCATCCATTGCCATCAGGTTCGTTCAACCATACCGGGAACGCATTCATGAAGCTCTACACCTTTTTCCGCAGCTCCGCGTCCTACCGCGTACGCATCGCCCTGAACCTGAAGGGCCTGCCCTACGAAGCAATCCCGATTCATTTATCCAAGGACGGCGGTACGCAGAACCAGCCAGATTTCAAAGCCCTCAATCCGCAAGGCCTGGTGCCGGTACTGGACGACGAAGAAGGTCACACGCTGACCCAGTCGCTGGCCATCATGGAATACCTGGAAGCGAAATATCCAGGCGTGCCGCTGCTGCCGAGGGATGAACTTGAGCGCGCCCAGGTGCGCAGCATCGCGCTGGCGATCGCCTGTGACATCCACCCCATCAATAATTTACGCGTGCTGCAATACCTCGGCGGCCCGCTGGCCTTAAGCGAAACGCAGCGCAACGACTGGTATCGCCACTGGACCGAGCTCGGCCTGGTCGCGCTGGAAAAGTCGCTGCAGGCCAGCGGCAGCGCGGGCAAGTTCTGCCATGGCGACACCCCGACCATCGCCGACTGCTGTCTGGTGCCACAGATTTTCAATGCGCGCCGCTTCGAATGCGATTTGTCGCAGACGCCGACGCTGGTGCGCATCAATGACACCTGCCTGGAGCTGGAAGCCTTCGCTGCCGCCTCGCCTGCGCGTCAGCCCGACGCCGCATAAATCAGCATTGGGTTAGCCATGACAAACAAAAAAGACTTAAGCGTCATCATCGTCGGCGGCGGCATTGGCGGCATGGCCACAGCCGTAGCGCTGTCCCGCCTCGGCATCAGGATCATCCTGCTTGAGCAAAGCGCCGAGATCGGCGAAATCGGCGCCGGCACGCAAATGGGGCCGAACGCCTTTGCCGCGCTCGATGCCCTGGGTGTTGGCGACGTCGCGCGCAGCCGCGCCGTGCTGGCCGAGCGCATGGTGATGATGGATGCGGTCGATGAGCAAGTGGTCGGCACCATTCCGGTAGGCCCGGCCTTTCGCGAGCGTTTTGGCAATCCCTACGCGGTGATCCATCGTGCTGACATTCACACATCGATTTACGAAGCCGTCAAAGAATCGCCGCTGATCCAGTTCTTCACCTCGACCCGCGTCACTGACCTGATCGATAACGGCACGCAGGTGACAGTCGTCGACAGCAATGGCAATCGCTTCACAGGTGACGCAGTAATCGGCTGCGATGGCGTGAAATCGGTCGTGCGCGACAAGATCGTCGGCGACACCGCGCGTGTCTCGGGCCATGTGGTGTACCGCGCCGTGGTACCCGTTGATGAAATGCCGGCCGACCTGCGCTGGAACGAAGCCGCGATCTGGGTCGGGCCGAACTGCCATCTGGTGCATTATCCGATGCGCGGCGGCCAGCAGTTCAATCTGGTGGTGACCTTCCACAGCCGCGAACAGGAAGTCTGGGGCGTGCGCGACGGCAGCAAGGAAGAAGTGCTGTCCTACTTCCAGGGCATCAGCGATCGTCCGCGCCAATTGCTCGACGCGCCGAAATCATGGAAGCGCTGGAGCACGGCCGATCGCGATCCGATCGAAAGCTGGATCAAGGGCAGGGTAGTTCTGCTGGGCGATGCCGCACATCCGATGCTGCAATATCTCGCGCAAGGCGCCTGCATGGCGATCGAAGATGCCGTAACGCTCGGTGAAGCAGTGAAATACTGCGACTACGATCTCGACGCGGCCTTCAAGCTGTACGAAAAATCGCGCGTTACGCGTACGGCGCGCACCGTGCTGTCGGCGCGCGAGATGGGGCGCATCTATCACGCCAAGGGTGTTGAGCGGCTAGTGCGCAATTCGCTCTGGAAGGACAGAACCCCCGAGCAGTTTTACGACGCGCTGCAGTGGCTGTATGGCTGGAAAGCGGCGAACTGTCTGGAACATTAATCGACAAACAGCTGCCGCATGACCTGGCGCAGCCAGCCATTGGCCGAATCGCGATGGAAGCGTTCGTGCCAGTGCTGCTTGACCGAATAGCTCGGTAGTTTGACCGGCGATCGGAACAGCTTGATCTTTTCCTGCGCCGCCGAGGCCGAGCCATAGCGTTCGGGCACTGTCGCGATGAACTCGGTCTGCGCAACGATGCGCGCCACGCTCAGGAAGCTGGGCGCCTGCAGCACGATCTTGCGCACGATGTTTTCTTTTTCCATGGTGCGCTCGACGATCGAATGTCCGGTGCCCGAACTCTTGATCAGGACATGCCCTTCGCGCAGGAAGGCGCGCTTGCTCAGGCTGCTGGTGATGCGCGGATGATCGCGCGCGACCAGGCAGACAAAATTCTGCTCAAACAGTTTTTGCTGATAGAAGCCTGCTTCCAGATGCGGCATGAAACCGACTGCAAGATCGACCTCGCCATGCTCCAGCTGCTTCGGCGTCTCCGGCGATATCTTGACCACGTTGAGCCGCACGCCCGGCGCTACACTCTGCAAATGATTCAGCAAGGTCGGCAGCAGGACGATTTCGCTGATATCGGTCATGCCGATGCGGAATTCGCGCTGTGCTACAGACGGGTCGAAGGTAATGCGCGGCGATAAAGTCTTGTGCAAGGCGGCCGTCGTGGCCCGCACATCGTCGATCACGCTGTCAGCCAGCGGCGTTGGCTGCATGCCCCTGGAAGTACGAATGAACAGCGGGTCGTCGAAATGCTGGCGCAGCTTGGCCAATGCGACGCTCACGGTCGGCTGGGCGATGCCGAGGCTCTCTGCGCTTTGCGTGAGGCTGGCAGTCTTGTAGATTTCATCGAAGATCAACAGCAGATCGAGATCGAACTTCAGCATGGGCTTTCTTTCGCGCGCCGGTAGGTTTGGCTGAGGGCCATTACATTAACGCCGGATTATTGCACTGTAATTGCACGCTGCGGCAGCGAAGGCGCGCGACCTCCCTGTCGACTTTCCCGATTCCGCTTAGAATGTTCGTTTGATAACAAAAAAACGATGGCTAAATGGACGAGCTTCTGAATGCAATCCAATGGCCGGCCATGGCCTTCACAGTCTGCGCCGCCTACCTCGTCGGCTCGAAATCGAAGCGCAAACGCAGCATCGGCTTCTGGGTTTTTTTAGTCAGTAACGTCCTGTGGGTCGCATGGGGATGGCATGACGGCGCCATCGCGCTGATCGTGCTGCAGGTCTTCCTGGCGATTTTGAATATCCGCGGGGCGTTCAAGAATGAGCCGGGCAATAACAATGTGACCTAGCCGTCGAAGCAGATCGACGCCATTCATTGAGCTCGCGCAATCCTTGCAATAACTTCCGGAAGACCAACCCATCTTCCAGGAGCCCACCATGTCGTCCATCTATTGCCCCTACGATCCCCATCATGCCGGAGGCGGCTGCAGCTGTGGCCGGCACGCCAGCGAGGCGGAGCATTCGGTCCAGGCAGACCTGGAAACGCAAAGTAACGACGTCGTCGAAGAAGCCCTGCTGCGCGCGATGTTTCCGGTGGATTCCGTGCGGCGCACCTTTTTGCGCGCTATAGGCGCCAATACGGTGCGCGCCGCTATCGCCAGCGTGACCGCCAAAGTCAAAAACAAAATGACCTGGGCCGATATCGCTGAAAAAATCGGTAACACCAAGGAATGGACCACGGCAGCGATGCTTGGGCAAATGACCTTGAGCGCGCAACAGGCTGGCGTCGCAGGGAATTGTTTTCCCTCACCGATGAAGAAACTGCCTGGCTGCAGATCGTGCCCTACAAAGGCTCGCTGCCAACGCCAGTGCCGACCGACCCGCTGATTTATCGCTGGTACGAAATGGTCAGCGTCTACGGCGCCACGATCAAGGAATTGATCCACGAAGAATTCGGCGACGGCATCATGAGCGCGATCGATTTTTCGATGGATATCCAGCGGCAGGCGGATCCAAAAGGCGATAGCGTCAATGTTGTGTTGAGCGGGAAATTTTTGCCTTACAAAAAGTATTGAGTACCCGCGCTCTGGCTCTTCATTTACCCAGGAGAGCCAGGGTACGGTTCCAATCGCTGGTCCAGGCATCCAAAAATTCGTGCGTATTGAAAGCTCGTTTCAGATGCGGCACAGGCACCCGATAGACATCGTTAAGACCCAGCGCCAGCGTCACCGGATTCCACAAGACCTTGTTCTTCGCTTTTTTTGCACTGCCTTTGACCCTGGCTCCGTCGTCGCCAAATATGCCGCCGCCACTGGCGAGAGCCTGATCCATATCGATTTTTATCAGACTGGCAAACGCAATCAATACCTGTTCCCGATTGATGCCGAGCTGAGATTCCGTAGCCGCGTCACCCTTGACTGATGCAGGTTCAGCCGCCGCCTTGGCTTCACGTTCGAGTTTGCTCGCCAGGCGCTGCAGTTCCTTCTTCAAAAATCGCAGTTCATGCAAGGCCCTGCGAAAGCCCGGGGGCGGCAATTTCGTCACGATCTTGTCGACGTCTTTCGTAATCGTGATGAGCACATCTTCACTTCCGGCCGCCAGCCGCTGCGTATCGCCCTCGAAAAAAATCGGCGCGGCATAGCCGCCGTTCGCATCACCGAAAAGTGCAGGGTAGGCTGCGTCGTAGTCGAGCCAGACGTATGGGGTCAGGCCATGCTCGATCATTCGCGCCAGGGTCCAGGGTGTGCCAGTCTGCTGCGCCAGCCAGTCGCATGCCTGGGCTGAGGATGCCCTGAAAGGGAGGTCTTGCATCGTCATGTCCATTTTAAAGTCCCAGATCACTCAAGTCCGGATGATCGTCCGGCCGCCGCCCCAAGGGCCAATGGTTTTGCGCTGCGAGTCCTCAATCGCCAGGTCATTGATACTGGCAATCCGGCGCCGCATCAGGCCATGTTCGTCAAACTCCCAGTTCTCATCAGGCATCCACAGCACTCCCACGCTGCTTTGCCGTCGGTGGAAAGCACCACCATGCTACCGCGACAGCCAACGCAAATATAGTGTAGGCGGCGATGAAGATCCAGGGCGACGCATCCCAAAACAAAAGCGTTTGAAGCCAATGCTCGATAAAACTGCCGTCGTACGTCGCAGCCTTCGCCTTTGACCTGAGCCACATCTCTAGTGTGGTAAGTGGGCAGACAACGCCGAGCCATGCTTCTGCGGAGACAAACACGATGGTAGCCACATGAGCGAGCCTGAACCAAAGTGTATTGACCCAAGCCCATTTGAAAATATTGCCGATGACTACCAGCAGTAATCCGCCCACGACGAAGAGAACGAGCGCCACATGTAAAGCGAGGACTGCATCGGCTAGTAATTGGAAAGATGGAAATTCGCTCATATGGGACGCCTGACGTTGGAACTAAGCGGCCGCGCACTGGCGGTCTGAAAAACCGCCCCTTGTTAAACGGACCGCTTGACTGAGAGCTTAGGCCTGCCAAGACCAAACTGCCATCGTGACCTAAAGGTTAAATGAGTCTTGGAAAAAAGAAAGTACGACATTTAAGATGCGCAGTACCGGAACAGTGAGACATGGGCCGAAGGAGTTTGCTATCCTGCAACTTATTTCTGTTTCTCATTAAATAAAAAAAATGAACAAGTCCGTCGCTATTGCAGTGCTGCTGTTAGCCCCCCTCGCTGCTTTCGCGCAGGAGGACGCCGGCAAGACCTCCCTGGAACGCGTCGAAATCACCGGTTCGGCGATACGTCGCATTGCCACTGAAACCGCATTGCCGGTACAGGTAATCACCCGCGCCGATATCGACAAGAGTGGCGTGACCACGGCCGCTGAGCTGATGGCCAGGGTCAGCGCCAATGTCGGCGGCCTGACCGATGGCGCCAGCATCAATGTTGGGGGGGACCAGCGCGGCTTCAATTCGGCCAACCTGCGCGGCATCGGCACCTCATCCACCCTGGTGCTGTTGAACGGCCGGCGCATGGCGAATTTCGCCTCGCCCGGCGACGACGCCGGCGTCGACCTTAACAGCATTCCTGCCGCAGCGATCCAGCGCGTCGAAATTTTGCTGGATGGCGCTTCGGCCCTGTACGGCACCGACGCGATCGGCGGCGTGATTAACTTCATTACCCGCAAGGATTACCAAGGCGCCGAAATGAACGCCTATACCGGCGCGACCAGGGAAGGCGGCGCCGGTAAGCGCAGCGCCAGTATCAGCGCAGGCATCGGCGATATCGCTCGCGACGGCTTCAATGTTTTTGGCGTGCTCGACGCCCAGCAGACCGACCGCCTGAATACAGCGCAGCGCAGTTTCATCAAAAATTTGCAGATCCCCGAACGGCTCGGCCATCTGCTGTCGAGCTATACCAGCCCGGCGAATATCCGCTTGACGACGGCCCAGAGAAATCATCTGCAGGAGTTGGGCTTCACGATCGGCGGCAAGCCGATCGTGAACCGACAGATCAACCTGTATGCGCCGAAATGCGATCCGGCCGCGAACCTCTATCTGCCGGCCGGCACCGGCGGCGAAGACGCCTGTACCTATAACTATATGGGCGATACCGAGCTGTATCCGAAATCGGAGAAACTCAACTTCCTTGGCCGCGCGGTGCGACAGCTGAATGGCGATCATCAGCTATATGCAGAAATGGCGCTGAACAAGGCGCGCACCTACTACGTCGGCTCGGGCGCGCGAGTGACCGGTTAT
>Ga0326735_1000287_pt1 | contig 11985 bp, 8 predicted proteins | sample 37_GP2_1092_FD_207945 | JGI IMG/M metagenome (GOLD analysis project Ga0326735, IMG submission 207945) | Glacier ice microbial communities from Ngari, Tibet, China - 37_GP2_109.2 | ecosystem: Environmental > Aquatic > Freshwater > Ice > Glacier | place: China: Ngari, Tibet | collected 2018-07-31
CACTAGAGGCAACTGTGCGAGCCGCTCCAGCCATTCGGCCATAGGCCTCATGGCCTTCTCACTTCAAATCGCTCCACTGGAGCGATTTGCCCTGCGGGACAGTTCGAAGTTGCAAACCTTCCATCAAAATGATCGAATCCATTTAAACTGTTTCACCGCTTGGTGATTTGCCAGCCGGAACAGCCGAGCGCTGAATTCCAGGCCCAACCCGCCTGCCCGGAGACCTGATGGGCGCCTACATCCTCCGCCGCCTGCTGCTGATGGTCCCAACAGTGTTCGGCATCATGGCGATTTCCTTTGTTATCACCCAGTTCGCGCCGGGCGGTCCGGTGGAGCAGGCGCTGGCCAATATTTCAGGCCAGAATTCGGCGATGACGGAGCGCATTTCCGGCAGCGAAGGCGGCGACTTCACTGCCCAGCCCGGCCAGCGTGGCGGATCGGGATATCGTGGCAGCCAGGGGCTTTCGCCCGAACTGGTCGAGCGTATCGAAAAGCAGTTCGGCTTCGACAAACCACCGCTCGAACGCTTCGGCATGATGCTGTGGAACTACCTGCGGTTCGATTTCGGCGACAGCTATTATCGCGACGTCTCCGTGATCGACCTCATCCTCGAAAAAATGCCGGTATCGATCTCGCTGGGCCTTTGGATGACGCTGATCGCCTACGGCATCTCGATACCGCTGGGCATCAAAAAGGCCATTTCCGACGGCTCGCGCTTCGATATCTGGACCTCGACCGTGGTCATCATCGGCTATGCCATCCCCGGCTTCCTGATCGCCATCATGCTGATTATCGTGTTTGCCGGCGGCAGCTTCTGGTCGCTATTTCCGCTGCGCGGGCTGACCTCGACGGGCTTTGACAGCTTCCCGTGGTGGCGGCAGGTGCTCGACTATTTCTGGCACCTAACCCTGCCCATCATCGCCATGGGTCTTGGCGCCTTCGCCACCACGACGCTGCTCACCAAGAACTCGTTCATCGACGAGATCGGCAAGCAATATGTCACCACTGCCCGCGCCAAGGGACTGACCGAAAACCAGGTGCTGTATCGCCACGTTTTCCGCAACGCCATGATGCTGATTATCGCCAGCTTCCCCGGCGCCTTTGTCGGCGCGTTCTTTGGCGGCTCGCTGCTTATCGAGACGATATTCTCGCTCGATGGCCTTGGCCTGCTTGGCTTCGTTTCCGTCGCCAATCGCGATTATCCGGTGGTGTTTGCCACGCTGTACATTTTCAGCCTGCTCGGCCTCGTCATCGCCCTGATTTCCGACCTCGCCTATATGTGGGTCGATCCGCGACTGGATTTCGAAAGCCGCGAAGTATGAGCGAGATGGCAGGACAGGCCGCCGTCATCGAGGCGCCGCGCAACAGGTTTCTGACGCCGCTCAACCAACGCCGGCTGGCAAATTTCCGCAAAAATCGCCGGGGGTACTGGTCGCTGTGGATATTTTTGGTGCTGTTTCTCGCCACGCTGGGCTCGGAATTCATCGCCAATGACCGGCCCATCATCGCTTCCTACAAGGGCGAGCTGCTGTTCCCGGCCTTCGTCGATTACCCAGAGGAAAAGTTCGGCGGCTTCTTCGCCATCACCAATTATCGCGACGATTTCATCGCCGACGAGATCAAGGCCAACGGCTGGGCCATCTGGCCGCCGATCCGCTTCAACTACCAGACCGTCGATGGCTTCCTGCCCTATTCGGGCGCCGTCGCGCCAAGCTGGTTGATGTCATTCGAGGACAATTGCGCCCGCTATCCGCTGCAGGCCGCCGACCCCAATTGCCACTGGGGCAATTTCCACTGGCTCGGCACTGACGATCGCGGCCGCGACGTGGTCGCCCGCCTGCTCTACGGCTTCCGCATTTCGGTGCTGTTTGGGCTGACCCTGACTATCATTTCATCGGTGATCGGCGTGGTTGCCGGCGCCGTGCAGGGCTATTTCGGCGGCTGGGTCGACCTGGTGTTCCAGCGCGTCATCGAAATCTGGACCTCGATCCCAGCGCTCTACCTGCTGCTGATCATCTCATCGGTGATCGCGCCCAATTTCTGGGTGCTGCTGGGCATCCTGCTGCTGTTTTCCTGGGTGGCGCTGGTCGGCATCGTGCGCGCCGAATTTCTGCGCGGACGCAATTTCGAATATATCGCCGCCGCCCGTGCGCTCGGCGTTTCCAACGCCACCATCATGTTCCGTCACCTCTTGCCCAACGCCATGGTGGCGACGCTGACCTTCATGCCCTTCATTCTCTCGGGTTCGGTGGTGACGCTGACCTCGCTCGACCTGCTCGGCTTCGGCCTGCCGCCCGGCTCGCCATCGCTGGGTGAACTGCTGGCCCAGGGCAAGAACAACCTGCAGGCCCCATGGCTCGGCCTGACCGGGTTTTTCACCATCGCCATCATGATGACCCTGCTGGTGTTCATCGGCGAAGCCGTCCGCGACGCGTTCGATCCGCGAAAGTCGATGGCATGACCGCACCCCTGCTCTCCATTCGCGACCTGACCATTGCCTTTGGCACCAACGAGGCGACGCGGCGTATTTCGTTTGATATTGCGCCGGGCGAGACTGTGGCGCTGGTGGGCGAGAGTGGGTCGGGCAAGTCAGTGACGGCGCTGTCGGTGCTCAAGCTGCTGCCGCCTTCGGCCAAGCTGTCCGGGCAAATCCTGTTCAAGGGCAAGGATCTCGTGACGGTTGCCCAGGCTGAACTGCGCGCGGTGCGCGGCAATGACATTTCGATGATTTTTCAGGAGCCGATGAGTTCGCTCAATCCGGTCCACACCATCGAGAGCCAGATCGGTGAGGTGCTGGCGATCCATCGCGGCCTTCGCGCTACGGCGGCGCGCAAGCGAACGCTCGAACTGCTGGATGCGGTGGGTATTCCGGACCCGGCGAGCCGGTTGAGTTCATATCCGCACCAGCTTTCGGGCGGGCAGCGCCAGCGCGTGATGATTGCCATGGCGCTGGCCAATGAGCCGGACTTGCTGATCGCCGACGAGCCGACTACGGCGCTGGATGTGACCGTGCAGGCGCAAATCCTGACCTTGCTGAAGTCGCTGCAGCAGCGGCTCGGCATGGCCATGCTGTTTATCACCCATGACCTTGGCATCGTGAAAAAAATTGCCGACCGGGTCTGCGTCATGACCAATGGCGAGATCGTCGAAAGCGGGCCAGTGGCGACGCTATTCGCCAATCCGCAGCATGCCTACACCCGCCACCTGCTCGCCGCCGAGCCGCGCGGCACCCCGCCATTGTCCGATCCCACTGCCCCCAGCATCATCGATGTGGCTGACCTCAAGGTGTGGTTCCCGATCAGGCGGGGCCTGCTGCGGCGCACCGTCGGACATATCAAGGCGGTCGATGGCGTCGACCTGTCGATCCGCCGGGGCGAGACGCTGGGCGTGGTGGGGGAGAGCGGTTCGGGCAAGTCGACGCTGGGATATGCCGTATTGCGGCTGATCCCGTCGGATGGGCGCATCGTCGTACTGGGTAACGAGGTGCAGAGCCGTTCCTGGAAAGCCATGCGGCCACTGCGCGCCGATATGCAGATCGTGTTCCAGGACCCCTATGGCTCGCTCAGCCCGCGACTGTCGGTGGACCAGATTATCGGTGAAGGACTATCGGTGCACATGCCGCAGCTCACCGCGTCTGAACGCGATGATCGCGTCGTCAAGGCGCTGGAAGAGGTGGGCCTGCCGCCCGCTGCGCGGTTCCGCTATCCGCACGAGTTTTCCGGCGGCCAGCGCCAGCGCATCGCCATCGCGCGCGCCATGGTGCTGGAACCCAAGTTCGTCGTGCTCGACGAGCCGACCTCGGCGCTCGACGTGTCGATCCAGGCGCAGGTGGTGGACTTGTTGCGCGACATCCAGCAGCGGCGCGGGCTGACCTACATGTTCATTTCGCATGACCTGAAGGTAGTCCGCGCCCTGGCCAACCAGTTGATCGTGATGCGCAACGGCAGAATTGTCGAACAGGGCGAAGCCGCCGCGATCTTTGCCGCGCCGCAGTCCGATTACACCAAGACGCTGATGGCTGCCGCCTTCAATACCGAAGTGATTGCGCCGCAAAATCTTGATCCGGCGCGCCCTGTCACGCCATGACGTTTGCGCCTAGTCTCCCTCCATCAAACCAATCCGGAGCCGTCCGATGAAACTCGCACCCCTCCTCGCCGCCATGCTGCTTTTCGGCCTCGCCGCACCGGCCATGGCCCAGACGCCGACCGGGCAATGGGTCCACGCCTTTGCCATGGAGGGCCAGCCCAAATACGGTCCCGACTTCACCCATTTCGACTACGTCAATGTGGATGCACCCAAGGGCGGCGTGGTCCGCACGGGCGATCTGGGCGGCTTTGACACCTTCAACCCCATCCTGCCCAAGGGCGAGGCGGCGGGCGGCATCGGCCTGCTCTACGAAACGCTGCTGACGCCATCGCTGGACGAGCAGAGCGTCTATTATGGACATCTGGCCGAGGCGCTGATGATTGCGCCCGATTATGGCGCGGTGACCTTCCGCATGGACCCCGATGCCAAATGGCATGACGGCGAGCCCGTGACCGCCGAGGACGTAGTCTGGACCTTTAACAAGCTGATCGAGGTCAATCCCGACCGCGCCCAGTACTACGTCAATATCACCAAGGCCGAAGTGACCGCGCCGGGCGAGGTGACCTTCACCTTCAACCAGACCGGCAATCGCGAACTACCGCTGATCCTGGGCCAGCTCCAGGTGCTGCCGCAGCATTGGTGGGAGGGCAAGGATGCCGCCGGCAAGCAGCGTAACATTGCTGAATCTACGCTCGAGCCGCCGCTGGGCAGCGGCCCCTATGAGCTCGCCAGCTTCGATGCCGGCCGAACCATCGTCTACAAGCGCGACCCCGACTATTGGGGCATCGATCATCCCACCCAGGTCGGACAGAACAATTTCGACGAATACCGCATCGAGTATTTCCTCGATCTGACTGTGCAATTCGAGGCCTTCAAGGGCGACCAGTTCGACTACTGGAGCGAGAACCAGGCCCGACGCTGGGCCACGGCCTATGACTTCCCCGCCGTCGCCGATGGCCGCGTCATCAAGGAAGAATTCCCGCAGGACTATGCCGGATCGGGCATCATGGTCGGCTTCATCCCCAACCTGCGCCGCGAGAAATTCCAGGACCCGCTGGTGCGCGAGGCGCTCAACTATGCCTTCGATTTCGAGGAGCTGAGCAACACGCTATTCTTTGGCCAGTACCAGCGCATCGACAGCTACTTCTTCGGCCTGCCGTTCAAATCGACCGGCCTGCCCGAGGGGGAGGAGCTAGAAGTGCTCAATTCCGTCAAGGATCTGGTGCCGGCATCGGTGTTCACCGATACCTACACCAACCCCATCAGCGGTGACCCGACCAAGCTGCGCGCCAACCTGCGCACGGCGCTCGGACTGTTCCAGCAGGCTGGCTACTCCCTCGATGGCAACAAGCTTGTCGATGCCGACGGCACCCAACTGGCTTTCGAAATCCTGCTCAATGGCCCGACCATCGAGCCGGTAGCCGCCAATCTCGTGACCAATCTTGCCCAGATCGGCGTCGCGGTGACGCTGCGCACGGTGGACAGCCCGCAATATATCAACCGGGCGCGCTCGTTTGATTTCGACGTGATCTATTCGGGCTGGGCCCAGTCATGGTCGCCCGGCAATGAACAGCGTTTCTTCTTCGGCTCATCGACCGCCAAGGAACAGGGTTCGCAGAACTATGCCGGCATTGCCGACCCCGGCATCGACGCACTGATCGAGAAGTTGATCGGCGCCGACGATCGCGCGACCCAGGAAGCCGTCGTCAAGGCGCTCGACCGAACCCTGCTGGCGCACCACTACATCGTGCCCAGCTACTCCCTGCGCAACTCGCGCACCGCCCGCTGGGACCGCTTCGGCCGGCCCGAAAACCTGCCTGAGTTCTCCTCGGGCTTCCCAACCATCTGGTGGTATGACGAGGCCAAGGCGGCAAAGACCGGTGGGGCGCAGTAGGGTTTAGGCGTTTCCACCATCGCGGCCAAACAACCCCCACCCTTAATCCCTCCCCACAAGGGGGAGGGAGACGATGAACACTGGCATTGGACCTAGCGCCTCCCTCCCCTGAGCAACCGTGTTTGATGTCAATCGCTTTTGCCCTTCCATGGTGCATCGTTGGCGATGACGGCGTTGGCTGTGGTGATGAGTTTGCGCATGGCGGCGACGATGGCGAGCTTGCCGGGTTTTCCCTGGTCGCGCAGGCGCTGGTAGAAGTCTCGGATCGGGGGATTGGCGCGGATGGCGGAGAGGCTCGCCATGTAGAGGGCGCAGCGTACCGAGAGACGGCCACCGGCAATATGGGCCTGCCCGCGCATGGCGCCACTGTCGCGGTTGAACGGCGCCACCCCGGCCAAGGCCGCGGCCTGCTTGTTGCCGATGGAGCCCAACTCCGGCATTTCGGCGATCAGCACTGCGGCCGTGGTTTTGCCGATGCCGGGGATGGTGGTGAGCAGCTCGGCCCGGCGGCTGAGCGTGGTATCGGCCTCGATGTGGCGGGCGATGGCCTGGTCTATCTCGGCGATCTGCTGGCCCAGAAAGCCGATGTGGGCGTCGATGCTGGCCTGCACCTGCAGCGCCTCGGGATGCTCGCGGCGCTGCTTTTCTTGTGCCAGCATATCTACCATCTGGCGGCGCCGGCGCACCAGGTCGGCCATTTCCACGGCGTTCGGATCGTATTGCGGGTCTGGTTCTGGCGCCATCAGATGAGCGAAGCGCAGGATCACGCCTGCGTCAATCGCATCGGTCTTGGCCAGGCGCCCGTCGGCCCGGGCCAGCTCGCGCACCCGGCGCGGGTTGATCTGGCTGACCGCAATGCCCTGGCCAGCCATTTCGCGGGCCAGCAACCGGCTATAGCTGCCGGTGGCTTCGCACACCAGATGGGGCCGGTTCAGGCTGGCCAGCCGGGGCAACAGCCCGGACATGCCGGCGCTGGTGTTGGCCACGCGGAACACCTTGTGCCCGGCCATAGCCAGATCCAGATACTTTTTGGAGACGTCGACACCGACGTAATCGGGAGAAGAGATCATGATGGCTCTGCCTTGTATGCGGGCACGAGGGCCCAACCAACCGTTCGAGACAGTCAAGATGGGTCAGACGCGTCTGCTCAGGGACGAGCTCGCTTGGCTCTAAGGGGACACACGCTATCTGACCCGGAGCATCGCAAAACACGATGCCCCAAGGCCGATCATCGTCAATCACAGCCTCAAAGCAAACATACAATGGGGAGGGAATGAGGGTGGGGCGATGGGAGCCGCAAAGGCTAGGTGATGATACGATCAAGGGTGAGGGTGAGCGCGGTGGCTCTCCGATTGCCATGGTTAGCCTTGGGTTAACCCGATCTCGGTAGCATGCAGGCAATGTGGGCCCGGTCTCATCCGGGCAGTATTGAGTTCGCCCATGCCCAGTTCTCCCTCGCCAGTGCTTGATGAAATCCGCTCCGTGCCGCAGCGTAGCGCGCGCAGCAGTGCGACCAAGGCGCTGCCCGCCCCGCCGCCGGCCTTGGCGATTCGAATTCCGGTGCGTATTGCGGGCCTCGTGCTGCTGGGCCTCGTGGCTGTCTGCCTCGTGGCCCTGGCATCCTGGTCGGTCGATGACCCGAGCTTTTCCTATGCAACAGCCAAGGCGCCGGCCAATTGGTTGGGCTTTCCCGGCGCGGTGATCGCCGACACCCTGTTTCAAACCTTTGGCCTGTCGGCCTTGGCGCTGCTGGTGCCGCCCGCGCTGTGGGGCTGGGCCTTCATGCGGCGCCGCATGCCGACCCACCTGGGCATGCGTCTGCTGGGCTGGATTGCCTCGACCCTGCTGGTTGCGGGCGTGCTGTCGTTTGTTGTGATGCCAGCAAGCTGGCCACTGCCTACGGGTCTGGGCGGCCTGATCGGAAATGGCTTCACCGGCCTCGCAACCCTCGTTACCGGTGACCGGCCGCAGGCGGTGACCGCGGTGCTGTTTGCCATCATCATCGCCGTTCCGGCACTCGCCACCTTCTGGATTGCCATGGGTCTCGGCCAGTCCGTCCCGACCGGTCCCAAGATCAAGGCTGCCGCTGCTGCAGCCGGCCGCAAGGGCGTCTCTGCCCCCGCCGATGACGACGAGCCCGAAACCAACCCGATTTTCGACGTTGCCCTCGGCGCCATGGTGCATATGGGCTATTCGATGCGCACCGCCTTTCGTCGCGCCCGCGCCAGCCATGCCGAACGCCGCGCCGCCGATGAGGCCACCTGGCGCGACGATGTCGAACCGAGCATGGATGGTCCTGCATCCGGCAACGAACGTCGCGAGCCGGCGATTGCTCCCAGTACCCGCCGCATCCACGCGCCGGTCGAGCCATCGTTCGACGCCCGGCCCGGCCATGGCGACGAGGCCGAAATCTCGCCGCGCATCAATGCACGGCCGAGCTATGACGATACCGAAGTTGAATACCCCGACGAGGTCGAGGACGAAGTCCCCTTCGTGCCCGACCTGCCGGCTGCACCCGCCGTGGTCAATCACCAGCAGCGCGGCGATTCGCGCTTCCACCCTGTCGATCCGGCCAAGCCCCGCGTCACCGCCCCCGCACCACGCCCGGCCCAGGGCCAGCGCGTACTGCGTGAAGCGCAAAGCTCGTTCTTCAGCGAACCTGGCGGCTTCGAGCTTCCGCCGCTGAGCCTTCTCTCCGAACCCAAGCATAACGGTCCGTCGCCAGAGCACGCGCCTGAGCGCCTCGAGGCCATGGCGCGCCAGCTCGAAGGCGTGCTGGAAGACTTCGGCGTCAAGGGCGACATCATCAATGTCCGTCCCGGCCCGGTGGTCACACTGTTCGAACTGGAGCCGGCGCCCGGCATCAAATCCTCGCGCGTTATCTCGCTGGCCGACGATATCGCCCGCTCGATGTCAGCCATTTCCGCCCGCGTCGCCGTGGTGCCGGGCCGCAATGCCATTGGCATCGAATTGCCCAACCACAATCGCGAAACCGTGTACTTCCGCGAAATGCTGGCCAGCTCCGATTTCGAGAAGATGAAGGGCAAGCTCCCGATTTGCCTCGGCAAGACTATCGGCGGCGAACCTGTCATCGCCGATCTCGCGCGCATGCCGCATCTGCTGATCGCCGGCACCACCGGCTCGGGCAAGTCGGTGGGTATCAATACCTTCATCCTGTCGCTGCTGTTCCAGATGACCCCGGCGCAGTGCCGCATGATCATGATCGATCCAAAAATGCTCGAGTTGAGCATCTATGACGGCATTCCCCATCTGCTGACGCCGGTCGTGACCGACCCGCAGAAGGCCGTCGTGGCGCTCAAATGGGCCGTGCGCGAGATGGAAGACCGCTATCGCAAGATGAGCAAGATCGGCGTCCGCAACATCGACGGCTTCAACCAGCGCGTTACCGAATCCAAGGCCAAGGGCGAGGTCATCACCCGCACCGTGCAGACCGGCTTCGACCGCGAAACCGGCGAGGCGATCTTTGAGAGCGAGCAGTTCGATCTTGAGCCATTGCCCTATATCGTGGTTATCGTCGACGAAATGGCCGACCTGATGATGGTCGCCGGCAAGGACATCGAAGGCGCCGTACAGCGCCTCGCCCAGATGGCGCGCGCCGCCGGCATCCACATCATCACCGCGACGCAGCGTCCGTCGGTCGACGTCATCACCGGCACCATCAAGGCCAACTTTCCGACGCGTATCTCGTTCATGGTGACCTCCAAGATCGATTCGCGGACCATTCTGGGCGAACAGGGCGCCGAGCAGCTGCTGGGCAACGGCGACATGCTCTACATGGCCTCGGGTGGCCGCGCCAAGCGCCTGCACGGCCCGTTCGTGGCCGACAGTGAAGTCGAAGCCGTGGTGGCCCATCTCAAGGGGCAGGGCTCGCCGGATTACCTCGATTCGATCACCGAGGAAGACGATGAAGGCGGCGAAGCGGGTGGCGACAGCGCAGCAGGCGGCGACGAATACGCCGGTTCGGGCGATGAGCTTTACGACAAGGCCGTCCACATCGTGCTGACCGACAAGAAGGCTTCGACCTCCTACGTGCAGCGCCGCCTCGCCATCGGCTACAACAAGGCCGCCACCCTGATCGAACGCATGGAACGCGAAGGCGTCATCAGCCAGGCCAACCACGCCGGCAAGCGCGAGATATTGGTCGGCAATAATTCCGAGGGTTATTGAGGCTGTTGGATATGAAATGAAAAAGCCCCGGCCTTAGCGCTGGGGCTTTTTTCTGAGTCCGGTGCGTCCATCCCCACCTAGCCTCCCCTTGCAGAAGGGGAGGGACCGATCGGGTTCGGGGCACTATCTGCGACAATCAACGGCCAGATTCCTCCCCCTTTTCAGGGGGAGGCTAGGTGGGGGTATCCTTGCTTTCTGCTCTCACTCCGCCCCCTCACAAACCGGCTCACCCAACACCAGCTTGAACTCACGCGGCCCAGCCCAGCCGGCCTCACGCTCGTTTGGCAAATCCTCGATCATCACGTCCAGCATGCAGTCTCCGCCCCGGACGATGTAGTGATCGACCCCGTTGAGCTCCACGACCTCGATGCCGCCAAAGCCGAAGGCGTCGATGACGCCCTCATTACCGATGATTGCCAGCAGCTCCGCCTGCCGCTGGTATTGCGGCGGCAGGGCCGCGAGAACTGTGCTGCTGCCCGCAAGGGTCAAGCCGATTGCTGCGATCAGGGTCCGCATTTTATTCCTCCACTTTGTCCCATGTGAGCACGCCTGCGTGTGCGTCGCCAAGTACCGCTACGGAACCACCTGTTGCCGCAATTGCTTTCTAGGCTAGCTTTAACACCGACACCTATCCGGGGACCTTGTCCATGATTCGACGCGACGCACTCCTGCTCGGCCTGTCCGCCGCCTTCGCCCTGAGCGCTCCAGCCTGGGCGCTGGACCGGGCGCTGACGCCCGAGGAGCAGCAGTTGATCGCCGATATTGGCACGCATAACTCGGCTATTCGCACCATGGTCGGCCGCTTCCTGCAGATCGATACCAATGGCGGTCGGCAGGAGGGGACGTTCTTCCTTGAGCGCCCCGACAAGATCGCGTTCCGCTATGCGCCACCCAGCCGCGAGGAAATCGTCTCCATCGGCCGCGGTTTTTATGTGCTCAACCGCCGCGACGAGACTTATTATGCCTACCCGCAGGACTCGATCCCCCTACGCCAATTCCTCGGCGACACGATCGACCTGCTCAACGCCAATGTGGTCGATGTGACCAGCTCGGATGGCTATATTTCCATCACCGTCATCGACGAGACGGTGGCCGGCACGGTGCAGGTGTCGCTGATCTTCGATACCGACACCAAGGAACTGGCGCAGTGGAGCCTGGTCGAGCCCAGCGGCGCCGAGCTCACGTTCTCGCTCTATGATGTAGAAAAAGGCCAGCAGATCCCGCGCAGCTTTTTCTCCATCCCCGCCAACTACAAAGCGCGCGAGCAGTAGGGCTTTATCTCTTCGGGACGGCCGTAACGCCGGCGGAGGGCCAGTAAACTCGCCACGCCCACCGCGCTTCTCCCTCGGGTCAAGCCCGAGGGAAAAGAAAGTGGCTTTGGCCGCCCAATGCCGAAGGCATTGGTGGTTCAGGCCGCCTACTGCCCGAAGGCGTAGATCGCGACCAGACCGGCAATTCCCACGGCGATGCGCCAGTAGGCAAACGGCGCGAAACCGTATTTGCTGACGAAGCCCAGCAAATACCGCACCACCAGCGCCCCGACCACGAAGGCCGCGGCGAAGCCGATGGCAACATTGAGCGCAATCGATGCGTCGATCAGGTCGCGGCTCTTGTAAAGGTCATAACCGAAAGCCCCGATCATGATCGGCAGGGCGATAAAGAAGGTGAACTCCGCCGCGGCGCGCTTGGAGGCGCCAAACAGCATGCCGCCCACCACGGTCGAACCCGAGCGCGACACGCCGGGCACAAGGCTCAACATCTGGAACAGACCGATGATTAGCGCCACATGCCATGGCAGTTGATAGATACCGTCATAC
>Ga0326735_1000288_pt1 | contig 11980 bp, 9 predicted proteins | sample 37_GP2_1092_FD_207945 | JGI IMG/M metagenome (GOLD analysis project Ga0326735, IMG submission 207945) | Glacier ice microbial communities from Ngari, Tibet, China - 37_GP2_109.2 | ecosystem: Environmental > Aquatic > Freshwater > Ice > Glacier | place: China: Ngari, Tibet | collected 2018-07-31
TCACTAAAGAGTAGATTGGGAGCAAGATAGCCCCTACCATTCCACCAGCTACAACAGCCAGAACAACCATCAGAATAGGTTCAATTAGTGTTGAAATTGTTCGAATTTGATCGTCAAGTTCATCTTCAAATACTTGGGCTACTTTTCCCATCATTTCGTCGATACGACCAGATTGCTCACCAATCTTAATCATCTGAGGGACGAGGGATGCAATAACTGCTTCAGGTTCGAGTGCGGTAGAGAGCGCCTTGCCTCCCTGCACCTTGTCGGCTGCTCTCAAAACAGCCTCTGCGACAAGCGTGTTGTTGACTGCGCGGCTTGTGACTTTCAGCATTTCCAGCATGCTTACGCCAGTACTTAAAAGTGTCTGGCCAGTTCGGGCCAAACGCGCCATATATAACTTCTGGAACAAGTTACCAAATAATGGCACTTTTAACTTAAAGGTATCACCAAAACGAATACCATTTTCGGTCTTCAAGAACTGAATAAAGAAATATACAGAAATTCCAACAATGATAATAGCTAACCACCAGAACTGCGTCAGGAAGCTTGCAGCGTCAACCATTAGCTGCGTAAGGAATGGAAGGCTCTTGCCAAGGTCGTCGTAGAGTTTTTCAACTTGCGGCACCACAGTCACTAGCATGAAAATTAACACACCAAAGATAACAAACAGAACGATAACTGGGTACGTTAAAGCTCCTTTAATCTTGCCAGCAATGGCGGCATCTTTTTCTTGCTGGTTTGCAACGCGCTGCAGTGACTCGTCGAGTGTTCCCGAAAGCTCACCAGCAGAAATTAGTGCAATAAATACTTCACTAAATACATCTGGGTGCTTTGCGAACGAGTCAGAAAGCGAACGGCCACCTTCTACAGAAGCGGATATTTCTTGAATAACTGATTGTAGCTTTTTATTTTGAGTTTGCTCCATAACGGTATGAAGGCTCTGGCTTAATGGTAACCCGGCACCAATAAGGGTAGCGAGCTGGCGAGTAAAGACGACTTTATCTTTAGTGGTGATGCGGCCAGTAATTTTAGCAAAAAAACTACCGTCCCCGTTTTGTTCACTCACATTTAAAGGTATGAAACCTTGCTTGATAAGAAGCCTCGCAGCTGCCGTTTCAGAGTCAGCTTGAATGCTGGATTTTATAACTTTGTTGGTTGCTTGATCGCGCGCTTCGTAATTAAACTTTTTCACTTATTTAGCCTCTCATTAGCCTTTCAAATTCAACTAAGTCTACGGCGTACTCACGGGCACTGTCGTATGTTACCGTACCAGCTTGTACCAAACTTACCAATGTGCGGTCCATGGTTTGCATACCTTGGTCGGCACCAGTTTGAATAATGGCATCAAGTTGGTGAGATTTACCTTCACGAATAATGTTACGAACCGCTGGGTTAGCGATAAGAACTTCGGCTGCTACCACTCGCCCGCCGCCAATTGCTGGAACAAGGCGCTGTGAACAGATTGCCATCAGAATATTAGACAGCTGAGCGCGCACCTGTGGTTGTTGGTGTGGCGGGAAAACGTCGATCATACGGTCGATAGATTGTGCTGCACTGTTGGTGTGGAGTGTTGCGAACACTAAGTGACCCGTTTCGGCGATAGTAATAGCCGCTGAGATAGTTTCGAGGTCACGCATCTCACCAATCAATACAACGTCAGGGTCTTGGCGAAGGCTTGAACGCAAAGCAGCGCTAAATGAGTAGGTGTCGTAGTGAACTTCACGCTGCACAATAACCGACTTCTTCGATTTGTGTGTAAATTCGATTGGGTCTTCGATAGTAATAATATGCATCGCTTTTTCGGTGTTAATTTTATCTACCAAAGCAGCCAATGTTGTTGACTTACCACTACCGGTTGGGCCAGTAACCAGCACTAGGCCACGTGGGTAATCGGCAAAGCCCATAACAACTTGTGGCATACCCAGTTCGGTAACTGATTTAATTTCGTTTGGAATAAGACGCAAGGCGCCAGCCAAGTTACCACGTTCGTGGTAGGCATTCACACGGAAGCGACCAAGAGTACCAAACGCGAAGCTAAAGTCGAATTCTTTATCCTTCATTAAAATTTGGCGCTGGTCTTGGTCAAGAATAGCAAAAATAAGACCTTCAACCGCTGCTTCATCAAGCGGGTTAAAGCCAGCGACCGGTACAAGCGATCCGTCAATACGAAGCATTGGCGGCAAGCCAACCTGAATGTGAAGGTCGGACGCCCGGCGTTTAACGACTTCTTCCAAGAGCACTTCGATTCTGAGTTGTTGATTATTCATATGTATCTCCCACCTTACGCTGCATCCGATGTTACACGGTTTACTTCTTCTAATGTTGTGACACCCGCCAAAGCCTTCAAATAGCCGTCTTGTCGCATAGTAATCATGCCTTGCGAGACGGCCAACCTTTGGATTTCAGAGCTCGTAGCGTGGCTTATGATAAGGTTTTGGATTTCAGTATTGATATCCATAACTTCATATATACCAGCACGACCACTGTAACCATGCGGCGTTTGAGCGCTGTCAATTCCTCTGACTAAAGTATAAGCGGTTTGGTCTGCTAATGGTAGGTCTTTATAGCCTAAATCTGCTGAAACGCGCGCTACGTCCGCCGAGGTCTTAGGCAGCAAATGCCCGACGGTAGCCATAATGTTTTGCGTTTCAATAGCCGTCGACTGATATGTTTCGCGTTTTGTGGCCACGCGGCGCACGAGGCGCTGACCAATAATAGTGTTCACTGTACTCGCAATCAAGAATGGCTCAATCTTCATATCGAGTAACCGAGGCAATACTCCGGCAGCACTATTGGTGTGTAGTGTGCTAAATACAAGGTGCCCTGTAAGTGCTGCTTGCACAGCAAGGGCGGCGGTTTCACCATCACGGATCTCCCCTACCATTACTACATCGGGGTCTTGACGCAAAATCGAACGCAGCCCATTGGCAAAGGTCAGTCCGACTTCGGCGTTAACCTGAATTTGGTTTACACCATCCATCTTGTACTCAACTGGATCTTCGAGGGTAACGATATTTACGGAGTCGTCTTTGATTTCTTTTACAAGCGCGTAGAGACTTGTCGACTTACCCGAACCGGTAGGCCCAGAAGTAAGAATCATTCCGTTTGGTCGTTTAATACCATGACGTATAACGCGCAGCGAACGCCCTGCATACCCCATCTCTTCAAGGTCAAAACTGTTGCCAGTTTTATCAAGCAAACGAATAACAATTTGTTCACCCCATACTACTGGGCTGATGGCGATACGAAGGTCGACTTCTTTGTTCGCGACCCTAACGGTAAACTGACCGTCTTGCGGAACACGGTGTTCGTCAATTTTTAAGTTCGATAGAATTTTTACACGGCTTACTAAGGCTGGTTCAATACTTTTTGGCAGTTGCATAACTTCACGAAGCACGCCGTCTACTCGACAGCGAATTTTCAAAGCAGACTCAAGTGGTTCGATGTGAATATCACTCGCCCGAGACTTTACGGCGTATTCCAAGATTTTACTGAGTGCCTGGCTAATTGGTGAGTCTTGAACGATTGTCTTAACGTCACTCGCCTCTTCAGCTCGCTCTTCGTCTTGTGACACTTGGGCAGCTTGGTCGACACTTGAAAGGTCAGTTTTGTACTGGTCCAGTACGTGGCGAACCCCCGTTTCTGAAGCCATAAATACCTTAAGAGGCCGTTGGATGCGGTTAGCAAGATAGTCGACGGCCTGGACGTTGTTGGCATCGATCATTGCTACAGCTAAGCGGTTATTTACTTCGGCAAGTGGCACAGCCATAAAACGCTCAGCGATATCTTCTGGCAATAATGAAAGAATATTCTGGTCGATAATAGTATTTGCCAAGTTTACATAAGGCACGCCCGATACTTGAGCGATGGCGTGTGTAAGCAACTCATCGTCGATAATATTTTGTTCGGCCAAAAGGCTAAACAATGGCTCGCTTACTTTAACCGATTCGGCTTTGGCTGCATCAAGCACATCCGAAGAAACCAACCCCTCACCAACGAGGAGTTTTATAAGTTTTTCTTGTATGTCGTCAGTAAGCAGCGCCATGGGCTATAAACCTATTGGTTTCCTGGAGCAAGTTGCACCTCAACCGCAGGGTTAATAGCATCTTGGCTAAAGATAGTCGTGTTAATCTCGCCAAGGTCTGGTTCAATGCGGTCAATTGTTTGGTATTCTGCGGGTTCGTTGGCCGCGCCCCCAAAGGCTGCACGCGTTACGAAGAAAGCGATCAACACACTCACCGAAGCGATAAGGACGATCATTGCTACATCTGTTTTTTTCATGGCTTCAATACCTCTGTTCGCAGTTCAATACTTTTTGCTGGTTCGTAATAGGCCTTGCCCTGGATTGTCACTAAGTCGCCATCAATTTGGCTTTCAATTTGCAATGATGTAATAGTGATAAGACGAATTGAGCGCTCAAAATTTTTGAGGATAGTCTTAACTGCATCTTGGCTGGCCTTCAATGAAAGGTGGAAAGTCACTTGGTTTACAGACTCACCTTCTGCAGACGCATCGACTGTCGTTTCGTCTGTGAACGACTCGATGCCAACAATTGGGTCAACGGTTAATGATTCGACTGCAATAAGGCCAGGAACACCAGTTAACAGCTTGTTTTGGATTGAAGCACCCAGCGCTAGCGAATTCCCATCTGAAGGCAGTGCGTCAAGGATTACCTGGATTGCTTGGTCGCCTTCATTCGCCTTGGTCAATATAAGCGCTTGGTTAGTATCAAGAACCTTAATTTTACCTTCAAGCACCGAAGCGACTTCGTTGTTATTATTTAAGTTAGATACTGTTTGTTGCTTTAAGCTAAGAACCTCTTCGTTGAACATAGCTTTTTGGGCCAAGAAGAAACTGACAACGAGTGCCGAGCCTACTAAGGCAGACGCCACAGCAATCCAGATGAACATTGTCTTGTTAGCCTTGGCTATTTGGCTACGCTTACGAATAGCTATATCGTTTGGTTTCATGTTAATTTGTCTCCTCTGCTCGTTCTTGGAAAATACTTTTTGGAATGCCGATATAAGAGTCGGTTACATTGCCGTTAATACTAAGCTTAATTGTAACTACAGGAATGTCTGCCGAGAAAAGCTCTGGAGGATATTTAAAGGATAGGCTAAAGTTAAGCACTTTCTTACCTTCAGAATCTTCGCCGTAACTAATATCGGTAGTGCTGATATCACTCGCAAGTTTTACTTGTTTTTCTGTACCATCTTCGTTGTAAACAATAATCGAACTATCGATTGTCTTTTTGAAAACTTCCATTGAGTCGTAGGCGTTCGTTTGGCCTTCGAGCCGTATTTTTGAGTCTTCGGTGTTTAGCGTAAGCAGAGATATAGTCACTGCATTAGGCGCAGGCGGAATGACAGCTGACAGAACATCAAATAAACGCGAGTCGACAGTTTTGGTGTCATTCAACTCGTTAATTTTTCCAATTTGATTCTGAATTGTGAGCATCTTAGAAAGGTCTTCTACCTTCGCAAGTTTTTCGCTACCAGATTTAATAGCATTATCTACAAAAATATTGCGGCCGAATTGAACACCGTACACATAAACCGCTAACAGCGCAACGACACTACCAGCAACGATACAGGTAATAATTGCACCTGATATAACCATAGAACGAGAATGCTCGGCTTTAAGTAATTCTTGTTTTACATCTGGAATTAGGTTGATTTCAATCATAACTTATTGACCCTTTGCGCAAGGCCGATTGCAGATGCGAATTCCGAGGCGACAGTGGTAAGTTGCTGTTGATCGGTTTGGGTAACACGCACCTTCTGCCAAGGGTTAGCCATTGATGAAGCGACGCCTGTTTTTGAACTAACGTATTCAGCAAAACCTGGAACGACTGAGCCATAACCTGCCAGCAAAATACCACCAACCGGTGTGTTTGGATAACGAGTTTGGAAGAACTTAATTGATTTCGTAAGTTCGGTTGCGAAGTTTTCGAGTGTGCCTTCGATTGCGCGGTATACTTGGCCCTCAAGACGGTCAGGTGCGAGGCCAAATTTCAGAATGAATTGACGAGCTTGGTCTTCTTGGACGTTAAGGTTTTGAACCGCAGCTTTAATGAGCGATTGTACCCCTGTTGGAACAGTACGCACCAAACGCGGGTTATCACCAAAAGTAATTGCAAGGTCGGTTGATTGTTCGCCGACATCGATAATGAGTCGAGCATCAAGAATACCGCTTGGCAGTAGCGAACGCACCATAGCTAATTGCGTTGGTTCAGCACCGATGACGTTGAGGCCGAGGTTCTCGATAAATTCTAGGCGTTCTTCGGCAAATGCGTTAGAAGTACTAGCGATAAGGATTTCCTGCATTTTTTGATCGTGCAAAGATGTTCCGAGTACTGCCCAGTCAACCTTAGCTTCTGTAACGGCCATAGGAATAAATTGATCCACTTGATACTTAATGGTATTTCGTAGCTCGTTTTCAGGCATGATTGGCATTTCAATAACCGTTGTAAAGGTTTTATTTGAAGGCAAGCCAATAATAACGTTTTTGGTTTTGATACCGCTCTGCCCTACTGCTGTCATAATAACTTCGCCAAGTCGGCGTAATGCTTCAGGTGATGATGAGCTACTAGTTTTCTCATCGAGGGGCGCGTAGCCAAAGTGCACAAGATTCCATGCGTCTGGACCAGCTGAAGATAGCTGAACCACACGCACCGCATTGGTGCCTATATCAAGTGCAAAGTAATCGCCCACGCCGTGTTTTGCCATATTGTACCTCATTATAGCGAAAGCATAAGCGTAAAAGCAAGGGCATTTAGTTGTAATTTATTCTAGAATAAAGGAGGAAGTTCTTTTGTACTCACCGTTGGCAAGCGACCGGTGCTTGAACTGTAAACGCTAGCCCAAAGATACGCATCAGCACGAAGGTTAAATACCTCTGCTGGGCTACCTGTAGCCGCATTTATGCCGCTACCAGCAGTTCGGTACATGTAAAGTTTATTCGCCATCACAGGGCCATTGATCGTGAGCGGCTGATTACAGTTGTTGCTATTAATTCCGGCTGGGCTACCAATTGGTATAGAGCCGCAGGTATTAATATACCCGTTTGCACCCGTACCAGCTGCAATCAACCAGGCGTCTACATTCGTTACACCAGGAGCGATAATAATATTGCGAGCGATAATAACCACTTGAGGGATATCGTCGACTGAAGCTAGGTTTGAATTAGTGTAATTAATATTGCTAGTAATTGTCACGGTTGCATCTGGGTCATTAATAACAATCCATTTTCCCTTCGTTCCATTCATGCCAATTGACTGAGAACTTGAAACATCCAAGGTTGCATTATTGATTGAGTACGTTCGAGCAGATGCCAGGTTTTTTATATCGACTGCCCCGCCGCTAATATTACTGGTAACGGGAAAACGGCTGGCAATATTAGGTGCAGTCGAACCGCTGGCATAGTTACCTACCGCAGCCGCCTGGCAACCAGCACCGGTATTATTACTTATGGTTAGCACGCTTAAGCTACATAAGTTAGTACCCGAAGCCCCATCAGCATACATAGCACCGGAGGCCATGCCTCTGACCGTACCTGAAGGTATAATTGCATATTCTGACCATGAGCCATAGTAACGACTGGTTGTACTTGAGAACGAAGTAGATGTCGCTACCTGTGAGACCCTAGCTGGGTTATATGGCGTTGTCCTACCGACAATAAGGTCGCCTCCCAGTACTTGAACTTTTGGCTTTTTCGCAATCACCGTACAGAAAGGATCGCTATGCCTCCAATCATTTGATAACTGGTTATGCGGGGCTACCGATAATGCGAAACAAATTTTTGTCCCTACGATATAATCACCGATAGTCTGAACCGGTACAATTAGCGAGGGCGAAGAAGGGGTAAAGGTACCCGAACCGCTGGCAACCGTCTGAGCCCCATTTTTGTAATAGCCTTTTGGATTAATAGTGTTTATTGCGGCACCAGGAACTGTAGACCCGGGAGCAACGACAAACTTAGTCGTCTCCCAATTAGCAGTTTTACTTGTTCCTGAATTGCCGTTGCGAATTGTCGGAACCAGGGTAACATCTTGGCCTCCGTTATCAATCACCGCTGGGCTACCGGTAATTGTAGGTACTAGGCTATATGGAGTTGGGGGTGTAACCAACGGAATACCTTCAACTACCCCTACTGGGTTAGCGCAAGAATACCAAATTCGATACGCTTCCACTCCGGCGTCAGTATAGATAAGAATACCGTTGCGGGTTTCTACCGTAGTGTTATACACCACGTCCCATTGCCCGTTTATAATACGAGTAAAAGTGTCACGCCCATTACTGCTAAAGTCTACATTCCAGTTAATGCGATCTCTCTGAGCTCGGTCGACGAGTCGATTTTCTAACTCTTGCCACATCGCTGGTGATATTGTGCGTGTCTTACTAGGGTCATCGCTTCCGTACCCAAGCATTGTGTTAACCACAAAAGCTGCGCCGGCTGAATCCCAGCCTCCATTGCCATAGATAGCCTTTAAATCAGCCACGAGCGCGTACGCGCGCTGAACGCTGGCAGCCGTACTCGCATTTCCGCCCCTAAAATAGCCACCATTTATTGATTCGCGAGTATAATTTCCGTTTGAAATAACCGGGCAAGCAGCGAAACCACACCCTTGGCGATTAGCAGGGTTGGTATCGCTAACTCCGTTATTAGAGAAATAGCCCTCTGACACGCCGCCCGGGCTTATATACCAGTCAGCAAAAATATCTGCGTGCGCCGTCAACGGACTAACAATAGCGCTAGTGAGCGACAAAAAGACTAATGCTGCTATGGCCCATATAGATTTAACTGGTCGAAAATTCACTATTGCCCCCTCAAGCTATCGATACGGATTTGATACATTTCAGCGCTAATGGGGCCGCCCTCTTCACGTTCCATCTGGTTATAAAGAGTAATAGCTTTGCCATAATATTCGATTGCTTTTTCTTTGTCGCCATTGCGTTCGTACAATTGAGCTAAATAAGCAGTATTTTCAAAATTAGAGTCTAAAACAACCGATTGTTCGGCAGCATTAATTGCAGCTGGCTGGTCGGTACTTGCAATGACCGTAGCCTTGCTACGATAAAGCGCTGCCTTCTGTGCTGATGAGTTGGTTTTTTCAATTGCTTCGTCGAGTACTGCAACTGCCGTAGTGATGTCACCATTAGCTACGTAAGTAGTAGCCACTGCGACAGTCTCGCTCAGTGCCGCCTTATCGACCGGCTGTAATGCTTCGGACGTACTTACTTGCTCAGCACCAAATATGTGTTCACGCAAAAGATACACAGCCCCACCGGCAACCGCTAACAGAAGAACGAGGCTGGCAACGATAATAATAAGCGACTTTTTTGGTCGAGCTTTTTTTAACGTAAATTCGGGTCGGTTGAAAGGGTGGTTTGAATCGCTCATATACTACTAAAAGCATAGACGATATGGCTATTTTTGTCTACTTAGATCTGCGCTGTCGTATGGGTGGTCTACTAATGGCGCACACGATACGGATTATATGGGTTAGTACACGGATCTCCTCTGTAAAAAGCGAAAAATACTGCTATAATAGTTGAATATGAGTTTATCAATCGCAATCGTTGGCCTTCCAAACGTCGGCAAGTCTACCCTATTCAACGCCCTTACCAACAATAATATCTTGGCGGCTAATTATCCGTTTGCCACTATCGAGCCAAACACCGGAATTATTGCCGTTCCCGATGAACGTTTGAATGTGCTTAAACAAATGTATTCGGCGGGCAAAGTTCTCCCTGCTACCGTTACTTTTGTCGATATCGCCGGTTTAGTCGCCGGTGCAAGTAAAGGCGAGGGCTTGGGCAATAAGTTCTTAGCCAACATCCGTGAATGTGATGCAATTGTTCACGTGGTGCGTGCTTTTGTGAACGACGACATCACCCACGTAAGCAATTCAGTTGACCCAAAGCGTGACATTGAAGTTATTAATACCGAGTTAATTTTGGCTGATCTGCAATCAATCGAGCGTCAAGTCCCTAAGCTAGAGCGTGAAGCTAAGGCTGACCCCACTGCCCGAGCTCAGATTGAAGAGTTGAAAAAACTTAAAGTTGAGTTAGAAGCTGGTCTGCTAGCCTCTGAAGCACAGGGTGTGAATAAAGAAATTGTACAAGGGTTGCAACTCCTCAGCTCGAAACCAGTCATCTACATGTTTAACGTTGATGAATTTACCCTCGGTGATGAAGCCCAAAAACAAACCTTGGCTGAACTTGTCTCCCCTGCTTTAAGTGTATTTATTTGTGCCAAACTTGAAGAAGAGCTGCGCGGCTTAACGGACGCTGACGCCCAAGAACTACTTGGTGCTTACGACGTTTCAGAATCTGGTTTATCGCAACTTGCTCGGGTCGCTTATAAGACACTTGGCCTACAAAGCTACCTAACGGCTGGCCCTAAAGAAATTCGCGCTTGGACAATACACCAAGGCAACACCGCTCCACAGGCAGCTGGCGTTATTCACACCGATTTTGAAAAAGGGTTCATCGCAGCAGCGATTGTTGATTTCGATGATCTTGTTGGCGCTGGAAGTGAAGTTGCCGCTAAGGCTGCCGGCAAACTGCGCACCGAGGGTCGCGACTACGTTATGCGCCCTGGTGATGTAGTTGAATTCCGATTTAACGTCAGTAAATAACGTATTATTCACGCCCGTTCTAAAATCGTGGCGGCAGTTCTTTTGTAGATACCGTTGAAAGCCTACCGGTAGTGCCGGAAGAGTGCGCAGCCGCCCAGAGGTACGCATCTGCTCGCAAGTTAAACACCTCAGCAGGCTCACCCGCTTGTGCGTTAATGCCAGCGCCACCAGTTCGGCGCATAATAAGGCGGTCTGCTGCTAATGGACCATTCACGGTGAGTATTTTATCGCAGACTTTAGTTGTGATAAGACTTGTTTCCGTTACGGCCTCCGCACCGCTACCGCCTGCTCCACAAGTATTAATGCGACCATCAACACCAGTGCCCAACGCAACAAGCCAAGTATCGAGGCTCGTAACATCAGATGAAATAATGATATTTTTGGCAATAATAACTACTTGAGGAATATCATACATACTCGACATGGTACCAGTTGTATAATTAATATTGCTGCTAATAGTGACTGTGGTATTTGGTGCATTAATAACTACCCAACGCCCAAGAGGTATAGTGCCACCTGAAACCGTCAGGCTTCCATTCGTACTTCTATAAAGCCCAGACAAACTATCAATCGCCACACTTCCGCTTAGGTTTGGCGTACTTCCTAGTGTAGGATACCTAGCAGCAATATTTGATCTAACGTTTAGTGTGGTATAGTGGCCCACACTATTTTGGTTACACGAGCCTGTTGTATCTGCATTAGAAAAGGTAAGCACGCTCAAACTGCATAAACTGGTTGATGGTGAACCTCCTACATAACCGGCACCAGAAGCCATCCTCGTTACTGTACCAGAAGCTACAATTGCGTACTCAGCCCATGAGCCGAATATGAGCCCTGAGGACATACGAGAAGTTGAGGTCGCAACATTTGAAGTCACTCCTGAACCTCGGCCCACTATAAGGTCACCGCCTAATACCTGGACTTTCGGCTTCTTGCCCACCGACAAACAGTACAGTTGAGAGTGTCGCCAATCAGTACTTGCTGAAGAGTGTCGCTTGATTGACATTGCAAAACAAATGCGCGTGCCACCCGGTTCGTCAGCTAGGTTGCCTATTGCATTGTATGCTACCGTTTCACGATATTCATAGCCTGCAGATTCGATACCGGAGCCAGGAGTAGTTGCACCACATTGCGTACTGCCAGTAAAGAAGTTGCACGGATTATTACCGCTCACGCCACCAGATCTATTATTAATAGTCGCGCCCGGCGCATATTTTACCTGCGTAACTTGCCACTGGATATTAGGGTGCGACCGAGTTTCGCCTGTATTTATCACTCGGGACAACACAGGTATGGAGCCAGCAGCACTTTCCACCATGGCGCCGTCTGTAATAT